>Ga0209121_10001086_pt1 | contig 28522 bp, 25 predicted proteins | sample Cruoilmetagenom3_FD_187292 | JGI IMG/M metagenome (GOLD analysis project Ga0209121, IMG submission 187292) | Oil polluted marine microbial communities from Coal Oil Point, Santa Barbara, California, USA - Sample 3 (SPAdes) (version 2) | ecosystem: Environmental > Aquatic > Marine > Oil seeps ...
GTTACAGTTTTCCCTTGGATTTCGCAGAAGTTTCGTCACCTTTTCGAGTGACAAGATGGTGACACCGGGCACTTGTTTTTTGGTGACAACATACGTCAGAGGTAGTGGATTACCCCGTAACCCGTTCCAACATATATTTAAAATATTTCGGAAAATGGTACCAGCGCCCCGATTTGAACGGGGGGCCTCTTGATCCACAATCAAGCGCTCTAACCAACTGAGCTACGCCGGCACATACTTTACTTCGTATTGCGCGGAGTAATCAGGTTTTCGGCGACGGTCAATACCGAACTCGCAGCTATTTTGCCCGAGTTCCGGTTTTTTCGCTGAACCTTGCCGAAGAATTTCAGATTCTCCGATTCCAGTAAAAGAATCTTTCACTTGAAGAAATCGTTTCGGGCAAGTAGCCATGCGGTAATTCAAGGAGATGCACTATGGGTATTAACCGCGAGAGCGAAGTCGCAGCAAATCTGCAAATCGGACCGACCAGCCTTGGCATGGTGCGTCTATTTATTGATGCGGGTGAAATCGAGCTGCCGTTGGATTTTGAGCCAGAAGAGGCGGAAGAAATCGCCGAGGAATTGCGGGCCGCTGCTGCGCGGGCGCGGGCGATGAACGCCAAAGGCAAATAACCGGTTACCCGATTAGACCGAGTGCGCGAAACCTTTCCAGATATCGTTGCGCCTGCATATGCGGGGTGTAGACAGTTTGCAAAAGCTCTTGCCCTGCCTCGGCGCGCAGTTTTGCGCCCTTTCGGTCCTCGTAAACCTGCTGCATGGTATCAGCCAGTGCGTTGACGTCGATATCCGCCCAATGTGCACCCGAAACCGGCTCGATCGTTTCGCCTTCGCGCGCTGAAATCAGGTTGTATTCGACCGGATAGGCGGTGTCTTCGGAGCAAATATCGCGGGTGCCGGAGTAATCCGTCGCGATAACGGGCCGGCCGTACCAGAGCGCATAGGCGGGTATGTATCCAAATCCTTCGGCCCGATGCGGGGAGACGACGCAATCAGCGCGCCGAATGAGGGCTAGCAGTTCTGCAAATGGTAACATCCGGTCGTCGAGGATGATCCGCTCGTCTTTCATGGCTAAACGCCGGATCGCCTGCATTTGTCCATTGGGGTCGCCCCAGTGCGAAGGGCCGACGGGTGTGGTTTTGATGATTATGCGGACGTCCTGCCGACTGCCGAACGCCAGCACAAACGCCCGAACTGCCGCGAGCGGGTTTTTCCGTTCGACCGAAGAATTGGCGTCAAAGCTCATCAGAAAGACATAGTGGCGGGCGTTCAGGTTATAGCAACTCAGGTCCGAAGGCACGACCTGCGGCAAGGAAAAACCTTTGCGCATGTTCACGACATCCCGATCATAGTGCTGTTGATAGACGTCTTGCACAAAGGTACTCGGCACCCAGATTTCGTCTAGCAAGGTACCGGCGGGCAGATGGGATTGGGGTAGGGAGTCCAGCTCCCACAACAAAAAGCCGATGTGATAAGACTTGCCGGCGGCACGCACCTGTTGCGGGATACGATCGGCGTTGATGTGATGCAGGGTAACCGGACGACAAAGCTGATGGCGCTGCGCGGCGCTGTCTACTGGCGGGGTGATTTGAAAAGGCAGGACGGACCCGACGCAGGGAATGCTGGCGATTTTCAGGGCTTCGATGCTCATCAGGGTGTTTCGGGCCAGCCCGCTTTGACCTTCGGAAATTCCCATAATTCTGACGGTGTCCGGTGGGGCCGTGCGACGGTTCCCCTTCTGAGTTGCGCCTCTGTTACTTGGATGCAGCGCCGCGCGTTGAAGGCGGGTTGCCAGTTGCGCGGCTGAGGGTGATCGATGAAACACACGAGTCTTTCTTGGGTGTCTGAGCGCAACCAACATCAGCAAACCCGTGAACCAGAATGGAGCCGCCCGCGAACTCGACTCGCAAAGCAGCAGAGCGCAGTTTCTTGAGCGCTTGATGATCTGGTAAGTCAGGACCAAGCGCCGATATTCCTCCATTCGGCGGCTGCGCCAGCGGGGTTTGTCTATCGCGTCGAACGCAAGCCCGCCGATGGAAATGACTGCGTCGTATGGCGTTGCGAGAACTGCACTTAGGGCCTCGCGGGTTCTTGTCCAGTGGCGACGGGTGCGAAATCGCGGGCGAAATCGGGCGATGTCTTCTGCGCGGGCCGAGACTGCGGTTACGCGCTCCCCTGAACTGGTAAGCAACTCTAGCAGTTCGGTGATGGATACATCCGCGCGGTCTGGATCAGAAGGAAACGGTGCGAGCAGGACTATCCTGCGGGGATTTATCCGCGCGGGTTTTCCGGAAATTGACTGCAGAGGCAGGCGGCTGTGGAACATCGGACCTCGGACGGATGGACTGGTTTGACCGCAGGTTTCAACAATATCTGTAATATTTGGTTAAACTTTGCGATGGCCCTTCAATTTTTTATGCGAAAGGCTTAGATTGGAGAGTGGCGGGTGCTGACCTTCTCGTGAGAGGACTACATCCTAGTGGCCTTAAATCTTTGAAAGGGAGCTGGCTCTGTGATTGGTCGTGGCCTAACTCACCCGGTGCCCACCTGTGTATGCAGGCTCTCAAGGATAAGATCCCTCCACGGCCGCGACGGGCCCGCCACTTGAATATTTCCGATCGAAAAGCTGCCGCGCGCAAGGAAGGTTTTGCGCGCCGGAAGGCTGCGCACGAGAAGCGCGGCGATTGTGCCAGTCGAGCGACGGGGCACTTGTTGTCCTATGTCGCGTCGCTGGGCGAGGAACTGGTGATCGCGGGGTATATGCCGATCCAGACCGAAATCGACGTTCTACCAGCAATGGAAGCCCTGCACGCGCTGGGCCACCGGATTTGCGTGCCGGTTATCGTGCGTCCGGGTTTGCCGCTGTCGTTTCGCGAATGGACGCCGGAGAGCGAGATGGTTAGCGGACCTTTCGGGGCTGCGGTGCCGAGGGCAGGGGATTGGCTAGCGCCCCAACTTCTGATTGTTCCACTGGTGGCCTATGATGCGCAGGGGTTTCGGCTTGGCTATGGCGGTGGGTATTATGACCGCTCGCTGGAATTGCTACGCAAAAAGAAGCCCACGTTGGCGGTGGGCTACGCCTATTCTTCACAGATGGGGGCTGTGCCGGTGGAAATCACTGACCAACGGCTAGACGCGATGGTGACCGAGGTTGGAACACAGATAATTTAACGGTTATGGTTTCTTGTTTGACGGGCGAATTATTGCTAGAGTTTCTCCTTTAGCGCGAATTGATGCCCAGAAGTTTTAGGAACAAGCATGTTACGCGAAAATTATGAAAGTCACGCCGTTTGGCAAAATATTGAGAAAATAGAAGCCGTATTGGAAGGGTTTTCAGACACTGCGAAGAATGACCTGCGGTTTTTGGATTTATCGAAGAAAACAGAATTCGTTCGATGGATATTGAAGAACTCCGAACCGGTACTGTTTTCAACTGCGGAGTTGGATAAAATAAATCGCGGTATAGAAAATGTCGCCGAGAACGTCCCGAATGATGCTTTTGATTGGCTGTATTTTTCAGAAATTGAAACCTACTTTTCACAAATCTTCCAAATAGTCCCATACGCGCGCGTACAAAAAATATTCAAGACGGATGCCAATTCGTTTTTTGAGGAATGCGAACTTAAAGTATTCGACCTTAAGTCGGACGCGGACGCGCAACTTGCTGTACTCACAGAAAAAGCTGACGATCTAGCGACATCCCTGCAAGAAACTGCGGAAAATATTGAAGAACTCAAGGTTGATTTGACCAAGTCTAACGATGACATAGAAGACCAGTTTGGCAATTGGGAAACGCGCCTTGATACCGAGATTAAGGAAAAGTTGGGTGCGTTGGCTGAAACATTCTCTGGCGCACAAACGAAAAGGCGTGAGGGGTACGAAAGCCTGTTGAACGAGATATCGGAGACGTTGCGTAATGCCCAAAGCAATACCGATACAACCATGTCGGTGAACAAAAAACAAATTGATGAAGCGAAGGCCGAGCTTGTCGAATATCACAAAAAGGCTGTTGTCGACGCGGACGATATTCTGGATAAAATCAAAAGAATTTACGAAGTTGTAGGGAAAACCGCCCTAGCTGGAGAGTTCGTCGACGCGGCCAAAAGTGAAGAGAAGTCCTATAAGTTTTATTCGCGAGCAGCATCCTTCGCCTATATTTTTGCTACGGGAGCGTTTGCTTATTTGGTTTTCTCACAGCTAAAGGAAGCCGATTTCAGTTTGACAAAGGTTGTGGCGCAAATACCTACTGCCGTTATTTTCTTCGCACCCGCCATATACTTTAGCACGCTGGCACAAAGGCACCACAGGGTTGAAATCTCTCTCCGGTCACTGGGTATTCGGATCGCTACATTTGATGCCTATCTGGCAAATTTCGACGACGCCGAAAAGAATGCCGAGAAACAGAAAATGACGGAGGTTTTCTTTGATGCCAAAATTTCGTCCGAACGCACCCAGCCCACCGATACCAAGGACTTAGGCAAGGCGCTTGATCAGCTAACGGGACCCTTGGGCAAAGTATTGAGCATGGCCGGCCGCAAGGAATAACCTTACTTCGGTGCCAGACGAATTGCGCCGTCCAGCCGGATTACCTCGCCGTTGAGCATCGGGTTTTCGGCGATATGGCGCACCAATGCTGCGTATTCCGATGGATCGCCTAGACGTGAGGGGAACGGGACCTGTGCCCCGAGGGCGGCTTGGACTTCCTCTGGCATACCTGCCAGCATCGGGGTCATGAACAAGCCTGGGGCGATGGCCATCACGCGGATGCCACTGCGCGATAGATCACGCGCCATGGGAACGGTTAACGCCGCGACCCCGCCCTTGGAGGCAGCGTAGGCCGCTTGCCCGATCTGCCCCTCGAACGCGGCGACTGAGGCTGTGTTGACGATCACGCCACGCTCCCCGTCGGCATTCAGCGGATCGGCCTTGGTCATACCTGCTGCTGCTTGGCTGGAGACATTGAACGTTCCGATCAGATTGATGCCGATGGTCTTGGCGAACATATCCGGCTGATGATAGTTCCCGTCGCGATCTACGGTTTTCGCCGCAAAGGCTACACCCGCGCAACTGACGCAAATGCGTTCCTGCCCGTGGATCTGGCGCGCTTGCGCAAAACCGACCGAGACGCTTTCGACGTCCGAAACATCCACTTTGCAGAACAAACCACCAATTTCCTTGGCAACCTGTTCACCGCGCTCGGCATTCATGTCGAAAATCGCGACCTTTACACCCTCGGCCGCTAACGCACGTGCCGTAGCTTCGCCTAAACCCGAGGCGCCGCCTGTTACAACGGCCGCTAAATCCTTGGAAAGTTTCATGCCTCGACCCTTTCAATTGCAAGCGCCGTGCCTTCACCGCCACCAATACAAATCGCGGCCATACCTTTGGTTTTGCCGTGACGTTCAAGCGCGTGCAGTAGGGTCACGATGATCCGCGCGCCAGACGCCCCGATAGGGTGGCCGAGCGCAGTCGCGCCGCCGTTAATATTCATCTTTTCACGGGCAATGCCCATTTCATGCATGAACGCCATCGGTACAACGGCAAAGGCCTCGTTAACTTCCCAGATGTCGACGTCATCTACAGCCCAGCCAATGCGTTCCATCAGTTTCTTCGCGGCAGGGACAGGGGCGGTGGTGAACCAGCCCGGTTCCTGCGCGTGGCTACCATGGCCCAGAATGCGTGCACGAACGGTTAACCCGCGGGCCTTCGCCTCGCTTTCGCGCATCAGAACCAGCGCCGCCGCGCCGTCCGAAATCGACGAAGCATTCGCCGCCGTGACCGAGCCGTCCTTCTTGAACGCAGGCTTGAGGTTTGGAATTTTCTCGGGCCGTGCGTTGCCGGGTTGTTCGTCAACCGTCACCGTCACGTCGCCCTTGCGCGTCTTGATCGTTACCGGGGAGACCTCTGCATCAAACGCCCCGCTTTCAATCGCTTCAACCGCGTTGGACAGGGATTTCAACGCATAGGCATCCTGATCTTCGCGGGTAAACTGGTACTTCTCGGCGCAATCCTCGGCAAAAGTTCCCATAAGGCGGCCCTTGTCGTAGGCGTCCTCAAGCCCGTCAAGGAACATGTGGTCGATCACTTGCCCATGCCCGATCCGCGCCCCTTCGCGCATTTTTGGCAGAAGGTAAGGCGCGTTTGTCATGCTCTCCATACCACCAGCCACAACGATCTTGCCGTTGCCCGCCAGCAGTTGGTCATGCGCGCTCATCACCGTTTTCATGCCCGAGCCGCACATTTTGTTCAGCGTCGTCGCTGGCACTTCCTGCCCTAGACCGGCGGCAAAACCGGCCTGACGCGCAGGGGCTTGTCCTTGGCCGGCAGGTAAAACGCAGCCCATCAATAACTCGTCCACCTGATCAGGGGCAACGCCACCGCGATCCAGCGAAGCGCGGATCGCTTCTCCGCCCAATTCGGCGGCTGTGGCACCGGACAGGGCGCCTTGAAAGCCACCCATGGGCGTGCGCGCAGCACCGACGATTACGATTGGATCAGACATGATAAGCCTCCGTTAGAACTGAACGTTTGGTCAGTTAATCTACGCCGCATTTTCTTCGGCGTCCAGTGGTGCACACAATCCGGACGCAACGTCGCTAGGCGTCGGTTTGTGACCCACGCTCGCGATAAGGCGTGGTCGAGAAATGCGTGCGATAACATTTCGAGAAATGCGAGGGCGAGGTAAACCCGCTCGCCAGTGCTACGTTGATCACCGACATATCCGTTTGCAGCAGCAGGTTCCGCGCCTTGTGCAAGCGCAATTCCATATAATACCGCTTTGGCGAGCGGTTCAGATACCGGCGGAACAGGCGCTCCAGTTGCCGTGTTGAAATCCCGACATCATCGGCCAGCGTGGAGGGCGAAATCGGGTCTTCGAGGTTGTCCTCCATCATCTTGATGACGGTTGACAGTTTCGGGTGCCGCACCCCGATCCGGGTCGGGATCGACAGGCGTTGTTCGTCTTTGTCGGTGCGCACGGTCGTGTAGATCATCTGGTCCGCCACGCCATTGGCAAGTTCTGTTCCGTGGTCGTTCGCGATCAGGCGCAACATCAGATCGGCCGAGGCCGTCCCCCCCGCCGAGGAATAGCGGTTCTTGTCGATCGTGAAAATCGCCGTCGAAATTTCGAGTTCGGGAAAATCCTCGATAAAGCTTTCGCGGTTTTCCCAGTGAATCGTTGCCACCCGCCCATCCATCAGACCGGCCCGTGCCAGCAGATAGGTTGCGGTGCATAGTCCGCCGATCGGCATGCCTTTACGCGCCTCGCGCCGCGCCCAGTTCAGCATTTTTGGTGTCACGGCAGGTTTTATACTCAAACCGCCACAAAAAAGGATCGTCTCGTTACGTCCGATGTCTTCCAATCCCATGTCGACATTCAGCGTCACACCGGCCGAACAAGTGGCCGGTTCACCGTCTTCGGACGCCAACCGCCATTCGTAAATTTTATGCCCCGCCATGCGGTTGGCAATCCGCAATGGTTCGATCGCGCTGGTAAAGGCAATCAGCGAGAATTTCGACAAAAGCACGAATACAAATTTGGTCGTTTCCTGGTCTGTAGAATTGATCATTGGCACCCTCGCGGAATTATCGGCGGCAAAGCACATTTGCGACGTCGCAATAATACCATTCTGGATTTTGAGGGTATGGTCAACGTAAAAAGCATCCCCTATAACAGCCGAGCAATTTTTATGGATAGGAGCAAGACCATGCCCGCAACTTGGAACAAATCTGACTGGCGCAACAAAGCCCGGATCCAGATGCCCGAGTATACAGACCTCGCCGCCCTTAATCGCGTTGAGGAAAAGCTGGGATCCTATCCACCCTTGGTCTTTGCGGGCGAGGCCCGTCGTCTGACCCGTCAACTTGGCGAAGTGGCCGAAGGGCGTGCGTTCCTTTTGCAAGGTGGCGACTGTGCCGAAAGCTTTGACGAATTCGGCGCAGACCAGATTCGCGATACTTTCAAGGTGATGCTGCAAATGGCAGTTGTGCTGACTTTCGGTGCCAAAAAGCCGGTCGTAAAGATTGGCCGTATGGCTGGTCAATTCGCGAAACCGCGATCCGCCGATACCGAGACAATCGATGGCGTCGAACTACCATCCTACCGTGGTGACATCATCAACGGTTTCGACTTCACTGCCGAGGCCCGTATCCCTGATCCAGATCGTATGCTGCAAGCGTACACCCAGTCCGCCGCCTCGCTTAACTTGCTGCGCGCGTTTTCGCAGGGTGGTTTTGCGGATATCAAACGTGTGCACCAGTGGACGCTTGAATCGACCATGGGTGGCGAAGGCTACGAGGAATATCACGAGCTTGCGAACCGCATCTCGGAATCGCTGGACTTCATCGAATCCGCAGGTGCTGGCGATGCCGAAAGCATGAAACGTGTCAGTTTCTACACCAGTCACGAGGCGCTGTTGCTGGAATACGAAGAGGCCTTGTGCCGTATCGATTCCACAACCGATCTGCCCATTGCAGGTTCCGGCCACATGCTGTGGATCGGTGATCGTACCCGTCAACTCGACGGCGCGCATGTTGAATTCTGTCGCGGCGTTCAAAACCCGATCGGCATGAAATGCGGCCCTTCGATCGAACCTGACGACCTGCTTCGCCTGATCGACCGTATTAACCCCGACAACACGCCCGGTCGTATGACCCTGATCGCGCGCTTCGGTGTTGGCAACGTCGACAAACATCTGCCTGCCCTTATTCGCGCTGTTGAACGCGAAGGTAAGAAAGTCGTTTGGTCTTGCGATCCGATGCACGGCAACACGATCAAGTCGGAGAGCGGTTATAAAACCCGTCCGTTCGACCGTGTTATGGGCGAGGTGCGTGAATTCTTTGCTGTCCATCAGGCCGAAGGCACCTACGCAGGTGGTGTGCATTTCGAGATGACCGGCAAGGATGTGACCGAATGCACCGGCGGAACGCGCGCAGTTGCCGACGGCGATCTGTCAGATCGCTACCACACAGCTTGCGATCCGCGTCTGAATGCAACGCAGTCGCTGGAACTGGCATTCCTTGTGGCTAAAGAGCTGCAAAAACGCGACGAAGCGTAAAGGGTAGTGCGCTACCTTGTGATAACGGCTTCGGCGGGGGTGTCAGACGATCTTGCTGATCGCGCCTGCCGATTGGTTAATGGCGACACGCCGGTCCGCTTGTCCGCGAACGCGGTCGAGATTTCGTTTCCGGGCGAGGCTCCCGCCGATTTGCTGGCGGGCGAGCCGGTGGACGTCAACATAGTTCCCGCCGAAAACCGTCGCAAGAAACTGCTGATTGCCGATATGGACAGCACGATAATTCCGGTCGAATGTATCGACGAACTGGCCGATTTCGCCGGAGTTAAAGACCACGTTGCCGACATCACCGAACGCGCCATGCGTGGCGAACTCGATTTCGAGCAAGCCATAAACGAACGTGTTGGCCTGCTAACAGATCTGGCGGAAACTGCATTGGAGCAGTGTTACGCCGAACGGATATCACTAAATCCCGGCGCGAAAACTCTGGTGGAAACCATGAACAAGCTCGGCGCGATGACTGCGTTGGTTTCGGGCGGGTTCCTGTTCTTCACCAGCCGTGTTGCCGCTGAATCCGGCTTTCAGTTGAACCGTGCCAATACGCTTTTGGTCGAGGACGGGAGCCTGACTGGCAAGGTCGGCATGCCGATTCTTGGTCAGCAGGCGAAACTAGATACCCTGCATGAGTTGTGCGCCACGGGTGGTTATACGCCGGCCGATGTGATTGCAGTGGGCGACGGTGCAAATGATCGCTCGATGGTCGAAGCTGCCGGTCTGGGCGTCGCGTTTCATGCCAAACCAGCCTTGGCGGAAATTGCCGACGCCACGCTATTTCATTCCGACCTGACGGCATTGCTGGCGCTGCAGGGCATCGCCGAATCCGAATACGCCTAGTCGACGAGTTTCAGATAGTTCGGCGCGCGTCCCGTCCGGTTTTGCCGTATGGTGCCGCCACCTCTGATCGCCCGAAACGCCGACGTGCCATCCATGATGAACCCGACTTTAGGTTCCGCAAAGCCGAATGTGCTGGCCGGATTGTCGGTTTTGCCCTGAAACACGGGCTCCATATCGACGGAACGGACATGGAAACGCACCGGCGCCGCGAACCCTTTGTCCGGCGCGGTCACACAGCCGATCACGCGGCTCACGTCGCCAAAATCACTGCGAAGCGGCAACAGGATCATCTCGGCTGTGGCTTCGTTGCCCATTTTGTCGGTCGTATCCAACCCCAGCTGCGCGATCGTCGGGCGCTCCATCACGTCGGTAATTATCGCCGCAAACCGCCCGCGCGCGTTGTCGCTGAAGAAGGTCTCTGGCGACTGCCCCCGTACCTCCATGCCCATCATCTCGCACAGGGTTAATCCGGCGATCCGCACCCGAATATCCGTAGGGTTCAGTTTTTCCAGAATAAACAGATTGTCCAGCACGTCCGGCATCGCCCGCGGATCAATTTCCGAGCGCAGCGGCAATTGCCGCCCCTCGCGCAGGTTCTCCCAGTGGGCCCGAAGGGTTTGAAGGGTCGTCTTGATCATGTTGCTTCCTGTACTCCGGCGAAATTTTCGGGATTTCTTCCCCCGCCGCTTTAAATCGTTACTGTTTCCTTAATATATAACATTTCGCGGTATTGGTTGGACTTTGGAGCACATTGGTTAATAGCTCGTTAATACATGCAATTTTATTAAAATGTGGGTTGTTTGATGCGCATGCGGCTCCTCGTCAAATCCCCCTCGCTTTTGATCGTAAGCCAGCCTAAATTGGATGTCTGAGCAAAGGATCGGATATGTTCGAGAACAACCAGCATTTACGCATTAAGCGCGCGCACGAGGTTTGCGGCCCTGCGGCGCGCAGTTTTGCGCTGATCGCCTGCGGGGCACAAAAGGGCGCGGTGATCTGGATTTCGGAGCGCAAGAACCCCGAACAGCTTTTCCCTGCCGGTGTCGCCCGTTTCTGCGATCCCGCGCGGATTATCTTCGCCAACGCCAAATCTTCCATCGATGTGCTGTGGTCCGCCGAAGAGGCGCTGCGCTCCGGCGCGGCCTCGATCGTGGTGGCCGAGGTTGAAAAACCGATGTCCCTGACCGCTGGCCGCCGCTTGCAGCTCGCCGCCGAGGCAGGAAAAACCCTTGGCCTGTTTCTGATCCCCGAAGGTATGGGCAGCAACGCTGCCGAAACCCGCTGGCGCTGTTCGCCGCAATTTGACGCCAAAGACTCGACTCTACTTTACTGGCAACTTATAAAGAACAAATCAGGAACATTAGGAGGTTGGGTCGTTCGTTGGGATGAACAAGCGCGTCGTGTCATTGTGGTTTCCAAGGTTGGCGAGCGAGCGGGTTCTGCGCGCGCGCCCGATTGACGCGCCTTTTGCACTGACCCAGACCCAAAGCAACACGCAGCGGATTTATTGCCTGAACGAACAGGCCGAACAGCAGGGCTTGCGCAAGGGCATGGGCTTTAGCGACGCGCGCGCGCTTTGCCCTGATTTGCAGACAGGGCTGGCGAACCCGCGCGAGGATACACGGTTTATTCAGACACTGGCGCGCTGGACCGGGCGCTATTGCCCGTGGGTCGGGGTGGACGAGGATGGTCTGGTGCTGGATGTGACCGGTTCGACCCATCTTTGGGGGGGCGAGGCCGGTATGCTGGACGACCTCCACGCCCGCCTTGATCGCGCGGGCCTTACCCATAAAGCCGGCATGGCAGATACGCGCGGTGCCGCCTGGGCCTTGGCGCGGTTCGGGGGTGGTGTGGCTGCCGAAGGGGAAATGTTGCAACACCTCGGCCCGCTGTCCGTCGCCGCCTTGCGTATCAGCGACGAGGTTTGCAATGCCTTGCAACGCCTCGGGGTGCGCAGCATTCAGGATCTGGTCGCCTTGCCCCGCGTCACAGTTTCCCGCCGCTTTGGTCCGGATTTGCTGCTGCGACTGGATCAGGCCTTGGGCGAACATCCCGAGCCGGTCTCGCCACAAGCCGACCCCGTGAACTTCGCCGTCCGCATGACTTTGCCCGAGCCTATCGGTCTGGCAGGGGATGTTTCGGCGGGGCTGGAACGCCTGCTGGAACGCCTGTGTTTGACGTTGACGGATCAGCAAATGGGCGCACGCCGGTTGGAATTCACCGCACGGCGTGTCGATCAGGCCAGTAGCCAGATCGAGGTCTGCCTTGCGCGCCCTATGCGCGACCCGATCCGCATCGCCGCCCTGTTCGCGCGCGGTATCGAGGGGCTGGACGCGGGCTACGGCATCGACCAGATCCGCGTTGAAGCCGTCGAAGTCGAAACGCTCCCGCTTCGCCAAGCCACACATCACGGCGCGCAGGAAGGCGACAGCCTCGCCGACCTGATCACCCGTATCGGCAACCGGATCGGCCTTGAAAGTATCACCCGCTGCCTGCCCGCCGACAGTCATATCCCCGAGAAAAGCTTCACCGTCTCCCTCGCTGCCTATTCGCAACCCGCCGCACAGGGCGCATGGCCGTCCACAGGACCACGACCGGTTTATATATTTCCACCGGAATCGATTGCGGGTTATGCACCAGAGCCGCCCAGACGGTTCCACTGGCGCCGCATGTCTTTTGTGACTGCGCGAGCGGTCGGCCCTGAACGCATCGCGCCGGAATGGTGGCTGGATGACCCCGCATGGCGTTCTGGTCTTCGGGATTACTGGCGGATTTATACGCGGGAAGGGCGGCGGTTGTGGCTGTTCTTCACACCGCAAAATCCGGGATGGTTCGTCCAGGGAGAATTCGCATGAGCTATGCCGAACTCTGCACCACCAGCAATTTCACCTTCCTCACCGGCGCCTCCCACCCCGAAGAGCTGGTAACCCGCGCCGCCACCCTCGGGCTGGAAGCCATCGCGATAACCGACCGTAATACGCTGGCCGGTGTGGTCCGCGCCTACTCCGCCTTGAAAGAGCTGAAACGCGAGGCCGACGAGGCCATCAAAATCCGCTCGCAACAGCGTCTTGATCCATCCAGCCGTCAGGATCGCGGCGCGGGGGAGGCGATAACCCGTCCGACATTTGACAAGTTACCAAAGCTGATTGTCGGCACACGGCTGGTTCTGGACGAAAGCCCTGTGGAATGGCTTGCCCTGCCAACCGACCGCACGGCCTATGCGCGGCTCTCGAGATTGCTAACGGTAGGTAAACGCCGCGCCGTCAAAGGGGAATGCCGTCTGTTGCAAAGCGACCTGCTGGAATGGGGCGAAGGCATGATCCTGATCGCCTTACCGCAACGCGACCCGCTGGCGCGCGGCGCGGGTGTAACCTTGCAGCACATTCAAACCGTCGCGCGCCGCTTCCCCGGCAAAACCTTCATCGGTGCCGCACCGCGCTATGACGGCCGCGACCAGAAACGCCTCGACATCTACGCAAACCTTGCGCACCGCGCCGCCGTGCCCATGGTCGCCGTCGGTGACATCCTTATGCACCACGCCAACCGCCGCCAGCTGGCCGATGTGCTGACCTGTCTGCGCGAAGGTATCAAGATCGACCAGATCGGCAACCGCGCCCTCCCCAATGGCGAACGCCGCCTGAAATCCGCCACCGACATGGCCCGCATGTTCCGCAACCACCCCGCCGCCATCAAACGCACGCTGGAAATCGCCGGCCGCTGCACCTTCTGCCTCTCGGAACTCTCGTATGAATACCCCGACGAAATCACCGACGGCGAAGAGCCGGATGACCGTCTGATCCGCTTGACCGAAGAAGGCCTGAAATACCGTTTCCCCCAAGGCGTACCCGACGCAATGCGCGCCAAGGCCGACAAGGAACTGGCGTTGATCGCAAAAATGGGGTTCTCGGCCTATTTCCTGACCGTCTACGACATCGTCCAGTTCGCCCGCAGTCAGGATATCCTCTGCCAAGGACGGGGCTCGGCGGCCAATTCGTTAATATGCTACGTGCTCGGCATCACCGAAGTCGGCCCCGAAACCATCGCCATGGTATTCGAACGTTTCATCTCCGAAGCCCGCGGCGAGCCCCCCGATATTGATGTTGATTTCGAGCACGAACGCCGCGAAGAAGTCATCCAGCACATCTACACCAAATACGGACGTCACCGCGCTGGCATCTGCGCCACGGTCATCCACTTCCGCTCGCGTGCCGCCATTCGCCAAGTCGGTAAAGTCATGGGCCTCTCGCAAGATATCGTCGCCGCCCTTTCCGGCCAAATCTGGGGTTGGTCCAACAAACCGATCGAGAAGGACCGCATCCGCGAACTCGGCCTAAACCCCGACGACCCGCGCCTTTTTCAAACCATCCGGCTGATCCATCAGATCGTCGGCTTCCCGCGTCACCTGTCCCAACACGTCGGCGGCTTCATCATGACCAAAGGGCGGCTCGACGAACTCTGCCCGATTGAAAACGCCGCCATGGAAGACCGCACCGTAATCGAATGGGACAAAGACGACATCGACGCGCTCGGCATCCTGAAAGTCGACGTCCTGTCACTGGGCATGCTCACCTGCATTCGCAAATGCTTCGATCTTATTTCGCACCATGGCGGTCCTGAATACACACTCGAAAACATGCCCAAAGAAGATCCGACGACCTACGACATGTTGTGCCGCGCTGACGCCGTCGGTGTGTTTCAGGTCGAAAGCCGCGCCCAGCTAAATTTCCTGCCCCGTATGAAACCCCGCGAGTTTTACGATCTGGTAATCGAAGTCGCGATCATCCGCCCCGGCCCGATTCAGGGCGGCATGGTCCACCCATTCATCCGCCGACGACAAGGGTTGGAGCAGGCCGACTTTCCCTCCGAAGAACTGCGAAACGTGCTGGGCAAAACCCTCGGCGTGCCGTTGTTTCAAGAACAGGCCATGCAAATTGCCATCGTCGCGGGCGGGTTTTCAGCCGAGGACGCCGACCGCCTGCGCCGCTCCCTCGCCACATTCAAGCGCATGGGGACCATCAGCACATTTCGCGACAAATTCATCGGCGGCATGCTGGGGAAGGGGTATGATCTTGCCTTCGCCGAACGCTGTTTCTCGCAAATCGAAGGCTTCGGCGAATACGGTTTCCCCGAAAGCCACGCCGCCAGCTTTGCGCTGTTGGTCTACGCTTCCTCATGGCTGAAATGCCATCACCCCGCCGTTTTCGCTTGCGGGTTGCTGAACTCGCAGCCGATGGGGTTCTATGCCCCCGCCCAAATCGTGCGCGACGCCCGCGAGCACAGCGTCGAGGTGCGCCCGATTTGCGTAAACGCCAGCCATTGGGACAACACGTTGGAACGCCGCCCCGATGGCAGTTTCGCGTTGCGACTGGGGTTTCGCCAAATCAAAGGGTTCCGTCAGGAGGACGCCGAATGGATCGTCGCCGCGCGTGGTAACGGATATCCCGACCCCGACAGCCTCTGGCAACGCGCCAATATCCCCCCCAAATCACTGGAACGACTGGCCGAAGCCGACAGTTTCGCCAACATGGGCCTAACCCGCCGCGCCGCCCTTTGGCAAGTCAAAGCCATCAAAGGGCAATCACCCTTACCCCTGTTTAACGACCAGATCGAAGGCGAGGGTATCCGCGAACCCTTGGTGGTATTGCCAAACATGCATCTGGGCGAGGAAGTGGTCGAGGATTACGTCTCCATGCGCCTAAGCCTGCGCGCCCACCCGATGGAACTGCTGCGCCCCTCGATCCAGAACCTGACCCCGAACGGCGAGCTGCTCACCGCCCCGCTTGCCCGAACCGTAGTTTGCGGCCTCGTTATAACCCGCCAGCGTCCGGGAACGGCCTCCGGTGTGATCTTCATCACGCTCGAGGATGAAACCGGTGTTTGCAATGTGATCGTCTGGCCCAAGGTTTATGAGAAATTTCGCCGCGCGGTCATCTCGGGGCGTTTGTTGCGCGTAACCGGTTATTTGCAACGCGAAGGCATAGTCACTCACCTGATCGCGCAAAAGGTCGAAGATCTGTCGGACCGCTTGTCCCTGCTGGGCCACCCCGACACCGACGTGATCGGCGAAACAACCCCGCAAACAGATACCGCCCCCCGACAAGCACCCCCCTCACGCGCACGCCATCCACGCGAACAGGCAAAGGTGCTGTTTCCAAGCCGGGATTTCCATTAACCGGCCGGAGGCGTCGCTAAATCACCACCGAAATATTCCAAAACCGCTTTAGCTGTTCTTCACATTCATGCTGCTCCCGCTCGGTCGTGCCCGTGATTTTTTCGACACGAAACCCGAATTTTTCCAGCCCCGAGTATCTACCGCGATAGAATATTATAGGTGTCACGTCTTTCTCCATCGCTAACGCTGCCATCCTCATCGACAACTCGGACCTATCGTCACTGTCGTCGCTAACCCGAACCGCGATGCATACCGTAGCCGGATTCTTGAACGGCTTCTTCCCATGATGCCAATCTCCCGTCGGAAAGCGGTTTGTCCCGCCATCGCTAAACCGTCCGTCATGGCTCTCCAGAATGTCGTCGATAGGTTCGGCAAAGTTCGGTGTGATTTTCGTAATGATGGTCGCCCATTCATCCGTATTCATAGGCTAACTCCTCAATATATCGGGCGGCAGCAGCATTGCCGGGCAACCGAAGCTCCAGTTCTGCCAAAACAGATTTAATATCGCCCGCTTTTGGTCCCTCGAGGCAATCGTCGATTTCCCGATCAAGCGTCGACATCTGTGTCGGTTCGATCAGGATAGCCGCACCGCGCGACGAAGCCGCCTCGGCGCGGGCGCGCTGGTCGTCCATGAACGAAGACATCTGCGGGATGAAGATCGTCGGAACGGCGTTATACATCGCCTCGTGGAAAGAATTGTAACCGACCGCGCTAATGAACAAATCGCAAGCCGAGACCAGCGGGTTGGCATGATGCGTGCGTACAATTCGCGAGTTTTTCCAGCTGAACCAGCCAGGATCAACGCGCGCCGTCGGCCAGGTCACCACAAGGTTTAACGTATCTTTTCGCTTTTCCATCCCAGCACAAATTGCTTGAACCTGCGCCGTGCGATCCGCAGCAACACCGCCACCCAGCATGGTTACAGTCAACTTCGAAAAGTCGAAACCGAAATGTTTTTTCAAACTGTCACGCAATCTCTCCCGATCGAAAACCGCAAGATCGGGTTGCTGCACGATCGGGCCGACAGTTTTCAAGCGCGGGCCGTCGGAATACTGGTGGTTCAGTTCCTCGAATGCTTCCATCGGGACAATGACACGGTCGAAAATCTTTTCTCGATCGAGTGCTACTGAATTATTCTGCTGTGCTTGCCACAGGCCACGCCTGATCCAGACGCTGCGTAGCGTCTGATTGGCAATCGTGCGGAAGATGGAATCAAAAACATAACCCCCGTCAAAAACCATAATATCCCCTGCATCGGTCGAGGAAGACAGGCGCATGTAGTTCAGTAGGTCGTTTGAATGCGGTTCGGCATGCAAATCCGAGCGGCTGACCAGTGCCAGACCATCAAACCCGTAGCGGTTCAGCATTGGAAGGCAACTGGGGAAGGCAGCGAATTTGGCCTTGTTAGCCACCGTCAGTTCACTTGCTACAAGCGAGCAACGTTGCGCATGCCCCAGTCCAACGCCGTTTGTCGGCACAAACAGGATTGAAGGTGGGTTCGAACTTTCGACAGATTGCGACGGTTCGTCGGTGTCGATTGCGCCCAGAAGTTTCGAAACGTTAACTTTTGAGGCTAGGCGTGAGAGCCGCGCGCTCTCCCCCAGATCGGTGGCATTCGGGAGAATTTCCTGAGTAATATATGCTGACAAGCTAGCGATATTTATTGGCCCCTGCACTGCGAAACCGTCGAGACTTCGGCCAAAGTCGCTTTGCGTGCAGTCTATGATCGCTGCGCCTGAAATAATGACATTCCAAAGTATCGTCTTAGCCCGCAAATTGCGTGTAACATTCTGCATCAAAACGCAAATATCGGTGTTTACTGACAGATCTACCGGGGGCAATTCGCTGAACTGAAATATCCGTGTTCCGAAGCCGAAGGTCTTTTGCCAGATATCCTTCGATTTACCATTCGTGATTATTGTCGTTTCGTATTTCTTTGAAAGGGAGACGGAATAGACATCTTCGAGTGTTCGCTGGTCTTCGAGATTTGGCGCAAGAAGCAGTACGCGCGGAGTGTTGGTAGCTTTCTTGGGCGCCGGAACGCCGATTGCAAATAACGAGTCATCCGGGCAGTTTCGAAAATCGGCATTGTCTATAAGAACAGGGTCTTTCCCCAGAACATAGGACAGTTTCGACAGGACCGATATTTTTGTCTGGGGTTCAGCAAAGCTGCCGATCGCATAGATTCCGGTTTCCGGGTGCAAATTCAAAGTGCGTAGATACGCCAACTTGGCATTGCCAATGGTTTCGGCGCCAAGCAAAACCACCTTTGAAACTTCGGCCGGAGAAACCTCACAGAGGAAGGGTTCGACTTCGTATTGCATATTGCGATGCAAAGGCTGGGGGAGGCGGTCGACGTTAATTCTGGCTTTCTGTCCGGCAGCATTCATCTGGCCGACAAAAACGACCAGTTCTTCAAAGGCATTCGGGGTATCGTTCGCGTGTTCACATAAAATCAATTGTGGCCTCGAGGGGTTTGCTAAGGAAGTCGTCGATGGATGTGCTGAACTGTGCGGCCGAGAATCTGGTAATCGCGACTTGGGCTTTTTGCACATGATCGACGTAGGAACGGGGGTGGGCGATATAGTAGGCAATTATGGCGTCAACTTCATTTGGTTGAGCGCTGATAACCGCTGACCCGAAAGTTTTCGCTGTCAGGCTGTCGGTGATCACGAGTTTGCCGGCGGCGACAGCTTCAGGGATGACGCGCCCGAAACTTTCCTGCAAGCCGGGGTGCGTAAAATAGACAAAGAAGTCAATTCGATCCAAAAATGGTTCTATGGGGATTTCCTGAAACCGGTAGAGGTCCCAATGAGAAGGGGCGTCGCCTCCGATTAAAAAACTGTCTGCCCCGAGTATACCGCAATACTCCGCATGCGGCGGGAACAACATGTTCATGGTTTCGACATCCGGAAACTTTTCAAACCCCGCCCGCGACAGTCGTCCGCGCCTGTCCGCGGGTTTCGGGTTCGGGGCTAGTGTTTCGAAATCGCAAATGTTGAACCAGTCGACTTCTGCAAGTTTCCAAGGCGTATCGGATGCATCAAGCCAGCGCTCGACTGTACCGCGATTATACCCGGAAACCGGCGCGATAAGATGTGATCTTGCCAATGTGTTTTTTGAAATCAGGGACAGGCATTTATCGACATCAAATCCCGGACTGCCATTCGGGCGCAGAAAATTCTCATGCGAAACCGCGATCATGCGATTACAGACAAATCGTGTCGATAGCGAGTTGTTGAATTTTAGAAACGACGGATTGTGCAGAACGATTGTATCCGAAGTGACAACCACAGGGTCAACCTCGGGAATGATGCCGAGCTCTTCGAACACAGAGGTCAGTTTGGGGTTGTCCGCGGCCCCTTTAAACATGTTCGAACTGATAGCAACAACCCGAACGCGGGCAATTCCTGAAAGCGCATATAGTTCCCTGGCGACGGCGGATGACGTGCCACCAGGGAATCTGGGGTCCAGGACCAGTGTTACCTCTTTGGTCAAAACCAGTCGCCCTTAGTAGATTGCAGCGCTTGCATCGACCTTACTGAGGTCCGGCATGGGTATATTATCGAAGCTTAAAAACGCGATAATACCTTTGGAAGCCTCCATGAATTGCGCTAACTCCAAGGCCAACGCGTCGTCACCCTGTAGAAGTTCCGGATTTGCCGAAATATAGCGACGTAGATCCGTCCAGTGCCCTTCATTGATCAAGGTTTCGATTTCCAGAAGTTGCTGCGTTTTGAAGTGCGCCGCAGCTGGCCCACCCATATGTGCGGCCAATATCAAGGCGGATACGGTGACGATTAATGAGCGTTTCATGTTGCTTCCTTTATCAATGCAATTTCGATGACTCATTTCTACGAATCAAGCGTTGACAAAGCGTTAATGTAAACGCCGAAATACCTATAATTTTATGAGGTTTTTCATGATAATCGGCACCCTCTATAACCCGTACAGGTCGGCCAGACGACGCGCCACCACTACCCTCCACTTGCTCGATATTGGTCGAGATACGCCAAAAAATCGGCCACAGGTCATAAAGACGGCCGAAATCATGCGCAGCCCCTCTTGCATCAGCGAATGATTCCCCGTATTCCAGCCTTCGCACGGTACAGGGGTTTAGCTCAGTTGGTAGAGCGCCGGTCTCCAAAACCGAAGGTCAAGAGTTCGAGTCTCTTAGCCCCTGCCAGTGCCTCTCTCCGCTTATCGCCACCACAAATAATCACGATACTTGCGCGTCATTACTTGCGCGTCATTGGTTTTGCGGCATAGAATGAACTCCGGTTTAACCAGTTGCGTAACGTAGATTGAAAACATCTTGCGACAGAGGTCGTTTGATCGGGCAAAACGGGGCTAAACGTGGTCATTACAAAATTTTCGAAAGTTACGCTTCTGCTTGTCGGCTTGCTGCTGCTTCTGGTTAGCAATGTCAGCCCAACGGCCGGGCCAGCCCAGACCCGTGCCCAAAAATCTATTATCATCCAGCTTTTATGGCAGAATTTGCTAAAATGTTATTCGGCGCCCGAGGAACGGGTAACTGCCGATGACGAGGTTTTGTTGCGCGTCGAGTTAAACACCCACGGAGATTTAGCGAACCTGCCGGACCTGATGGCCCCGCCAAAACTGTCGGCGGGCGAGCGCGCTTTGCTGCGTGAAGGCACGATTGCACTAATCAACTGTACTCCGGTGATTTCCGGTGGCGGCGAAAAGTCGATTTATGGCAGGTTCGAGATGGTGCTGAACCGCGATGGCTTGTCCTTGGCGAATGTGGACGCTGCCGTCGGGCGGGCCGAAGTGATGCCGACTCTCGATTCGCTTGAAATCGAAGAGCCGGAGCCCGAAACCGAAGAACCTTCTGTAGGCACAACCAGCATAAACACCCCCACCGGCGTGCTGGCGACGCTGGAAAGTGAAACCGCCCTTGGCCTTACGCGTTCTGAACGTCAGGAAATCCAGCGCCGTCTGGTGCTGCTTGACTACAACACCCGCGGTGTCGACGGTGTCTTTGGCAAAGGTAGCCGCGCGGCTATCGGGGAATGGCAGGGCAGCAATGGAATTCCGGTAAGCGGATATCTAGACCTGAACCAGATCGCGAAGCTTCGCGAAATGTCTCAGGAAGCCTACCTTGCGTGGGACAGCCGCCCCAAACGTTATACCGACAAAAACGGCTGCCTGCGCGAACCAAACGGCACAATCATTCAAGGCCGGTCCTTCAATTGCGACCTTGCCGCCGCCTCGCAAAGCCTCGGGCTGTCGCGGTAATACGAAAACGGCATCAAGCGCGACTAGCGCTTGTCATTCAGGATATAGCTCCGATGGTTGCTACCGAAACCGGATTTGGTACGGGCGGAGCGTCTGCACGGATCGGTGAAAGGTTAACGAAATTTGTACATACGCATTGTGTACGTGATGTGTACGTCGAAAATGCAGGTTTCGATGTAAATGTTAACGCGCGCAGGCGGTACTTGAATTCCCGTCGCAGAAGCCGTATGTGGAACGCAGATATGCATTCACTAAAGTTCAGGAGTCGTAATAATGGCAAAAGCCAACCCGTTGCAGTTTGCACAGCAAGTGCGGGCCGAAGTTTCGAAGATCGTTTGGCCAAGCCAACGCGAGACGCTCCTGACAACCGTTATGGTGTTCATCATGGTTTCCATTGCCGCAGTGTTTTTCTTCACCGCTGACCAGTTGATCCGCATTGCACTGGACACGATCCTGCGCTTAGCCTCTTGATTTCATTGGGGTAGCGCGGTATATGCGCGAACTCCTACCTGACATGAGCGTGCTTCGATTCGTCCGCACGCTCTGTCTAGTTTTGGATTAACGGCGCAAGCCTCTGATATATTGAATAAAACGGACGCTAAGCGTTCTGATAACTAAAGGTCGAGCAACTATGGCATTACGCTGGTATTCGGTGAGCGTTCTCTCGAACTTCGAGAAAAAGATTGCAGAGTCAATCCGCGAAGCCGCAGCACAAAACGGTCTCGAAGGCGAGATCGTCGAAGTTCTGGTTCCAACCGAAGAAGTTATCGAAGTCCGAAAGGGCAAGAAGGTTCAAGTCGAGAAGCGCTTCATGCCGGGATACATCCTCGTGCGTATGGAGATGACTGACCGCGCCTATCACCTGATCAACGACACCAACCGCGTTATGGGCTTCCTTGGCCCGCAGGGCAAACCGGCCCCGCTGCGCGATAAAGAAGTTGCTGCGTTGCTGAATCAGGTTGAAGAAGGTCTGGAAAAGCCGCGCTCGATGATTTCTTTCGATGTTGGCGAGAAGGTCGATGTGGCCGACGGCCCGTTCGAAGGCTTCTCGGGCATGGTCGAAGAAGTAGACAACGAAAACGAGCGCCTGAAGGTGACCGTTTCGATTTTTGGCCGGGCAACCCCGGTCGAACTGGAATTCATGCAGGTTAAAAAGCAAACCTGAATGTAGCCTGTGGGAGGTAAGCGCACGCGCGAACCGAACCACTAAACCAAGGCCCGACGGAGTGTTCCTGACGGCGGTGATAAATAGGAGGCCGTAATGGCTAAAAAAGTTGCTGGCACTATGAAGCTGCAGGTTCCTGCAGGTAAAGCCAACCCATCCCCACCCGTGGGCCCTGCATTGGGTCAACGCGGTATCAACATTATGGAATTCTGTAAGGCGTTCAACGCCAAGACACAGGATCTGGAAGCCGGCGCACCTTGCCCGACTATCATCACATACTATGTTGATAAATCCTTCACTATGGACATCAAGACGCCACCTGCGTCGTACATGTTGAAGAAAGCTGCGAAGCTTAAATCCGCTGCGAACAATCCTGGTAAAGAAATTGCCGGTTCCGTGACGCGCAAGCAGGTTAAAGAAATCGCCGAAGCCAAAATGGCTGATCTGAACGCGAACGATATCGAAGCCGCGATGCTGATCATCGCTGGTTCCGCGCGTTCCATGGGCATTGAGGTTAAGGGGTAATCGATATGGCTAAAGTTGGAAAACGTTTCGCTGCGGCGAAAGAAGCATTTGGCGAACAGGCCAATGTCACTGTTGAAGAAGCTGTAGCACTGGTTAAGGCCAATGCGACTGCGAAATTCGACGAGACTGTTGAAATTGCAATGGTGCTGGGTGTTGACCCGCGTCACGCCGACCAGATGGTTCGCGGTGTTGTGTCCTTGCCTTCCGGCACAGGTAAAACAATGCGCGTAGCTGTTTTTGCCCGCGATGCAAAAGCTGATGAAGCTAAAGCAGCCGGTGCAGACATCGTTGGTGCAGAAGACCTGATGGAAAGCATTCAGGGCGGCAACCTCGATTTCGATCGTTGTATTGCTACACCTGACATGATGCCAATCGTTGGTCGCCTCGGTAAGGTTCTTGGCCCACGTAACCTGATGCCAAACCCGCGTGTTGGTACAGTTACTATGGACATCAAGGCCGCTGTTGAAGCTGCCAAAGGTGGCGAAGTGCAATTCCGCGCTGAAAAAGCCGGTGTTGTACATGCAGGTATCGGCAAAGCTTCGTTTGACGAAGCTGCAATGGTTGCAAACGTTAAAGCGTTTGTTGAAGCTGTTGCAAAAGCCAAGCCAGCGGGCGCAAAAGGCGCTTACATGAAAAAGATTTCGCTTAGCTCGACTATGGGCCCAGGCGTTTCGGTTGACGTAGCAGCAGCTACTGCCGAATAAAGAATTCCCCCGCTTGACGGCGGGGGATGTTTCGGGCTGGCGGCGCAACCAATAGCCCATCTGTCCAAGACGGTGGGTGATCCTCGGATCATAAATCCTGCCTTAGACGGGGAACGATCAGAATCAACCTTGTGCGTCAGCACTCGGGCGAATTTGGCGGGAACCTGGACAAGACCCGAGACGTTACGGCGTAAGTCGTAGCGAATATGAGCCGGAAGGGGTGACCCTTCTATAATTTGGAGTAATATTGTGGATAGAGCCCAAAAAGAAGCAGTGATCGACGAACTCGGTCAAATCTTCACGGACTCTGGTGTCGTCGTGGTTGCACGCTACGAAGGCCTCACAGTTGCAGAGATGACGGACCTCCGCCTTCGCGTAAGCGATGCAGGTGGTGTTGTTCGTGTCGCCAAAAACAAGCTCGCCAAAATCGCTCTTGAGGGCAAGCCTACCGCTGGTATGGCTGACTTGCTTACAGGAATGACTGTCTTCGCATACTCGGAAGATCCGGTTGCAGCAGCGAAATCTGTTGAAGCCTTTGCCAAAGACAACGACAAACTCGTTGTCCTAGGTGGCTCCATGGGTGAAGACCTTCTTGACCCAGCTGGTGTCAAAGCAGTTGCGGCCATGCCGTCGCGTGAGGAGCTTCTTGCTTCGATCGCTGCGTGTCTGGGTGCACCTGCTTCGAACATCGCTGGTGCGATTGGCGCGCCTGCATCGAACATCGCGGGTATTCTTTCTACCCTCGAAGAACGGGCAGCGGCGTAAGTCTTAATGCAATTGTTGGGCTGACTAGTTTGTAACGAACGACATCGGAACACATCGAAACTGAAAACGGAAAAGTAAAATGGCTGATCTGAAAAAACTTGCTGAAGAGATCGTGGGTCTTACCCTTCTCGAAGCTGCAGAACTAAAAAATATCCTTAAAGACGAGTACGGCATCGAGCCTGCTGCTGGTGGCGCCGTAATGGTTGCCGGTGGTGGTGACGCTGGTGGCGCCGCTGCTGAAGAAAAAGATGAATTCGACGTAATTCTGGTTGCTGCTGGCGACAAGAAAATCGGTGTCATCAAAGAAGTTCGCGCCATCACTGGCTTGGGCCTCAAAGAAGCTAAAGACCTCGTAGACGCAGGCGGCAAAGCAGTTAAAGAAGCTGCTCCTAAAGCTGAAGCTGAAGAGATCAAAGCGAAACTCGAAGCTGCTGGTGCAACTGTCGAGCTGAAGTAATCTGTCGCAGCTAAGGCTGCACGGCTAGAAATAAGGCTGGATCCGCCCTTTGGGTGGGTCCGGCTGTTTGCGTCTCTCAAGGTGCCCGAAGTATTTTCGAGCATGGACATCTTGAAAGGTGCAGACCATCCGGAAGCGAGATGTGGGAGTTTCGCAAGAATTGGTTGGTTTCGCCGCAAGGCTTTAGATGCGTGTTCCCAGTCACGTGTCGGGCGTTGAAAAATAAGTTAGGATTAGCATGGCTAAGACGCATTCAGGTCACAAACGTATCCGCAAGTATTATGGCAAAATCCGCGAAGTTGCGGAAATGCCGAACCTGATTCAGGTTCAGAAAAGTTCTTATAAACTTTTTCTGGAGTCCGGTGATCAGGGCCAGCCGATGGACGGCGAAGGCATCAACGCGGTATTCCAGTCGGTATTCCCGATCAAAGATTTTAACGAAACTTCGGTTCTCGAGTACGTAAAATACGATCTCGAACCACCTAAGTACGACGTAGAAGAGTGCATGCAGCGCGACATGACTTATGGCGCGCCGCTGAAAGTTACCCTCCGTCTTATCGTGTTTGATGTCGACGAAGATACTGGTGCGCGTTCTGTCAAGGACATCAAAGAACAAGATGTGTTCATGGGCGAAATGCCTTTGATGACACCGAACGGCACATTTGTGGTCAACGGCACCGAGCGTGTGATCGTTTCCCAGATGCACCGCTCGCCGGGTGTTTTCTTTGATCACGACAAGGGTAAAACCCACTCGTCCGGAAAATTGCTGTTCACTTCGCGGATCATCCCGTACCGCGGCAGCTGGCTGGACTTCGAGTTCGACGCAAAAGACGTTGTTTACGCACGTATCGACCGTCGCCGCAAACTACCTGTGACCACACTGCTTTATGCGCTGGGTCTGGATCAGGAAGGCATCTGTGACGCGTATTACGAGACCGTAAACTACAAGCAGAACAAAAAGAAAAAAGGCTGGACCACTCCGTTCTTCCCGGACCGGATCCGTGGCACGAAGCCTTTGTTCGATGTTGTTGACGCGAAATCCGGTGAGGTGATTGCCGAAGCTGGCAAGAAAGTTACGCCGCGCACTGTCAAGAAACTGATCGATGAGGGTGAAGTTAAAAACGTCCTCGTTCCCTTCGATCAGATCATTGGCCGTTTCGCAGCCAAAGACATCATCAACGAAGAAACCGGCGAGATCTGGGTCGAAGCCGGTGACGAGTTGACATGGGATGTTGATCCGAAAACCGAAGAAGTTTCCGGTACACTTGTGACGTTGCTCGACAACGGTGTGACAGATATTCCAACGCTGGATATCGATAACATCAACGTTGGTGCGTACATCCGTAACACGATGGCGATTGATAAGAACATGAACCGCGACACCGCGCTCATGGATATCTACCGCGTCATGCGCCCGGGTGAGCCACCCACCGTCGAGGCTTCCTCGGCGATGTTCGACAGCATGTTCTTCAACTCTGATCGTTACGACCTTTCGGCCGTTGGGCGTGTAAAAATGAACATGCGTCTGGATCTGGACGCCCCTGATACGCTCCGCACATTGCGCAACGAAGACATCATCGCAGTTGTTAAAGCTTTGGTTGATCTTCGTGACGGTAAAGGCGGCGTGGACGACATCGACCACCTTGGTAACCGTCGTGTTCGTTCCGTTGGCGAGCTGATGGAAAACCAGTACCGTGTCGGGCTGCTTCGTATGGAGCGCGCGATTAAGGAACGTATGTCCTCGGTTGAAATCGACACGATCATGCCGCAAGACCTGATCAATGCGAAACCTGCGGCGGCTGCCGTTCGTGAATTCTTCGGCTCTAGCCAGCTGTCGCAGTTCATGGACCAAACCAACCCGCTGTCCGAAGTTACCCACAAACGCCGTCTTTCTGCGCTTGGGCCTGGCGGTCTGACACGCGAACGCGCGGGCTTCGAGGTGCGCGACGTTCACGCAACGCACTACGGTCGTATGTGTCCGATTGAAACGCCGGAGGGGCCGAATATTGGTCTGATCAACTCCTTGGCGTCTTTCGCACGGGTTAACAAATACGGTTTCATCGAAACACCTTATCGTAAGGTTGTGGATGGTCAGGTGACAGACGAAGTCAACTACATGTCCGCCACCGAAGAGATGCGCCACACGGTAGCGCAGGCGAACGCCGAGATTGATACCGATGGTCGTTTTGTAAACGACATGGTTTCGACACGTTCGTCCGGTGACTACATGCTGAACCCGATCGAGAACGTCGATCTTATGGATGTATCTCCACGCCAGTTGGTGTCGGTTGCTGCGTCGCTGATCCCGTTCCTCGAAAACGACGATGCGAACCGGGCCTTGATGGGCTCGAACATGATGCGTCAGGCTGTGCCGCTGGTTAAAGCCGAGGCACCGCTCGTCGGTACCGGTATCGAAGAAGTTGTGGCGCGGGATTCCGGCGCGGCGATTACTGCGGTACGTGGTGGTATCATCGACCAGGTTGATGCGATGCGTATCGTTATTAAAGCTACCGAAGATATGGAGCCGGGTGATCCGGGCGTGGACATCTATCGTCTGCGTAAGTTCCAGCGTTCGAACCAGAACACCTGTATTAACCAGCGTCCGCTCGTAAAAGTGGGTGATCGCGTTAAGAAGGGCGAAGTCGTTGCTGATGGCCCGTCCACCGATATCGGTGAATTGGCGCTTGGTAAAAACGTGCTCGTCGCGTTTATGCCTTGGAACGGTTACAACTACGAGGATTCGATCCTGATCTCCGAGCGTATCGTTAAGGATGACGTCTTCACCTCGATCCATATCGAGGAATTCGAAGTCGCCGCCCGTGATACGAAACTGGGGCCTGAGGAAATCACTCGCGATATTCCAAACGTCGGTGAGGAAGCGCTTCGCAACCTCGACGAAGCCGGTATTGTTTACATCGGTGCCGAAGTTGGTCCGGGTGACATTCTGGTTGGTAAAATCACACCGAAGGGCGAAAGCCCGATGACACCGGAAGAAAAACTTCTGCGTGCTATCTTCGGTGAGAAAGCTTCGGATGTTCGTGATACTTCGATGCGCCTGAAACCTGGCGATTTCGGTACTGTTGTGGAAGTTCGTGTCTTCAACCGCCACGGCGTTGAAAAAGACGAACGTGCGCTTCAGATTGAACGCGAAGACGTTGAACAACTGAGCCGTGACCGTGATGACGAGTTGGCGATCTACGATCGCAACATCTACAACCGTCTGAAAACGCTGATCCTAGGCAAAACGGCTGTTAAAGGTCCGAAAGGCGTGAAAGCCGGTTCAACCATTACGGAAGAACTGCTTGAAGGTCTAAGCCATGGTCAATGGTGGCAGCTTGCTTTGTCTGAAGACAAAGATGCGACCGAAGTTGAAGCACTGAACGCACAGTACGAAGCGCAAAAGGCTGCTCTGCAGGCACGTTTCGACGACAAGGTAGAGAAAATTCGCCGCGGCGATGATCTGATGCCTGGCGTGATGAAAATGGTCAAAGTCTTTATCGCCGTGAAGCGCAAGCTTCAGCCGGGTGATAAAATGGCCGGTCGTCACGGC
>Ga0209121_10001087_pt1 | contig 28522 bp, 31 predicted proteins | sample Cruoilmetagenom3_FD_187292 | JGI IMG/M metagenome (GOLD analysis project Ga0209121, IMG submission 187292) | Oil polluted marine microbial communities from Coal Oil Point, Santa Barbara, California, USA - Sample 3 (SPAdes) (version 2) | ecosystem: Environmental > Aquatic > Marine > Oil seeps ...
TGATCTCTCTGATCTCTCGACATATCGCTAAACCTTTAGAATTCAAGACCGGCTTCACGCGCGGCATCTGCCAACGCCTTAACGCGACCGTGGTATTTAAAACCGCTGCGGTCAAATGCAACCTGAGTGATACCCGCAGCTTTGGCACGCTCTGCAAGCAAAGAACCTACACTCTTGGCAGCATCAACATTACCAGTTTGACCAGCACGCAATGACTTATCCAGGGTTGAGGCTGAAGCCAGCACCTGATCTCCGTCTGGAGAAATAACTTGTGCGTAGATATGCCGAGGTGTGCGGTTTACACACAACCTGTTGGCGCCCAACTCACGGATTTTGCAGCGAGCACGGCGTGCACGACGCAGACGAGATTGTTTCTTGTCGCTCATGATCCTAACCTACTTCTTCTTAGCTTCTTTACGACGTACTTGCTCGTCCGCATAGCGAACCCCTTTACCTTTGTATGGCTCTGGTGGACGGTAGGCGCGGATTTCCGATGCCACCTGTCCAAGCAATTGTTTGTCTGCCGCTTTCAGCACGATTTCTGTTTGACTTGGGGTTTCAGCTGTAACACCGTCGGGAAGCAAATACTCAACTGGGTGAGAAAAACCCAGAGTGAGATTCAACTTGTTACCCTGACACTGGGCACGATAACCAACACCAATCAACTGTAACTTTTTCTCAAACCCTTGACTAACACCGACAACCATATTGTTGACCAGCGCACGGGTTGTACCCGCCATTGCATTGGCCTGCTTGCTTCCATCTTTAGGAGCAAAGGTCAATACATTGTCATCCTGCTTGATTTCCACATTGTCATTGATGGAGATAGACAATGCAGCCTTACCACCCTTGACTGAAATCTCACTGCCATTGAGTTTTATCTCAACGCCAGCCGGAACATTCACCGGATTTTTTGCAACTCTAGACATCTCGACAATCCCGTTAGAATACTGTGCAAAGAACCTCGCCACCGATACCGGCAGCGCGGGCAGCACGGTCGGTCATTACGCCCTTGCTTGTTGAAACGATGGCAACACCAAGCCCACTACGAATAGTAGGTAGAGCGTTTGAGCCAGAGTACTTTCGCAGACCAGGGCGACTGTAACGATGAATTTCAGCGATAACAGGCTTACCCTCGAAATACTTTAGGTCAACCGTTAGTTCAGGTTTAGCACCTTCAGCAACGTTGAAACCATTGATATAACCTTCATCCTGCAGCACTTGAGCTACAGCCACCTTTAATTTGGCGGAAGGCATGGAAACAGTTTGCTTTGCCGTCATCTGCGCATTGCGGATACGGGTCAACATGTCTGCTAGTGAATCTTGCATGCTCATCAGTTCAATTCCTCAATTGGCCGCTGTAATTACCAGCTAGCCTTAACCAGACCGGGCACATCGCCACGCATGGCCGCTTCTCGCAACTTGATACGGCACAACCCAAACTTACGGTAAACACCGTGTGGGCGGCCAGTCTGACGACAGCGGTTACGCTGGCGTGATGGACTAGCATCGCGCGGTAATTGTTGCAGTTTCACTTGCGCTTCCCAACGCTCCTCTTCAGAGGTTTCGGGACTAGCGATAACCGCTTTCAGCGCAGCACGCTTCTCAGCATACTTGGCAACGGTGCGTGCGCGTTTTTTCTCACGCTCGATCATGGAAATTTTTGCCATTTATCTAACCTCAACCCTTAAGTGGGAAGTTGAAAGCGCGCAAAAGAGCACGACCTTCGTCATTATTTCGGGCACTTGTAGTAATAGTGATATCCATACCACGCAACGTGTCCACTTTGTCGTAATCGATTTCTGGGAAAATGATCTGCTCACTTATACCCATTGCGAAGTTCCCGTGGCCGTCGAATGATTTCGGGCTAATACCACGAAAATCACGGATACGAGGAATAGCAATTGACACCAAACGCTCTAAAAACTCATACATACGGTCACTACGCAGAGTAACCTTACAGCCAATCGGCCAACCTTCACGAACCTTGAAGCCTGCAATAGATTTACGGGCTTTATTAATAACAGGCTTTTGGCCTGCTATTAAGGTCATGTCGGCTACAGCATTTTCTAGAGCCTTTTTGTCACCAAGTGCTTCACCAACACCCATATTAAGAGTGATTTTAGTGATTTTGGGGACTTCCATTACATTTGCTAGCCCTAACTCTTCTTTAAGCTTGGGAGCAATTTCATTTTTGTATACTTCTTTCAGCCTTGCCATGTCAGTTTCCTGTCAAATTAGGCGTCAACGGCTTCGCCGTTGGATTTGAAGACGCGGATTTTCTTACCGTCTTCTAACGTTTTAAAACCAACGCGATCAGCTTTACTAGCAGACGCATTGAATATAGCCACATTAGAAACCTGAAGAGGAGCTTCCTTTTCAATAATCCCACCTGGAACGTTCATTTGGGGATTTGGTTTCTGGTGTTTCTTAATCATGTTAACGCCAGAAACAATTAGGCGACCGTCGGCTTGCACCTTAAGTACCTTGCCTCGCTTGCCTTTGTCCTTACCGGCGATAACGATAATTTCGTCATCACGTTTAATCTTGCGCATAACCCTTTCCTCGCCTCCGGCTTACAGAACTTCAGGTGCCAGAGAGATAATTTTCATAAAACGTTCGCTGCGCAGTTCACGTGTAACCGGCCCAAAAATGCGGGTGCCGATTGGCGCTAGCTGCTGGTTCAAAAGAACTGCGGCGTTATCGTCAAACTTGATCAAGCTACCGTCCTGACGGCGCACACCCTTCTTGGTGCGAACAACTACCGCGTTCATCACCTGACCTTTCTTTACCTTACCGCGAGGAATTGCTTCCTTTACAGTAACCTTGATAATGTCGCCCACTCTGGCATAACGACGGTGCGAACCGCCTAACACTTTGATACACATAACACGACGTGCACCGCTGTTGTCTGCCACTTCCAGGTAACTTTCTGTTTGAATCATCGTTTATCTCCGAACCCGATACTGCCGCCTACCGATTAAATCTCGGCAGCACGCTCGTCAACGTTGACCAGCGCCCAAGATTTAGTCTTGGACAGAGGGCGCGTTTCCGCAATCGTCACCACATCACCGGCACGGCATACATTTTCTTCGTCGTGCGCCTTGACCTTGGTGGACTTGTTTACAATCTTGCCGTACACAGGGTGCTTAACACGGCGCTCAATCAGGACAGTGATACTTTTGTCCATCTTGTCGCTGACAACCCGACCTGACAGCGTACGAGCTTTTTTCTCTGCTTCAGACATCTTAGTTACCCGCTTTTTCATTCAGCACAGTTTTGATGCGAGCAATATTGTTGCGCGCCTCTTTAATCTTATGGCTCTGGCTCAATTGACCCGTTGCCGCCTGCATACGCAGTTTGAATTGCTGCTCGAGCTGAGTGTTCAGCTCCAGATTCAGCTCATCAACTGACTTTTCACGATATTCACTGGCTTTCATCACATCACCGACCGTATAACAAAGGTGGTTTGTATCGGTAATTTGGCCGCAGCTAGAGCAAAAGCTTCACGAGCCAATTCCTCGGATACACCTTCCATCTCATAGAGCACTTTACCAGGCTGAATCTGGGCTACCCAGTATTCAACATTACCCTTACCCTTACCCATCCGCACTTCAAGCGGCTTGTTGGTGATCGGCTTATCAGGGAAAACCCTGATCCAGATCTTTCCACCACGCTTGATGTGACGGGTCATAGCCCGACGAGCAGCCTCGATCTGGCGCGCAGTTATGCGACCGCGACCAGTGGCCTTGAGAGCAAACTCGCCAAAGCTTACTTTACTACCGCGCAATGCCAGACCGCGGTTACGGCCCTTGTGTTGCTTACGGAATTTTGTACGTTTCGGTTGCAGCATTTCGCTAGACCCTTAACTCGCAAACTTACTTCTTTTTGCCTGGTGATTTTTTGGCTGGCGCTTGCGCCGCCTCTTCACCGCCGATTACTTCACCTTTAAAGATCCAAACCTTGACACCAATAATGCCGTAGGTTGTGGCTCCTTCTGCAGTACCGTAATCTATGTCGGCACGCAGTGTATGAAGTGGAACACGGCCTTCACGGTACCATTCAGAGCGCGCAATTTCCGCACCACCGAGTCGTCCGCCGACCTGAATTTTAATGCCCTTAGCACCCTGTCGCATTGCGTTCTGCACCGCACGCTTCATAGCGCGACGGAACATAACACGACGCTCTAGCTGCTGAGCAACATTCTGTGCAACAAGGGTTGCGTCGAGATCCGGCTTGCGGACCTCTTCGATGTTAATGTGCACGGGCACACCCATCTGAGCAGACACTTCGTTGCGCAGTCTCTCAACATCTTCACCTTTCTTGCCAATCACGATACCGGGACGGGCTGTGTGAATAGTGATACGAGCTGTTTGTGCTGGACGCTCAATTTCAATCCGACTTACAGATGCATGTGACAACTTATTGCTAATGTAGTCACGAACCTGAAGATCAGTATTGAGCTTGTCCGCGTAATCTTTCTGTCCGGCGTACCAAACTGAAGTATGCTTTTTAACAATACCCAGACGAATGCCAGTTGGATGTACTTTCTGACCCATTAAACGGTCTCCTCGTCGGCAACTTTCACAGTAATGTGACAGCTACGCTTGAATATCCGGTCAGCGCGACCCTTTGCACGGGGCTTAATGCGCTTCATGGTCATACCTTCATCGACAAAAATGGTCGACACACGTAACTCATCTACATCCGCACCTTCATTGTGCTCGGCGTTTGCAATGGCAGACTCCAGCACTTTTTTAATAATGGCGGCACCTTTTTTCGGGCTGAACGCCAGAATATCTAGCGCATCTTCAACAGGCTTACCACGCACCTGATCGGCAACCAGTCTAGCTTTTTGAGCTGACATTTTGGCTCCGCGCAATTTAGCTGCTACTTCCACAGTCATTTACCTCTCAATCCGCCGCTTAGCGCTTGGCTTTTTTATCCGCCACGTGACCACGATAGGTCCGCGTCGGGGCGAATTCGCCGAGTTTATGTCCAACCATTTCTTCGTTGACCAGCACCGGTACATGTTGACGACCGTTGTGGACAGCTATTGTTAGCCCAACCATATCCGGACTAACCATGGAACGACGAGACCAAGTCTTGATCGGACGCTTATCATTTTTTTCTAGCGCTTCATCAACCTTCTTAATCAAATGCAGGTCAATGAATGGGCCTTTTTTGAGAGAACGTGGCACTGTAGTTTCCTCTTCTCTACCAATTACTTATCGCGACGACGGACAATCATATTGTTCGTGCGCTTGTTTTTACGAGTCTTATAACCTTTAGCTGGCGTACCCCAAGGTGACACAGGGTGACGACCACCAGATGTACGACCTTCACCACCACCATGCGGGTGATCCACCGGGTTCATGGCAACACCACGGACCGTTGGACGAACACCACGCCAGCGGGATGCGCCGGCCTTACCCAGCGAGCGCAAACTATGCTCACTGTTAGAGACTTCACCAATCGTAGCTCGGCAATCAACAGGCACTTTACGCATTTCACCGCTACGCAATCTGAGCGTTGCATACTGCCCTTCACGAGCAACAAGTTGCACCGAAGTACCAGCACTACGTGCAATTTGAGCACCTTTACCAGGTTTCATCTCGATACAGTGAACGACACTACCCACAGGAATATTACGCAGTGGCAAGGTATTACCTACCTTAATAGGGGCATCAACACCAGAGTGAAGTACATCGCCTGCTTTAACACCTTTGGGAGCGATAATGTAGCGACGCTCTCCGTCCGCATAGCAAATCAGCGCGATGTATGGTGTGCGGTTGGGATCATACTCCAAACGCTCAACCTTACCAGGAATACCGTCTTTATTTCGCTTGAAATCAATAACACGGTAGTGCTGCTTGTGCCCCCCGCCAATATGGCGAGTGGTAATGCGACCATTATTATTACGGCCACCGGACTTTGATTTCTTTTCCAGCAATGGCGCGTAGGGTTCACCTTTATGCAAGTCAGGATTAACAACACTGACCACAAAACGGCGACCGGGAGACGTCGGCTTTCTCTTTACAACTGGCATCTCAACAACCCCTTATTCAACTGACGCAAAGTCGATTTCTTGACCCTGCTCCAAACGAATGTATGCTTTCTTCCAATCAGAGCGCTTACCCATACCGTGCTTGGCACGCTTGGTTTTACCCTTAACATTGGCGATGCGAACATCAGTTACTTTGACATTAAACAACTGCTCTACAGCTGCCTTCACTTCCGGCTTCGCCGCATCAGAAGTAACCTTGAACACAACCTGATTGCTACTATCACCAACAATCGCTGTTTTCTCAGTAACGTGCGGACCTAGCAGCACTTTGAAGATACGCTCCTGGTTCATGCAAGCATCTCCTCAATCTTCTTAAGAGCTGGCACAGTAACCAACACCTTTTCAAAACGAATCAAGCTAACCGGGTCAACGCCAACCACATCACGCACATCGACCTTATGCAGGTTTCTGGATGACAGGTATAGGTTTTCGCTAACCTCTTCAGTGACAATCAACACATCTCGAAGATCAAACTCACCCAGCTTTTTAACTAGCAGCTTGGTCTTAGGTTCTTCAAGATCGAAGTTCTCAACCACCACCAAGCGCTCCTGACGAGCGAGCTCAGAGATAATGGAACGAAGCGCGGCACGGTACATTTTACGGTTCAGCTTCTGAGAGTGATCTTGAGGCTGAGCTGCAAACGTTACGCCACCGGAACGCCAAATCGGGCTTCGGATTGTACCAGCACGGGCACGACCAGAACCTTTTTGAGCCCAAGGCTTACGACCACCACCAGAAACCGCTGCACGATTTTTCTGTGCGCGAGTACCCTGACGACCACCTGCCAAATACGCAGTAACCGCCTGATGCACTAGATCCTGATTAAACTCTTTACCAAAGGCTACATCTGAAACCTCAACAGTTCCCGAGCTACCCTTTGTTGTTGCAATATTTAATTCCATCGACGATCCCCTCAGCTCTTAACAGCTGCACGAACGATCACGTCACCACCTGGCGCACCCGGTACCGCTCCCTTTATAAGAAGCAGGTTGCGCTCAGCGTCAACACGTACAATTTCAAGATTCTGAGTTGTCACACGCTCGGAACCCATATGTCCGGCCATCTTTTTGCCTTTCCATACACGACCCGGTGTTTGACATTGACCTATAGAACCCGGCGCCCGGTGAGACAAGGAGTTACCATGAGTCGCATCTTGCATAGCGAAGTTATATCGCTTAATGACACCCTGAAAACCTTTACCTTTTGATGTGCCGGTGACATCAATCTTTTGACCAGCTTCAAACTGATCAACCGTGATGTTTCCACCAACCTCAACACCATCCTGTGAGCCATCTACGCGAAGCTCAAAACTACCGCGACCAGCTTCAACACCTGCTTTAGCAAAGTGCCCTGCTTCCGACTTACTTACACGAGATGCACGACGAACACCCACAGTTACCTGCACAGCAGAGTAACCATCAGCTTCATCAGTCTTGATTTGGGTAATCCGATTAGGCTCCACCTCGACCACTGTGACCGGGATAGATGCACCTTCATCGGTGAATACGCGTGTCATGCCGCATTTGCGACCGACAATACCAATTGCCATCTTTCTAACCTCTTAGTGTACGGGGCTCTTACCCGCTATGGCCGCCCATTTCAGAGCGTTACACCCGCCTAGCGCTGACCAGGCTTGGGTTTCTACTTCTACTTGAACTAATTACGCCAAGCTAATTTGGACTTCAACACCAGCGGCCAAATCTAATTTCATCAAAGCATCAACAGTCTTCTCTGTTGGCTCAACAATATCCAGCAACCTTTTATGGGTGCGGATTTCGTACTGATCACGAGCATCTTTGTTTACGTGTGGTGAAATCAGCACAGTAAAACGCTCTTTACGTGTTGGCAGAGGAATCGGGCCACGAATTTGGGCACCGGTACGCTTTGCCGTCTCTACGATTTCTTGCGTCGAAGCATCAATCAGCTTGTGATCAAATGCCTTGAGGCGAATTCGAATGCGTTGATCCTGCATGGAATCAAACTCCAACTATTCTAAAGAACCTACAGGCCCCACTTATTTGAGACCCTGAAAAAAGGAGGCGAGATTCTAAGGCTGCCCCCCACCTCTGTCAAGAACAATTACTCGTGTTTTGTAATGATTTATCGAGTTTTAAATAATCAAAGCAACCAACCTGATATATAAACCCACCTGATCTTCAATTTTTTGCCCGATAAACCGCTTGCAACTCATTTTTACCCTTTATTAGTCCTTTATTTGTAAATTTTACTCATTAATTATGTCGATTTACTGTACAATTCCGCGCATTTTTGACCCTTGTATAATAGAGCATGACAATGACTGACTTATCCCATTACAGAAACATTGGTATTTTCGCGCACGTTGATGCGGGGAAAACCACCACAACAGAACGCATTCTTAAACTCACCGGTAAAATTCATAAAACGGGCGAAGTGCACGATGGTGCAGCGACGACTGACTTTATGGAGCAGGAACAGGAACGCGGTATCACCATTCAGTCAGCAGCGACCACCTGCTTCTGGAAAGATCACCGCTTCAACATCATCGACACACCCGGTCACGTTGACTTCACAGTTGAAGTTTACCGTTCACTCAAGGTGCTCGATGGTGGTGTAGGCGTTTTCTGTGGTTCCGGCGGTGTTGAGCCTCAGTCTGAAACAAATTGGCGCTACGCCAACGACTCGGAAGTCGCACGTATCATTTTTGTCAACAAACTGGACCGAATGGGTGCTGACTTCTTACGCGTAGTAGGCCAGGTCGAGAATGTCCTTGGTGCCAACCCAATGGTTATGGTCTTACCTATCGGTATCGAAGAAGACTTCAAAGGCATTGTCGACCTTCTAACTCGCAAAGCTTATGTCTGGGATGACTCCGGCCTCCCAGAAAACTTTGAGGTAACTGATATTCCCGCCGACATGGTGGATCAAGTAGAAGAGTATCGTGAAAAACTCATCGAAATGGCTGTTGAGCAAGACGACGACATCATGATGGCTTACATGGAAGGCGAAGAACCCTCCATGGACGACATCAAGCGCTGTATCCGCAAAGGCACTATCGCCCTGGATTTCTTCCCAACCTATTGTGGGTCTGCCTTCAAAAACAAAGGTATCCAGCTCGTATTAGACGCAGTTGTTGACTACCTGCCATGCCCAACCGAAGTGAAGCCTCAGCCGCTCACAGATGAGGAAGGGGAAGAAACTGGTGAAGTTGCAACCGTATCTACCGACGAGCCATTAAAGGCACTAGCCTTTAAAATTATGGACGACCGCTTTGGCGCTCTAACCTTTGTTCGCATTTACTCTGGCGTACTGGAAAAGGGCGACACGATTCTCAACAGCTTCACTGGAAAGACAGAACGCATTGGCCGCATGGTAGAGATGCACGCGGACGACCGAAATGAAATTAACCGTGCTCAAGCGGGCGACATCATTGCCATTGTCGGCATGAAAAATGTTCAGACCGGTCACACACTATGCGACCCCAAGTTCCCTGTAACACTTGAGGCAATGATTTTCCCAGAGCCGGTTATCTCCATTGCCGTTAAACCAAAAGATAAAGGCGGCTCTGAGAAAATGGGTATAGCTATCGGCAAGATGATTGCCGAAGACCCTTCTTTCAGAGTTGAAACCGATGAAGATTCCGGTGAAACAATTCTTAAGGGTATGGGCGAGCTTCACCTGGATATTAAGGTCGACATTCTCAAGCGTACCTATGATGTGGATCTCATTGTCGGGCAGCCTCAGGTAGCCTACCGCGAGACTATCACCCAGGCTATCGAAGATACTTACACCCACAAGAAACAGTCGGGTGGTTCTGGTCAGTTTGGTAAAATCGACTATCGCATCAAACCAGGCGAACCCGGATCAGGCTTTGTTTTCTCGTCCACTGTTGTGGGCGGCAACGTACCTAAGGAATTCTTCCCCGCGATCGAGAAAGGCTTCAAGGGCATGATGGAAGAAGGCCCTCTGGCCGGCTTCCCCGTGCTAGATGTTGAAATCGAGCTTTACGATGGTGGCTTCCACGCCGTTGACTCATCGGCTGTAGCCTTTGAAATTGCGGCTAAAGGCGCCTTCCGTCAATCCATGCCAAAAGCGGGCCCACAACTGATCGAACCCATCATGCACGTCGATGTGTTTACTCCCGATGACCACGTGGGCGATGTTATTGGCGACTTGAACCGTCGTCGCGGCATGATTAAAGATCAGGAGAAAGGCGTAACTGGCGTACGTGTTAAAGCCGACGTCCCTCTGGCAGAAATGTTTGGCTATATCGGCAGCCTGCGGACCATGACCTCAGGTCGAGGTCAATTCTCCATGGAGTTTTCTCACTACATGCCTTGCCCTGCGCAAGTTTCTGAAACTGTGATTGCAGAAGTTAAAGAACGAAAAGCGCAGGAAAAGTAAGCTTAAGGGCTAACTATTAGCCACTAGCTAGTCTTTAAAAACCCCGGTGAGGTCCTTCTCAGCGGGGTTTTTTTGCGCACAGACTTTATAACCGCCTTTCCTTTTTACGCGCCTGGCACTCTTTACTCTTGGCAATGTACTTTATTACACCCCAAAAAAAAGGCCACCCAACAGGGCGGCCTTTTTATCTGACGACTAAAGGTCAGGTATTTAAGCAAGTATCGATTACTCGATAATCTTAGCTACAACACCAGCACCGACAGTACGACCGCCTTCGCGAATCGCAAAACGCAGACCGTCTTCCATCGCAATAGGAGCAATCAACGTCACTTCCATCTGAATGTTGTCGCCAGGCATAACCATCTCAACGCCTTCAGGCAGTTCACAAGCACCGGTTACATCGGTAGTACGGAAGTAGAACTGAGGACGGTAGCCTTTGAAGAATGGCGTGTGACGACCACCTTCATCTTTCGACAACACGTAAACTTCTGCTTCAAACTTCGTGTGAGGTGTAATCGAACCAGGCTTGGCCAGAACTTGACCACGTTCTACATCTTCACGCTTGGTACCACGCAACAGAACACCAACGTTCTCACCCGCGCGACCTTCGTCAAGCAGCTTGCGGAACATCTCAACACCAGTACAGGTGGTTTTAACTGTATCTTTAATGCCGATGATTTCGATTTCTTCACCAACATTCACGATACCCCGCTCAACACGACCGGTTACAACAGTACCGCGACCAGAGATGGAGAACACATCCTCGATTGGCATCAGGAATGGCTGATCAATAGCACGCTCAGGCTCAGGGATATATTCATCCAGAGTTTCTACCAGCTTCTTAACCGCAGTAGTGCCCAGCTCATTATCGTCTTGGCCGTTCAACGCCATCAGCGCGGAACCTGCGATGATTGGCGTGTCGTCGCCAGGGAATTCGTAAGTATCGAGCAGCTCACGCAGCTCCATTTCTACCAACTCGAGCATTTCGTTATATTCTTCAGAACCCACGCCGCCACAGTCTTCGGCGAGCAGATCTGCTTTGTTAAGGAAAACGACAACGTAAGGTACACCAACCTGACGAGACAACAGGATGTGCTCACGAGTCTGAGGCATAGGGCCATCAGTCGCACCACAGACCAGAATAGCGCCGTCCATTTGAGCGGCACCCGTGATCATGTTTTTCACATAATCGGCGTGACCGGGGCAATCTACGTGTGCATAGTGACGAGTAGGCGAATCATACTCAACGTGAGAGGTCGCGATGGTAATACCACGCTCGCGCTCTTCTGGAGCATTATCAATACCGTCAAAGGCAATCATTTCGCCGCCCCAAACTTCTGCACAGACGCGAGTCAAAGCAGCAGTCAATGTAGTTTTACCGTGGTCAACGTGACCAATGGTGCCCACGTTTACGTGGGGCTTATTACGCTCAAACTTCTCTTTAGCCATTGTTACATCCTCCCGGAGATAAGCTTTAATATTTAAAAATTAAACTTGATTCTTCGCCATTACTTCATCAGCAACATTTCTTGGTGCTTCTGAGTATTTATCAAACTCCATGGTGAAGGTCGCGCGCCCTTGCGTTGCAGAACGTAGATCGGTTGCATAACCGAACATTTCTGCCAATGGCACTTCGGATTCAATGATTTTGCCCATAGCACTATCACCCATACCCAAAATTACACCGCGACGTCGGTTTAAATCACCGACTACATCACCCATGTTTTCTTCTGGTGTTACCACCTCGACCTTCATCATCGGCTCAAGCAATACTGCGCCACCTTCTGAGGCGAGCCTCTTAGCGGCCAGAGAGCCGGCAATTTTAAACGCCATTTCATTGGAGTCAACATCGTGGAAAGAACCATCGAACAGAGTTGCTTTCAACCCCAGCAATGGATAACCCGCGAGGACACCATTTTGCATCTGCTCAGAGATGCCTTTCTCAACGGCGGGAATGTACTCTCTGGGCACAGCCCCACCGACGATTTCATTAACGAACTCCAAACCCTCGGCATTCGCATCTTCTGCTGGCTCAAATTTGATCCAGACATGACCATATTGACCCCGACCGCCCGACTGGCGAACAAACTTACCTTCGACGTCACAGGTATTTTTAATTGCCTCACGATAGGCCACTTGCGGCTTACCAATATTGGCTTCAACGCTAAATTCTCGGCGCATCCGATCAACAAGAATATCGAGATGGAGCTCGCCCATACCCGAAATAATTGTCTGGCCGGATTCTTCATCTGTCTTGACACGGAACGATGGGTCTTCCTGAGCAAGCTTGCCCAGTGCAACACCCATTTTCTCCTGGTCGGCTTTCGATCTAGGTTCTACCGCTACCGAGATTACCGGCTCGGGGAACTCCATCCGCTCAAGAACAATCTTACTGGTCTCTGAACAAAGCGTGTCACCCGTGGTAACATCCTTCAGCCCAATGGCTGCAGCAATGTCTCCAGCCAAGACCTCTTTAATATCTTCTCGGCTATTGGAATGCATTTGAACCATACGGCCAACGCGTTCTTTTTTGTGCTTCACGGAATTGTAAACGGCTGTACCACTTTCCAGCGTTCCAGAATAAACGCGGAAGAACGTCAACGTACCTACAAATGGGTCCGTCGCAATTTTAAATGCTAACGCTGAAAAAGGCGCACTGTCGTCGGCTTCTCGCGTTGCAACAGTCTCCCCATCTTCCAGCGTGCCCTCAATCGCCTTAACTTCCGTCGGCGATGGCAAATACTGAACAACCGCATCCAACATTGCCTGTACGCCTTTATTCTTAAAGGCCGAACCTCCAAGCACAGGGACGATTTCATTGGCTAAGGTACGCTGGCGAATAGCCGCTATAATTTCTTCCTCTGAAAGCTCACCACCTTCGAGATACTTTTCCATTAGCTCATCGTTAGCTTCCGCTGCAGACTCAATAAGGTATTCGCGCATCTCTTCACACTGAGCACGCATCTCATCAGGGATCTCTGCATAGTCAAACGTCATGCCCTGATCAGCTTCATTCCAAAGAATAGCCTTCATCTTGATCAGATCGACAATACCTTTGAATTCTTCTTCCGCACCAATCGTCATTTGTAGCGGTACGGCATTGGCACCCAGGCGCCCTTTGAGCTGCTCAACCACCATCATGAAATCGGCACCGGCACGATCCATCTTATTGACGAACACCATGCGAGGCACTTCATATTTATTGGCCTGACGCCAGACTGTCTCAGTTTGTGGCTGCACGCCAGAGGAACCACAAAGAACCACAACAGCGCCATCCAAAACACGCAGCGAACGCTCTACCTCAATGGTAAAGTCGACGTGTCCCGGGGTATCAATAATATTAATTCTGTGCTGTGGAAACTGCTGCTGCATACCGGACCAAAAACAGGTGGTAGCTGCCGAAGTGATGGTAATGCCTCGCTCCTGCTCCTGCTCCATCCAATCCATGGTGGCGGCGCCATCGTGCACTTCACCAATTTTGTGAGACAGCCCAGTGTAAAACAACACTCTCTCAGTGGTGGTGGTCTTACCGGCATCGACGTGTGCGCAGATGCCAATATTACGATAACGAGCTATGGGAGTCTTACGAGCCACAGTCTTTCCTTAATACGATTAATTTAAATAGCTAATCTAAAACAATTAATCTTATAAACCACAAAAGGTAGCTGACAACAGCTACCCTTTTGTGAAACGTCAACTTACCGATACTACGGTCAGAATCGGAAGTGAGAGAACGCCTTGTTGGCTTCAGCCATACGATGGACGTCTTCACGCTTCTTAACTGCACCACCTTTATTTTGGTGTGCATCAATAATTTCACCTGCCAACCGCTGTGACATGGATTTCTCACCACGAGAGCGGGCGTAGTCAACCAACCAACGCATTGCCAACGCTACGCGACGAGCGGGACGAACTTCAATCGGCACCTGATAAGTAGCACCACCAACACGGCGGGACTTAACTTCAACAAGTGGCGAAATATTGTCGAGGGCAGATTCAAAAATGGCAACAGGATCTTCTTTAAGGCGGCTTTCCACCAGATCCAAAGCACCGTAGATGATACGCTCAGCTACTGCTTTTTTACCGCTGACCATCACGTGGTTCATAAACTTAGCCAAGGTGACATTGCCAAACTTGGGGTCAGGCAGAATCTCACGCTTAGCGACTACTCTTCTTCTAGGCATAATCTAGCTCTTCTCTTCAGGGTTTTCCGGGATCAACATGTGCTCTTGCACACCCGGCCTTACTCGGTTCTTACCGACGCAAAGTAACGCACCTTACTTAGGGCGTTTAGTACCGTACTTGGAACGACGCTGCTTACGGTTATTCACTCCGGCAGTATCAAGGCTACCTCGAACAGTGTGATAACGCACACCAGGTAGATCCTTCACACGACCACCGCGAATTAATACAACGCTGTGTTCTTGTAGGTTATGCCCTTCACCACCAATATACGACGTTACTTCGTAGCCATTGGTAAGACGAACACGACATACTTTACGCAGTGCTGAGTTCGGCTTCTTAGGTGTTGTTGTGTATACACGAGTACACACACCACGGCGCTGTGGACAAGCCTGCAGCGCGGGCACATCGCTTTTAGCGACTTTACGTTTTCTCGGCTTACGAACCAACTGGTTGATCGTTGCCATTTAATAACTCCAAACAAAACGCCTTCACTATGAAGGCTTTAATAAACAGACCCGCAAAAACGGACCCCTATTCAGGGAGGCGGCATTCTAAAGATACCGGCTCCTAGAGTCAAGCGACCCCAGCGGGATCGCACTACTCATTTTTGTTACTCGTCGCCGGAGCTCAGAGCTTCACTCAATGCCGCTTCGATATCGAGAGCACTAACGGTGGTTTCACCCGCCGATTCGCGATCTTTACGACGCTGTGCGTGATAGGTCAAACCGGTACCGGCGGGAATCAGTCGACCCACAACAACGTTCTCTTTTAGGCCACGCAGCGGATCTGATTTACCCGTAACAGAGGCTTCGGTAAGCACACGAGTGGTTTCCTGGAAAGACGCCGCAGAAATAAAGCTTTCTGTCGCCAATGACGCCTTGGTAATACCAAGCAGCAGTCGCTCATACTTGGCTGGAAATTTCCCATCCAATTCAAGCTTCTCGTTTTCTTCCAGAACTCGGTTATATTCTACCTGCTCACCCTTAACAAAAGAGGAATCACCCATCTCAGTAATTTCTACCTTACGGAGCATCTGACGGCAGATAACCTCGATGTGCTTATCGTTGATCTTTACGCCCTGAAGACGGTATACGTCCTGGATTTCGTTACCGATATATTTCGCCAGAGAGTCCACACCCTGCAACCGCAGAATATCGTGAGGATTCTCGGGGCCATCAGCAATAATCTCACCCTTGGAGACGTGCTCACCCTCAAAGACACCTAGCTGACGCCATTTAGGAATGAGAGCCTCGTAATGAGTGCTACCATCGGGAAGCAACTGACCATCATTGGGAGTAATCACTAGACGACGCTTACCCTTAGTCTCCTTACCAAAGCTTACCGTACCGGTAATTTCAGCCAGAATAGCGGGGTCTTTCGGTTTGCGCGCTTCAAACAGATCGGCAACTCGTGGTAAACCACCGGTAATATCACGAGTTTTAGAGCCTTCCTGTGGTATCCGAGCGACAACATCACCAGCACCCACATGACTGCCATCCGTAATGCTCAAAATAGCACTGGCTGGCAACATGTAATGTGCGGGCACTGTAGAGTTCGCAAATGTCAGCTCTTTGCCATCGTCACCCAACAAGGTCACCATTGGCTTCAAGTCTTTACCCGCCGATGGACGCTCATTCGGGTCTACAATTGCAATGCTAGACAGCCCTGTCATCTCGTCAGTCTGGCTAAGGATACTCAGACCCTCCTCCATTCCAGAGAATGAAGCCGTACCAGCCACTTCAGTAATAATGGGGTGTGTGTGAGGATCCCAGTTGGCGACCACATCGCCAGCCTGCACAGTAGAGCCTTCTTTAACCTTGATCATTGCGCCATAAGGCAGCTTATAACGCTCGCGTTCACGGCCGTTTTCGTCCGCCAAGGCCAGTTCACCGGAGCGGGATACCGCTACCAGCTCGCCATTCTCTCGCTCCACAACCTTGATGTTAATTAGACGTATGGTGCCGCCCATCTTAACTTGGATGCTATCAACAGCAGAGGCACGCGAGGCGGCGCCACCGATGTGGAAAGTCCGCATGGTCAATTGCGTACCCGGCTCACCGATTGACTGAGCCGCGATCACACCAATCGCTTCACCAGAATTCACCATGTGGCCACGCGCCAAATCACGACCGTAACACGCAGAACAAATACCGTAGCGAGTATCACAGGTAATTGGTGAACGAACTTTCACCTCATCGATACCCAATATTTCTAGGCGCTCTACCCATTTCTCGTCGATCATTGTGCCGGCATCTACGGCAATATCATTAGTGCCAGGCTTGACAACGTCTACAGCGACGACACGACCCAGAATACGGTCACCCAAGGATTCGATAATATCGCCACCCTCGATAACCGGGGTCATCAACAGGCCTTCAGTAGCGCCACAATCATCTTCTACAACCACCAGATCCTGAGAAACATCAACCAAACGGCGAGTCAGATAACCGGAGTTAGCTGTTTTCAATGCCGTATCAGCCAAACCTTTACGCGCACCGTGAGTTGAGATGAAGTACTGCAGTACGTTCAAACCTTCACGGAAGTTTGCGGTAATTGGCGTCTCAATAATGGAACCATCAGGACGTGCCATAAGGCCACGCATACCGGCTAGCTGACGAATCTGTGCGGGGGAACCACGAGCACCAGAGTCGGCCATAATAAAGACGGAGTTAAATGAGGGTTGATTCTCTTCTTCACCATCACGATTAATCACTGGCTCGGTACTAATCACCTCCATCATGGCTTTTGCCACCTGGTCGTTAGCACGAGACCAAATATCAATTACTTTGTTGTACTTCTCACCCTGAGTTACCAGGCCGGAAGAGAACTGGCTTTCGATTTCCTTCACTTCATCATCTGCACGAGCGATGATTTCACCTTTCGCATCAGGAATCGTGAAGTCATTAACACCAATCGATGCACCTGATTTAGTAGAAAAGTCAAAGCCGGTATACATCAACTGATCAGCAAAAATAACCGTAGCCTTCAGACCGACGTCGCGATAGCAGCGGTTAATGATTCGCGAAATCGCCTTTTTCGTCATCGGCTGGTTGACAAGCTCAAAGCCCAAACCTTCCGGCACGATATCCCACAGCATTGCACGACCGACGGTGGTATCAATAATGGAGGTATCTTCTAGACGTTCGCCCTCATCATTAAACGCAACCTGGGTGATACGCACTTTAACGCGAGCCTGAAGGTGTGCCTGCTTGCTGTAATAGGCTCGAGACACTTCCTGCAAATTAGCGAAGACTCTACCCTCGCCAGGCGCATTTACCCGATCACGGGTCATGTAGTACAAGCCCAACACAACGTCCTGAGACGGCACAATAATCGGCTCACCGTTTGCCGGCGACAGAATGTTGTTGGTGGACATCATCAGTCCACGAGCCTCAAGCTGGGCCTCCAGTGTCAACGGCACGTGTACCGCCATCTGGTCACCATCAAAGTCAGCGTTATAGGCTGCACATACCAATGGGTGCAACTGAATAGCTTTACCTTCAATCAGTACGGGCTCAAAGGCCTGAATACCAAGACGGTGAAGCGTTGGTGCACGGTTCAACATGACGGGGTGCTCACGAATCACTTCGTCAAGAATATCCCAGACTACCGGCTCTTCCCGCTCAACCATTTTCTTGGCCGCTTTAATCGTGGTGGCTAAACCGCGCAATTCCAGCTTGGAGAAAATAAAGGGCTTGAACAGCTCCAGTGCCATGCGCTTGGGAAGCCCACACTGATGCAGGCGAAGCTTAGGACCAACTACAATGACCGAACGGCCTGAGTAGTCCACACGCTTACCAAGCAAGTTCTGACGGAAGCGACCCTGCTTACCTTTAATCATATCGGCAAGCGATTTCAGAGGACGCTTATTTGAACCGGTAATAGCTCGACCGCGACGACCGTTATCCAGCAATGCATCAACGGATTCCTGCAACATACGCTTTTCGTTGCGCACGATAATATCCGGAGCATTCAGCTCCAGCAGGCGCTTCAGACGATTGTTCCGGTTAATCACTCGACGGTAGAGATCATTCAGGTCGGAGGTGGCAAAACGACCACCATCCAATGGTACCAAAGGCCTCAGGTCTGGCGGCAGTACCGGCAGCGCTTCCAAGATCATCCACTCGGGCTTATTACCAGAACCGAGGAACGCTTCCAGTAGCTTGAGACGCTTGGAGAATTTTTTAATTTTGGTTTCTGAGCGTGTATTTGGAATTTCTTCACGAATCGTGGCAATTTCTTGCTCAAGATCGAGATCCTTCATGAGTGACTGAATGCCTTCAGCACCCATCATCGCCTCAAAATCATCACCGAATTCTTCCATCGACTGGAAGTATTCTTCATCGGTGAGAAGCTGCCCACGCTCAAGGGTTGTCATACCGGGATCGGTAACAACAAATGATTCAAAATATAGAACCCGCTCAATTTCACGCAACGTCATGTCCAGCATGAGGCCTATGCGGGAGGGTAATGATTTGAGGAACCATATATGTGCAACGGGGCAAGCTAGTTCAATGTGACCCATGCGTTCACGACGCACTTTGGCCAATGTAACTTCAACGCCACATTTTTCACACACAATACCGCGGTGTTTCATGCGCTTGTATTTGCCGCAGAGACACTCATAGTCCTTAACTGGACCAAAAAGTTTGGCACAGAACAAGCCTTCTCGCTCAGGCTTGAAGGTACGGTAATTAATTGTTTCCGGCTTTTTAACTTCGCCGAAAGACCACGACCGGATCATATCCGGTGAAGCCAGGCTGATACGGATGGCATCAAACTCGCCAGTTTGATCCTGTGACTTGAGAAGATTCAGTAAGTCTTTCAATGCCTTTCTCCAGAGTGGGTGCTACCTTTGCGCAGCGGGCACAAGGCCCGCCCCCAACTTAACTTTGATCGTTACTCGTTTTCCAACTCGATGTTGATACCCAACGAGCGGATTTCTTTCACCAGCACGTTGAAGGATTCCGGCATGCCGGGCTCCATACGGTGGTCACCATCAACAATGTTTTTATACATCTTGGTTCGACCGTTCACATCATCGGATTTGACCGTCAACATTTCTTGCAGGGTATAGGCGGCACCATAGGCTTCCAACGCCCAGACCTCCATCTCCCCGAAGCGCTGACCACCAAACTGAGCTTTACCACCCAATGGCTGCTGAGTAACCAAGCTGTATGAACCGGTGGAACGTGCATGCATTTTGTCATCCACCAAGTGGTTCAGCTTCAGCATATACATGTAACCAACCGTAACCGGGCGCTCAAATTGATCGCCAGTTCGTCCGTCATAGAGATGCATCTGGCCACTTTCAGGCAAGTCAGCCAGTTCTAGAAGCCTCTTGATTTCCTCTTCCTTGGCACCGTCAAATACTGGCGTCGCCATAGGAACACCCTTACGGAGATTCCCAGCAAGCTCTTCTATTTCACTCACTGAAAACTTGTCCAGACCAACCGGCTTGGTGCCAATACCGACATCATAGATCTCCTGAAGGAACTTGCGAACTTCCGCAGTTTTCTTCTGCTCAACAATCATTTTGTCGATTTTTTCACCTAGCGTTTTCGCAGCAAGCCCCATATGTGTTTCGAGGATCTGACCTACGTTCATACGCGATGGCACACCCAAAGGATTCAAAACCACATCGACGGGAACACCGTTCTCATCATGCGGCATATCCTCGACGGGCATAATGACCGAGATAACACCTTTGTTACCATGGCGCCCTGCCATCTTGTCACCAGGCTGAACGCGACGCTTAATCGCGAGGTAAACCTTAACTGTTTTCAGGACACCAGGCGCTAAGTCATCACCGCTTTGCAGTTTGCCTTTCTTATCGGCGAACCGCTCGTCGAGTATTTTACGACGCTCTTCTAGCAACTCTTCTGCACGGGCGATTTGCTCATTTAAAGCCTCATCACTCATACGAACCTTAAACCAGTCATCACCAGTGTAATCTGCCACTGCTTCCGCGGTCAGCTCATCGCCTTTCTTGAGCCCTGTAGCCTTAACCACCTTACTGCCACTCAGTGCTGCGGTAAGACGCTCGAAAGTCGCATTTTGCATAATGCGGTATTCGTCGTTTAAATCCTGACGGAACTGGTCGAGAGCAGCGGTTTCGATCTGCAATGAACGCTGATCTTTTTCCAAACCTTCACGGGTAAACACCTGCACGTCAATAACGGTGCCTTTGGTGCCCGAAGGAACACGCAGTGACGTGTCTTTAACATCGGAAGCTTTTTCACCAAAGATCGCACGCAGTAGTTTTTCTTCTGGTGTCAGCTGAGTTTCACCTTTAGGCGTTACCTTGCCGACCAGAATATCACCCGCAGCCACCTCGGCCCCGATATAAACAATGCCCGACTCATCCAGACGCGATAGGGCGGACTCACCAACATTAGGAATATCTGCAGTGATTTCCTCGGAACCCAACTTTGTATCACGAGCCGTACAAGTCAGCTCCTGAATATGGATCGTTGTAAAGCGGTCTTCCTGAACTACGCGTTCTGAGATCAGTATCGAATCTTCGAAGTTGTAACCATTCCAGGGCATAAAAGCGATACGCATGTTTTGACCAAGCGCCAATTCACCCATATCAACCGAGGGACCATCGGCAAGAATATCGCCCCTGGCGATAGTGTCGCCCTGCTTAACAATAGGACGCTGGTTAATGCAGGTATTTTGGTTGGAACGGGTATATTTTGTCAGGTTGTAAATGTCTACACCTGCATCACCCGATTCTACTTCTGCATCACTAACGCGAACAACAATACGGCCCGAATCTACGTTTTCAATGACACCGCCACGACGGGCCACAACACAAACGCCAGAATCACCTGCCACATAACGCTCAAAACCTGTACCCACTAATGGCTTCTCAGCTTTTAACGTTGGCACCGCCTGACGCTGCATGTTTGAGCCCATCAGCGCACGGTTTGCATCATCGTGCTCAAGGAATGGAATCAGTGACGCCGCCACGGAGACGACCTGCTGTGGCGACACATCCATATATTGAACCTCCGAGGGAGGCTTAATGGTAAATTCACTTTGGTGACGTACGCTGACCAACTCTTCACAAAGCTTACCGTTTTTATCAACTTCAGCCGACGCCTGAGCAATGACATAGCTCGCTTCATTGATCGCAGACAGATACTCAATATCATCTGTCACTTTGGAATCGACTACTTTTCGGTAAGGCGTTTCCAGAAAGCCATAGTCGTTGGTGCGAGCATATGCGGCCAGAGAGTTGATCAAACCAATGTTTGGCCCCTCTGGTGTCTCAATAGGACAGACTCGACCATAGTGCGTAGGGTGTACGTCGCGCACCTCAAAACCAGCACGCTCACGAGTTAGACCGCCCGGCCCAAGAGCAGAAACACGACGCTTATGCGTCACCTCGGATAGAGGGTTGTTCTGATCCATAAACTGGGAGAGCTGGCTAGAGCCAAAAAATTCTTTCATCGCAGCAGCTACTGGCTTGGCATTCACCAAATCCTGCGGCATCAAGCCGTCAGATTCAGCAACAGACAAACGCTCTTTAACTGCTCGCTCAACACGAACCAGACCGATACGGAACTGGTTTTCTGCCATTTCACCTACAGAACGAATACGACGGTTACCCAAGTGGTCGATATCGTCGACATTGCCCTTGCCATCGCGAATACCGATAAGCACTTTAAGCGCATCGACGATATCGTCTCGGCTAAGCGTGCCCTCACCCGTCTCTTCTTCACGACCGAGACGACGATTAAATTTCATCCGACCAACAGAGGAGAGGTCGTAACGCTCAAGACTAAAGAACAGATTATTAAATAGGTTTTCAGCAGACTCTTTGGTAGGCGGCTCGCCCGGGCGCATCATCCGGTAAATTTCGACCAACGACTCTAGTTGTGTACGAGTGCTATCTGCACGCAAGGTGTGAGAAATGAACGGACCACAATCCAGATCATTGGTATAGATTGTTTCTACGGATTTAAGCCCTGCTTCACGCAACTGCTCAACGACTTCCTGCGTGATTTCAGTATTACATTCAAGCAACAGCTCACCCGTCTCAGGGTTAACCAAGTCTTTTGCCAGCGCACGTCCAAATAGGTAGTCAGCTGGGACCTCCAATTTGGCGACATTGTCTTTCTCTAGTTGGCGGATATGGCGAGCAGTAACACGGCGGCCTTCCTCGACAATAACTTTATTGCCCTTACCTTTGATATCAAAAGCGGCAATATCACCACGCAATCTTGAAGGGACGAGATCAAGGCTATAGGTATCATCTTTACCCAGATTAAATGTGCTAGTCTCAAAGAACATAGCAAGCATCTCTTCTGAGCTAAAACCCAGTGCACGCAATAAAATTGTCGCCGGTAATTTACGACGACGATCAATACGCACGTAAACCAAATCTTTTGGATCAAACTCAAAATCAAGCCACGAGCCACGGTAAGGTATAATTCGCGCTGAGTACAAAAGCTTACCAGACGAATGCGTCTTACCCTTGTCATGGTCAAAGAACACACCTGGCGAACGGTGGAGCTGAGAAACGATTACTCGCTCAGTACCATTAATAATAAAGGTACCGTTATCAGTCATCAGGGGAATTTCACCCATGTAGACCTCTTGCTCTTTAATATCCTTGATGGCCTTATTGGCTGAATCTTTATCGTAGATCATCAAGCGCACACGAACCCTAAGCGGCACGGCATAGGTTACGCTGCGGAGCTTACATTCTTCCTCGTCAAACGCAGGTTTGCCAAGGGTGTAATCCACATACTCAAGTCCTGCATTCCCAGAATAACTAACAATCGGGAATACAGACTTAAATGCGGCATGCAAACCAGTATTCATCCGCTCTTCAACAGATACACCGGTCTGTGTAAAATTTCGGTAGGAGTCGAGCTGAATCGCAAGAAGAAACGGCAGGTCCATTACCTGCGGTAACTTGCTAAAATCCTTGCGAATACGTTTTTTCTCAGTATATGAGTAAGCCATCAGAGTCCCCAGCACGTTCACTTGGTCAGCAGACCATTTCAGCATTGCTCAGCCTTTCGGCTGTTTGCCTTATTTACTATCAAAAAAAGGCCTTTAACCCCACCTCTGGCACATTGACCAGAAGCAGGAAAAGGCCGACGGGCATACTACCCGTCAGCCAATGTCTGATTACTATCAGACAACCAGCGTATTTCGCATCCAGAACTTACTTCAGTTCTGCACTCGCGCCAGCTTCTTCCAATTGCTTCTTAGCTTCTTCAGCGTCGTCTTTAGAAGCGCCTTCTTTAATTGCAGAAGGGGCACCATCAACAAGCTCTTTAGCTTCTTTCAGACCCAAGCCAGTGATTGCGCGAACAGCTTTAATAACGTTCACTTTCTTCTCACCAACTGCAGTCAGCATTACATCAAACTCAGTCTTTTCTTCAGCTGCAGCAGCGTCGCCACCAGCGGCTGGAGCTGCGGCCACTGCAACAGCAGCTTGAGCAGAAACACCAAATTTTTCTTCCATTGCTTCTACGAGTTCAACAACTTCCATTACACTCATTTCAGCAATTGCATTCAAAATGTCATCTTTGGACAGAGCCATGACTCAATCTCCTGATAAAAAATAAATTAAAATAAACGATGCGATAAATTAAGCAGCTTCCTGCTTTTGATCGCGAACCGCTGCTACAACACGCGTTACCTTGGTAGGCACTTCGTTGAAAGTACGAACCAACTTGGTAACTGGAGCAATCATTAGACCTGCCAACTGACCCAGAGCTTGCTCCAAGGTCGGTAGATTGGCGAGCTTGTCGATCTGCTCTTTTTCCAACAGTTGACCACTGACAGATAGCGCCTTAACTTCAAACTGGTCATTTGCTTTCGCAAAATCTTTGAATAGGCGAGCCGCAGCACCCGGATCCTCCATAGAGAAGCCGAATAGTGAAGGACCGGTCAGCACATCTGCCACACACTCGAACGAAGTACCTTCGAACGCACGTTTCGCAAGAGTATTACGAATCACACGTAGGTCGATATTCTGCTCGCGCGCCTGAGCACGAAGGGCTGTCATATCCGTCACGTTGACGCCACGAGCGTCAGCGATTACCAGTGACAACGCATTGCCAGCAGTCTCGTTAACTTCAGCGACAATCGCCTTTTTGTCTTCGAGATTCAATGCCACGAGATTATCTCCTGGATTTAATTATCAGCTCGGTTACGAGCTTCAAATCGGTTAAACACCGACGGTAGAGTCGATGCCATTTCGGTGATCAAATCCAGCTTAAAAATACTGAACGGGTCACACCGTCTGCGTAGGCGTTCTTTTTAACTACGGCCTCAAGGCCTAAACGTCGCATTAAACCCCAACGGGGAACCTACGGTCTTTGACGGCCCGGGCGCGTACTGCAAACTCACACCCAGACCCCAAAGTTTGGTTTTAGAGCCTCACAAGGAAGCTCTAGCCTCTCCTATATTTCCAGAGAAGCCTGATCAATAGTCAAGCCGGGACCCATCGTAGTAGAGAGGGTTACCTTCTTGAGATAAATACCTTTTGCCGAAGCAGGCTTAGCCTTCTTCAAGTCCAGAATCAGTGCTTCCAGGTTTTCTTTTAGTGCACCGGCTTCAAAAACCAGGCTTCCAATTCCACCATGAATAATACCGTTCTTGTCAGCGCGGTATCGCACCTGACCGGCTTTAGCATTCTTAACCGCTGTAACTACATCTGGAGTTACCGTGCCAGTTTTTGGATTTGGCATCAGGCCACGGGGACCGAGCACCTGGCCCAGCTGACCGACAACACGCATCGCAGCAGGATCAGCGATAACAACGTCGAAATCCATAACGCCTGCTTTAACTTGCTCAGCCAAATCTTCCATACCGACTAGGTCAGCACCGGCAGCCTTGGCCGCTTCTGCAGATTCACCCTGAGTGAATACCGCTACGCGAACCTCTTTACCCGTACCGTTAGGTAGCGTAGTTGCTCCGCGAACAGACTGATCAGATTTACGAGGATCAATGCCCAGATTAACGGCAACATCAACAGCTTCTGTAAACTTAACAGAGGATAATTCTTTCAACAGCGCAACAGCTTCATCAATTGAATACTGCTTGCCAATTTCAACTTTTTCTCGAATAGCGCGAAGACGCTTAGATAGCTTAGCCACTTACACACCCTCCACTTCTATGCCCATGGAACGAGCAGAACCAGCAATCGTACGAACCGCTGCATCCAAATCTGCCGCAGTGAGATCAGCTGTTTTAGCATTAGCAATCTCTTCAAGTTGCGCGCGAGTCACCTTACCCACTTTCTCAGTATTAGGGCGACCACTTCCGCTCTTGATACCAGCAGCCTTCTTCAACAAGAAAGAAGCGGGCGGCGTCTTCATGGTAAAAGTGAAGCTGCGATCACTATAAACACTAATCACAACGGGAACAGGTGCACCAGACTCCAACCCCTGAGTTTGCGCATTAAATGCCTTACAAAACTCCATGATATTTACACCGTGCTGACCCAACGCGGGACCAACGGGGGGACTTGGGTTGGCTTGACCTGCAGCCACCTGAAGCTTGATATAAGCTTCTACTTTCTTAGCCATTTTAGTTTCTCCTAATGGGTATTAACGCCTCGAGGATGTTTACAACCCGTCACCGGCTCCCCGTCATCACCCACCATGGGCAATGACAAAAATCTTATACTTTTTCGACCTGCGTGAACTCTAGCTCTACTGGCGTTGAACGCCCAAAGATTGACACAGAGACGCGAACACGACTTTTCTCGTAGTTGACTTCTTCAACCACGCCATTGAAATCGTTAAACGGCCCGTCGACAACTCGAACCACTTCGCCTGCCTCAAACACCGTCTTGGGCCTAGGCTTATCTTCAGAATCCTGAACGCGCTGCAAAATGGCATCGGCTTCTTTGTCTGTGATCGGCGCGGGCTGATCAGCTTTCCCGCCAATAAAACCCATCACCCGAGGAGTCTCTTTCACCAAGTGCCAAGTGTCATCACCTAGATCCATCTGAACCAGCACATATCCGGGAAAGAACTTACGCTCACTCTTACGCTTCTGACCGCCCTTGATTTCCACCACCTCTTCCGTGGGCACCAAGATATCACCAAAACGATCTTCCATACCGTACAGCGCAACACGCTCTTTCAATGCCGCGGCGACTTTCTTCTCATAGCCTGAATAGGCGTGTACTACGTACCAGCGCATTTGAATCCCTTAGCTTATAACCATTGAGGCCAGCCAACCGAATAGAGAATCGAGACCCCAAAGAATCAACGACATTACCAACACAACCGCAACTACCATCAACGTGGTTTGGTTGCGCTCCTGACGTGTTGGCCACACTACACGGCGCGCCTCATTGTAGGCACCGTGCAACAAGGACACAAAACCTTCACCCTTGCGAGTATTTACAGCGATAAACGCAGCTACCAATCCAATAACGATCATAGCTACAACCCGGTAGAGCAAAGACTCCACAGAGAAGTAGTAGTTGCCATAAACAGCACTGGCAATCAATAGCACCACGACTGACCACTTCAAGCCATCTAGCCGATACTGCTTTTCTTCCGTCATCGCATTCATTTTCGAATTGCGCCCTTCTCAGTAAACCCAGCCAAATTGCCGAGGTTTCAGGTTTAAGATTGGCAGGCCAGGAGGGACTCGAACCCCCAACACCCGGTTTTGGAGACCGGTGCTCTACCAATTGAACTACTGGCCTGTCGTTAACCCTTAAAAAAACTTCTCAATTCAACATCAATCCAGCAAGTATCGATTACTCGATAATCTTAGCTACAACACCAGCACCGACAGTACGACCGCCTTCGCGAATCGCAAAACGCAGACCGTCTTCCATCGCGATAGGAGCAATCAATGTCACTTCCATCTGAATGTTGTCGCCAGGCATAACCATCTCAACGCCTTCAGGCAGCTCACAAGCACCGGTTACATCTGTAGTACGGAAGTAGAACTGAGGACGATAGCCTTTGAAGAATGGCGTGTGACGACCACCTTCATCTTTCGACAATACGTAAACTTCTGCTTCAAACTTAGTGTGGGGCGTAATAGAGCCAGGCTTGGCCAGCACTTGACCACGCTCTACATCTTCACGCTTAGTACCACGCAACAGAACACCAACGTTCTCACCAGCGCGACCTTCGTCAAGAAGCTTGCGGAACATCTCAACACCCGTACAGGTCGTTTTGACTGTATCTTTAATGCCGATGATCTCGATTTCTTCACCAACATTCACGATGCCGCGCTCAACACGACCGGTGACAACGGTACCACGACCAGAGATGGAGAAAACATCTTCGATTGGCATCAGGAATGGCTGATCAATTGCACGCTCAGGCTCAGGAATATATTCGTCCAGAGTCTCTACTAGCTTTTTAACCGCAGTAGTGCCCAGCTCGTTATCATCTTCACCATTCAACGCCATCAGCGCAGAACCAGCAATGATTGGCGTGTCGTCGCCAGGGAATTCGTAGGTATCGAGCAGCTCACGCAACTCCATTTCTACCAATTCGAGCATTTCGTTATATTCTTCAGAACCAACGCCACCACAGTCTTCGGCGAGAAGGTCTGCCTTGTTAAGGAAAACGACAACGTAAGGGACACCAACCTGGCGAGACAACAGGATGTGCTCACGAGTCTGAGGCATAGGGCCATCAGTCGCGCCACATACCAGAATAGCACCGTCCATTTGAGCAGCACCCGTGATCATGTTTTTCACATAATCGGCGTGACCGGGGCAATCTACGTGCGCATAGTGACGAGTAGGTGAATCATACTCAACGTGAGAGGTCGCAATGGTAATACCACGCTCGCGCTCTTCTGGCGCATTATCAATACCGTCAAAGGCAATCATTTCGCCGCCCCAAACTTCTGCACAGACGCGAGTCAAAGCAGCAG
>Ga0209121_10001088_pt1 | contig 28514 bp, 26 predicted proteins | sample Cruoilmetagenom3_FD_187292 | JGI IMG/M metagenome (GOLD analysis project Ga0209121, IMG submission 187292) | Oil polluted marine microbial communities from Coal Oil Point, Santa Barbara, California, USA - Sample 3 (SPAdes) (version 2) | ecosystem: Environmental > Aquatic > Marine > Oil seeps ...
CCACAGACGGTTAGAATTTGAACGATTGTAGGGACACAAGGCAGGAAGACACACTGCGCATCAACTTCTTTCCCACTATGCTAAACGAGGAGGTGTTTTCAACAGCCTCATGTCCCATCATAAACGAGGAAGTTGAGGTTCACCGCAGAGGGTCGGAAAGGGCTGAAAGGGCATTCGAAGTCCCTAGCCTCCGCTCGTGTATACTGGCGTCATAGTAAGCGACGTGGGCAAAATATTGGGGGTTCCCCTATCTCGCTTGGCGTCAGAGTCGCAGTAGTAGAAGAGGAAGGAGAGAGATCTTGGGCTACTATGGGGTTCCCAGTTCCTCCACGGGGACATCGATATACTTATCCCCCTCCTCGATGAGCATGATGGGGATGTCGTCCCGGATGGGGTATTTGCGGCGGCACTGATCGTTTTGGCAGACGAGCCAAGCACCCTTGACTAGTTCCACCTTCGTCTTGCAGGCGGGGCAGACGAGTATCTCCAGAAGATCCTTGCTGACCATTTCGCCTCCCTTCGGCAGATAGTATAACACACCTTTTTCTAAATACAACTTGCCTGCTAGTTGACTATATGCTATACTTTTTAATCGGACCTAATAAGCACGTCTCCTGACTGGGCGGGGTGTGCCGGGGGAAGAAATTGCTCGGTTCCTAGCCAGGGAGAGGGAGGCGGAAGTCTAAAACGAAAGGGGTTTAGTATGGCTGTAGTGAGTATGAAGGAACTCTTGGAGGCTGGTGTCCATTTTGGGCATCGTACTAGGCGATGGCACCCCAAGATGCGGTCTTACATCTTTACGGAGCGCAACGGGATCCATATCATCGACTTGCAGCAAACCATCTCCCGGTTGGAGGAAGCGTGTGAGAAGGTAAAGGAGGTAGCCAGTGAGGAGGGTACGATCCTCTTTGTAGGCACCAAGAGGCAGGGGCAGGAGAGCATCGCCTTGGCAGCCGAGAGTTGTGGCATGCCCTATGTGAATGAGCGTTGGTTAGGAGGGACGCTTACCAATTTCCGTACTATCCGCCAGCGTATCGATTACCTCCTCAATCTGGAAGCCCGGTATGCCAGGGGAGACTTCGAGGGGTTGCCCAAGAAGGAGGCTTTGGGTATCCAGAGGGAGATGGCTCGCTTGAACCGGCGCCTGGGAGGGATAAAGGAGATGCTGCGCCTCCCAGATATGGTCTTCATCGTCGATATTCGACGGGAGGATATCGCGGTCAAAGAAGCCCACCGGTTGGGCATCCCTATCGTGGCTATGGTGGACACCAACTGCGATCCTGATCCCATCGATTTCATCATCCCCGCCAATGACGACGCCATAAGGGCCATTAAACTGATCTGCGGCAAGATAGCAGAGGCTATCCAGGAGGGGAGGCGGATTTGGGGATTGTTACGCGCCGAGGAGGGGGTTGAGGCCCCCATGCCGGTGTATATAGCTGCCGTGGCTCAGGAGGCGGCGGAGGTTACGGCTCCAGAAGCGGAGTCTGAAGAGACAGAGGCGGGGTCTGAAAAGGAAGCGGCGGAGTTGGAAGATGAGGAGGCAGGGTGATAAGTAGGGAGATGGTGAAGGCGCTCCGAGAACGCACCGGAGCCGGGGTTTTAGATTGCAAGAGGGCCTTGGAGGAGACGGGGGGTGACCTTGAGGGGGCGACGAGACTCCTCCGCCAAAGGGGCCTAGCCATCGCGGCCAAGAAAGCAGGCCGCCTGGCTCAAGAAGGGTTGGTGGAGGCTTATATCCACGCCGGAGGTCGGCTGGGGGCCTTGGTGGAGCTCAATTGTGAGACCGATTTCGTGGCTCGGACTGAGGAGTTCCAGAGGTTAGCCCATGACCTGGCGATGCAGGTGGTGGCTTCCAACCCCCGGTATCTCCGTCCAGAAGATGTCCCCCCTGAGGTGATAGAGGAGAAGAAGCGACTCTTTCTCTCCGAACTGGAGGGGCAAAACAAGCCAGAGCATCTTTTGGAGAGGATCGTGGAAGGGAAACTGGAGAGGTATTACGACCAGGCTTGCCTTCTTAGACAACCCTTTATCAAAAATGAAGGGCTAACGGTGGGAGAGGTCATCACCGAGGGTATCGCCAAACTGGGAGAGAATATAGTGGTACGCCGTTTCGTGCGATACGAACTAGGGGAGAGGTCTTGAGGAGGCGAGGTGGGTGAGGTGAAGTATGGACGGGTCCTCTTGAAATTGGGCGGCGAGGCGCTGGCTGGGCCGGAGGGATGGGGTATAGATCCCCGAAGGGCCGAGGAGGTGGCCGAGAAGATAAAGGGGGTGAAGGAGCAGGGGGTCCAGATAGCCATCGTCCTCGGTGCAGGGAATATCTGGCGGGGCAGGGATGGCATGGCTCACGGGATGGAGCGGGCCACCGCCGATCATATGGGGATGCTGGCTACGGTGATGAACTCCCTAGCCTTGCAAGACGCCTTGGAGAGGGCAGGGGTGACTACCAGGGTTCAGACGGCTATCGAGATGCGGGCCGTGGCCGAGCCCTATATCCGCCTACGAGCCATTCGCCATCTGGAGAAAGGGCGGGTGGTGCTCCTGGGCGCGGGGACGGGCAACCCCTACTTCACTACCGATACCGCTGCCGCCCTGAGAGCCATGGAGATCGACGCTCAGGTCCTCATCAAGGCTACCAAGGTGGATGCCGTTTACGAAGAGGATCCCCTCATAAACCCCCAGGCACGGAGGTTGGAGCATCTGACTTATATCGAGGCCTTGAATCTGGGGGTGAGGATCTTGGATAGCACTGCCCTCTCGTTATGCATGGATAACGACCTCCCCATCATCGTGGTGGGCTTGTGGGAGCCCCAAAGCCTGGAGAAAGCGGTGCTGGGCGAGAGGGTGGGAACCCTTATCGATCGTTCGGGAGGAGGCTCATGATCGACGATCTATTGAAAGAGACCGAGGCCCGGATGAAGAAGGCGTTGGAGGTCCTCCAAGGGGACTTGGCCACCATCAGGACGGGGAGGGCCTCTCCGGCCCTCATAGAGAGATTGAGGGTTGATTATTATGGGACCCCTACCCCTCTCAACCAGTTGGCTGCCATCTCCGTTCCTGAGCCTCGCCTCATGATTATCAGGCCTTATGATCCCACCTCTTTGTCTGAGGTCGAGAGGGCGATCCTCAAATCGGATCTGGGGTTGACCCCCCTCAACGATGGAAAGATGATCCGTCTGCCTATCCCTCGTTTGACGGAGGAACGACGGCAGGAACTGGTAAGGGTAGTAGGTCGTCGCGTAGAGGAAGCGCGGGTAGCCATCCGCAACTGTCGCCGCGACGGTCTTCGAGATCTAAGGGAGATGGAGAAGGAGAAACTCGTATCCGAAGATGAGCATTACCGGGCCCGAGAGGATGTGCAGAAGTTGACGGACAAGTATGTGGAGCAGGTGGATGAGGTGAGGCGAGCCAAGGAAACGGAGATCAAAGAGGTATAAGCGGTTTCCTATGGATAAAAAGGGGTCTCTGTTTACCATTCCCCAGCATGTGGGGATCATAATGGACGGGAACGGGCGATGGGCCCGGGAGCACGGCTTGCCTCGGCTGGAGGGGCATCGTGCCGGTACGGAGAATATCCGTCGGGTTCTGGAAGCGTGTAGCGAGTTCGGCATCAAGATCCTCACCATCTACGCCTTCTCCACGGAGAACTGGGGGCGTCCCCAAGCGGAGGTGCGGGGCTTGATGCGCATCCTGGAGGGGGTTATCGATCGGGAGGTAGAGAACCTCCACAAGAACGGTGTGCAGTTGCGTCATATCGGTAGGCTGGAGGGGATCTCGGAGAGGTTGCAGCAGGCGGTGAGGGATGCTATCGAGTTAACTAAAGAGAACGATCGGCTGATATTGAATGTGGCTTTCAACTATGGTGGGCGGAGCGAGATCCTGGATGCGGTGCGGCGACTGATGGGAGACGGTATCTCTCCCCAGGAGTTAGACGAGGAGGTGTTTGAACGGTATCTCTACACCGCTGGGTTACCTCCCCCCGACTTGATTATCCGCACCGGTGGGGAGATGCGGCTCAGCAACTTTTTGATCTGGCAGGCGGCCTACGCGGAGTACTACTCCACGCCTACTTACTGGCCCGATTTCAACAAGGAGGAACTTTATAAGGCGCTTTTGGCCTACGGTCAGAGGGAGAGGAGGTTCGGGCTGCTGAGGGAGGGCTAGATCTCATGCTTGCCAAGCGCGTCATCAGCGCCCTTGTCATGGGCCCCTTGATTTTGGGGTTCGTCTATCTGGGCGGACTCTGGTACTGGGTGTTGGTGATAGTGGTGGCTATCCTGGCCGGGTACGAATATCTGCGCTTGGTCGCTCAAAAGGGAGAGAGGGCAGACTATCCCTTGGCCATGTTCTTCATCTTACTCTTGATGGTGGGGGTCCGTTACCCCTCGTGGTGGGGGGTGGTGAGAGGAGGGATAACCCTGCTCGTCGCTTTCTCTCTCCTCTGGCAGATGGCTGGCCGGGGTGGAGATATCCCGGTGGTGGGTTGGGCTCTCAGCCTGGGAGGGGCTATATATATCGGTCTCTTGCTCAGCCACTTCATTCTCTTGCGGGATCTCGCTGAAGAATGGGGGTGGACGCTTCTGGCCTTCTTTCCCACCTGGGCCAACGATACCGGGGCCTATTTTGTGGGCCGATGGATAGGAAACCGTCCCTTCGCTCCTCGCATCAGCCCCAAGAAGACTTGGGAGGGGAGCATAGGGGGCTGGATATCGGGGATAGCGGTGGCCACCCTTATGGGGGCGGTCTTGAGGTTGCCGCTCCTCCATGCCTCTCTTTTGGGTTTGCTCATCAGTCTAGCGGCCACCGGAGGCGACCTGGTGGAGTCGATGTTCAAACGGTGGGCGGGGGTAAAAGACTCAGGGCGACTGATCCCGGGCCATGGAGGGGTGCTAGACCGGATCGATAGCCTCCTCTTTTCGGTGGTTGCGGTTTATTATTATCTGATCTGGGTGATAAGAGTCTGATGGAGCAGTTAACGCTGGTGAGGGCCTTGGCCTTCGGCAACCTGATCCTCTCCTCTATCAATGTCATACTCGCTTTCTCCCTCCTGGTCTACATCCTCACTCATAACCTCCGTAACACGGTAGCCCGCTCCTTCTCTTCTCTTTTGGCCTTCGTCACCATCGTCCACGCTGCCGACGTCATACTCCTTAACGTGAGCACCGCCTCTGCCAAGTTCTTCTGGCTGAAGTTTCAGTGGTTGGGGATAGCCTTCATCCCCGCCGCCTACCTCCATTTCTCCGATGCGCTGCTCCGAACCACAAACTCCTTCTCTCGTCTGCGGCGGGGTTTTGTCATCTTCAGTTACCTTTTGGGGGCCGTTTTCTTCTCCCTCACCATCTTAACCCGTCTAGTGGTGTGGGATGGTGTACACACCCTTTGGGCCACCTACTTCAGGGCTGGGCCTCTCTTCTGGGCTTTCGCCTTCTATTTCTTCCTGGTGGCTGGTTGGGGGTTTCTGAACACCCTTCGAGCCCGCCACCGAACCCTCACTCCGGCTTCCCGACGGCGGATGACCTACCTGACTATCTCCTTCGTCGCTCCCGCCTTGGGCGCCTTTCCCTACCTTCTTTTTGCTAGCCTCCCTACTCGCCTCTCACCCACCTTTCTTCTCTCCTTATCCCTGGTAGGGAGCGCGGGGATCGCGCTTATGACGGTGATAATGGGATACAGCGTGGCCTATCATGGGGTCTTGATGCCCGAACGGGTGGTGAAGCGGAGTCTTATAAACTACCTCCTGCGGGGCCCTTTGGTGGGAAGTTGCCTTCTCATCTTGATGCTGGTGATACCCCGGGTGGAGAGCATCCTGGGTCTTCCTCGAGATACGGTTCTCATCTTCACTACCGTGGTGGGTATCGTCCTCCTACAGGTCACTATCAGCGCCGCCAGGCCGCTCATCGATCTTCTGGTCTACCGCCGGGATAGGGCGGAGGTGGCTCGGATACGGGAGTTAGAGGATCGGCTCCTTACCACCACCGACCTGCAAGAACTCTTGCAAAATATCCTTGCCGCTCTCTGCGATCTTTTGCGGGTTCGTACCGGTTTCGTAGTCACGCCTGGGGAAGACGGACCCCATTTGGAGGCGTTCTGTGGCACCCGAAAGGGTGTCGATGCCTTCTTGGAGGATGCAAATGGGTTGCTCGCCTTACCCCTTGAGGAAGGGGAAAGCCAGGGCTTTATGGATAAGGAAGGCTTTTGGCTCCTTCCCTTGCGCACGAAGTCGCGGGAGGGTATACTAGGGGTCCTGGGTGTAGAGGCGAGGCAGGAGGAGTTGACGGAGAGGGAGGAGGAGACGGTGCAGATGCTGGTTCGCCAAGTGGAGTTGGCCTTGGAAGACCGACAGTTGCAGCAAGGGGTCTTTGCGGTACTGCACCAGATCGCGCCAGAGATCCGGTCGATCCAACGTTGGCGAAGCACGCCCCGCTATGTGGGTTCCGCCGTCTTTCCGCCAGAGGAGAGCCCCATCTACGCTCCCGATTTCAATAAGGTGGTGAAAGAGGCCCTCGCTCACTATTGGGGAGGCCCCAATCTCTTAGAGAGTCCTCTCCTCAAGATGGGGATAGTGCAGAGGGCCCTGACGGAGAACGGATATGTTCCTACCAAGGCTCTCCGTTCGGTCCTACGGGGGGCTATCGAGGCCCTAAAGCCTCCAGAGGAGGAAAGGAGCCTCGCCGCCAAAGGGTGGGTACTCTACAACATCCTGGAGATGAAGTTCATCCGTGGCTGGCGGGTGAGGGACATCGCCCAGCGTTTGGCCATGAGCGAGTCGGATCTCTACCGCAAGCAGCGGGTAGCCATCGATGCTGTGGCCCAGGTTCTCATCGATATGGAGGAGAAGGATAGGTAGGGATGGCTAGAATTACCCTCCGTCAAGGGGATATCACCCGTGAGGAGACGGAAGCGATCGTCAATGCAGCCAACAGTTCCCTCTGGATGGGAGGTGGGGTGGCCGGAGCCATCAAGCGGGTTGGCGGTAGGGAGATAGAGGAAGAGGCGGTGAAGAAGGGGCCTATCCCGGTGGGGGAAGTGGTGGTCACCGGGGCGGGGAGGTTATCTTGTAGGTACGTGATCCACGCTGCGGTGATGGGGCCCGATCTAGTCACCGATGAGGAGAAGATCCGAGCGGCGACCAAAAACAGCCTCCTCCGAGCCGAGGAACTGGGCCTGAAGAGCATAGCCTTTCCCGCCCTGGGCACCGGGGTGGGGAGAATCCCCTACTCGAAGGCTGCCAGGATCATGGCAGAAGAGGTGCGGGAAGATTTGGCCGGAGAGACCTCTTTGGAGGAGGTGGTCTTCGTCCTCTACGGGGAGGAGGCGTATCAGGCTTTTGAACGAGAGGTGGAGAAAGTAGAGTCATAAAGGCGTTGCAGGAGGAAGCCGTGGAGGGTCGGGTCTTTGTGAAGGGAGCGTTTTTGTTCGCGGGGCTGGTCGTTGTTCTCGTCTGGTTTGGCCTGGCGATAGTGTTAATCGGGCCTGCAAACATAGCGGATGTGAGGCCGATGCTTTGGAAGATGCGCCACCCGGTTTTGGATTCAGAGACCCTTGGGTGGGTTTTGAAGGGGAGCGTATGGACTCTAGAGATGGCGGTATTTGGAACCATCGGCGGCCTCCTCTTGGCTCTTCCTTTGGCCCTTGTAGCGACGGCTCTGGGGAGGGCGGGGCGAATTCTGATGTGGCCCTTCGCCTACGGTCTCCAGGTCATACCAGCCCTGATCTTAGCACTCTTTACCACAGTTATCTTCGGTCTCGGCCTGGAGGCTGGGATCGCGGCTTTGGCGGTCTCTGGCGGGGGGACTTTCGCTTGGTTCTTGATCCGAGACCTAGGAGAGGGGACAGGAAGGGCCTCTTCGGTGGACACCTCTTCCTGGGCGAAAGGTGTCATCGATAACTTCCGACTCGCTGGTCGAGTCATCGTTAGAGCAATTACGGAGCAATGGCAGGCTAACATCCGAAATGCGGTGATCATCGGCGTCGTGGGAGGTGGGGGCATTGGCGGGTTGTGGTGGCGGTGGACCAGAGAGCTGGAATACCATAAGGTGGGTACTAGTATCTTGGCTATGATTATCTTGATTGCGCTGGCAGATGGTCTCGCTGCGCTAGCGCGCTGGATCGAAGCAGCGAAGACAAGGAGGTTTCAATGAGAAAGTATCTTCTCCTACTACTGGTCTTGCTTGTGGCCTTGATGGCGGGCTGTCAACGGCCCAAGCCCACGGTTATCCTCCCCCAGGCTACCGAGCCGGTGAGCATCCCTACCACCACTCCCCAAGCCACGGAGACACCACTGCCTGCCTCTCCCACCCCTACAGCCACGCTGGAAGCGACCCCTACCCCTTCACCCACCGCCACCCCACAAGTGACGGTCCATATCGTTTCCTTTGGAGAGACCCTCTTCTCCATCGCTCAGGCCTATGGGGTATCTTGGGAAGCGCTGGCCGAGGCTAATGGGCTTACCTACCCTTACCTCATCTATGTGGAGGAAGAACTCGTTATCCCTGAGGCTGGGGAGGTAACGCCAGTCGCTGGTCAGGTGTACGTAGTGCAGTACGGCGATACCCTTTTCTCTATCGCCCAGGCTTACGGTACATCCGTGGAGGTCCTGGCTGAGGCCAACGGCCTCACCTCTCCTTATATCATCTACATGGGACAGAGGCTGGTCATCCCCTGAAATAGGGGAGCGCTTGGGGAAAGAGGTGACGGAAGCGAAGCCCGGTTGTCGGGCTGGTTATAAGGTGGGCGATAGGTTCGACTTCGAGTAAGGGGCACCCTTGGGCTATGTGGCAGAGTTTTTTGTGCCATGTATCCGGTTTTATCTATGGGATGCAACTGGGCGCAACTCTAGTGACCTACGGTGAGGCCAAGGATCTGGATATTACAACTTTCACCTCTCCGGGTGACGTTTAGGAGAGGTTCTGGCCGAAGTAGGCAAGAGGTGGGGGCGATCTTTTGCCCCTATTAATACAACGCTCTGGAGGAGGCGAATGAAGAGGACACCTTTATGCGAAGCCCATCTAGCGTTGGGAGCGCGGATGGTGGAATTCGGCGGTTGGTCGATGCCGGTGCGATATACGAGCATCCTGGAGGAGCACCGTGCCGTGCGGGAGCGAGCGGGACTCTTCGATATATCCCATATGGGGGAGATAGAGGTACGGGGCAAAGGGGCACTCCGTTTCTTACAGCGGGCGCTGACCAATGATGCCTCCCGTTTGGCGATAGGTCAGGCCCAGTATACCCTCCTTTGCAATCATAAAGGGGGTATCATCGATGATCTCTTGGTGTATGGGCGAGGGGAGGAGCACTACCTTTTGGTTGTGAACGCCGCTAATACAGAGAAAGACTACCGGTGGCTCTCGGGTTTGGAGCCGGACGCAGAGTTGGTGGATCTCTCCATGGATACGGCGCTTCTCTCCCTTCAAGGCCCAAGGTCCCAGGACATCCTTAGCCGTTTGACCACCGTTGACCTCTCCTCCTTGTCTTACTATCATTTTAAGGAGGGCCAAGTGGAGGGGGTGGAGGCGCTCATCTCCCGCACGGGCTACACGGGGGAGGATGGCTTTGAGTTGTTCGTGCCCTGGGAGGCAGCCCCAGCCTTATGGCGTAGGATCCTGGAGGTGGGCGAGGAGGATGGCCTGGTCCCCGTAGGACTGGGAGCCAGGGATACTTTACGCTTGGAGGCGGCTATGCCCCTCTATGGCCACGAGTTGGATGAGATGACCACCCCATTGGAGGCAGGGCTCACTCGCTTTGTGAATTTCGAGAAGGGGGATTTTGTGGGGAGAGAGGCCCTGCTGCACCAGAGGGAGGAGGGCTTAAAACGCGGGCTCATTGGCTTGGCTATGGAGGAAGCAGGGATACCCAGGCAAGGGTACCCTATGCTTCTTAAAGGTAAAGAGATAGGAGGAGTAACCAGCGGCACATACTCCCCTACCTTTAATCGCCCCGTCGCTATGGGATACGTTCAGCGCCCCTATACCGAAGAGGGCACGGAACTAGAGGTGCTGATCCACGGGAAACCTCGCCGGGCGCGGGTAGTTAGGCTCCCATTTTATCAGAGGGAAAGGAGGGTGGGATGATTCCCAAGGGTTGCAGATATACCAAAGAGCACGAGTGGGTGAGGCTCGAGGGGGGGCTCGCCACTTTCGGGATCACCGATCACGCCCAAGACCAGTTGGGCGATATAGTCTATGTGGAGTTACCGCCTCTCGAAGAGAACTTGACCCAGTTTGAACCCTTCGGGGTGGTGGAGTCGGTGAAAGCGGCCTCGGACCTCTATGCGCCTCTCAGTGGGGAGGTAATGGAGGTGAACAAGGGATTGAGTGACCATCCCGAGTTCATCAACGAAGATCCCTATGGAAAGGGCTGGATGATAAAAATTGAGCCTTCAGATACCTCCGAACTGGACAACCTCTTGACTGCTAAGCAGTACGAGGAGTACCTGGAGGGGCTCGACTAAGGGGGGTGATGAGTGAGGGGTTCAAAGAGGAGTGGGAGTCCATCTGTTCGATCATGGAGGGGGGACCTTTGAGCCACAAAGGTCCCTCGCAAGAAGGGTGAAGGAGGCTGCCCATGAGTTACCTGCCGCATACCGATTCCGGCCGGAAGAGGATGCTTGAGGCCATCGGCGTCGATTCTATCGATAGGCTCTTTGAAGTTGTACCCGAGGAAAGTCGCTACCCCTCTCTTGATCTCCCCTCTGCTCTCTCGGAGATGGAGGTGGTGCGGCTCCTCAGAGGGTTGGCGGAAGAGAACGCGGATCTAGACCACCACTCTTGCTTCTTGGGTGCTGGGGCTTACCGTCATTTCATCCCTGCGGTGGTGGATCACGTTCTACGGCGGGGGGAGTTCTATACCGCCTATACCCCCTATCAACCGGAGGCCAGCCAAGGGACCTTGACCGCCATCTATGAGTATCAGAGCATGATCTGTGAACTCACAGGCATGGATGTGACTAACGCCTCCCTCTATGATGGGGCTTCAGCCATGGCGGAGGCAGCCCTCATGGCTGCGCGTATCACCCGCCGCGAGGAGTTAGTTGTAGCCCGAAACGTCCATCCAACCTACCGCCAGGTGCTTCGAACCTATACTCAAGGCCTGGGGCTGCCCATAAGGGAGGTGGGGTACGACGGCCAGGGCCGAGTGGACTTGGCTTCTGCAAGAGAGACCCTATCCTCCGATTCCGGTTGTCTCATCGTCCAGCATCCGAACTTCTTGGGTTGCCTAGAGGATTTATCCTCGGCTAGCGAATTGGCCCACCGCTTTGGCGCTCTTCTCGTGGCTTGCGTGGACCCCATCGCTCTGGGGCTTTTCCGCCCTCCAGGGGAGGAAGGGGCCGATCTGGTGGTGGGAGAAGGCCAGGGGTTGGGGAACCCTTTGAGTTTCGGAGGGCCGTATCTCGGCTTCTTGGCCTGTCGCCAGGAATATGTGCGTCAACTTCCGGGACGTTTGGCAGGGATGACTACCGATACCCAGGGGCGCCGAGGGTTCGTGCTCACCCTCCAAACCCGGGAGCAGCATATCCGCCGGGAGAAGGCCACTTCTAATATCTGCTCTAATGAGGCGTTAGTCGCTCTAGCGGCCACTGTCTATCTGGCGGTCATGGGGAAGCAAGGGCTGCGCCAGGTGGCGGAACTCTGTTTCCATAAGGCTCATTATGCGGCTCGTCAGATAGAGGGTCTTCCAGGGTTCGCACTCCCCTTCGGTGAGTTTTTCAAGGAGTTCATGGTGAAGACACCTCTTTCTCCTGGGGAGGTGAACGCAAAATTGTGGGAGAGGGGTATCGTCGGCGGTTACGACTTGGGGCGCGATTACCCGGAATTAGCCGATGGGTTGCTCTTTTGCGTGACGGAGATGAACCCTAAGGAGGAGATCGATGCCTTGGTCAGGGCGCTGGGGGAGATGAGATGAATGAACTCTTGATGATCCCCGGCCCTGTGGAGTTTGGGCCGGCCGTGCTCCAGGCCATGGCTACCAAGACCCCCAGTCATATCTCCCCTGACTTCATAGAGGTTTTCGGCCACTCATTGGAGAGGCTAAGGGAGGTTTTCCTGACTAAAGAAGGCCAGCCCTTCGTGGTGGCTGGTTCAGGGACCCTGGCTATGGAGATGGCGGCGGCTAACCTCATCGAGCCACGAGATAGGGTGCTTGTGGTCGATACCGGTTACTTCAGCCACCGTTTCGCCTCCATCTGTGAGCGGTACGGCGCTCGTGTGACCCAGGTGGGAGCCAAACTAGGGGGTGTCCCTTCCTTGGAAGAGGTGGAGAGGATTCTGAGGGGTGCCAGGTATAAGATGCTCCTGGCTACCCATGTCGATACCTCTACTGGGGTGTTGGTCGATGTGGCCTCTTTGGGAGGCCTGGCCCACCGGTATGGTGCTTTGAGCGTGGTTGATGGCGTCTGCGCCATGGGGGGCGAGGAGTTCCGTCAGGAAGAGTGGAGGATCGATATCTGTCTCACCGCTTCTCAGAAAGCTTTGGGGGTCCCGCCTGGCTTGGCTATCCTGATGGTTGGTCCCCGAGCCTTAGATCTTTTCTGGAAGCGCCGTACCCCTGTGGCCAACTATTATGCCGATTTCGCCAATTGGCTGCCCATCATGGAGGCGTATGAGGCCCGGAAAGCGAGTTATTTCGGCACCCCACCTGTCAACCTCATATACGCCCTTGGGGAGAGCCTGGACGAGATCCTGGGCCAGGGGATGGAGGCCCGATTTCGACGCCATAGGACCATAAGCGAGGCCTTCAAGGCGGCTATGACCGCTTTAGGGTTGAAGCAGGTGCCTACCTTGGAGGTGGCAGCCCACACCATGAGCGCTATCTACTACCCGCAGGGGGTAGGCAAGGAACTTCTAGGCGAGATAAGAGAGCGGGGCGTTGTCGTGGCCGGTGGCTTGCACCCTCAAATCAAAGAGTGCTATTTCAGGGTGGGGCATATGGGTGGTGTCACCGGTAGCCATATATTGGCTACGGTAGGAGCCATCGAAGGGGCACTTCAGGCCTCCGGCTACAGGTTTGAGTTGGGAGCGGGGTTGGTTGCTGCTCAAAGGGTGTTAGGAGGGTTGTAGTATGGATGAGCCTCTACTTTTCGAAATCAGTTCGCCGGGACGAACCGGATTCTCCTTGCCGGCGTGTGATGTCCCCCAAACACCGCTACCGGAAGATCGGGTTCGGGATGCGCTTTCCCTTCCCGAGGTGAGTGAGAGGGGTGTGGTTAAACATTTCACCCGTCTCTCCCAACTCAACTTCTCGGTAGACACAGGGTTCTACCCCCTGGGTTCTTGCACCATGAAGTATAACCCTAAGGTCAATGAGGAGATGGCCCGCTTACCTGGATTTGCCCATATCCACCCCTATCAGGATGAGGGGTTAGTGCAAGGGGCTTTGCGACTGATGTACGAGTTGCAAGAATACTTAGCGGAGATAGCGGGGCTACCGGCGGTAAGCCTCCAACCAGCGGCGGGGGCCCATGGGGAGTTGACGGGGATGCTTATGGTGCGGGCCTACCACCAAAACCGCCATGATGGAAAGCGGAAGGTGGTCTTGATCCCAGACTCGGCCCACGGTACCAATCCGGCTTCGGCGGCTATGTGTGGCTACCGAGTGATGACTATCCCCTCCGATGGGCGAGGGAATATAGATGCCGATATTTTACGGGATAGAGCCGATGAGTCGGTAGCGGCTTTGATGTTCACCAACCCCAACACCCTGGGCCTCTTCGAGGAGCGGATCTTGGAGGTGGCGGAGATCATCCATAGTGTGGGAGCCCTCATCTACTGCGATGGGGCCAATATGAACGCTCTCTTGGGCATCGCCAAGCCAGGAGAACTGGGGATGGATATCCTCCATTACAACCTGCATAAGACCTTCAGTACCCCGCATGGTGGGGGAGGCCCAGGGGCCGGGGCCACGGCGGTGAGTGAGGATCTGGCTCCCTTCTTGCCCCTCCCCTTGGTGGCCAAGAGAGAGACGAGTGAGGGAGCGAGATACTACCTGGATTATGACCGTCCTTTGTCCATCGGGAAGGTGGGTTCCTTCTATGGCAACTTCGGGGTGATGGTGAAGGCCTACGCCTATATCCGATCCTTGGGTGGTGATGGCTTGCGAGAGGTAAGCGAAGACGCGGTGCTCAACGCCAACTACCTTCTGAGCCAACTGAAGGGCCACTATTATTTGCCCTACGATAGACCTTGCCTCCACGAATGTGTATTCTCCGGCAAATGGCAGAAGGAGATCGGCGTCCATACTCTAGATATCGCTAAGCGACTCATCGATTTCGGCTTCCACCCCCCAACTATCTACTTCCCCTTGATCGTGGAGGAAGCCCTTATGATCGAGCCCACGGAGACGGAGAGCCTGGAGACATTGGAGGGCTTCCTAGCCACCATGAAGGAGATCGCTCGGGAGGCGAAGGAGGAGCCAGATTCCCTGCATTCGGCACCTCATAAGACGCCCGTCAGCCGTCTCGATGAAGTAACCGCCGCCCGGAGGCCCAACCTGAGATGGAAAAAGGGGGATTGACAACGGGGGTCTTTCCTCTTAGAATGTTAATAGTGAACCTTTATCCTCTCCATATTGTGTATATGTGGAGAGGGAAGCGTCCAAAGCGGATGAGAGATGAACCAGGACGCCGAACTCGTTTCTAGAATCCGAGAAGGCGATTCGGAAGCGTTTGCCCTCCTTTATGACAGGTACAAGAGGAGGCTTTTCCGCACCGCTCTGGCTATAACCGATGACCAAGGCGCTGCCGAGGAGATATTGCAGGATTGTTTCCTTAAGGTATATCATTGCCTGCCCCGCATCGATTGCTCTACTCCTTTAGGGCCATTTTTGCACCGCATTGTGGTGAATTTGAGTTACAATTGGGTGGTGAAGCGGCGTCCTTGGCTCCTTTCTATGGAGGAGATGATAGATCGGCTGGTGGCGGCCCCCCAACTTTCGCCAGAGGATGCTTATGAGAGGAAGGAGTTGCATCAGAGACTGCACGAGGCGATCAACTCTCTAAACATACATCACCGCCTGGTGGTGATACTCTTCTATCTCCAGGGCTTTAGTTTGACGGAGATAGCCTACATTCTGGAATGTCCGGTGGGGACAGTGAAGTCTCGACTCCACCATGCGAGAAAGACGCTGAAGAAAGAGTTGGCCAACGAGGGAGCGGTACTGAGAGAGGTATATGAATTGTCATCTTCGTAGAGGTGTGCGCAAGGGAAGCGGGACTCGCGAGGGGGCGAGATGCAAGAGCAAATTGACGAACTGGATCTTCTTTTAGCCTGGTCGATGCAGGATCTCGTACCTGATGAGGATCCTCCCCCCCGTATTTGGGAGGCTATAGAGGCCAGGCTTGCAGAGGGGGTTTCTTCGGGGGAAGTTAGGCCTTTGCCCTGGAGAAGCAAAGTCAGTGCGTGGCTAAGGGAGGTCCTCTCCCCGGTCCAGGCGGTTCTCCTCTTCTTGCGCTTTCGCCTGGATGAGGCGGGGGTTTGGGCCGAGAAGCCGTCCACACCAGCCTCGGTGGTGATCTCCATCTCTGCTGCGCCCTGGCCTCTATGTTCTTTTAATTCTCAAATTGCAATAATCGGATTTCAAACCAGGAGAGGGGCGAGGATATAAAAGGAGGATGTTCAGTGGCCGCCTTACTGGAGGTAAAGGATCTGAGGACCCAGTTTTTCACCCAAGACGGGGTGGTTAACGCTGTAAACGGGATCTCCTACCTTTTGAACGAAGGCGAGACACTGGGCATTGTGGGGGAGAGTGGCTGTGGCAAAAGCGTTTCGGTGCTCTCCATCATGCGCCTCATCCCCCAGCCTCCGGGGAAGATCGTGGGCGGTGAGGTGCTCTTCGACGGGAAGGATCTCTTGAAGATCAGCGAGGACGGGGTACGTCGCGTCAGGGGCAACAAGATAGCGATGATCTTCCAGGATCCTATGACCTCCCTCAACCCGGTTCTGACTATCAATCAGCAAGTGAGCGAAGCGATGATGCTCCATTTGGGGATGAGTAAGGAACAGGCGCGGGAGCGAACCATCGAACTGTTGGATATGGTAGGGATTCCAGAGGCGAAAGATCGCATCGACGACTACCCCCATCAGTTTAGTGGAGGGATGCGACAACGGGTGATGATCGCCATGGCTCTCTCCTGCAACCCTGGTATCCTCATCGCCGATGAGCCGACCACCGCTTTGGATGTTACCATCCAGGCCCAATTTATCGATCTGGTGAAGCGACTGAAAGATGAGTTCGGGATGGCGGTCATCTGGATCACCCATGACTTGGGGATCATCGCTGGCATAGCAGAGAGAGTGAAGGTGATGTATGCGGGCTTCTTCGTCGAGTCGGCGGGGGTGAAGGAGTTATATGGAGACCCTAGACACCCTTATACCCTGGGGCTTCTGGGCTCCGTTCCCCGGGTCGATCAGGTGCGGAAGGAGAAACTAACGACCATCGAGGGCCTGCCCCCCGATCTCATAGCCTTGCCGCCCGGTTGTCCCTTCTACGCTCGTTGTGCGTATCGGCTCGATCGCTGCCAAGAGGAACGCCCTACCCTGAAGGAGATAGTTGCAGGCCATGAGATCGCCTGCTGGGTAGATGTGACGAAAGGGGGAGTGGAGTGGTAGTCTCCTTATCCTTATCCTTACAGGATCCCGTCCCTCGGGATCCCGCAGGGAAGGGACAGGATGCCGGGGGAAAAGACGAGATCCTCATCGAGGTCAAAGATTTGAAGATGTGGTTCCCCATCACGCGTGGTATCATTATTCAACGACATGGGGGGGATATAAAGGCTGTGGATGGGGTCAGTTTGTTTATCCGCCGAGGAGAGACGCTAGGCTTGGTGGGGGAGAGCGGTTGTGGGAAGACGACCGTAGGCCGGACCATCTTGCAACTCTACCGACCCACAGCGGGGGAGGTCCTCTTTGAGGGAGAGGATCTCACCAAGATGAAGGGGGAGCGGTTGCGGCACATGCGCCGGAGGATGCAGATGATCTTCCAGGACCCTTACGCTTCCTTGAACCCTCGTATGACGGTGGGAAGCATCATCGGCGAGCCCTTGGAGGTGCATAAGTTAGGGGGTAGGAAGGAGCGGAAGGAGAGGGTGCAGGAACTCCTCCGCGTGGTGAAGATGAACCCCTACTTCGTCAACCGTTACCCTCACGAGTTCAGCGGGGGGCAGAGACAGAGGATCGGCGTGGCTAGAGCCTTGGCGGTTAATCCGGACTTCATAGTCTGCGATGAGCCGATCTCTGCCTTAGATGTATCTATCCAGGCCCAGATCATCAACCTCTTAGAGGAACTTCAGGAGGAATTCAACCTCACCTATCTTTTCATCGCCCACGATCTGAGCGTAGTACGGCATATCAGCGACCGAGTAGCGGTGATGTACCTGGGGAAGATCCTGGAACTCACCGATAGAGATGAACTTTACCGGAACCCTCTTAACCCCTATACCCAGGCTCTCCTTTCTGCGGTTCCCATCCCTGATCCCCTGGTGGAGGAGAAGAGGGAGCGGATAATCCTCATCGGCGATGTGCCCAGCCCGGCCCACCCCCCGGTGGGCTGCAACTTCTCAACCCGTTGTCCGGTGGTGATGGAGATCTGCAAGGAGAAGGAGCCAGAGTTCAAAGATGTAGGGAGAGGGCACTGGGTGGCTTGTTGGCGCGTTTAGGGGCTTGACAAGATATACAGTGTGTAATAAAATAGTGATGAACTTTTAGGGGCTTTCCTTTGTATACTATTTCGGAAGCCTGGGGTCGATTCCACTTCGAGGAGGAAGGAGACTATATTTAGAAAGGGGGTGAGGGAGAGAGGCGATTATCAGATGAGGCAGGAAGTACCTTTTATCTTGAAAGGAGGAGAGAGGAAAGATGTCTAGCAAGTTGCGTTGGGTATGGGTTTTGGGTGTCATTGTCTTGGTAGCGATGGTGGTAGTAGCCTGTGCACCAGCGGCTGCGCCGACTGCAGAGGAGCCCATCACCTTGGATCTACATTTCGGGACTGATCCTCCTACTCTGGACCCGGCTCTGGGGAGTGATACCACCTCCATCTGGGCGGATGAGCAGCTCTACCTGGCCCTCACCGACCTGGACGATGTGACGGTGGAGGCTATACCGGAGTTGGCGACATGGGAGGTCTCCGCAGACGGCCTGGTCTACACTTTCTCCATGAGGGATGATGCCAAGTGGGTGCACTACGACATCCGCATCGATACGGTAGAGGAGGTGGGGCCGGTCACCGCTCACGATGTGGTCTATGGCACCAAGCGCACCTTGGATCCACGCACCGGCTCTCCCTACGCCTATGTCCTATACCTCATCGAGGGGGGAGAGGATCTCAACACCGCCGATCCCGACGAACTCAGCGAGGAGGAGTTACAGGCCCTCATCGACGGGGTGGGGATCAAGGCCCTCGATGACTACACGGTGGAGGTCACCCTCACCCAGTCGGCGGCCTTCTTCCCCGCGGTGGCCAGCATGTGGGTAATGCGGCCCATGCCCCAGGCCACCATCGAGGAGTTCGGCGAGGATTGGGTCATGCCTGGCAACCTGGTGAGCAACGGCCCCTATGTTCTGACTGAGTGGTCCCACGGGGCCATGTTGAGGTTCAAGAAGAATCCCTATTACTACGACGCTGACCAGGTGCAGATCGAAGCCATCAACGGCCCGGTGATCATGGAAACCTCGACCGCCTTCGCCCTCTATGAGGCGGGGGAACTTGACATTATGGCCGACCCGGGCTGGGGCGTGCCTCTGCCGGATATGGACCGGGTTAGGGCTGACCCGGCGCTGAGCAAGGAGTTGAGCATCGAGCCGCGCCTCTGCACCTACTACTACGGCTTCGTGACCACCAAGCCGCCCTTTGACAATGTGCTGGTGCGGAAGGCGTTCGCGGCGGCCATCGACAGCCAGGCCCTCATCGATAACGTCCTCAAGGGTGGGCAGTTGCCGGCCCACACCTTCGCCTGCCCTGGCATCTGGGGCGCGCCGGTTGACGATATGACCATCGCCCCTTACCTCTTGGATATCGCAGAAGGGAAGGCGAAAGCCCAGGAGTTCTTGGCCGAGGCCGGCTACCCCAACTGCGAAGGCTTCCCCGAGGTTATCTTGATGCACAACATCTCCGAAGGCCATGCCCTCATCGCTCAGGCGATCCAGGAGATGTGGCGGGAGAACCTGGGCTGCACCGTCAAGATCGAGACCATGGAGTGGAGTGCCTACCTCAACATGCTCCTGCCCGACTCGCCGGATGAGGACAAGCCCCAGATCTATCGCCTTGGCTGGTGCGCTGACTACCCCGATGAGGCCAACTGGGTAGGTGACGTCTTCAACTCCAAGAGCACTCAGAACTACGCCAAATTCTTCAACGACGAGTTCGATGCTGCTGTCGAGGAGGCGCTTGGGGAGCAAGATCTGGAGAAGAGAGCAGCCCTCTACAACCGGGCTGAGCATCTCCTCATCGATGAGAATATGGCCATCGCTCCCATCTACTACTACACCCGGGTCAACATGTTCAAGCCCTACCTGACCGAGCACCCCGTCAACCCAGCAGGTGGCACTGTCCACATGGATAAGTGGGTCCTGGACTGGGAGGCGAAGAAGGCAGCCCTAGGTTTGGAGTAGGGTTAGTTTTGCAGTCATGGGGCCGCCAGGCCCCATGACTGCCCCTTGGAATTATCTATTTATTACAAGTTAGGAGCAAAGATATACGATGTTGAGGTATATAGTGCGGCGGCTTCTGGTTTCCATCCCGGTACTCATAGCCCTAACCTTCGTCGTCTTCGCTCTGATGAGAGCCATCCCCGGGGGGCCCTTCGATTTCGTAGGGGATAAGAGCCTTCCGGCTTCGGTGGTGGCCAACCTGGAGAGGAAATATCATCTGGATGAGCCGCTCTTGAAACAGTATGGCCGCTACCTGTGGGACCTTCTCCATCTCGATATGGGCCCCAGTATGAGGGAGAGAGGGCGCATGGTCAACGATATCGTGCGCGATAACTTCCCCGTCTCCTTTCAATTGGGCGCGATGTCTGTAGCCTTGGCGGTGGTCATGGGTATCCCCTTGGGCATCTTAGCGGCCCTCAAACAGAATTCCTGGATAGATTACCTGGCCACCTTTATCGCCGTCATCGGGGTGGCTATCCCCGCTTTGGTGTTGGCCCCCTTCCTCATCTGGATCGTGGGGGTGAGGTTGGGGTGGTTGCCTGCCGCCTTGTGGGGGGCGGAGCGCCCCTTCTATCTGGGCTTCATACCCAAGCCGACCCCTGACTTCTTCCGCCACGCCATCCTGCCGGTGGTGACCTTGGGCACCGGTTTCACGGCGGCCATAGGCCGCCTGACCCGGGCCGCCCTCCTTCAGGTGATCCGAGAGGATTATATCCGTACCGCCCGGGCCAAAGGCTTGCGGGAGAGGGCGGTGGTTGTGCGCCACGCCTTGAAGAACAGCCTGATACCGGTAGTTACCGTCATAGGGCCGCTCTTCGCCGCCGTGGTAACCGGCACCTTCGTGGTGGAGCAGATGTTCGCCATCCCGGGGATGGGCAAATATTATGTGACCGCCATCAGCCAAAGGGACTATCCGGTCATCATGGGGGTGACCTTGATCTATGCGGTCCTTCTGGTGGCGGCCAACCTCCTGGTGGATATGACCTATGCGTGGCTCGATCCCCGCATACGGTATCAGTGATAGGTTTGAGGAGGGGTTATGGCGGTAGCGGAAAGAGCGGTGGCTGCTCTGCCGGTGCGGAGGGAGCGGAGCCCCTGGGGTGATGCTTTTTACCAGTTGACGCGCAACAGGGTGGCGGTGGTCAGTGGGATCCTTATCATTGTTTTAGTCCTCCTAGCCCTTTTGGCCGATGTGATCTCACCCTATACCTATTATGAGACCCGTGTAATCGACAACTATATGCGGCCGGGCTCTAAGTACCTCCTAGGCGCCGACACCTTGGGCCGCGATATATTGAGCCGCACTATCTATGGGATCCGGGTGTCGCTTTCCGTGGCCGTGATGGCCGCCACGGTGAGTCTCATCATCGGCATCATCTATGGCCTCACCTCAGGCTATTTCGGCGGTCGGGTGGACGAAGTGATGATGCGGCTGGTCGATTTCTTATATGGCCTGCCGGTCATCATCGTGGTGATTCTACTTCAGGTCTATTTCAAGGCTCTGGGGAGGCGGGCGGCGGCCACTGGACTCTCTGCCCTCCTCATCAAGGCCGACCTAGCCATGGGGGGCTTGCTTTTCATCTTCATCGCCATCGGCGCCCTCAACTGGATCGGAATGGCTCGTATCGCCCGCGGACAGACCCTCTCCTATAAGGAGAAGGATTTCGTGATGGCCGCTCGAGCGGTGGGGGTGGGTCCCATAGGGATCATCTTCCGCCACCTTTTGCCCAATATCCTGGGCCCCTGTGTGGTGCAGGAGACCCTCCAGATACCGGGCTATATCTTGTTGGAGGCCTTTCTGAGTTTTATTGGCTTGGGGGTTAACCCCCCCACCCCTAGTTGGGGCATTATGATCCAGGAGGGGTATCAGGCGATACGTTCTTACCCCCATGTGCTATTGGGCCCCGCTTTGGCCCTCACCCTTACCGTTTTGGCCTTCAACTTCTTGGGGGATGGCCTGCGTGACGCCTTCGATCCGGTGATGCGAGGGACATAGTCGGCTTCAGCCATGTTGGTCTCTAACCTGTATAGGCGGATGATGTGAACCTCCGCCTATAGTTTTTATTTGACTCAGGAGGGGAGTATGGCTGGGGAGAGAATCCGTATCGGGCGCATACTCTCAGTTGAGCCCTCCCAGGGCAGGATGGATATCCGTCACCTTGGCCTTTTCATCAGGGGACTCACCGCGGAGGCGAAATACTGCGTGCAGGGAAAAGAGAGAACCCTTGGCCTGCGGGGGGATGTGGCCTATGGGTTGGGGGAGGATAGGGTTAGTCTCAGCACCAAGAACGAGGATCTGGAACTCACCTGGCAGGCCTCGGTAAAGGAGGGCGTCCGTTTACAACTGCGCCTCCTCAATGTGGGTCAACGACCTCTAGAAGTGTTTGAACTCTCCCCTTTTCTCCTCTTAAGCGATCAAGGGAGATTGAATCTAGGTTCCCCCAAGGGTTGGTCTTTCTACCAAAACGGTTGGCAGTCCTGGTCGCCCAGTTTCGCCCGTCACCTGGATGACGGTCACTATGTGACTCCTGGGACGGAGGAGTATCGCCTCCAGCATGAGCCTTACCCTTTACCCCTGGCTCCCAAGACTCTAGTGAGCCATGGGATGACCGTCCTCCACAACCGCATCTCCAGACTTTCGCTTCTCCTCGGCTTCACCAGCGCCAGGGAGCAGATGGCCGAGATACGACTTGAGGTGGAGAGTCTCCGCTTTCGGCGTCTGGCTGCCACCGCCTATGCCGATGGGGTGCGCCTCTATCCCGGGGAGCGGATCTCCTCGGAGGAACTTCTGGTAAGGGGAGGGCGCGACCCCCTCTCTCTTTTGGAAGGGTATGCTCAGGCTTTGGGGGAGAATATGGGGGCCCGAAAGGCGAAGAAGATACCTACCGGTTGGTGTTCTTGGTACTATTTCTACGGCGAGAACGGTGCCCACGAGACCCTTTCTAACGCAAAAGGAGCGGGCGATTTGCCTCTTGACTATTTCCTCATCGATGATGGATACCAGAAAGAGATAGGGGATTGGCTAGTTACCGATGAGGGAAAGTTCCCTCAGGGGATGAAGCGGGTAGGGGAGGAGATAAAAGCCTCTGCTCGGAGGGCTGGTCTGTGGATAGCCCCTTTTGCCACCAGTTCTCGGTCCCGCCTCTACAAAGAGCACCCCGATTGGGTGCTCCGGGATGAGGGTAGTGAGCCGGTCATCGCCTGGCACCACAGGGGGGTCGCTGTATATGCCTTGGATCTCACCCATCCAGAGGTGAAGACGTGGCTGAAGGAGTTGTTTCGCATCTTGAGCGATGATTGGGGTTACGATCTTTTCAAGATCGACTTCCTTTACGCCGGAGCCCTGGAGGGGTGCCGGTACGACCCCCAGGCCACTCGGGCCCAGGCTTTCCGCCAGGGGTTAGAGATCATTCGGGAGGCGGTGGGCGATAAGTTCCTTTTGGGGTGTGGCGCTCCCTGGGGGCCAGCGGTGGGACTGGTGGATGGGATGCGTATTGGGCCCGATGTGGCGGTTCATTGGCGGCCCCTATGGGGAGACCTATCTTCTCCCTCTGTCCGTAACGTCCTCCGCAACGTCATGGCTCGCTATTTTATGCATGGCTGGCTCTGGACGAATGACCCTGATTGTGTCTTGGTGCGCCCTCGAGGGGAGGAATCGAACCTGAAGTTGAACGAGATGCGGACTTTGGTTTCAATAGTGGGTTTGGCGGGGGGGAGTGTTTTTTCGGGCGACGGTTTACCATCTCTCGGTGGAGGGAGACGCAAATATTTGAAGCGGATCCTTCCTCCCTATGGACGGGCTGCCAAGCCCTGCGATCTCTTCCAGAACGAGTTACCTTCCGTTTTCGCTCTTCCCATAGAGGCCGAGTATGGTCGGTGGATGGTGGCCGCCTTCATTAACTGGGCCAATCGAACCGTGGAAACGGAGATCGATTTTCGTCAGGTGGGGCTCAAGCCCGGAAGGTCTTATCATGTCTATAATTTTTGGCCTAGGCGGTACTGGGGCGTGTTCCAAGAGAAACTTACTATCTCTCGCCACCAGCCGCATGAGACGGTGCTTCTCCTCTTTAAGGAGGCCACAAGCCGGCCTCAGTTTCTCACCTCCACTTTCCACATCACCCAGGGTGGGGTGGAGGTAAGAGCGGTGGAGTGGCAGGATGGTCGCCGCAGAGAAGCGAGGTTCATCTTGGAGTTGGTTAAGCCTGGGAGCCAGTTCGGGGAGTTGCTTTTCGCCGTGCCGGAGCCCTACCGAGCGGTGAGCGCACGGGTGAACGGACGACGTCGTGGAGTGCGCAAAGTCGCTCCCGGGGTGGTGGGCTTGGGCTTCACTCTGAAAGACCAAGCCCAGGTGGAACTCCATTTGAGACGCGGGTAACAAGTTCACGTTATGCGCCTGACTTCTGACTTTGCAATAGGGGAGAAGGTAGCCAAGGTCAAGGCCGTTCATGAAGCCCTCTTGGAGGAGTACGGCCCCCGCCGATGGCGACAGCGGCTTGACCCCCTGAGTGAGTTGATCTACACCATCCTCTCTCAGAATACCTCCGATGTGAACCGGGATCGGGCTTATGAGCGGTTAAAAAAGAGGTTCCCCACTTGGGAGAGGGTGCGGGATGCTCAGGTGGAGGAGATCGCCGAGGCGATCAGGCCCGGCGGCCTAGCCAAAGTTAAAGCCCCTCGCATCAAAAGTATCCTGCACACCATCACCGAGCGGCGGGGGAAACTTTCTCTCGACTTCATCTGCCAGATGGAGATAGAGGAGGCGAAAGAGTGGCTGGGCTCCCTTACAGGGGTGGGGCCCAAGACCACGGCTTGTGTTCTTCTTTTCGGCTGCGGACGGCCAGCCTTCCCCGTGGATACCCATGTCTATCGGATAAGCAAGCGGCTAGGCCTAATTAGCCGAAAAGCCTCCACCCAGGAGGCCCACCAGACCTTGGAAGATCTTGTATCTCCCCGGGATTACTACGCTTTTCATCTCAACCTGATCGCCCATGGCCGGGAGGTGTGCAAAGCCCGGCGCCCTCGCTGCGAGATATGCGGTCTTGCTTCCTACTGCGATTATCGGCGAGAGGTGGGTGATTGGCACTCCTAAGTCATGGAGATCTGGGAGCCCTCTGGGGTCTTGAAGATATCGATACGGACGGGGAAAACATCTCTTAACTCCTCGATATGGGTTATCACCAGGATGAGGGCGAAATCATCCTGTATGGAGTTGATAGCCTCGATTAGCCTCTCTCTCCCTAAGGTGTCCTGGGTGCCGAACCCTTCGTCGATGATGAGGGTCTCCAGCCTGGCTCCGGCTCGACGGGCCAAGAGTTTGGAGAGGGCGATGCGGATGGCGAAATTGACCCGGAAGGCCTCCCCACCGCTGTAGAGTTCGTAAGATCGAGCGCCCAGTTCGTCAGAGATCTTGATCTCTAGGGTCTCCACCGGTTCACCTTTTTTAGTGGTTCTTTGAGTCTCGAACCGGACGTGCATTCGGCCATCTGTCATGCGGCTAAGTAAGCGGTTAGCCTCTTCTTCCAGTTCCGGTAGGGCGCTTTCTATGATCATAGCCTGGACGCCCTTCTTACCGAAGGCGAGTTGCAGTTCCTCGTAGATCGTTTTCTCTTCGGTGATCTCCTTCTCTTGAGCGACTTTCGCCCTTTTTTCCTTCTCCAGTCCTCGGCAGCGGTCCACTCTCTCTTGGGCGGCGCCGAGCGCCTGCCGGGCATGGCTTTCTTCCTCTTGGAGCCCTTGGACTAAGCGCTCTTGCTCTTCCAGACCCTCCACCGCTTTCCCTAACTCCATCACCTCTTTCTCTAACGCCTCTCCCCTGGCCTTGTCAGCAGCCAAGGTGTTTTGCCAGCGGATATGCGATTCTCTGGCTCGCTCCAGAACCTCTTTGGTGGCTTCAACCCCTTGCCGGGCTCTCTCCAATTCTCTCATCTCCGCCTCATAGTTAGCCAAGGAGGAGAGTCTTGTTCGAACCTCCTCGTGTTCCTGGGAGTCGTAACCTAGACCTTTGATCCGCTGCTCTAGCGCAGCGAGAACTCCTTGCTCCGCCCTAGCGTACTCGTTCTTCTCCAGCCGTTCTTCCAGGGCCTGAAGCCCCTCTTTCTCCCGGGCCAGGGTGTTCTCCGCCTCCTCGACCTGGCTTATGGCCTGGGAGGTCATATCCTTTCGGCTTTGGAGAGAAGGCCTCTTTTTAACTTCTCTCTCCAGACCTCTTATCTCCTTTTGGAGGTCCTTCAACCGGCCCTTTAACTCTTCGACTTTCCTTTTATTTTGGCGATATAGGTCTCCCTTCTCCTCGCCTTGCAAACGGTACTTCTCTCGAATACGAGTTATCTCTATCTCCGTTAGATCTTGCTCGCAAAGAGGGCATTTGGCCTCTGCCTCCTTTCCTGAGCCAACGATCTCAGGATCCTGTACGGATAGGAGATCCAATTTCTCTTTGAGGCGTTGCATATCGGAGATCAACCCCTGATTAGTCGCCTGGAGGCTAACGATCTCCTGGGATGTAGCCCGCTCCTGGGCTCGCTTCCCCTCCAGTTCCTCTTCTAAGTGGGCAAGCCTATCCAGTTGGCGACGAAGGGAGGCTAGTTCCTCCTCCAGGCTAGGTCGTCTTTCGATTTGAACCCTCAGTTGGGCTACTCTCTCCAAGGAGAGCCCCCGTTCCAAGGTTAGAGCACCTCTAGCCTCGTTGATTCTTCTCTCTAGTTGGCCCCTCTCCTCGTTGAGTTTCGCTAGTCTTGTCAGTTTACGGTTGAACGTTTCGTTGGCCTCCCGAGCGGCCATCAAGGAAGCGAGCCCTTCCTCTATTTTCCTCTCTTGGGCCAGGATCTCCTGGTAACCTCTTAGGCGGTTATCAGCGAGATCGATCTCTCGTTCTATGCGGGTTAGTTCGTCCTCCCCCTCTTTTATCCTTTGGAGGATCTCCTCCACCTGGGCAATCTTGAGATCCAGTTCTCTTTTGCTCTCCCGCTTCCTTTGAAGTTCTCCTTGCTCCTGGCGGAGTTGGCGAGCCAATTGGGCAGCGATCTTTCGAGCCTCGGTTACGCCCCTCTCGTATTCGGGCCTCCGCATCAGTTCTCGCTCTATACCCTCTATGGTGGCTCTCACCTCTCTCAATTGAAACTCTTTCCCCTTGACCCTCTCCTTGGCTCGCTCTTCCAGGCTCTCGTATAAGGAGAGACCCAGGATATCGCCCAATATCCGCTTCCGCTCCGCTGGCGGCTTGGTAGTGAACTCATCGGCCCTCCCTTGCAGGAGGAAAGCGGAGTTTATGAAGGTCTCGTAATCCATGCGCAGGAGATCTATGATCTTGTTTTGAGTTTGGCGGATGGTATCCCCGGTGAGGGGCCGAAAGCGGCCGTTATCCTTTAATTGAAACTCCAAGGAACTCCTACCCCGTCCCCTCTTGTCTCGCTTGCGGATGACTCGGTACCGGTTATCGGCTAGGAGGAACTCCAACTCCACTTCCATCTCTGTTTTGCCCTGGTGGATGAGTTCATCAGGGCTTCGGGCCCGGGCCTTGCCCCACAAGGCCCAAGTCATGGCGTCGAGGATGGCGGATTTGCCATGGCCATTGTCGCCCACCAGGCAGGCCAAGTGAATATCGGATAGGTCCAAGGGTGGGACATCCTCGCTGTAGCACATAAAGTTTCTCATCCTGAGTTTGAGAGGGATCATAATAGCCACCTACCTTTCTGGACTCATCATACCAGAGGAGCGGGGGCGCTTCAAGGAGCGGATGTTGCGTAGAACTATTGGGGGCGGGGGCTTCTCCTCAGGGGAGAAGGGCGCTGGATTTGACGACCCATCCGGGAGGTCAGGGGCATAGCCGCAGGTTGTGCTGCTGTTGGCCGGCACGGTCAGCGAGCCAAGGCAGGCGTGATTTGACCCAGCGAAGGCTAGTGAAAGGAGAGGGGGCGACTCTTTCGAGCCGCCCCCTTATGCGTGCGATGTGCGACGATGTTAGCCCAGCGGGCACTCCGGAAGCGAGCCAGTGGGTGGGCAGTACGTCTCCCCGGTCGTGGTGAAGTAGTTGTCCAGCGCGTCCTTAAGATCTTTGCCTCCATCTGCGTTTCGATTGGGCTTGCTACCCACTGAGTGTATCCCTAAGTAGGTTTCAACATCACCTAACAGACCACTGATGTCAGGCGGCCACCCCAGCATGTCGTGGAAGTAGCACTGGTTCAGCTTCGCCGCAATGTACTTGAAAGCGATCTGGATCGTGATGTCGCCGTGCGCTGGCAGTTGCAGCACCTCCAGATAGTTGAGGCCGCCAGGGAACTCGGCCGGATCAACATACGGGAAGGGTGTGCCCGTTGTGAAGCCACACGTGCTCGCTATCGGATCACAAGGCTCATCCCACTTCTGCACGCCTTCTCCGCCCTTCCAGAAGCCGGGCGAGAGGGCACAACCGGCAACCTCGCAGGTGGCATCATCGGTGTCGGTGACCGTGGCGCCCAAGACGCCGAAGAGAGACTCCGTGCCCGCCGCCGTCACCGTGTCGGTGCTTGGCGACGATGAGGGGCTGTAGGAGCCGCTGAAGGGAGCGCTGGCGAGCGGTGCCAGGTCGATGGGACCGAGCACGACCACGTCATCGCCGGGAACTCCCGGTGTCCCCTGGTCATCGGTCACGGTCACGTTCACCAGGAGGACGTCGCCAGTGTTGGTCACCGTACCCCAGAATGGGATTGGTTGACCGGCAGAAGCATCTGAGCAGACCTTGGTCACTAGGATCGAAGGAGCGGTGTTGACTACGCAGGTGTCATTGGCATAGTCATAAACCGTGGTGCCCTTTACTCCAAACAGTTCCTCGGTCCCCGCTGCTGTCACTTCGTTCATGCTGGGGGACTCTGTTGGATTGTACTGCCCGTTGTAAGGGGA
>Ga0209121_10001089_pt1 | contig 28500 bp, 24 predicted proteins | sample Cruoilmetagenom3_FD_187292 | JGI IMG/M metagenome (GOLD analysis project Ga0209121, IMG submission 187292) | Oil polluted marine microbial communities from Coal Oil Point, Santa Barbara, California, USA - Sample 3 (SPAdes) (version 2) | ecosystem: Environmental > Aquatic > Marine > Oil seeps ...
AAATCTAGAATAGAAAGTATTTCCATTACAAATTGATTTTCTGTTAAACTCAAAAATAATGTTGGGGCTTCAACCCGTTCTCTGTTGGCAACCTGTTCGGTAGTTTTTCAAGGTTTTAACACCAAGGGACAATGGAACACTACGCTACCTCACTTCAGCATATTTTGGCAGAACTGGAACGTATTGACCTGCTTATTCAGGTGCAGGTCGGGCGAGCCCGGCAAGTGCAGTCAAGCGACGCCGAATTCCAGGGGCTCTACATCCCGGAACAGGAAGTAGATACGCTCCTGGCGCAGCCCCTTGGCATGCCACGCTGGGCGACTGTTCCTGCTTCCTTGCCTCTTGAAGTCCGGACAGCGCTTGATCGAATAGCTGAAGAGAGCGCCCGGCGCAAGGAAGAGAGCGCTAGGCAAGGAGTTATCCTGCGCCTTGAAGAACTGGCACGCCTCTTCCGGCTTACTCCCTTCGACATTGATGTTCTACTCATCTGCCTGGCTCCTGAACTCGATCTGCGCTACGAGCGTCTCTACGCCTATCTACAGGACGACGTGACAAAAAAGCGACCCAGTGTGGACCTTGTCATGAACCTGCTCTGCTCATGTTTTGAGGCGAAGTTGAGAGCACGCCCTCGTTTTGAATCAGATGCCCCCTTGCTCAGGCATCATCTGCTTCATCTTTTCGATGACCCATCACACCTGAATCCGCCATTGCTGGGTAAATACCTGAGAGTGGATGAACGAGTAGTAAATTACCTGTTAGATTCTGATGAAATCGGCACCAGTCTTCTGGCCTACGTCCGGCACACCATACCTCATGCCCGGTTTGAAGATCTGCTCCTGCCTTCTGATGTGAAATGTCGCTTGATGTCACTGACCCGAGATAAACGGACAGGGGATGATGGTCTGATCTTCTATTTCCAGGGGCCATATGGCGTTGGCAAACAGATCACTGCCGAGGCAATCTGCCGGGAGTTGGGAATAGGGCTGTTGGCTGTTGACGGAGAATGCCTGCTGAATACCGAGGAATCGAGTTTTGATGAAATGGTGCACCTGGCAGGTCGCGAAGCCCTGCTGCAGAATGCAGCCATCTACTGGAATGGCTTTGACGTCCTGCTGGCTGACGACAGACGTGCTTCTTTGAATATGCTGTTGCGTGAGCTTGAAGGAAGGCGGGGATTAACCTTCCTGGCAGGGAATATTACCTGGGAGCCGATGGATGCGCTACACACCAAAAACTTTGTTCGCATCGAGATTCCCCGTCCCAACTATGGTGAGCGGGTCCAGCTGTGGGCCAGGTCGCTGGATGGCGATACATCCCTTGCGTCCGACCCGGACTTGAACTCCGTGGCCAACAAGTTCCGGTTCAGCGGCGGACAGATCAAGGATGCGGCAGTCACAGCCCGCAATCTGGCCCGCTGGCGTGATCCTGAAAAGGGTCACATGACCATGGACGATCTCTACAGCGCATGTCGACTGCAGTCCAATCGTAAGCTGGCCACTTTGGCCCAGAAGATCACACCCCATTACAAGTGGGACGACATTGTGCTGCCTTCAGGCCGTCTGGAACAACTGAAGGAAATCTGTAACTACGTCAAGTATCGCTCCCTGGTTTACGACGAGTGGGGTTTTGACAGCAAACTGTCAATGGGCAAGGGACTCAACGCCTTGTTTGCCGGTCCTTCCGGTACAGGCAAGACCATGGCCGCTGACATTATGGCAGGGGAGTTGGGACTGGATCTTTACAAAATAGATCTTTCCTCGGTGGTCAGCAAATATATCGGCGAGACCGAGAAAAACCTGGCCCGCATCTTCGCAGAGGCAGAGACCAGCAACGCCATCCTATTCTTTGACGAGGCGGACGCCCTTTTTGGCAGACGCAGTGAGATACGCGACTCCCACGACCGGTATGCCAACATCGAGATCAGCTACCTGCTGCAAAAGATGGAGGAGTATAAAGGGGTTGTCATACTTGCCACAAACCTGCGCAAGAATATGGACGACGCCTTTGTGCGGCGCATGCATTTTACCATCGAGTTTCCCTTCCCAACGGAAAACGACCGCCGCCGCATATGGGCGCGAATATGGCCTGACGACACGCCACGGAGTCCTGACCTGGATTTGAACTTCATGGCCAGCCGCTTCGAGGTTGCAGGGGGCAACATTCGCAACATAGCCCTGGCTGCCGCCTTCCTGGCAGCCGATGACGGCGGGGCTGTCAATATGGTTCATCTCACCCGGGCAACACAAAGGGAGTTTCAGAAGATGGGCAAGGTGGTGATGGGAGCGGAATTTGGGAAATACGCCGAACATGTGGTGTGTGAAAGGTGATACGGGAAATGCACATGTGCTTGTACTTATTTTTGGACCCTAACTGTAACCCTCTCTTACGCTTCACATTCCACGTCGCAATCTTGAGCGAGGTGCAAGATGCCAAACCGTGAATTCGACACAAGAGCGAAAACCAAACCCATTCAGTTCCGACAAACTGTGGAAACTAAAACCGTGGGGCCTAAAACCCAAAGAGACCTCTTCCCCCGGCGCGACCCGCTATCGCAGGTGAGCAGTAGTACTGACAATATCTTATCTGCCAGCGCTCATGCTTCCATGTTAAGCCGCGCCACGGCTGGACGACCATCCCGCGCAGGGCAGCCCCTCCTCCAGTTGCAACGGCAGTACGGAAATCGCTACGTGCAACGGGTATTGGCTTTGGCCAGAAAGGGGAGAGGGGAAGTAGAAGCTGCCCCGGAGTTGGAAGAGAGCATACAGCGGGCGCGCGGCGGCGGGCAGGCTTTGGACAGCGAGGCGCGCGCTCAGATGGAGCCAGCCTTTGGCGCCGACTTCAGTGGCGTTCGGGTGCACGCCGACGCCCGGGCAGACACACTGAACCGTGAACTGAACGCCCGCGCCTTCACTACTGGCCAAGACATCTTCTTCCGCCAGGGTGCATACAACCCCGGCAGTTCGAGTGGCCGGGAGCTTTTGGCCCACGAACTGACCCATGTAGTGCAGCAGACAGGTGGCGTCCGGTGCAAGCTCACTGTCGGCCAGGCAGGGGACAAGTACGAGCAAGAGGCAGACCATGTGGCACGAGCGGTCATGCAACAGGAGCAGAAGGTTACGCAAAGGCAGCCAGATGAGGGACTGGTGCGCCGACAGACCGAGGAAGAAGAGGAAGAAGAGCCTGTCCAGGCTAAGGCAGAAGAGCCCTGGATTCAGCGGGAGGTTGAACCAAAGGAACTCCAGGCTGAGTTCCAGGATACGTACTTGCATCGACAACGAGACGAAGAGGAGGAGCCAGTCCAGGCCAAGGCGGAGGTTGCTGAGGTTCACCGACAGGTTGAAGAAGAGGAGGAAGAAGAGATAGTTCAGACCAAAGCAAAAGATATGTCGATTCATCGGCAAATGGAGGAAGAAGAGGAAGAAGCGGTTCAGACGAAGCCAGAACACTCTATCCAGCCCCAGATCGAGGAAGAAGAACAGTCCAAGCTTAACGCTACAGCCCGCCTGGTGCAGCGGCAAGTGGAGGAAGGAGAAAAAGAAGAGGGGGTTCAGACCAAGCTAGAAGATGCTCAGGTGCACCGCCAGACAGAGGGAGAGGAAGAAGAAATGGTCCAAGCGAAGCTCGCTACTACTAGTCCATTAAAGAGAAAGTATGAGCGAGATGATAAGAAAGCACAAGCTTTAGATGCGGTGCGGAATGTAGCGCATGAAACTGGACAGCAGTCTGGAAGCACGGGTGTTAGATTGCAAATCCTTTCACCATTTCATCACCATAATACTATCACTTCGTTATTTATTTCTAGGAACAAAGCTACTACAGCAACGAAGAAACCTGATATCAAAGGGGTGATCGCCAGCCTAAGCCACTATAAGATCCTTATTCTGAACAACCTAGTGGAATTCCTAAGATTCCTTAAGAACTATGCAGAAGCCCCAGAGTCAGCACTCAAAACAGCCAAACAGATAAAGACATGGAAACGTAAAGTATGGAAGCGATTGACCGACCCACATATTTACCGCAGGTACAAGGAAGCTGGGAGGAATCTAAGGGGCCTGATAGTTCTTACTGTTGGTTGGAGCAGGGACATCATTAATAGCCTAGCTGCCAAAGTGCTTGGAGTAACCAAGAGAGTACTATTAGAAATCAAGAGCTACTATCATCGACTTATCAATACTTATACGCCATATTACACTCAAATGGCGAATATAAATTTTCTTTGGAAGGGTGGCTCTAAAGCGTGGAGAAGAACCTGTAACGTTACCAGTATGTCAATGGTTTTGAATGCATTGGGGGTAAGTCCAGGTGACTTTACTGGAGATAGAACTCTGCTAACAAGAATTGGAACATATCACAAATCCGACCTTACAGATTTTTCTGATCTGACAGCCTTGCGAATGCCTGACTTTCTACAGCTTGTTGTCATTTACATAAAGTATCAAACTGCCAGCGGTACCAGATTTGAGCAGCGCGCAGGAAGAGCAAGAAAGGCTGCTGCGAAAATCATATCGAGATCGCTAAAAATCTTCGAACAGATAGCACACTTATTTAAAGTGAAAAAAACAAAAACCGGTTTCATACCAAGCTATGGGGCGCAAAAAAAGGCGCTTGAGAAGAAAATAAATAAGAAAAAGCAAAAACTTAGAAAAAAGCATAACGCAAAAACTATCAGTGATACAGAGTTTAATAAGCAAATGAGCGAGCTCAACCGCCAGCTACAGGACTTACCTGATAAACTAAAAAGCTATACAGCCAGGAAATACAAGCAACGGGTTATGGCTCAGGTAGGACCTCTGTTGAATGCTGGTGGACAAATCGTTGTTAATCGGCCAGGACATTACGTAAGATTGGAAGGTTTTGACAAAAAAGGGATTATAATTGATGATCCGGCTAGTAAGGGTAAGAATTTCAGAATCTCTTGGACGGATGCTAATAACACGGGGTATTTCCGAAGCTATGTAGTATTTACCAAGTAACGATGATGCTATCAAATAATAAGCTTCCGGCATTGTCCGATATTCAACATTACAGAAAGAGACTGTTAGATTCTTACATTGGAGAAAAGCAAAAGGGTCAGGTCTCAAGATTTGACATAAAAGATTAAGCTAAAAATTGTGAATTATTCCGGTTGTCAGGAAATTATGACACAATCAGAGTCGCAATAAAAACCAAGATGACTGCCTACAGTGTGCAGATAAATAAATAGTGTACTCATGATCAACGACCTGGACAAAACCCTGGAAGAACTCCTCAAGCAGGATCTCCCGCCTGAGCTGGTCTCCCAGGTGACCATCAGCTTTGACACGCCTGATGATCAGTTCCCGCCATCCTCGGTCACTCTACCGGCCATCGACCTCTTTCTCTACGATGTGCGGGAAAACCGGGACCTGCGCAATAACGAGTGGATTATGGAAAGGAGAAGCGACGGTACGGCCGCAAAAAAGCGCCCACCGGTGCGAGTAGAATGCTCATATCTGATCACTGCCTGGCCCAGCGACAGTGCCCCCAACCCTGCCCAGGATGAGCACCATCTGCTGGGCGAGGTAATGAAGGTGCTCCTGCGCCATCCCACCATCCCGGCTGGGATACTGCAGGGAGGCCTGAAGGGGCAAGAGCCCCCGCTGCCGGCCATCACATTGCAGCCAGGCCGTCTACAGAGCCTGGGGGAATTCTGGCAGGCCCTGGGAGGCAAACCCAAGGCAGCGCTCAACTACACCGTGACCATTGGTGTGCAAGTCCATAAGGCCGTGGAGATCGGGCCGCCGGTGATAGACAAGCGGCTCAAGTTCAAATCCGGCGCAGAGGAGGAATAGCCGTTGGCGCAATGGGAAGAAATACGCCATCAGGTTGCCATCGCCGGGCGGGTCACAGATGCTCAAACGGGCAGGGTCATCGGTAGTGCTCAAGTGAGGATCACCGATGCGCCATTGGTGTTCATGGAATGGCTGGCAAACAGGGCAAAACAGTATGGAGACAAGTGGGAGATAATGATGGAGCGGCCAGACCGGATTCGAACCGCAGCGGACGGCCATTTCCATTTCATGGATTTCCCTGATGGTCAGTACACCCTGACAGCTTCACTGCCTGGCTCAGGGACCCGCTACGGCACGGCCCAGAATGTGGTCACAGTGACGCGTGATGCCGAAGGAAACATTACCATGGCCTTGGCCGATATGGATCTGCCATCTACTATGCTTAAAGGCCGTATTACTATACAGAACACCACCGATCCTGTAGTCATGGCAGAGGTACGGATTCAGGGAATCGGGGAGCGTACATTCAGCGATGGTGACGGGCAATATCTCCTTGCCGGCCTGGAGATTGGCCAACGCACTGTGGTTATTTCGGCACAGGGCTATCAGCAGATTTCCCATACAGTGCAGTTTAGCCAGGCCGGTGAGGAACTGACTTCGGATTTCGTTATGGAACCGGCTATATTATAAGGAGGCAATTATTTCATAGGATCGTTTATCAGAATAGCATAAAGGCATTGATCTTCATTTAGGTCAACCGGTGCTACAGGCAATTGGTATCTATCGAACACATACATAATGGGAGGAAAGACCATGCCACAGTATCTTTCACCTGGAGTTTACGTTGAGGAAGTACCATCCGCCATACAGCCAATAGCGGGTGTCGGTACTAGCACGGCTGGATTTATCGGAATTGTGACGGCCGATTTACTCACAATACCCGTAAGCTCCAGCCTTGCAAAAGATGAGCAGATCGGGAAAGGCGATGGCTCAACTACTACCTTTAATTTGAAATATTATCCTGTCTCCACAGAGGCGGGAACGTTTGAGATGCGGGTTGACGGTAAAACAGTGTCTGCAACGCTTTCAAATGACAGCGACAACGAGGTATCTCAGGTGACGTTTGGTTCAGCTCTGGATGACGGTGCATCCATCGTCGGCGATTACGTGTATGATTATGTTACTACCAGTTTTGCCCTTACCGCTGCCGGCGAGGTAAAACTGTGCACCAACTTCAGTGAATTCAAGAAGTTTTTCGGTAACTTCTCCATTGAGCCTGAACACAGGAGACTGGCCCAAGCGGTATACGGCTTCTTTAACAACGGTGGCACCCGCTGCTACGTGGTGAGGGAGACAAGTACTGCCGACGTCGCCAGCTCCGCTCTAAAAAAGTTCGAGGCTATTGACGAGATCGCCATCGTTGCAGCCCCTGGTATTGTGGACGCCAGTGTTCGTTCTGCCATTGACACCCACTGCAAACAGAACACCGGTGACCGCTTTGCAATCTTCGACAGCGCTCAATCGGTTGAGACTGCCGGCAATCTCGATCTGACCCTGCTTGACCTGTCTAATGCAAGCAATCTGCTTCCTGACAATTCAGACTACGCTGCCTTCTACTTTCCCTGGATCCAGGTCTTCGATCCTGCTACCAAGATTCGGAATCCCTTTGGCAGCGGGCTTCAATATGTCCCGCCAAGTGGTCACGCCGCCGGCATCTATGCAAGGGTGGATACCAATCGAGGTGTGCACAAGGCTCCAGCCAACGAGCCGGTGCTTGGAGCATTGGGTCTGAAATACAAAATCAGCAAGGCACAGCAGGATGGATTGAATCCTCAAGGGGTCAACTGCATCCGCGACCTCAACGGAAACATACGCGTATGGGGCGGGCGTACCATAGGGGGTGATGCAAACGGCGAGTGGAAATACATCAATGTGCGTCGTTTGTTCCTCTTTTTGCGTGAATCTATTGATGAAGGCACGCAGTGGGTGGTGTTTGAACCAAACTCGCCGGCACTGTGGGCAAAGATAAGGCGAAATGTCAACGCCTTTCTGACAAACGTGTGGCGGTCCGGGGCACTGTTCGGCAACACAGCAAATGAGGCCTTTTACGTCAAGTGCGATGAGGAGACCAACCCTCCTGAGGTCCGTGATTTGGGACAGGTAGTTACGGAAATCGGCGTAGCTGTGGTCAAGCCGGCTGAGTTCGTAATCTTCCGCATCAGCCAGTGGGCAGGCCCGGGCAGCTGAGAGATGAGACTAAAATATTTATTTTACCTTGCTGGAACATAGGATGTCCATATTTGAACGACAGGCCTACTTAACTCCCGGTGTTTATAGGGAAGAGGTGTTTTCGCAGCCAATACCTGTGTTGCTGACAGGTGTGCCTGTGTTCCTGGGTTTTATCAAAAAAGGACATTTCGATCTCATCTCTGACGATTTCTGTCTGAGAAGACTCTCGATTCCTGGTCTGTGGCTCGTAAGGAGAAAGGGCAAAGGCGATAATGCCTTGGCTGGAACCTCTGATATCAGTCCTGGGAGCTTTACTCTCTGGTCTGAGTTTGAGGAGGGCTTCGGCGCACTTAAGCCCTATGGATATCTGGTCCATGCCGTACGGGGCTTTTTCGAAAATGGTGGCAGCCAGTGCTTTGTGCAGGTTATCTGCGTTGATGATCAGAATGTCGCAATGGCCAGCGCATTGGTAGAAGGACTGAAGACGTTCAATGCCTTGGACACGATCGATCTGGTCTGCACGCCTGACATAATGTGGCCATACGGGCCGGAAAACGGACAACCTGACCCGGCTGAAGTAGGACGGATGCAGGTTGAAATCCTGAAACACTGCGAAGAACTGGGCGATCGCTTCGCTATCCTTGATTCTCTGCCCGGAGTAGATGAGGACGGAGTACTGCAACAGCGGCTGGGATTAAAGGGGATAAACGGCGCGCTCTATTACCCATGGATCAAGGTGCTGAACGGTCCTGAATTAGCGAGCGGTTTTGTCCCGCCTTGCGGCCACATAGCGGGCATATATGCGCGGAGTGATCAGCGTGTCGGTGTACACAAGGCGCCTGCAAACGAAGTGCTGGACGGGGTCCTGGACCTGGAGATCAGCCTGGACAACAGCCGGCAGGGACGTCTGAACCCGGCTGGCGTCAACTGCCTGCGCGTCTTTCCCGGCCGCGGCATCCGTGTCTGGGGTGCCAGGACCGTGAGCGGCGATCCGGCATGGATCTATGTTAACGTGCGACGCCTTTTTCTGACGCTTGGCCGCTGGATCGAATGTAACATGGCTGATGTCGTGTTCGAGCCTAACAACTTCAGCCTGTGGGCGCGAATTAAACGGGAGCTGACCAGCTACCTCAACGGCCTTTTTGAGCAAGGCGCGCTCAAAGGAAACACACCGGACGCTGCCTTTTACGTTAAGTGTGATGATGAGACCAACCCGAGCGAAGTCCGCGACGCGGGCATGGTGGTGACAGAAATTGGACTGGCGCCGGCCGTTCCGGGCGAGTTTATCATAATACGCATTATTCAAAGCGACAGCGGGATAAGCGTGACGAGCTCAAAAAAGCCTGTAGATGTCGTCCCGCCTGCATCGAAACCGCCCGGCGTTGTCAGTAATGAAACAGGCGTTGTCCGAATTTCCCACATTGAATACAGCACTCCAGGCAGCGATGTCTCGGGTGAGTATGTCTTAATACAAAATCAGGGCACGGATACGATTGACATGAGCAACTGGACGTTAACCGATAAGGCGTCTCACGTTTTTCGGTTCCCGAGGTTTACGCTTAATCCTGGTTCGTTGGTGCGAGTCTGGACTAAAGCCGGAATAAATACTGCGACCGATCTCTATTGGGGCAGTGGAATCGCCATCTGGAATAATATAGGAGATACCGCGACCCTATGTGATAGAGTGGGTAATATGGTTAACAGCTATAAATATTTGCCTCATGAAAAGGCAACATAAAAAGGAGGTGTAGTCATGCCAACAGGAGACAGGACCGATCCGTATCGTGCTTATAATTTTCTTATAGAGATGGACGGAATCACCCGTGCCGGGTTCCGGGAGTGCTCAGGTCTGGATTCTAGTCAGGATCCCATTGAATACAGGGAGGGCAGCGAAGGACCCTTGACCGCACGAAAGTTACCGGGACTGGTCAAATTTTCCAATATCACGCTCAAATGGGGTATAACCGATGATGCTGAGCTGTGGGATTGGCGAAAGAAGGCCATGGACGGCACTGTTGAGCGCAAGAACGGATCGATTATTCTTTTGGATGATACAGGTGAGGAAAAGGCGCGCTGGAATTTCCGTGAAGGTTGGCCTACCAAGTGGACAGGCCCAAGCTTTAACGCCACGGGCAGCGAGGTGGCGATTGAAACACTGGAAATCGCGCATGAGTGGGTAGAAAAGGCATGACACTGCAGACAGAGTTTCCTTTTTCGCTTCCTCGTGGGTACGTGGACTCAGAAGGCAATTTGCACCGTGAGGGTGTGATGCGCCTGGCGACTGCATATGATGAGATCGCGCCGATGAAAGATCCCCGTGTCAAGGCCAATCCCGGCTACTTAGTGATCATCTTACTGTCACGGGTCATCACCCGTCTGGGGGACTTGCAGCATATCAATCCCAAGGTGATAGAAGGACTCTTCTCGGCCGACCTTGCTTTTTTGCAGGATTTTTACCGGCGTATTAACGAAATCGGCCACAACCGCCTTGCAGTTACCTGTCCGTATTGCGAAAAGGAATTCGATGTGGAGATCGGCAGCCCGGGGGAATGATTGGCTACCCCTTGAACAGCTTGTTTAAGGAGGTAGCCTACATCGCATATCATTTTCACTGGCCGTGTGATCAAATTATGGATATGGAACATCGCGACCGCCATCAGTGGATCGCGGAGATCGCGGAGATTAACCGGAAACTTAACGAGGCGATTACCGCAAGGAATCTTTAGATAATGGCAGGCATGGTGCGACCTTACTATGAAGACCCGTTTCTCGCCTTCAATTTCCTGGTTGAGATCAAGGAAGTGGTCGGTGGGTTTACAGAGATCACCGGCCTCAAGATTGAAACCGAGGTCAAGGAATACCGGGAAGGCGGCGTTAACAAGTACATCCACAAACTGGCAGGACCAACTCGTTATCCGTCAAACCTGATTCTCAAACATGGGCTGACTTCTGTCGACCTGTGGGACTGGTACCAAAAAGTGCTGCAGGGATCTATAGAACGTAAGAATGTCTCCATAGTGATCCTGGATAACGCCCGCGAAGAAAAGAGGCGCTGGAATTTTGAAAATGCCTACCCTGTGCGCTGGAGTGGTCCGGATCTGCGTGCAGGCACGGCTGAGGTGGCTGTGGAGACGATTGAGCTGGTTCACTGTGGGCTGATAAAGTTATGATCATAGGGGGTACGAGATTTGAGCGATGGAGAATCTTTCTGAAGGTCCGAGAAGCCAGATAGATCGGGAAGCCGGTTCAGAATTGGCGTATGGTATATTGGAGCGCTACGGCCACTCTCCGGGTGTTATCCCTATAGCTGCCACGCTTAAATCGGCCGGGCGCGTCGCCCGGTTGAGCACCAACCGGATACCGCTTCTATCAGACATACAGCGGCGCTGGGCCCCGGCTGATAATAGTTGGTGGCCTGTATTGTCTTATGTATGGCCGATTGCTTTTTCAGGTGCTTTGTCCCGGTCAACCCACTTGATGCGATTTGCGAATGAGACCGCGCTGAGTAGCTCCGAACAAGCGATTCCAGTAGCTCTGTCCACCGGCCGGGGGGGATCACCTCGACGGATCTCAGCTCCACTGACTGCTCCCTTGACTGCAATGCAGGCCAGCCGCCCTGTTCATTTTACGTCTGAAAAATATGGGAAGCGAAGTGTAGATCCATTGTCGGTCTCTACTGTTGGAGAGGCAGGACAGCCAATAGACATGGAAGCGCATCGTGTCGGCAGGGCCCAGGAGGCTCGAACAGGGGCACGGATCACGGCCGGCGATGGTAATCTCGGGGCCGCCATCCTGCAGAGGCATCTGGACGGCACGCGCAAGACATTACGTTCCTTGATGTCCGGCAGTCTAGGAACCGCCATACTGCAGCGTTACATTGACGGGCCTGCAGGTCTGATCATGCGGCAGATGCCTGGAGTGGTTGACGTTCAAAGACATTTTGCAGAACCGGTTGCCTTGAGCAGGGAAATGCAGGGGTCAGATCCAGTGGTCACCGAGGGGCGTCATTCTGCCAAGGCCAGGAATTCGACGCCTGGTGTAATCGATTTGAGTGTAGATCCATTGTCGGTCCCTATGGATGGAGATGTGCTGCAACCGGTAGAGATGAAAGCGCATTATGTCGGCAGGGCCCAGAAGGCCCGGGCAGAGGTGCCGATCATGGCCGGTGCGGGTGATCTGGGAACTGCCATTATTCAACGTTTTCTGTACGGTCCAGGTGGCCGGGCCATGCAGCGTATGCCTGAAATGCCTGGATCTGTATGTTCGGAGGGTCATGAAACAGCCGGTGTTCAGCGGGGTCATGAAAGGCCGGTTGCCTTGAGCAGGGAAATGCAGGGGTCAGATCCAGTGGTCACCGAGGGGCGTCATTCTGCCAGGGCCAGGAATTCGACGCCTGGTGTAATCGATTTGAGTGTAGATCCATTGTCGGTCCCTATGGATGGAGATGTGCTGCAACCGGTAGAGATGAAAGCGCATTATGTCGGCAGTGCCCAGAAGGCCCGGGCAGAGGTGCCGATCATGGCCGGTGCGGGTGATCTGGGAACTGCCATCCTACAGAGGCATCTGGACGGCACGCACAAGACATTACGTTCCTTGATGTCCGGCAGTCTAGGAACCGCCATACTGCATCGTCACATGGACGGGCCTGCAGGTCTGATCATGCGGCAGATGCCTGGAGTGCTTGGACCTCAGGGTTTGGAGGATCGTGGAATAGTTGAAACGCTCGCTTCGCCGCATCTGGCAATCTCTCTCTTCAGGGACGTGACACCCAAGATAGATCGGCTTAAAGTTGCGACCACGGAATCGTCTCTTGAGATGCCTCTTGTTGGAACAGCAGGATTAAATTCCGTGAAAGCAGGAAACAGCGGTACGACTACGGCTCATGCTCAGCCGGATGCCTCCGGCACATCCGTGTCCATGCCTTTGCAGCGGACTAGCGCCGGGGGTCCGGCTGCTGTGCCTGAGACCGGTTCACCGGAGAGCCGGTCTCCTCAGTCAACTGATGAGTCTTTCACACAGACCACCACTGGATCACATAACGAAACCAGCCTGGAAGGTCTGGCTGATGAGGTATATGCCATTATCGAGGAACGTCTCGTAATAGAGCGTGAGAGTCTGGGGCTCAATTAGACAAATGGAATTTCAAAATGCAACTATCTCTTATAAGGAGAATGGTAAGGATAAGACCATCAAGGTCCTCTTCAACCCCAGTGAATATCGACTGAACAAGGCCAACCAGTTTGCTGAAGTGGCCATACCAGGCCTGGCCGGTCCGCCTCTACAGTTTGTGCGTGGTAATGCCCGCACCTTGTCCATGCAACTCTTTTTTGATACCTATACCTATTATGGCAGCACGGACGTGCGTGACCATACCAAGAAGATTGTCGACCTCTTAAAGATCGATGATAAACTCCATGCACCGCCGATATGCCATTTCAACTGGGGCAAATTGAACTTCATTGGTGTTCTGGAGAGGGCCGACCAGCGTTTTACCCTTTTTCTTCCAGACGGTAAGCCGGTCAGGGCTACTGTGGACGTCTCCTTCAAGGAACACTATGAAGGAGCCCAGAAACTGGAATCGGCTGACTTTGCCAAACATTACGTTGTAAGGCGTGGCGACACCCTGAGCAGTATTGCAGGTGAAAAATACGGTGACCCTGGGCTGTGGCGGCCCATTGCCGAGAAAAACAGCATGGACGACCCCCTGGCCCTGAAACCTGGCCAGGTACTGGTCATTCCTGCAATAGAATGAGGGTTGGATTTGGCGGCGAGTCATGTTGAAAACTACGCTCCATGTTTTCTGATCAAGGTCAAGGACACGGAATTGCGCCATGGAGTCAGCGTGGATGTGCTCTCGGTCAGCGTTACCGATAACGCGGACCGTGCCGACAGCTTCACCTTCAGCATGCGGGACCGGCACCCGGAGCCAGGACGCCTGTTCGCGGGCGGAGAAAAACTGCAGTGGATGGATAGCGACACCTTTGACGAGGGAAACAAGGTGGAGATCCACATGGGTTATGTTGACAATATGCAACTTATGTTACTCGGTGAGATTACAGCAATGAGCCCGAATTTCCCATCCAGCGGCCAGCCCACACTGAAGGTTCGGGGTTACAGCCTTTTTCACAGGCTCCAGCGCACCCGCATTCGCAAGCCTTTCAAGGCAAGCAAAGACAGCGATATCGTGTGCGAGATCGCCGCTGCAATGAACCTGAAGGCCAAGGCGGATGATACAAGCGCGGAGCATCCCATGGTCTCGCCCCAGGGAGAGACCTATGCGTCTTTTCTCAGGCAACGTGCAGAACGTATCGGCTATGAAGTAGTGGTAAAAAAAGATACCCTCTACTTTCAGCGACCTCGATATGTGGACAATCCGAGCGCTGCGCTGATATTGGAGTGGGGTAAGGATCTCATCAGTTTCAGCCCCAGGCTTTCAACCTACAATGCAGTCACCAAGGTTACTGCACGGGGGCCACAGACTTCGCAGGGCCGAGGCAAAAAACCCCTGGTGAGTACGGCCCGGGCAGGTGATGAGCGTATCAGGATGGGCACGGAGACTGGGCAGGAACTTTCCCGAAAACGCTTTGGCGAAAATCACGTTCTCATTGAGGACCACAACATCACCAGTGCCCAGGAGGCCAAGGAAATGTCCCTGGGTCAGTTGGAAAAACAGGCGATGAATTACGTTACCGGCAGGGGTTCATGTAATGGTAACCCGGACCTCAGGGCCCGCAGGGTAATCGAGCTTAAAGGCCTGGGTAGACGTTTCAGCGGCAAGTATTACATCACCTCTGCCACGCATACCATCAGTACCAGTGGATATCGCACTGACTTCGAGGTCAAAAGGAATGCCCGATGAGTCTGGTTGAACTCTTGAACGTCAATAGCAGACAGCTGCAACAGCAGAACAAGATATATGGTGTGGTGGTCGGCATTGTGCGCGACATCAAGGACCCGAAGGGTCTGGGGCGGGTCAAGGTGGACTTTCCGTGGCTGGCTGAAGAGGCTGAGGCGGTCGCCATCTCTTCAGATGAAGACAGGGCCCACAGCTACTGGGCCCGTATTGCCACTCTTATGGCAGGCAAGGGCCGCGGCACCTACTTTGTCCCGGAAGTAGATGACGAAGTACTGGTGGCCTTTGAGCACGGCGATCTGGATCGTCCCTTTGTCATAGGCATGTTGTGGAATGCAGAAGACACCCCGCCCGAGAGCATGGACGGCGAGGGAAAGAATCACGTGCGTTCTATTCACTCCCGCAGTGGTCACGTGATTACCATGGATGACAACGTCGATGACCAGAAGGCCAAGCTGACTGTTCAGAGCCAGGGCGGGCATCAGATTGTACTGGACGATGACAGCGGCCAGGGCAAGATAGAACTGAAGACCAGGGCAGGCCATGTCATCACCATGGACGATGCCGGAGGAACAGTGACTCTGTCCGATAAGGCCGGCAACAAGCTGATATTGGATGCCAATGCCAATTCACTGACAGTGCAGACCAGCGGCAACCAGGACCAGAGTGTTGGAGGAAACCTGACCATTAATGTGACGGGAACAGCCACCATCTCAGCGCCTTCCGGTGTGACCATTGACAGCACCAGCATCAAGCTCGGCTCATCCGCGGCGCTGACCCTGGTCAATGATACGTTTCTTGACATATTCAATGCCCACTTCCACGTGGGCAACCTGGGCGCTCCCACGTCACCGCCGACCATCCCGGCGATCAAGAACGTGCAGAGCACCATCTTTACAAAGGGGGCGTAGTTATGGCCAAGGAATTTCTCGGAGTCGGCTGGAAATTCCCTGTGCAACTGAATGACCAGCATGAAATTGCCATGTCCCGGTATGAAGAGGACGTGCAGGAGGCCATCTGGATTATTCTGAGCACCGCGCCCGGAGAGCGTTTGATGCTTCCTGACTTTGGATGCGGCATTCACGAATTCGTGTTTGCCCCGAACAACACCCGCACTGCCGGACTGGTGAGCTTTCATGTGGAGGAGGCCCTGAACCGTTGGGAGCCTCGCATCGACCTGTTGGAAGTAAAGGTCCGGCCGGATGCCGGCAATCCGTCCATGTTACTCATCAATATTGACTACAAGGTATGTACCACAGACAGCCGGTTTAACCTGGTCTACCCGTTTTACCTGGAGAGAGGGGAAACAGGATGACTATTGATGTTCCTCTATTGGACAGGCGAAATGCCGACGAAATCGTCACGCAACTGGAGAACGCACTGGTTGATTGCGGCTGGAAAGGTCAGGAAGGCAAGGCAGGCTGGACCCTAGTGCGCCTCTTCGCGCGTCTTTCAGAACTTGTTATAAACCGTCTAAACCAGGTGCCTGAAAAACACTTCTTGGCCTTTCTCAACGAGGCCGGCGTGGATCTGCTTCCACCCAGGCCGGCCGGCGTGAAACTTACCTTCAATCCCGCGGAAGACGGCCCGGCCTCTATCTATGTGCCTGCAGGCACCCAGGTGGCCACGGTCCAGACCGAGACCCAGCCTGAAGTTATCTTTGAGACCTTATGGGATATTACTGTCGTCGCCAATACTCTGGTCGAGTGCATTGCCTTTGACCAACTGAACTACAGTGATCAGACTGCCAAGGTCACCGGGCAGGAATCCGGCTCCTTTGCCGCCTTTAAGGGTGAGCACGAGCGACAACGTATCCTTTACCTGGGCGATGATGAACTGTTCACTTTTCCCGATGACGTCAGTCGAAAGGCCGCTGAGATCACGCTGGAATTTAAGTTCAGCACCCCCGGCGATCCCGCCGGTGAGGGCTGGAAATTGTATTGGCTTTACTGGGACGGCGCCAAATGGGCCGGTCTGGTAAGTGCTGGTGCCGGAGTGAGTGACGATACCGATGGATTCAGCAAGAACGGCATCGTGGTGCTGACGAAACTCCCTGAGCTGACCAAGAGTGCAGTGGGCGGGGAGAGCGCGTTGTGGATAGCCTGCAAGCTCACTGGCGGCAGTCTTCGCCGTAACCTTCCGGTGCTGAGCAGTGTCAAGGGAAAACGCAATATCATAATCGATTCGCAAGAGGTGAACCCGGATACGGTCTTGAGCGCCATACATTCCGGCACTGCCTTCGTGCCCTTGGACCCTGCAGGAGAGTTTTTTCCCTTAGGCCAACGGCCGGCCAGATTGGATGCCTTTTATCTGCAAAACGATGAGGCCTTTAACAAACAGGGTGCCACAGTCAGCTTTCAGATAAATCTGAAAGGCATAGATACAGGTATAACCAGCAGTGAACTGGATGACCTGACCATTGAGTGGGAGTACTACAGCAAGAATGGCTGGTCTTCCGTGGGAACCAGTACAAAAACAGGCGTAACTCTATCGAAATGGGACTTCAAGGATACTACTAACGCCTTTACCAAGAGTATTGCTCAAGGCGTTGTCAGTTTTACTGTGCCTGGAGATTTTGACAAAATCAAGGTCAACGACCAGGATGGTTACTGGGTGCGGGCGCGAGTGGCCAGGGGGAGCTATGACATCCCTGGAGGCATGCAGGAAAAGGTAAATGGAGATGGCGGGTATGAATGGATTGAGCCAAAGACGTATCCTCCGTTAATCAAAAGACTGGATGTTAAAGTAACAGGCTATAGTGAACCGGCTGGAGACCTTAAGACCATCTCCAGTTGCCGCAGCGAGGTAGATGGCAGGAACCTGGATCACTCCAGGGAACTGGCCGGTGCCCAGCCCTTTTCTCCCTTCATCGCTGCAGAAGAGGGACCTGCCATCTACCTGGGTTTAAAACAGGCCTTTCCCGCAGGAAAGTGGATTCAACTACTCCTGGATGTGGAAGAAAAGTCACAGACCGATGAGAAACGCTCACAAATTTTTTGGGAGTATTGGAACGGAAGCCAATGGCTCGCCTTACGTGTTTCCGACGGTACTCGGGGCCTGAGTCAGCTGGGTTACCTGGGATTTTTCGGCCCGGACAATCACCAACCCAGCACCGAGTTCGGTCAGAATGCCTGTTGGCTGCGTGCCCGCCCGCACATGCCCCCTCTGGCGAATGCCGGGGCCGACCAGGAAATCCCATCCGAGGACGACAGAGTCACCGTCACCCTGGACGCATCAGGTTCAACCCCAAAGGAGCGGATCGTCACGTACATATGGCGCATGGCAGGACAAAAGGATCAAAAGAATAAGGAAGACGGAACAACAGTTGTTACACCTTATCTGAAGGTTATTCGTCAAAATACCATCCCTGCTGTCAATGCCGTGACCATTAGGGATGAGGTACTTGGCTCCAGTGACGGGAAGCCTGATCAGGTTTTCATGCTCCTGCACTTACCGGTATTGTCCGGCGCTCAGATTGCGGTACGAGAGCCTGACAGGCCATCTGATGATGAACTGAAACAACTCCAGAAGGAGCTGCAGAAGGTTGACAAATCAGCTCAGGCGCTGTTGTCCGCACCGGATACTGCTTCCGGAAAAGGGGTTTGGGTGCGTTGGCATCAGGTATCAGATTTTTACGCATCCGGCCCTGCCGGTCGTCACTTTACCCTTGATCCTATCGAGGGCCGGGTGGGTTTCGGGGACGGCAAGCGTGGCAAGATTCCCCTGATTGGCCATGACAATATCAAGGCCGTGTCTTACCGCAATCACGATGGTATAAATGGCAATGCAGCAGTCGGGACCATCACTGTGCTGCGCAATCCCAGTGGTGATTTGGCCAACATCAAAAGTGTGACTAATTATGAAAAAGCAGGCGGTGGCTCTGACGCAGAAACGGTGGACGAAGTCAAGCTGCGTGGGCCCCAGTGCCTCAAGCACCGCCAACGGGCAGTGACAATCGAAGATTTTGCCTGGTTGGCCAGGGAGGCCAGTGGAGAGGTGGGTCAGGCCCGTTGTTTGCCCACTCGCGACTGCAAAGGCTTGCCCAAGGCCGGGTGGGTGACGGTGGTAATTACTCCGAAAAGCAAGGTTGCCAAACCTACGCCCAGCCCCGCTTTGTTGCGGTGCGTGGAAACCTATCTGAAAAACCGCGCCCTGACAAACCTGAAAAATGTTGAGCAGATCTACGTCAAGGGGCCGGAGTACATTGAGGCCACGGTGCTGGCCAAAGTGGTACCAAGCGAGCCGGAGAAGTCAGACGACGTAGAGCTGGCCATATTGAAACGTCTGGAGACATTCCTGCACCCGCTGCGAGGTGGTCCTGACCTGACCGGCTGGAAGCTTGGCCGTGATGTCTTTCTCTCCGAGGTCTATGCTGAGATTGAGACTGTGCCGGGTGTAGACCACGCTGGTAAAATGCGTTTGCAGGCCTCTCTGCAACAGTATGACCTGTATCTTGCCAAAGAGGTTGGGAAATATCGGGAAATCCCTTTTGATATTCCGATCGGCAGCCAGGTGAGCACCTTTGACGAGCGAATCAGGCTGGTCCTGGCCAGACCTGTTTTCATGAAAAGCGCTGTATTGAAGAACCTTGCTGTTTACGGCCTCAAAGCCGGCGATAAGGTGGATATAGTTACAGACGACAATACCGTGCTGAAGGGCAGCTTAACAATTGCCTCTCTGGTTGATGATAAGATCAAGTTCGTCGAGTCTTTTGTCCTGTCGGCTGATTGGGACCCCCCTGCTGATGCCCTGATGACGGATGATGAACGTATACGCCTGCCTTTGGCACAGAACGGCATTACAAAAAAAGACGGCAAAGTAACCGGTGTGACAGTCCATATCTTCAATGCCGACGACAAGGTGAGCGTTGTAGCCGGCGCACTGCGTGATCCTGTACTGGAGTTCCTGCCCATTAAGCAGGTCAATACCTGTGAAGACCGTATCTTTGTGCCCGAAGGACACCTGATTTACTCGGGTAACCATGACATCGAGATGATCCTGGAGTGAAGACATGCCTATTCCGTTGCCCAATCTGGACGATCGCAGCTATGCGGATTTAGTGGAGGAAATGAGGGCGCTGATTCCCCGCTATGCGCCTGACTGGACCGATCACAATGAGTCTGATCCGGGAATCATGCTCATTGAGCTCTTTGCCTGGCTTACCGAGACCCTGATTTACCGTCTGAACCGTATCCCTGAGGCCAGCGAAATCCGTTTCCTGGAGCTTCTTGGAGCGACTTTTCCCAAAAAGGACAACGTTTCCGGCAGTGCTGATGGTACTGTCGATCTTGAAGAGATCCGGGCACAGACCGTCACGGCCCTGAAAAGGCGCTGGCGCGCCATCACCGCTGAGGATTTCGAAGAACTGGTTCTGGAAAACAGCGATTTAAACATAGCCCGCGTGAAGTGCCTTCCGGAACTGGACCTGGAGTCTTCCGACCCGGACATCCCTCGACCTGGACACGTCACTGTTGTTGTAGTTCCTTATCCTGAAACAGATACACCAAAGACAATTGAAGATGATGTGGCTGATTTTCTGGACGAGCGGAGGCTGATCACCTGCCGTCATCACGTAGTTGGACCTGGCTACACTGCAGTCAGCATAGGGACAGAAGTGGCAGGGATATCCCAAGTCAGGAAAGAGGGATTAAAAGAACGGATCAAAAAAAATTTGGAGAAATTCTTTCACCCCCTGAATGGCGGCCCGGATGCGGGGGAAAAGGGCTGGCCCTTCGGACGAGATGTATACGCCTCTGAGGTATTTCAGGTCATTGAGGATACTGACGGTGTTGAGCATGTGGAGTCTCTTGACCTTCGCATTAGGGATGACCATGGCAACTGGGTTGATGCCGGCGACAGGATTGCTGTAGACCTGAACAATTTGGTGTATTTTGATCCTTGGAAAAGTGACATTAAGATACTGGATGTCCTCTGACATCCAGGGACAAAAAGACCATGTCTGACCAGAAGAAAAGCCGATATCTCCAATATCTGCCTGCTATCTTTCAGGAAGATCCTTTCCTGGGCAAGTTTCTGTTACCTTTTGAGGAGGTGCTGACCGGATTCGGAGATCTGCTGTCTGATATTGACGACTATTTTGCTCCTGCCTTAACAGACCCGGACTTCCTGCCCTGGCTGGCCAACTGGCTGGCCCTGGTGCTGGACGAGGACTGGGACGAAGAGAAGCGGCGACGCCTTATCGGCGAGGCAGTGGAACTCTATCGCCGGCGCGGTACAGTAAAAGGGCTTAAACGCTACCTGGAAATTTACGCAGGCCTTGTGCCTGAAATCCGGGAATGCCGTTGGCCGGGTGGAATGCAGATAGGAGTGGCCTCGCGTATTGGAGGTACCATTCCTGATAATATATCCTTGGCCTCTATCAAGGCAGTCACACGAGTTCAGCCACTTATTTATCACGATTACTACGTTGTGGATACCGTTGCTCCGGCTTCTTATCCGGAAGAGCCTGAATGTATTGATATGCCTGAGGTTCAGCCCCTGCAGCTTTATTACTGCACCAGTCTGGTAAAAAAGGTCGAAACCGGGATGGAAGTTGACGATGAGGGCATCGAGCAGCCATATGTAGACATTCTTCTTTATTCGGACAGTGTTCCAAAACGCTATAAGCCTGCTACTGTCACTCGTCGAGACGGGCTTGTTGACGATCGATATATCCTGAAAATCGACGTAGATACAGAGATTGAATACATCGGCGACACCTTTCTTGTTGATGAAGAGGAACTGCCATACCGCTTTGTTGTGGATGTCCGGGTGCCGATTGACGACATAGAGGATGTGAAGTTAGACAAGGTGCGTGCCATCGTTGATCTGGAGAAGCCGGCTCACACCATGTATTACCTCAAGCTCACGCCGGTTGTGAGCGAGTATATGTTGCATCCAATGCAGATAGGAATACGCTCACGCTGCACCATCGGCTTGGACACTATCATTGGTTGATTTATGACAAAAAAAAGGGGACGGCAATGACCAATATTACTAAGCGTCTGAATTTTTTTAAGGGCTTTTTTACCACTGCCAAAGATTGGCAAGATGGGCAAAACTATCATCTGGAAAGGTGCAAACTCCACAACCGTGGACTGCACACGCCTGGTATCATGCGTGGTGAAAGGGAGGAATTGCAGGTGACAGCAACCGGCGGTCTCAATGTACAGGTTTGCTGTGGTGCGGCTTTGGATAGCGACGGGAACGAGATATATCTGGAGCAAACCCGCACCTTGACTATTGACCCTCCAGAAACACTGCCACAACTTGTTTACATTGCCATCAAATACTATGAGGAGCCCAGTGATCCTGTCGAGATTGTGGAGAACTTAGGGTGGAACGGGGATACCCGTATAGCCGAGATTCCCAGGCTGGAACTCACCACCACCGCCCCTGACAACCTCGCCCGGATTGAGCTCGCCCGCATAGATCTGCAGCCCGGGGTGACCGAGATCTCCGCCCCGGCGGACCCGCAAAATCCGCGTGGCAACGAGATAGACCTCAGGTTCGTGAAACAGGCAGGCTCTGTGGGGGTGGCGGAAGAGGTGCTGACGCCTCAGGACCTGGACAGGCTCATCCAACTCATGGTGGACGGCCGCAGGGACTTCGCCGCTCTGGACGGACGTTTTCCCGTGCCCTCCACCTCAGACGTACGCCATGGGGCCATCTCCCTGGAGATGCTGGCAAGGCTCGGAGCGGTCAGGTCTGGGCAGTCGGGAGATGTGCTCGCCGCCCTTGCGGCAGTGGAACAGGATGGCGCCCAGGAGCTTGCGGGGACCTATCCCGCCCTTGTTCCCACTTCGGAGTTCGTTGAGTACAAGGATGCCGTCTCGAGGCTGCTGGAGCACATACGCCATGGGGCCGTGCTCGATACCCTCCTTACCGCCCAGGCTGCGGTGTCCGAGGCTGCAAGGGAGCTTGCCGAGATAGCCTTGAGGCCCCCTGAGGCGGATGCAGGAGAGGATGTTACAGTAACCGCCAGCGAGGGAGAGGCCACGGTCCGCCTGGATGCAAGCGGTTCTCAAGCCTTTGGTGGACAAGAGATTGTACGTTACCACTGGAAATCGTATCCAGTGGCTGATGCAGGAGCGGACAGGACTGTTTCCACCTTCGGTGATCGAGCTACTTTAGAGTTGAATGCCGAGGGTTCCGCAGGGACGATCGTGCGCTATCACTGGGACAAGCAAGGGTAGTGGTCATACCTAAACCGTGACATTAAGGAGTATACATCATGGCGGACTTAACTAAATTTCCATTGACAACAGACAGCCCACAGATTGAGGTGACACTGCCGGTCGGCGAAAACGTTCTGGAACTAGTGGTGGAGGACAGCGCGGGACTTAGGAGCGAACCGGATAGGGTAGTCATTACTGTTGAACAGGAGGCTGTTCCTGAGATCACTGGCATCGAACCGAGTACAGGCCGGGCAGGCACTGTCGTGCAAGCGGTCATCACTGGAAAGAACCTGCTGGGCGCCACAGAGGTGAGCTTCAGTGGCTCGGGCATTTTGGCCAGCAAGAGTCCTGGAGGTACGGCTGAAAAGCTTCCGGTGAGGATCCAAATCGATCCAAGGGCCACGGAGGATGATCGTAGCTTCACTGTAGTCACTCCTGCTGGCACTGCAGAAAGCCCTTCTGAGGTGGTTTTCACTGTGGAAGCAGCGGTTCCTGAAATCATTGGCATCGAACCGAGCAGCGGGCAACAAGGGACGACACCAGAGGCCGTTATCGCTGGCCGGGGACTGGCCGAAGCCTCACACGCGAGATTCTCTGGTGAAGACTTTGGCTGCCGTGTGTTGCGGAGCAGTGACAGGAAGGTTGAGGTCGAGCTTCTGATCTATAGCACAGCGCCACTTGGCGAACGTACATTCCAGCTCCTGCGTCAAAAGGACATTATTGTCGACAGCAAGGACTTTGAAATTACCTTTGAGGTTACGCGCGGACTGCCGACTGTCACAGGACCCACAGTTACAAGACCGACCGCCACAGGGCCGACTATCACGCGGCCCACAGTGACAATGCCAACCGCTACAAGACCAACTGTCACAAGGCCGATTTCAACAGTGCCTATCATCACACGGCCTATTGTGCCCCCTCGGGCTCCGGAAAGACTTGAGGAAATTCGAGGGGTAGGCGCTGCATCTGAGGAAAAACTTCATACAGCAGGCATTCGCTCCGTAAAAGATTTGGCATTGGCTTCTCCTGAGCGGGTGGCCGAAATTTTAGGAATACGTGATATGAACAAAGCAAAAGCTTTTATTGACGAAGCAAAACGTCTCATAAGATAAGCATGAAAGTCCTGTTTGTGCATCCGGCCTACCCAAATCAATTTACCAGGATTGCCCACCACATGGGACAACAGGACGGAATAGAATGTTCGTTTTTGGTAGATTTGGCCTGTGCCGAACAGATTCAGGCAGATGGGGTGCCTATTACCTATTATGGCTATAGAAGAGACGGAGACTCAGAAAACACGGGATATTCGTATACTTCCAGTTATGAGGATTCTATCCGGCACGGGAAGGGGGTGATAGATGTTCTATCATCTCTCGTACAAAGCTATCCCATAGATGTGGTGGTAGGGCATGCTTCTTTTGGAACCACTTTTTTTGTCAAGGAGTTATTGAACTTACCGGTCATTTCCTATGTGGAACTGCCTGGTTACTATATGACCTATTGCAGAAAAGAGTTCCCAACGATTGACGAACACCGTTTTCTGGATGTGTCTTTTAAGTCTCTGGTTTATACAAGCGTTATCCATTCCGACCTGGCTATTGTTCCTTCACAACATGCAAAAGAGTTTTTCCCTCCAGAGTTGCAATCCAAAATTAGGGTCCAGATGGAAGGATTCCAAACGCATCCATTACGTTACGACAAACAAGCCCTGAAAAAAAGATTGGGGCTTCCGGATGATGGCCCCATTGTTGGTTTTGTCGGACGGACCCTGGAGGCGATGCGAGGATTTGACATATTCGCAAAAGTTGCTGTTAAGCTCAGAGCTGTTAGGTCTGATCTCCATTTTCTCGTAATCGGAGACGAAGAAACCATATACGGAAATGAGCAAGCTTACCTGGAAGGAAAGAGCTTCAAGCAATATGTGCTGGAGACCGAAGGTCTCAGTGATAGCTTTTTCATCTTTCGGGGGTTCTTGCCGTATGACGACTTTATAGAACATCTTCAGGCCATGGATATCATCCTATTTCCCCTATTTGAGGGAGCTGCTAACTGGAGTCTGTTTGAAGCCATGGCTTCAGGATTAACAATACTAGCATCCAACTGCTCTTTCATACCTGAAGTCATTACATCAGACAAAGAAGGATATCTGTTTGACCCTTATGACATAGATGGTTTCACGGGGAAAGCCCTGAAGCTTCTGTCTCAGCCCGAGACATATTCTTACTTAGGGGAAAATGCTCGTAAGAAGATAATAAACGACTATTCTATAGAAAATGCCATGGCCGGATATTTAGCTATTATAAAAGAGGTAACGCAAAAAAGGCTGAACCCGCAAAAGTGAGCACTAACCCCGCAGCTTGCTACTGGGATATTCAAAAAGATACAGTTCCTCCAAGTACAGTTGGCAACAAATGGACAAAATAGGCAAAATAACAACCAAAACACCCGAATCAAAGAGAAATAATTCGGTTTCTCAGACACAAAAGACTGATTTTTCTAAATCCATAAGTTCACCAGTTAAACATATCTTGTTCCTTCAAAGAACTATCGGCAATCAGGCGGTACAGAGATTATTTAAATCTGGCGTTATTCAGACCAAGCTCAAAATTGGCCAGCCCAACGACAAATACGAGCAGGAAGCCGACCGGGTGGCAGATGCGGTGATGCGGATGCCGGAGCCGCAGGTGCAGCAACAGATTACTCCATTGGTTCAGAGACAAGTTGAGGAAGAGGAGGAAGAGCCTGTCCAGACAAAGCAGGCAGGCGGGCAAACTCTCCAGACAGGTCCCAGGCTGGCGGCTCGGATTCGCTTTCTGAAAGGCGGTGGTCAGCCTTTGTCTAAACCTGAGCGCGCTTTTTTTGAGTCACGTTTCGGTCATAATTTTAGCCAGGTGCGTGTGCATACAGATGCCCGTGCTGCCGAGACGGCACGAGCGGTCAATGCTCGTGCATATACTTTGGGGAACGACATCGTCTTCGGGGCAGGTCATCATGCGCCTCGGACCGGTGGCGGGCGGCATCTGATGGCGCACGAGCTAGCCCACATCGTCCAGCAGGGAAGAGCCCCGGACATCCGGCGGAAAATCGATGTGCAAAACAGGGCAGTGAGTCTCAATTCCTACCTCACGGGCAAGCGTGCTGTGCGCTACGGTCGTTCAGGCAATACCTACTCTATTTTGGTGGGGTACACCCCCCGTGGTAAAGAGGCGGAAATCCTGGTGCGAATGTTGTTGTCTGGAAGATCGTTTAAGGTCAAGGGGAGCACGCAGGCCGAGTCGGTAAAGAACCTGGACGCTCACGTAAAGGCCCGGAAGGGTATCGTCGATTTTGCCGCAAAAAGGCGCTACGCCTTTGGAGCTGGCAGCAAAATGCGCATGAATCCCGCATACTGGGTGGAGGTGGGCAGCCGCTGGAGGGTTAAGCCCGGCGTCAAGCCCATGGACGCGTACAATGACCTCAATGTCCATCCGAAACAATACTTTATTGCCTGTTACGCAGCCACAGCGATTACCATGCTGGCGGGAAGCGGCAATTCACCGTGGGGCAAAGATACCGGCGTGTCCGACGATGATTGGGTTCCAGGCGACTGGGGCTATATAAAGAACACCAAGTTCACGGGCAAGCCAGGGGACGTAGGCCGTGAAGGGGAAAACATCATTTTCTCCGGTCCCAGTCTGTTCTGGGGGCATACCACCGGTTCCAACCCCTACCGGACCCTTTATGGGTGGATCAAAGAGGTAAAGGGCTGGAACGGCGGGGCTCAGTTAAAAGACCACAGGAAGCGTCCAAAGAATGGGTTGCTCTAAATTGGAGGAATATGCCCAGGTGGTTTTGGAGTGGGAGCCATGGAACGTCACCGGAGGCGAGGCTTCCTATTTCCTCGACGGTATGCGGCTGGGACGGGGAGACGCAGGATTTGACCGTTTCCTAAGCCAACTAAGTCTCCTTGAGCCTGGAACCGAGGTAATTATCCGTTATACGTTCTTCCTGTCGGTGGGAGGTCAGGATTTTGGCGAGGATTTCCCCTTCGCAAGGCGGCAGGGTGAGCTGGAACAACTGGTTGAGACACAAGGGCTTAGGCTTTCCTATGAGGCCAAGTATTGAGCCTGATAACCTGATAAGTCGTCCCGGCAAGGTCGGCCCGTTCAGGCCACTTTGAGTGTTCTGGTCCCAGCCGCAGTGACCAAGGCATAGAGAAAAGCTTCTTTCATATCGCAAGCAAGGCGTCGCATTGCCATGAAAATCGGTCAAGACAATAAACCAAGGGAAAAGATCAGAAATATAGAAAAATGCAGAAAGGAGGAAGAAAATGGCTAAAGGACATGCTCTGCTGGTTGGACTGAGAAGTGTAGATCCCACCTCTTACAACGGATGGGATGGAACGGGTGGATGTTGGGGATGCGAACTCGATGTGGACAACATGGAGAGAATTCTGAAATCCCTCGGATACGATACTAAGATGCTGAAGACCGCTGATGCCACCCGGAACAGAATCCTATCTTCACTCTATCGCGCGGCTGACAACCTGGTCGCTGATGACATCTTTGTTTTCTATTATTCGGGGCATGGGGGACAACAGCCGGATCTTAACGGAGACGAACTGGATGGCAAGGATGAAACACTTGTTGCATATGACAGAGAAGTAATAGATGACAAGATTCACTATGCACTGACAAGATTCAAAGCCGGTGTACGTATAGTAATGATCAGCGACAGTTGCAATTCCGGTACGAATTACAGGGGAAGAATGACGGTGTCGGTAAATGAACAGTCCATATTCAGACCCGTAGCAAGGACGCCGAGAGAGGAAGTGGATATAAAGGCTCAGCTTATTCATCTGGGGGGATGTCGGGACGGCTTTACGTCTGCTGGATACCAGCATGGTGGAGCATTCACTATTGCTTTGTGTGAAGCCTGGCAGGATGGCGCTTTTGCCGGAACTTTCAAAGACCTGCATAAAAAGATTTGCGAGTTGATCAGGTCAAGCCAGAAGCCTCAGTATAATGAATACGGGCCTCTAACAGATGACTTTCGATCCCAGAAAGCCTTTGCTGTGATTTTTGCTCCTCCTGTAGAGGGACCGGTTGAGTTGCCGGTTATTGATTTTGCGCCGCATAAAGCAGAGATCACTCATCCAGGTCAGAAAGACCACTATAAATTCATAGTTGAGGAGGAAGGAAGATATATCGTTGAAACAGAAGGCCGCGCGGATTTAGTTATGGCCCTCTATGGCCCCGACAGTGAAACAAAGCTGATTGCGCGTGATGATGACAGCGGTACAGGCTGGAATGCAAAAATTGCCGCAGACCTTTCACCTGGTATGTACTATGTCAGAGTTGAACATTACAACAGCCAGAGCGGAACAGGTGCATACACCATCAAGGTGGTGAAGTAGTAGAAATACTCTAAGGGAAGAGGGACCTCCATATCAGCGATTCAGGCGTTGTGGAAGATAATGTCGAGGTCCTTTTTCAAGAAAATCAGGAGGAAC
>Ga0209121_10001090_pt1 | contig 28451 bp, 27 predicted proteins | sample Cruoilmetagenom3_FD_187292 | JGI IMG/M metagenome (GOLD analysis project Ga0209121, IMG submission 187292) | Oil polluted marine microbial communities from Coal Oil Point, Santa Barbara, California, USA - Sample 3 (SPAdes) (version 2) | ecosystem: Environmental > Aquatic > Marine > Oil seeps ...
GAAACCCATCGTGCAACGCTACGCGCTTCACTTCCCGTTTCAAACCCGGGTTTCTGGCAAGAATCGCTCGGAAATACTAATCCCGGAATGCTCGGAGATGTTTCTCAAGCTATGCTTCCAGAAATCGCTCCTGGTTCAATTGCTGGATTCCAATGTGCAACTATTCCGGATTGTATTTCTGAACCCGTCCCGGAAATCTTCCCGGGTTTTATTCCCGAATCCATTCCCGCAACAATCCCCGACACCAAACCCGATGCTTTTCGATGCTTTCACACATCTGGCCAGCAGGTAGAGAAAATAATCGGTTCTGGAATCGAATCAGGACAGAGTTTGCAATTTCCTTGACTATTGCACCAGGCTGGAGTAACTTTCATGTCATGATTAAAGGTGTTAAAGTCAAGAAACTGAAACCCATCCCGGACGAACGCGGAATGGTGATGGAGATATTGCGCAACGATGATGAGTTGTTCGAGGGATTCGGCCAGGTTTATCTTTCCATAGTCTATCCGGGCGTAGTCAAAGGCTGGCATTACCACAAGGTGCAGACCGATAATTTCTGCATCGTTAAAGGGATGGCCAAGGTTGCATTGTTCGATGGCAGGCCGAATTCACCGACAAAAGGTGAAGTAATGGAACTCTTTATCGGCGAGCAGAATCCGATTCTTGTGCAGATTCCACCCGGTGTGCTGCACGGAATGAAAGGGGTCGGAAACGCACCGGCATATCTTATCAATACTATCACCGAGCCTTATAATCATAAGAACCCGGATGAGCTCCGCAAGTCGCCTGATGACCCGGAAATACCGTATGACTGGAAATTGAAGGAAGGTTGATGCGCCGTATTCTTGTGACTGGCGGGGCCGGTTTTATCGGCTCCAATTTTGTCCGGCACCTTTTGTCCCAGAAAGGTTTTCGAGTGCGGGTTGTGGACAAGCTCACTTATGCCGGAAACCTGAATAATTTTCCAAAGGATTTATGGAAGAACCCGAGGTTTGAGTTCGTAAGGGGTGATATCAGGAAAAGGGATGTGGTCAGGCCGAGCTTGCGCGGTGTTGATGCAGTGGTAAACTTTGCCGCCGAAACATTCATTGACCGTTCAATCGTGGACACGAACCCTTTTGTGATGACCGATTTTCTAGGCACCTATATTTTGCTGGATGAGTTCCGGCGCCGTCCTTGCGACCGTTTTGTGCAGATTTCCACTTGTGAGATTTACGGGTCTGCGCGCAAGGTGCCGATGGATGAGAACCATCCGATTATGCCTCAGAGTCCTTATTCAGCCACAAAAGCGGGTGCCGACCGGCTTTGCTATTCTTATTTCGAAACTTACGGTCTGCCGATAGTCGTTCTGCGGCCTTTCAACCAGTATGGACCGAACCAACATCCCGAAAAAGTGATACCGTTCTATTTTACCCAGGCACTTCTGGGCCGTCCTCTGTTTGTTTACGGTTCAGGCAGGAATACCAGGGACTGGACCTATGTGCTGGATTTCTGCGAGGCGGTGCAACGCATGCTGGATGCAGATGAGAACAAAGTCATCGGTCAGGTTTTCAATGTTGGCTCGGGCAGGGAAAAGAATGTGCTTCAGATTGCGCGGGCTGTGCTGCGCTATCTGGGAAAACCCGAAAAGCTTGTTCAGCATATCAAGGACCGGCCCGGACATGTACGCCGACTGGTATGTGACACAAAGAAGACCAGGAGACTTCTGGGCTGGCAGGCAAAAACCGGTTTTGATGAAGGTCTGAATCTGACCCTGGACTGGTACATGAAGCATCAGCAATGGTGGAAAAATGTCATGAGACGCAAATCTTACCGGGATTTCTATCGCCAGTGGTATGAGAAAATTATGGCTTCTCAATGATAGACCGGGTTCGGTGCATGTCTGATTGAAGATTTGAGTATGTTTGCAACGATTGAAGATGCCTTGAAAGATATCCGCCTGGGCAGAATGGTGATTATTGTTGATGATGAAACAAGGGAAAACGAAGGGGATTTAGTCTTTGCTGCCCAGAAAGTAAGCGCACAAAAAGTCAATTTCATGGCAAAGCATGGCCGAGGTCTCGTATGTGTATCTGTAACCGGTAAGCGTGCAAGTGAGCTCGGACTTTTCGCCCAGAGTTCGACCAATACCGCATTGCACGGCACCGCTTTTACGGTTTCTGTAGATGCGGTCCGGGGAACAACCACCGGGATTTCAGCCCATGACCGGGCTGCCACGATTCGGGCGCTCGCAGACCCGAAGACAAAACCTGGTGACCTTGCCCGGCCCGGTCATATCTTTCCGATTGTGGCCCAGGCAGGCGGGGTTCTGGTGCGGGCCGGACATACCGAGGCATCAACCGATTTGGTTCGGCTTGCAGGCCTGAAACCAGTCGGCGTTCTGTGTGAAGTAATGGCAGAAAACGGCAGAATGGCACGAACCAGGGCCCTGCGCGGTCTGGCAAAGCGGTTTGGCCTGAAAGTCATTACGATTAAGGATTTGATAGCCTATCGAGGGCAGCGGGAAAAACTGGTGCATAAGATTGTGGAAACGGACCTGCCTACCGAATACGGCGAGTTCCGGGTTCATGTGTATGAGGATATGCTCGATTCTTATGCGCATCTGGCACTTGTTAAAGGCCATGTGCGGGGCAAGAAACGGGTTTTGGTCAGGGTGCATTCCCAGTGCCTGACCGGTGATGTATTCCATTCATTGCGGTGTGACTGCGGACAGCAGTTGGCCAAGTCAATGCAGATGATTGACAAAGAAGGCCTGGGTGTCCTGCTTTATATGCGTCAGGAAGGTCGTGGCATCGGCATTTCCAACAAGTTGCAGGCTTATGCGCTGCAGGACCGGGGATTGGATACGGTTGATGCGAATACCGCTCTGGGTTTTGCACCAGACCTAAGGGATTATGGTATCGGCGCCCAGATTCTTGTTGATTTGGGCCTGTCGAGCATCAGACTTCTGACCAATAACCTGCGCAAAGTAGTGGGGCTGCGTGGTTTCGGGCTTAAGATTGTTGAAAGGGTCCCGATTGTTGTTAAGGCCAATAAGCTGAATATCCGATACCTTATCACCAAGCGTGACCGGCTGGGGCATCTGTTGGGAGATATTGAGAAAGGAGTAAAAGATGGAAAAAAGGGAATTTCAGGGAAAGCTTGATGCCACCGGCAAGAATTTTGCCCTGGTGGTTTCGCGGTTCAACAAACTGGTAAGCGGCCAGCTCCTGTCCGGTGCATTGGATTGCCTTCTTCGGCACAATGCGAAAGGAACCGATATTTTCTGGGTAGCCGGGGCATTTGAAATTCCACCGCTCTGCCGGCACTGCGCCGCATCAAAGAAGTATGACGGTGTTGTCGGCCTGGGCGCAGTGATTCGCGGGGACACGCCTCATGCTGAATACATCAATGCCGAAGTAGCAAAAGGACTGGCCCGGGTCTATTTTGAGACCGGTGTGCCGACGATTCTGGGTGTTATCACAGCAGACACGTTGGAGCAGGCACTTGAACGGGCCGGTGCCAAAGCCGGCAATAGAGGCTGGACCGCGGCCCTGTCCGCAATCGAGATGGCAAATTTGGAGAGATGCATCGAGTGACACAGCGGCGTCTGGCGCGGGAGGCCGCGCTCGAAACCCTTTATCGTCTTGATTTGGTCAAAGGTGAACCAGACGATACGATTGAGGAAATCCTTAACCGAAAGAACCCTTCAGAAGATGCAGAAAACTATCTTCGGAGAGTGGTTCAATCGGTGCTGAACAATCAGGTAGAAATTGACAGGATTCTGCGTCGGCACCTGGAGCGCTGGCGTATCGGCAGGCTGAGGTTCCTCGACCGTGCGATTCTCAGACTGGCATGTGCGGAAATACTCTATTTCGATGATGTGCCGCCAAAGGTGTCAATCAACGAGGCGGTGGATATTGCCAAGAAATACGGTGATGACGATTCGGGTCGGTTTGTGAACGGTGTTCTGGACAGCGTTTATAAAGCTGCGCTCGACAAAAAATGAAGATCGGCATCTTCTCTGATATTCATGGTAACCTGGAAGCGCTGACTCAAGTGCTTGCGTTCCTGCGCAACAGTGGCGCGACCATCTTTATCTGCTGTGGAGACATTGTCGGCTACGGCCCAGACCCCCATGCATGTATTGAGAGAATCAGGAACCTGCGCGGGCCTGTGGTCGCGGGTAACCATGATTATGGCGTGCTCGGCCGTGTTCCTGCAGGTAACTTCAATCCGGCAGCACGAATCGCACTCGCCTGGACAAAAGAACAACTTGATGAAAAAGACCTAAACTATCTCGATTCCCTCCCACTTATCGAACAATTCGAACCCCTTTGTTTTGTTCACGCCGCTCCATCAGCGCCAGAACAGTGGGAATACATTTTTGCTGTGCGCGAAGCAGAAGATGAAATGAAATACTTTGCTTCTAATGCGTGCATTGTCGGACATACCCATTATCCTTTTGTTGTCGAGCGCCGGGCCCACGAACCGGCCAAGCTTATCCGGCAGGACAGTTTCGAGATGCGTGCTGATGCCAAGTATGTAGTCAATGTCGGGAGTGTCGGTCAACCCAGAGACGGTGACCCGGCTGCCTGCTGTGTGCTTTACGACACCGGGACCAAGTTTATATCATTCCACCGTGTGAAATACAATGTCAGAACAGTGCAGGAAAAAATCCTGCGGGCCGGGTTACCGGAATTCTTTGCAAACCGCTTAGCCCTGGGCCACTGATTTTCCTATAAAAAGGACGGAATCACTATTATTTAAGCACCGCGACTTTCTGGGCAAACACGCCTTTGGGTGTTATGAGTTGCACAATGTACACACCATTGGAAAACTTCTTGCCATCAATCCGGAAACCGGCATGTTCTCCCATTGTTACATCACCGGTTTGGTTATCCACCAGTCGTCCAGTGAGGGTCCAAGTGCGAAGCTCAACCTTGCCGGTTACCGGAGCGATGAATTGAACCTGGGCAACATTTGCAAACGGGTTCGGTGCTATATGCAGCACATAGGGCCGCTTGCTTGGTAATACCTTTGTCGGTTCACTTACACCGGGCACACGCTGGCCGAAATACTCCATTATTCTGCGAAGGAGGGTCCATTTCTGGAGGTATTTGGAGGTTGAATGGTCAATCGCCTCGAACGGCGCTGAGAAGAATACTACTGCATAGCTGTTCTTGTACCTGACCGCAGCCTGCACTGTAGTATCGCCGAAGTCTTCGTAAAAGGCGCAGCCAAAACCGTTGTTTACCGGTTTAATGCCGTCAAGAGAGCTTCCGTTATTCGCGCCGCCACCGCCGCCCGCTACCATCGTATCGCCCTGGGTTATCGGGTCTCCTGGAATACCTACCATAAAAGGCTTGCGCGTGGACGGATTGACAAACTGGGCATGGAGATAGTCGGCAAGGAAGCTTTCGCCCGAGATGTTCTGCGCGATATTCTGGCCTGAAATCAGAAGGTTGCCACCATTATCAAGGAACTGGGCAAGATTTGCCCGGTCGGTAGCAGTAAGTGTAGTTGTGGAATCCTTGCCGCAGAACCAGATAACTACCGGGTAATGGTGCAAGGTGTCGAAGGTCGGCGAGCCGGATGTTTGCACATTGTAAGTATCATATAGTATACTGCTTGAGTCGCAGGCCGAAGTATACCATCGCTCATAATCTGCACCATTATCATCATCGACAATGAACAGTTTCGGCTCACCTGAAATCACACTCAAACTGGTATCTGGATAAGCAGGCTCAGGACTGGCGTTGGCCGAAACAAAGAAATAAAGCTTCTGTGGCGGCATATTCTGAGGGACTGAGACTACGAATGAATCATTTGAGCAATTGCCACTGGACCCGGCCGGTATGTCCGGGAATGTTGCGATATTCTTGACGATTTCAACTTCGGGATTAGTGCAAGCGAGTGTGGCAGAAACATTTGTGGCATTCTGCCAGCCAACGGTGTTATGATAAGTGATAATCAAAGCCGCGGCCTCGCCAGGGTCAGGCCGGCCATTATTATTACCCGAAGCATCGTTGAAACGCCAGTCGGTCATTTTCAAGTCGCAATAATAAAGCGGGAGCACGATATTTGCCATGCTTACCCGGCCCGCGCCCAGTTTGCCTTGGGGATATAGCGGGTCGGGCATCGAATCGCACGCCTCATGCATTTTCAGGGTGCAGGTAACATTGGACATGGTCAGGTCGAATGATTTCATCCAGCAGGCGACACCGGCTGCAAGCGGGGCCGACATCGAAGTACCGCTCATCGAACCATAAGAACCGCCCGCCCGGGTCACCGTGGCATAGATGGCATCGCCCGGCGCGGTTACATCAACCCAGGTGCCATAGTTGGACCAAGACGCTTTCATATCTCCACCGCTGGAAGCCGCGACATTCTCGACACCTTCATAGCACGCCGGATAGCGAACAGATTCGCTGCCTTCATTTCCTGCCGAGCCATAGAGCACGCACCCGGAATCCCAGGCAAACTGGCAGGCGTCGGCCATGCCTGAATGGGATGATGACGAGCCGAAACTCATCGAGATTGCCCAGATTCCTTTAGGCACGGCATAATATATCGAGGCGATAGCGAGGTAGATATTTACAAAACCCGGCGTGGCTTCACACCGGACTACCATCGAACGGCTGTTCCAGGTAGCGCCGGCAACACCGACCCCGTTGTTAGTAACCGCATTGATATTACCCCAGCAATGGGTGCCATGGTCACAGCCAAGTGTCGGCATCGGATTTGGGTCACCGTCCTTGAAGTCCCAACCGATAACATCATCAATGTATCCATTCTGGTCCTGGTCGATACCATCAAGGTCGCCGGCAGGCGGGGGAAGGGTGTCGAATCTGCCGTTGCCATTGATATCCTCGGAATGGTTTATCCAGAGGTTGTCCTGGATGTCAGGATGGCACCAGTCACAACCATCATCTATCACGAGATTAATAACACTGGTATCACCTTTGGCAACGCCCCAGGCAAAAGGGGCCCCGATTTGTGCCAGGTGCCACTGGTGACTGTAAAGCGGGTCATCGGGTTCTTCATCCAGCTTGAGCACACTGTTCGGGCAGGCGTACACAACTTCACCCAGGGCCTCATAAGATTCGGCAACCGGTTTGATATCCTGTTTTGCCGGAAACTGGATGATATATTGCATATCGCAGCCGTATTTCTGTGCAACCGGGCTGGGATTCGGGTCTCGATATATCTGGGTGACATCATCCACTTGCCAGCATCGGCTCAGCTTATCCAGGGCCGGAACCCCGAAAAGGGCCAGCCCGTTTTCATCGTTTACTTCGACCTTGCCACGCAGGGACGAGTTCAGTTTGATAATCAACTGACCGGCCAGATACTGTCCGCAGTTGTCTGTGACTATCGGTCTTGTCATGTCGGGCAATCCCAGACTCAGTGCAACCGCAGCCAAGACAATGATTATTACTTTCTTTTCCATCGAATGCCTCCTGACATTATTACTCAAGAACTCAGAAATCATAGAAAAACCAGCTTATTGTGTCAACCTTGCGCAAAATATTTCACTCAGACAAAGGCCCGATATGATATTCGACCAGGACCTTTTCTTCATTTCCGGTCCGACTTTTGACCAAACCGATTCCTGGGGCAAGCCATTCAGTAAAACGGGTTGTGGTAGTGTCAAACGCGCGAATTTCCTCAGTGAATTCGAGCCGGTAGCACTGGCCGAAAATGCCAGCCGGTGTCGCGACATCTTCTATTTTGGTCACATTGGCCTCAAGCCGGTGATAATACAGGATTGTATCACCAAGCACCAGGACAGTGTCCTGGAAAAGGTCCTGCCAGGAGTTTGCTGCAACGAAAGGAAGGCGGTACACGCTACCATAGCGTGATTCAAGCGTCCATTCACTGCCACCGCGGCTTATTGTCCGATAAAAGAATTTGTGGATTTCGCACGGTTCCTTGAACCAGAACTCGGGCATGAAATCGACCGTCACAACGGTGCAGGAACGGTTACCGATAGAACTATCGCCTGTCACCCGAACATAAGTGGTTGTTTCGCCAACAAGGTATTTCCATTCGCTGCCAGTAACCAAAGGAAAATAATCCGCGCTCGAGCGCTCAAATATCATATCGCTGCAGGAAAGTCCTAAAAAAAGCAGGAAAACAGTAATTCTACGGAACATATGCTACCCCCGCGCGGATTTGAAAGAACTGATTTATCGCGATGCCACTAGTTCCATCCCTTTCAAAAACCAGGGTATGGGCCAAGCCGACCGAAAGCCGACTTTTGCCTGTATGCTGGAAAAAGTAGATGCCCAGTTCTCCACTGCCGGCTTTACCTTCTTCCCTTGCTCTGCCGTAGTCACGCCGGGCAAAGAGATAGCCGAGCCCGGCGGTTGCTTCGAAACCCCAGTCGGCCCAATGCGCAAAATCGTAGCCACTGGATAAAGACAGTTGATGGAATGAAAGTAGGTATGGGCTTACTTGGTGTCCGGGTAGGCTGGTGTAACCGTAACCCGATTCAAGCCGGACCGGGCCGGTCGAGTATCCGATATTGCCCCCCACAAGTGCGCTGGAGGAATGAAACCGCCCAAATCCACCAACCGGATAAACTGCGGCAATCCGGCCGCCGAAATCAAACCCGGCCAGAATTAGGACAATAAACAGCAGATTCACAATAGCAATGTAAAGACCTGAGCCGGACTGTCAAGATTCAATTAACAGCCATCATTCTTTCAATTGCAGCCCGGGCTTTTTCTGCGATTCCCTGCGGCACGGTTACTTCTCCGGTTTCATCTTTCAGTGCCCGCATTGCCTTTCCAAGAGTAGTGCGTTTCATGTTTCTGCAGAGGGCATCAGGTTTGAGCGGATAGCATTTCTTTCCAGGGTACTCATATTGAATACGGGCACACATTCCGGCATCGGTGCCGAGCACGATTTCATCACATTCCTTGGCGAGTTTGAGCATACCACCGGTTGATGCGACATAGTCAGATGCAGCTAGAACATCGGGCGGAGATTCCGGGTGGGATATAACAACGGCCCCAGGATGTTTCCTGCGGGCCCTGCGGACATCGAAAGCAGTAAAGCATGCATGAACATAACATGACCCTGGCCAAGGTATTATTTCATAGTTGGTTTTCTGAGCCACATATGCGGCAAGGTTCTTGTCGGGCACAAACAGGACCCGGGACCCACGAGGCAGTGTCTTTACAACCCTGACTGCATTGGCAGAAGTGCAGCAAATGTCGGACTCGGCTTTGACCTCGGCCGTGGTATTCACATATGTCACTGTGACTACATCACCCAATGCCTTTTTCTTGTTGCGTAAATCCTTGGAGGTTGCCTCATCTGCCAGTTCGCACCCGGCTTTGGGCTCAGGCATGATAACCCGGGAATCAGGGCTGAGCAGTTTTGCGGTCTCGGCCATGAACCTGACCCCGCAGAACAGTATGAGCGGTGCGCCTGACTGCGCTGCCTTGCGCGAAAGCTCAAGCGAATCACCAATGAAGTCAGCGATTTTGAATATCTCTGCCGGTTGATAGTTATGGACAAGGATTATGGCGTTTTTTTTCTGCTTGAGCCGTTTGATTTCGGCAATGAGCTTTGAATCGATCATGTCCTGGATGGCGGGTGCCAGACCGAAGTTTCATCCAGCAGGTGAACAACCTCAATATCTTGTTCGGCAAGCTGGCCACTGATAATCCGGCGGTGACATCTTTCCGGGCTGCGTTCCGTGCACAAGATGCAGCATACGCGTTTTTCCAGTTTTTTGCGGATGATATCGAAATTACGCTTGTATTCGTCTGTTCTAATCCAGTCTTTGTAGTTTCTGTCCTTTGGCCCGCCTATTTCATTACCGAGATACACATAGTCGATACCTTGGGCAACGCAGAGCGCTTGCAGACCATTACGGCGGAAATAATCCTCCTGTGCACCCAGAAAAGCACGGACATCGAACACAACCTGAATACCGTATTTTATCAGGATACGGACGAAATCGTGTTTATCCCGATGCGCGGTGCCGAGTGTGAATATTCTCATCTCTTCAATCTCAAATCTTCAATTTATCGGTCTGGTCGCGCAATTCAAGGGTAATCGGGTCGAACTGTTTCCTCTGACTGATGCAAACCTCGCCCAGGCGCACAAGTTCCAACAGGGCGATGAACATGACTATAAGTTCGGCGATGCTGTTGCTGCTCAGTGCCTCGTTGAAACGAACCGTGCCACGGGTTCGGATAAACTGGCGCAGTTGTTCCAGTTTTTCCTGAAAATGGATTTTCCTCGGTACCAGTCTGACCACATTGTCCGGTTTTCTCATCCTGATTAAATGGCGAAAGGCATCGGTCAGTATCGAAAGGTCTAACTGACCTGAAGGCCAGCTCCTCGGTGCGGTACCGGGTCTTGGAAAAACGCGCCGGCGTTCCATTTCCCGTTCACAAAGAACCTTTGCCGCCCGCTGATATTTTCTGAACTCATCCAGAATCTGCTCCAGGGTAGTCGTAGGCGTTTCCAGTTCCTCGGCCTTATGTGAAGGCAGGAGCCGGCGCATCTTCAATCGGACCAGAATTCCGGCAAGGACCAGAAAATCGGCAGCCGACACCAAATCCAGACGGATTGTTGACCGCACAAAATCCAGGTAGTCGTCAGTGAGCCTGCCGATTGGGACATCGAATACATCCAGTTCGTTCTTGCGGACAAGATAAAGCAGGAGTTCAATCGGCCCTTCAAACATCTCCAGTCTCACTTCTTGTCCGTTCACAACTCTACCAGTTTGTATTGCCTGTTCCCCAGACCTGTTTTTTCAGCGGCATCGAGCATGACTTCAGGGTGAAGGTGTGGATAGAGTTCTTTCAATCCGGGTTTTATTCGGTCATAAGCCGCCTGGTCACACGCAACCGGGTCGAAAGATGCGAAAACACCGACATCCTCCATGAATGGTTTTTCGGTCTGAGGGTAGCAGTCGCAATTCGGGGTAATACGGAGTGCGAAATTGAAATGGAATACCCGCCTGCCCAAAAGCACGGCACGGCAATACTCGACCATCTTGAGCTGGACTGTTTCTGATGCGACATTCCAGTCGATTTGTATTGCACCTTGCGGACAGACCGCCAGGCATCCGCCGCACCCGGTGCACCCTCGACCGATTTTTGCTACATACTGGACGAAGTTTATCGCATTGTAAGGACAGTATTCAACGCATGTGCCGCAGGAGACGCATTTTTCAGGGTCAACAAACGGTTTGGAATAGGAGTGCATTTCGAGTTTGCCCGCCTTTGCTGCCAGGCCCATGGCAAGGTTCTTGATGACACCACCGAAGCCGGCCACAAAATGGCCTTTGAAATGGGCCATGTTGATGATATAGCGCAGTCGGCGCAGGCCAGAGGCGAGCTTTGCATGCGGCACGAGCTCGGAACCAAACCCCACCTCATAGAACTTCTCACCGTGTTGCCCGTCCAGGATTTCAATCGGTGCCAGGGTATTTTCCACACCGAAGCCGTGGTCTTTTGCAAGTTTGATATAATCAAGCGCGTTCTGGCGTTTTCCCCGGTAAAGTGTTGTTGTTTCAATTGCTACCGGCTGAAGCCCGTAATAGCTCACCGCAACCGCGGCCGCCCGGACCAGCTCCGGGTCAAGATGATTGCTGTTGCCCGCCTCGCCGAAATGAACCTTGATACCGACTTTCTTCTTCGCTTTCAGACCGCGCAGAAAACCGGACTCCTCCAATATCTGACCCACGCATGCACGGCTTCGCTCCGGAGGCACAAACCAGACGCACGGTAAACCCATACCTTGTCCCATTACTTCCAAACCCCGGGAATCCTGGTGCCGCAATAAGGACAGCAGCCATCCTTCAGACGGTTTTCAAGAACCGTGAAACCCCGACGACGAATAAGAAGACTATCGCACTTCGGGCAGTGAGTGTTCTCCAGTTTATGCCCGGGAACATTACCGATATACACAAATTTGAGTCCCTGTTCCTTTGCGACTCTGGCAGCCATCTCCAGGGACGCAACCGGGGTAGGCGGCGAATTACGCAACCGATAGGCAGGTGTGAAACGGGTAAAATGTATTGGGATTGTATTGCCCAGGTTCTCATGAATCCAAGAGCACATTCGCCTTATCTGCATAGTATCGTCATTCAATACGGGTATCACCAGATTTACAAGCTCAAGATGGGTGCCACTTTCTGCTACTATCTTGCATGCGTCAAGAACCGGTTGCAGGCTTGAACCACAGACATCTTTGTAGAATTCATTGGTAAACCCTTTAAGGTCAATCTTGATAGCGTCTACCAGACCACAGAGTTTCTTCAAAGGTTCTGGATTGATATACCCGCCCGAAACAACCGCGGTCCTGATTCCATGTTTTCTGGCAATCTGGGCGATATCGCACATATATTCATAGAAAATAATCGGCTCAGAATATGTAAAGCAGATTATCAGGGTCTTTTCCTGCTCGGCGATTTCGACGATCTTTTCAGGCGGTAGATTGTAACTGGGCAGTTCTTCTGGATAAGACTGGGAAATCTCCCAGTTCTGGCAGTATTTGCACCTTTGATTGCAGCCGGCGGTCGCCAGGGTCAATCTTTTCCTGCCGGGAAGAAAATGGAAGAAAGGCGCCTTTTCTATCGGTTCCTTGCCAACGGTGCAGGCACGGCTGTAAACCATGGAATAAAGCTTGCCGTTTTTGTTTATCCGGACGCGGCAGAGTCCGCGCTGGCCTGGTGTAAGCACGCAGCGGTGCGGACAAAGCAGGCAGCGGACCTTTTTGTGAGACAGCTTTTCATAAAATTCTGCCTCGTGCAAAGGCCAGGAGATTTTCTGCTTCGTTGCAGTGCCTGCCAGAACGAGCATTAGGAATGCTATCCCGACGACCGCTTTCCTTGCCATTTTAGAAAATAATACGGCCGATAACCACACCGATTATTGCGCCCAGCCCGAAAATTCCGCCGATACCACAACAGGTCAAAGCCTTTGCCTTAGTTGGTGCGCCCAGCACCGCTCCGTAATCAATCGACACATCGGTCAGGACCCGTGGTTTAATTTCTATCTTCTTAGTCCCGGCATCGATACTGCCCAATGCCCATACAGCAGAAAGCCGGTCGGGAATCGTGCCATTGCGCAAAGCGTCATACAGATTCTCAAGGCTATCGTTTGATACAATGCTCAAGATGTATGAACCGGGACTGACCGACTGTTTTTCAATCGGTATGCGGCCCAGATAATCACCGTCAAGATAAACCGCCATGCCGGGAAAGTTGGACCGGACTGTAATGAAACCGGAATCAGCCGATGGCTGACCCGAAAGAAGCAATATGATGAGACCGATGGTTTGCATGCAGAAAACATAACTCAACCTGAGGTAGAAGTCAACCGGACGTGCGGCCTGCAATACGAGCATTTGACAACAGAAAAAGCGGCACTTATATTTAATAGAGGTTATTCAGGATGCTCAGATTATCGAAGTTTTACTAAGGAGTTGCGCTTTGCCTCTTTTGCTAGTAACTTTTGTCTTACTACTCTCGGGCCTGAGTTGCGAATGGCCCTGGCAGAAGTTCAAGAGAAACCCCAATCTGAGATTGCTGAAGAGTGAAAGGGAGACGAACACCTTGTTCTATCCAGTTTGGTCACCAGATGGCACAGAAATCTATTACCTCAGAACAGGAGACTTCGGTTACAATTATAGCTACGGAGCTTTATGGAAAGTAAGCGTTGACGGAACTTCTGCGAGTGAGGTGTTGAGCGATACCTTCTGCGCCCTGGCGTTCTCGGCCAATGGCCAAGAAATAGCTCTGACGACAGGGAATTCCCTAACGGGCGGTAGCTTGGTTATTTTCGACCTGGCGAGGCTAGCTATTGATACCATTCCGACTTCGATGTCTGATATATTCGATGTCAAGTTCAGCAGAACAAATTCCAGAAGAGTGTATTTCTGTTCCCTGAGTCAAGGCATCTATAGAGTGAACATCGACGGCAGCGACGAAGAATCCGTAGAACCATCCTATATTGGCTATTTCGACCTCACCTTATTAGATTCGATTGTTCCACCTAGCATTCACCCGTCAGACCGCTATATTGCCCGTGGGAAACATATCCCAGGTAGCTCAGTTGGCACCGATGACATCGTTCTTATTGATATTGAAACCGGGGATACTACCTATCTGAGAGCCAATCCATACAAAATCTGCTGGATTACGACCGTCTCTTGGTCACCCGGAGGAGATAAACTTGTATTCACGGCCCACGAATTTGCTCCAGGAGACCCTTTGCAACAGATGGAAGGGGAACTCTGGATACTGGAGCAGGTTATTGACAAGTCAAAAAGAAACAGGTAATGCTAACCGGTTTTTTACTCCACACATCTGGCAGGCGGGTTTGAAACCCGCCCGTACTTCTGCTATTTTGGTATGTTAGCATGATGTAAAAAAGGCCGGGTTGTTGTCCGGGAATGTGGTGCTAAACCGCCAGGTTTCTGCGGAATTTCCTGGCTGCATCCAATGCCATTTCTGCCATCAGGTTCCGTTTTGCTCTACCCCGGACCCGTTTGTTCAATAAAGGCAACAGACCGAAATTGGCATTCATCGGCTGGAAATTCTGATTCGGTGTTGTTATGTATTTCAATAATCCACCAATCATTGTCGGTTCAGGGAATTCAATCGGCTTTTGCGTTTTGGCAATCCGGGCCGCATTGATGCCGGCAACCAGTCCGGCTGCGATTGATTCAACATAACCTTCAACACCGGCAAGCTGGCCAGCAATAAACAGGTCTGACCGGACTTTGGTCTGCAAAGTAGGCAAAAGCAGTTCTGGCCCGTCAAGATAGGTATTCCGGTGCATACTGCCGTAACGCAGGAATTCGGCATGTTCCAGACCCGGAATCATTCGGAAGACCCGTTTCTGTTCACCATGTTTCAGCCTTGTCTGAAAACCGACCAGGTTGAACATCGTCCCTTCGGTATTTTCCCTTCGCAACTGGACGACCGCGAAAGGCCGCTTGCCTGTTTCCGGAAGAGTCAATCCCACCGGTTTCATAGGACCGAAGGCCAGGGTTTCTCTTCCTCTGCGCGCCATTTCTTCGACCGGCAGGCAGGGCTCAAACAGAGAACTTTTTTCAAAATCCTTCATTGGATGGAGTTCTGCTTCAAGCAGTTCATTTACCAGCCGGTCATACTGTTTCCTGGTCAAAGGACAGTTAAGATAATCCCGGCCCACGCCGTAACGAGAGGCGGCAAACACTACATTCATGTCAATCGAGTCAGCCGCGATAATCGGCGCAATGGCGTCATAGAAGGAAAGCCGCTTTGCTCCGAGTAAGCCGGTCAGCGACTCGGCCAGTTCCGGAGAAGTCAGAGGCCCGGACGCAACGATAACCAGTTTGTCTGGGATTTCTCTTATCTCTTCCCGAACGACTTCGATTCCGGCATCGTCCAGAGTAAACTGCACTTCGGCTGAGAATCGCTGCCGGTCAACAACCAGTGCCTTGCCCCCGGGAATTCTGGCCTGTCGGGCACATCCGAGCAATGCCGAACCATAACAGCGCAATTCCGCTTTGAGCAGGCCATGGGCATTTTCACCCTGGTCTGATTTAAGCGAATTGGAGCATACCAGTTCGGCAACATCACCGGTTCTGTGCGCCGCGGTCTTGGTTTCTGGCCTCATCTCAAAGAGTCGGACAGGAATACCGTTTTTTGCCAGTTGCAATGCGGCTTCACAGCCAGCAAGCCCGGCACCGATGATTTTGACCGGTTCCATCTGGTTAAACATAAGAAAAACGGGGCGGATTTCCACCGCCCCGTTAAAAGTATCGCTTTAATAAAGCCCTTGAACCCTGCGGCCGGTCGGATATTCGACCGCAAATTCCAGGTTTATTTCGAACTTACCTTTTGGCTCAAGTTCAGGCTTCCAGGTATAGGTTCCTTTGTCTTTGTCCTGCTCAAGGAATTTCGGTTCCACTTTTGTGACCGTTACTTTGATTTCTTTCTGCTTGGAAACAGGCACCTGTTCGACAATCCTGATTTTAATCGGTTTTGGATGATAATTCTCGACTGTGGTTTTATAAACAAACTGCATTTTCTCGGTTTTGCTGAAAAGCCCGTGCCTGGATTTGAAGCTCTTCACCAGTTCGCGTTTCACTTTGACACGCTCGTCAACACCAAAACTCACTTCGGTTGACTCTTCGGGCGCTACCGCGGGCAGATAGGTTGAACCGGTGTATTCGTCGCCAACATAAGTATTGCCTTCACCGGCGAGAAAAACAAAGTCAGTGGCATTGACCAGCTCGCCTTGAAGGAATGCCTGGGCCTTTGCTTTCGCCAGGGTGTAATAGCTGAATTCTGCCGGCAGGCGGGTTTCATGCAACCTGAGCTTTTTTACCGGTTCGCCGCTTGCAAGGGTTACCCTGCCCGGAATCACATATTGCAAGGAAATCCCGGTTTCCACTACATTAACCGTTTGTGCTCCTGGCGGCATCGGTTTGATGCTCGCTGAAATCCTGTCAAATCCGACACTTTTTTCTTGGGCACCGCCTAATGCATGTCGAACCTGTTCCCACAAACTCAGTAACCATGGTCTGGGCTCGGGCGCAAACGCACCAAGCATCGGCCTGGCAGTCGAAAGCACAACTTTTACCCGGTTCCAGTCTTCGCCGGTTTTCTGTATCAGCTTGGCAAAATATGCGACTTCGACTTTGCCGTTTGCAGGTCGTGCGCGCAGTTCATAATAAGGTAACCAGTTTGCACCATTACGGATAATATAAGAAAGCCTGATATGATATGTGCCGGCATCTGCACCATAATCGAACCTGATTTCCTTACGGTTTTCGATACGAGCCCGGGCATCCTGGTATTCCTGCCGGCCGGCCTTAAGTTTCTTATCAACCGCTTCATGCTTGCGTTTCAGCTTTAATGCCTTCGCATTTGCCTTTGACAGCTCATCGGCCATGAATGACAAAGCACCGCGCCAGGACTGGGCCGATACCTTACCCTGTTGTAGTTCTTTGGAGATTATCTCCGGTGCGCCCAATTTTATCGATTTAAGAAACTCCTCCTTGGCCTTGAGCACGGCCTGCTCATCATCGATTTTTCCCAAGCTGTCTTCCAGTGCCTTCACCCGGATTTCAAGCGCCTTGACCGATGGCGTCGGTTCTGAGATGTATCCGCGCTTGACCTGAACTTCACCGATTTTCATAGCCGGTGCCTTGATTCGGACCGAATTGTCCTGCAATGCGCCCGGAAGTCCTGGAAAGACCAGTTCTCCAGGACCCGAGACAGTCACTTTTGCGGTGCGCACAACCGCTACCTGATTCGGATAAACCACCACGGAATCAACCTTTGAGCTTACCGTCAAACCCAAGATTGCCAGCAGCAAAGAAATCATTGTTCCTCCTTTAATCTATTAACAATAATACATACCAGTGAATCAATCAAATCATTCCATCCAGACTTTGTTTAATTGTCCCACCACCCAGGACCATATCACCCTGATAGAACACCGCTGCCTGTCCTGGTGTGATTGCCCATTGCGGCTCGTCAAATCGTACCACTGCAGTTTTATTGTCAGGCAATTCAACCGATGCCGCACCGCCTAGTCCCTGGGACCGAATCTTGATGACTGCACGGAATTTCTCTCTAGAAGCTCGGCCTGAAATCCAGTGAATGTTTTCCAGCTCGGCGATATTGGAACGGGCATCGTTTTCATTCCCAACAACAATCAAATTTTCCCCGGGCTTGATGCAGACAACATATTGCCTTTTGCCGAATGCGATTCCCAATCCTTTGCGCTGGCCGATAGTATAGTTTGCAAAACCCGGATGCCGGCCGACCAGATTGCCTTTCATATCCTTTACCGGTCCTGGCCTGAATAACTCCGGTCTCCTTTTTTTGAGAAAACCGGCATAATCACCGGTCGGAACAAAACATATCTCCTGGCTTTCGCTTTTTTCTGCAACGGGTAATTTGAAATCATGTGCCAACTGTCGCACCTGTTCTTTTGTGTATTCGCCAACCGGCATCAGGATTTGTTTCATCTGTCCCTGATTTAGCCGGTACAAAAAATAAGACTGGTCTTTATGCTTATCCCTTGCCTTGAGCAAATGCCAAATACCTTGTTCATCTCTTTTCAGCCGCGCATGATGGCCGGTAGCAAAACTTTCGGCACCAAGTCCGAAAGCCTTTTGGAGCATGATTCCGAACTTGATACGCTCATTGCAGCTTATGCAGGGATTCGGTGTTCGACCATTTGCATATTCCCGGCAGAACTCATTTATCACTTCGTTATTGAATGCTTCTTGTAAATCAAGCACATAATGGGGGATTTTCAGTTTTGCTCCGACCATTTGTGCGTCTTTTACCGTTTTTGTGCTACCGCGAACAGAACCATCATTATCAATCACCCGCATTGTAACACCAATGACATCAAAACCCCGCTGTTGAAGGATTGCGGCTGCGACCGAAGAATCAATACCTCCGCTCATTCCTACTGCAACCCGCATATCAATCGCCAACAGGATAAAAAGGCAAACCCGGCTATTCTTCGGTCTCGAACTCGCAGATGAGCGCTTCCCAGAGCTGCTGGTGCGCCAGAAGTGGCACATCGCAGTCCGTCTGCATCTGGCAGTAACGAACTATCCGTTTCATGCCCCATAACAACCGGGCGCAGTGCTCACATGTCTGGACATGAAGTATTATCTCCTGCCGCATCTTCTCGGTTACCTTGCCGTCGAGATAATCGACTATCCAGTCCAGAAGTCTGGAACATTCTGGAGACTTTTGAAACTCTTCTTTCATGAATACTCCGTTAAATATAGTCTGCCAACTTGCTGCGCAAAACCATCCGGCCGCGGTGGAGCCTGGACTTCACAGCCGCGACCGAAAGATTCAGAACCTTGCTTACCTCTTCGTTGCTCAGACCTTCCATATCGCGTAGCACCACTGCCGAACGGTAATCAGGCGGCAACGAATCCACCGCTTCCTGGAGGGCCCGTCCGAGTTCCCGCTGACGCATAATCTTTTCCGGACTGTATTTGTAGTCCGGTATCTCAAGCGTCTGGCCGCTTTCTGACCTCACCGGTGCATCCAGTGATACTACTATCGGCGATTTGCGCCTCCGCAATTTAGTTAAACTCGTATTCGTCGCAATTCGATACAACCATGTGTAAAAACTTGACTTGAACTGGAACTTGCAGATGAACCTGTAGGCGCGCAGGAATGTATCCTGCAATGCTTCACTTGCGTCCTGCTCGTTGCCAAGAAGGCGGTAAGAAATATTATAAACCTTACGCTCGTAACGGCGCACCAGTTCCTCAAAGGCAGCATCATTGCCTGCCTGGGCCCGTTTTACCAGTTCCTTGTCCGGAACCGGCAGCGCCTTCGGCGCTACCTGCAGTTGCTTACTCTTGGCCATTTAGACTAAGATATGCCCTGCTAAACTATTGTCAACCGATAGAACACCTTTAGGGCAAGGAAGGCACAACGCGCCGGCCACGGCCCATTGGAGGTGAATTATCGAAAACCTGCACCACATGGTAAATTACCGCAATACTCTTCTGGGGCGCATGGCCGTGGAAATAGTCATGCGACAGGTTGATATAATCCACAACTTGCTGCTCATAATCGGTCAGCTCGGGGTCGTCTGGATGCAGCATCTGAGCGATGCAACGCAACTCGTATGACTTTGGCAAATCAAGGAATACAACCGAAACACCAGGGTCAGCCATCTGGTTCAGGAATGTATGGGTTTCAAAATTCGGCCGGGAATAAAGCTCAAGCGAAGTCTGCTTGGTCAAATCAACCAGCTCTGTGCCACGGCGGTAAAGGCTTTCAAGAACCGCAAGCTTTCTAATGGGCTGGTAATCCCAGGTCTGCTTCATGAGCTCAATCACTTCAGGAATCTTGTTCGGTTTGGGCAACCAGCCGATCCCTTTGACCGCATTATTTATAGCGAAATAGGAATCCTTGCGCTTGGTGCCATGGCTGGCAACCATTCCAGAGTGGGGCCCGGCAACCTCGGGCATTTTCATCTGCTTTGTTATCATCATCTGTTTCATATCGGCCAGTTGCTCCAGCCTGCGGCCAAAATTCCACTTGATGAAACCTTCAGGCAATTCAACTGTCTTGAATTCCTGCCATTTGCCTTCCACACGCGCACGGATGATTCCTTTATCAAGTTGCGCAGCATCAACTACATCCTGGTGAAACCAGCCGGTCCACTGACCGCGTTTCCCGGCTGTGTCAGTCGAGTCAGGGATGAACTTCACATCCTTCCAGAAGTTCACTGCCCCATGCTCGGGATTATCGAATTCAGGCCCCTGGCCGCACATCATCACTAGCAACCCGGCCAGCATCATCGCCAGCCAATACTTCATTTTTACCTCCTTTGGGTTCCTTTTCAGCCAGCCGGACAATAACGGGCAAATGCCTGCCGGACCGACCTGCCCTGATATCAATGAACTTGAGAATCAGGAATGCTATCGCCAGGCCGACACCAGCCAGCACTGCGGCTAGTAAATCTCCACCTATTCTGGTCCCGATGATAATTCCTGCAATCATCAGAACCACCGGCATACCGAAAACCAGCAAGGCCGAATATGAACTTCCCGGTTCGGTTGTTTCCAGAATCACCGAGTCACCTGTTCTGGCACCGATTTCATTGCGCGCAGTTACGAGCTTTACTTTCTTGCCTCCCCAGTTACACAAACCCGAAGCACCGCAATGATGGCAGGCCTTGCCAGGGACAACTTCAACCTCGGCCCGGTTGCCATTTACTTTAACGACCTTACCCAATTCTTCCATATTACTGAAAACACCATTCTCGCTTCCATTATTCAAACACCGGGACCGATTGTCAAGGAGTGCCTGACGGCTCATGCTCGACGCCAGAAACATCCCCCCTCAAGCGTCCTTAGGTAAATTTCTGTCTATCTTGACAGCATCTGTATTGTGGGTAGGTTGATACAATGGTTACTATAGTGCTTGTAGGCAGACCGAATACCGGCAAGTCAACCCTGTTCAATCGGATAGTAGGCGGCCGCGTGGCAATTACCATGCGCGAACCCGGCATTACCAGAGACCGAGTAATCAGAACTACAGAATGGCTTGGCCGCAGTTTCCGGATAATCGATACCGGCGGTCTGGTTCCTGATTCTGAAGATGAAATCAACCGCCAGGTCGAAAGGCAGGTTGCGATAGCAGTTAAAGAAGCCGGTGTGGTCATTATGGTGGTTGACGGCAAGACAGGAATCGCACCACTGGACCAGGAAATCGCCTTGCGTTTGCACAAAGGAGGTAAACAGTTCCTGGTTGTTGTAAATAAACTCGATATCAAGCGCGGTTTTGACCCGAATGAATTTCACAAATTAGGTGGTGAACGGATTATCCCGATTTCCGCCGAACACGGTATTGGTGTTGATGAATTGCTGGATGAAATAATCCGCCGCTTGCCAGCCGGAAGTAGGGAAACAGCCAATCAGGTGATCACTTTGGCTATCCTTGGCCGGCCCAATGTCGGGAAATCGTTATACCTCAATACATTGCTTGGAAACGAGCGGGCAATTGTCACCAATATCCCGGGCACGACCCGTGATGTCGTCGAAGAAACATTCCGGTTTGAAGGCCGCAATTACCGGTTGCTCGACACCGCTGGTATCCGCAAAAAGGCAAAAGTCAATCAGTCAGTGGAGTATTATTCTGTAACCCGGGCGATTGATGTTATCAGGCGATGCGATGTTGTCCTGCTCATAGTCGATGCCACCGAAGGCCCGACCAATCAGGATAAAAAGCTCGTCAATCTCATCGAATCCAGAAACAAAGGACTTGTTATTGTCGCTAACAAAATTGACCTTGTCCAATCCGGCCTCACGCAGAAAGTGCACGAATGGGTCGCATCAGAACTGTCATTTGTCAAATATGCACCGATTGTTTTCGCATCGGCACTCAAGAATCAGGGTGTCACCGATGCGGTGCACCACGCCAGTCTTGTTTATGAAACCGGGGGCCGCCGTATCAGCAATGGATTGTTGAAAAAAACCGTGCTCCGACAACTCCAGGAAAGCCCCAGGAATTACAAGAACAAAGTCCTTGGTCTCACTCAAATCGGCACAAGACCACCGAAGTTCAAGTTAAGGATAACCAGGCCCGGGGCCGTCGAAGCCGCCTATAAAACTTTTGTAATCTCGGAAATCCGCCGCTTTTACAAGTTCGAAGGCTACCCGGTCCGGCTCTGGATTACCCGCTGATTAGTATGGCAAAAAAGCGAATGTGGTTGGTGCTGGTTATTCCTGCCCTGCTTATCGCAATTCTTCTGTTTCTTCTTTCTCCAAAGCGACATCCAGTTGTAACCGCACTCAGACCAGGACCGACCGGAACTATCAATATCCTTATTATCGGCAAGGATGCCCGCGCCATCGGTCCGGTTGAAAAAGAAGGCTATCAGCGTAATAAAAGGGAAAGAAGCTCTCATTCAGATGTCATGATAATCGCCCATGTAAATCTTGATTCGGGCCGATTGAACCTCTTTGCACTGCCCCGCGACCTGCTCGTTAATGTCACTGGTATCACAAAACCGAATTCTGCAACCGACTTCAACCGGATGGAAAAGCTTACCCATATCTATGCGATTGGTGGTGAATCGCTGTTGTGCCGGACAATAGAAAGCCTTCTCGGCATCACGATTCACCGTTCAGTAGCATTTGACTTTGATACATTCAGGATGACATTCGGTTTGCTCCGTCCATTCCTCAGAAACCTGAAAGTCCGTGGAATCGCCCTGTCAAACAGAAACCAGGCGCTAAAATTCGCACGCCGGCGCTACCGATTGAAGGACGATGATATTGACCGGTGCCGCGATAACCTGCTTCTTGTGAGCTCGGTTATTCACCGCACCTGGTGGTTGGCCGATACCCGTCTGGGCGAAATGCTTATCCAGCGTGTCCTCAAGATAATCGGCAATGATACTGATTTGCCTGTCGAAGAAGCAAAACAGATTGTTTACGGTTTGAAGGAATCCGGGTTCAATCCCGATAGAATCCGCACCGCTGTGCTTGTAGGCGAAGGTCGCAAAGTAACACTTGAGCGCTACAAGAAAACTTTCTGGTGTTATCTACCTGCTTATGCTGAAATCAGAAAACAGGTTGACTGTTTCCTTCGTGACCAGCGTCGGGTTCAGGCACTGGATTTCATGACCAGGCAACGATTCAGAGCGCCTGGTTATCTGTTTGCCGATTACATAATTTCAACTGATTCATCAGCGTTTGCAAAAAAGCTGAAAGGATTGGAAAAACTGGATCTGGACCTGCAGCCCGAACCTTAGGTTATGAATTTCCGCACTTCATTCAGGAATGCATCCTGACCTGAAGAAAGCCGGTCTGCTCTGCCCCCGCCTTCAGCAAGAAAAGTTTTGCCGCCGCCTCCGCCGCCAAGTGCCTGGCCGATAGTTTTTGCCACCCTGCCAGCAGGCAATTGCTTCTGCAAATCAGGACTGACAAAAACGATATAGCGCAGTCGGCCCGAACCGACATTACCGGAAAGCATCCCGATATAATGTGCCTTCAGGAGTTCCCTGACCCGGTCCGCAACCAGACGCAACCCGTTGATATCGAAATCAGGAAAGTAGCCGGTAATCGTGTCCACACCACCGATTTTCAGCGCCTTACCGGCAAGTTCTGCGGCCGCACTGGCAGCAACCCGGCCGGTCAATTTCTGCATCCGGGAAGAGACCTCATTTAACTCTTCAATAAGTCCGGTTACTTTATTGACCAGCACCTTATCGTTTACACCCAGACTCTCCTGAAGCCGCTCAATGGTCTGCCTTTCTTCAGTAACCTTATTATAAGCAGCCGAACCTACCAGCGCTTCAATCCGCCTGATGCCAGCGGCTACACCGGTTTCTGATACGATTCTGAACATCCCGATTTCACCGGTGCTCCTAAGATGGGTACCGGCACAGAGTTCCTTTGAGAAATCACCGATTTTGACAACAGTAACCTTTTCACCGTATTGCTCACCAAAGAACGCCATTGCCCCCATTGCTTTGGCCTTTTCAAGCGGGACATTTTCTATTCGCTTTATCCTCTGGTCGGCAATTACATGTTCATACACAAGTTTCTCTACCTGATAAAGTTGCTCGGATGTCAAAGGCTTGAATGCAGCAAAGTCAAACCTGAGTCTTCCCGGTTCTACCAATGAACCTTCCTGCTTCACATAATCGCCAACAACCCGGCGCAAAGCCGCATGGAGCAGATGGGTAGCAGTATGAGCCCGCTCAATCTCACGCCTGCGCTCCTTGTCTATCTGGGCAACAACTTCTCCTTTAGCGATTTCGCCTTTCACCAGCTTGGCCTTACAGACCCGCAACCCCTGCTTGTAATAGCTGTCGATTACCTCAAGCTCAAAATCATCGCCGGTAATCCTGCCGGTGTCGCCAATCTGACCCCCGGCCTCAGTGTAGAACGGGGTATCCTTCAGACAGACCTCATACACCCTGCCCTTGACCTCCTTATCCTTTATGGGCACGAAACGGACCAGCTCGGTTTCGGTCTCGTCCTTTTCATATCCCACAAACTTGGGAGAAGAGGAAAATTCGACTGTAAGCTCGGCCTGAACACCGCTTGCGATTGAAACAGCCTTCCTGCTCCGCTTCCGCTGGGCCTGCATCGCCTGCTTAAAACCTTCGGTATCCAGGTTCACATTCTCGTCCTTTGCCAACTCCTTGACCAGCTCGATATGGAACCCGAATGTGTCGTGCAGCCGGAAAAGCTCTCCACCCGGAATTACGCCTTCGGACCGATACTTCTTAAGCACATCTTCCCATCGTTCAAGCCCGGCATCGAGTGTGTGCAGAAACCTTTCCTCTTCTGATTTGATTATCAACGCGGCCTGCTCCCTTTTATCCGCAAGCCCTGGGTACCATTGTCGCATCAGTTCAACGGCCGCACCAGAAACCCGGTACAAAAAGGGGTCTCTGACACCCTGGCGATGTGCGAAAAGCAATGCCCGGCGCAGGATACCACGCAGAACATAGCCTCGGGCTTCATTGGAAGGAATCGCGCCGTCGGCAATTGCAAATGTCAGGGCCCGGGCATGGTCGGCCGCAACCCAGAACATCGGCCGGTTATGCTCATCCGGTTCAATACCGAGGATTCTGCTCGTTTCCCTGACAATCGGGGCAAACAAATCGGTATCGAAAATAGTCCGCTTGCCCTGGGATACCTGGGCCAGGCGCTCCATACCCATACCAGTATCAATGCCGCGGTTTTTCAAAGGCTCACGGGTGCCATCGGCCAACTGATTGAACTGGGGAAAGACAATATTGTAGATTTCGCTCCAACGGCCGCAGTCACATCCTGGTGCGCATGTCGCCTTTCCGCAGCCGTAGCTTCTCCCCAAGTCAAAATAAATCTCAGAACAAGGGCCGCACGCACCACCGCCCCCAACCGGTCCCCAGAAATTGTCTTCTTTGCCGAGCCGATAGATTCTGTTTTCAGGCAGGCCGACTTTTTTGTGCCAGATTTCATAAGCCTCGTCGTCTTCCTCATAAACCGATACATAAAGCCGGTCTTTGTCCAGCTTCACTACCTGAGTCAAATATTCCCAGGCCCAGGGGATTGCATCGGCCTTGAAATAATCCCCGAAAGAGAAATTGCCCAGCATCTCAAAGAATGTCCCATGCCGCGAGGTTTTGCCGACCTGTTCCAAATCCGAAGCGCGCAGACATTTCTGGATCGAACAGGCGCGGCGATAAAGCAATTCGACTGTTCCGGCAAAAAAAGGCTTGAACTGAACCATACCCGCACCGGTAAACAGCAGGCTCGGGTCGTTCGTCGGAATCAAAGAAGAACTCGGCACAATCTTGTGCCCACGCTCGGAAAAAAACTCAAGGAATGTCCGCCGCAATTCCCGATGGTTCATAACGCTAGGAATTCTACCGGGAAATGTTTCTGATGCAACTGTTTATGAAATGACTTTACTGCTTCGCGGTTAAAGTTATTATATCAATAATGGACAGGTTTATTATTTCCGGTGGCCGCACGCTTAAAGGGGCTGTTTCAATAGCAAGCGCAAAGAATGCGGTGCTGCCGATTCTTGCGGCCTGCCTTTTGACCGAAGAGGAATGCATTATTCGCAATGTGCCGCAGCTCGAGGATGTCCGGACGATGCTGCGGCTTTTGCGCGTGATGGGTGTCCGGGTTTCGCGTTCAGGTCGGGTTGTGCATGTGTGCGCGTCCGGCCCGATTGAGAGCAGGGCCCCATATGACATCGTGCGCAAGATGAGGGCCAGTTATTATGTGCTTGGACCCCTCCTCGGAAGATTCGGAAAGGCCCGGGTATCGCTTCCTGGTGGGTGTGCAATCGGGCCAAGACCTCTGGATTTGCACCTGAAAGGGATGGCAGCACTCGGTGCCCGGGTTCGTCTGGAACGCGGGTATATTTATGCGTCGGCGCATCGGCTGCGCGGTAATCGTATTTTGCTTGAGGGACCGAAAGGGCCGAGCGTGGGTGCGACCGCAAATGTGTTGATGGCTGCGGTTTTGAGTAAAGGGAAATCCGTGTTAGTAGGTGCGGCATGTGAACCTGAAGTGGTTGATTTGGCGCATTTCCTGAACAAAATGGGCGCAAGGATAAAAGGTGCCGGCAGTTCGGAAATCCATGTTGAAGGGGTTTCTGAGCTTGGCGGGGCTGAGTATCGGCCGATTCCCGATAGGATTGTAGCCGGCACTTTTGCGGTCGCTGCTGCAGCAACACGAGGCAACCTCGAAATTCGCAATTGCCGGCCCGAACACCTTGCAGTCGTGATCGATAAACTGCGCTCTGCTGGCGCAACTGTTGAAACCGACGGACGGACGATGAAAGTAAGTGCGCGGGACCGGCCAAAACCGGTGAGAATCAGCACCGCACCATACCCTGGTTTTCCTACCGACCTGCAGGCCCAGTTTACCGCACTCTTGAGCCTTGGCCAAGGCACCAGTCTCGTAACCGAGAACATCTTTGAATCCAGGTTTATGCATGTGATGGAGCTGAACCGGATGGGTGCGTCCATTAGTGTGAATGGCAATATCGCGGTGATTTCGGGTGTCGAGCGGCTTTCCGGGGCCCAGGTGATGGCCTCAGACCTGCGCGCATCAGCGGCTTTGGTGATTGCCGGTCTGGTAGCCAGAGGCCGGACCGAAGTCCTCAGAATTTATCACCTTGACCGTGGCTACGAAAGGCTTGAAGACAAACTCAACAGCCTGGGGGCAAAAGTCGAAAGGGTGAATGGTGACAATGACTAAAAAGGTCCGAGTAGGTCACCTCGTTATCGGCGGCGGCAATCCAATCGTAGTTCAGTCGATGACTAAAACCAGAACCGACGATGTTGTTTCGACCGTGCGCCAGATTCGCCGGCTTGAGCGTGCCGGGTGTGAAATGGTGCGCCTTGCTGTGCCCGACAAAATAGCCGCATCGGCATTGCCGGAAATCAGAAAGCGCATCAGTCTGCCGCTCATTGCTGATATCCATTTTGACTATCGGCTTGCACTGGCTGCAATCAGGTCGGGGTTTGACAAAATAAGAATCAATCCGGGTAATATCGGCGCTGCATGGAAAGTAAAAGAGGTAATCCGTGCTGCCATGGACCGGAATGTTGCAATCAGGGTCGGGGTCAATGCCGGCTCATTGGATAAAAGGGTCGTTAAAAAATACGGTCATCCATCTGTCCCCGCAATCTTAGAGAGCCTTGAGAAAGCCCTTGTTCCATTTGAACAGCTCGGATTCCAATCCATTGTTCTTTCTGCCAAGACTACAAGCGGCCCTGGGACCATAAGTGTGAATCAGGCCCTCTCACAACGGTACCCCTACCCACTTCATATCGGGCTTACAGAAGCGGGCCTGCCTTTCGAAGGTGCCGTGCGCTCGGCCGCAACCCTTGGTGTTCTGCTCAATAAAGGGGTCGGGGATACCATCAGGATTTCATTAACCGGCGACCCGGTGCTTGAGGTCAATGCCGCATATGAACTGCTCGGGAGTTTGGGCCTGCGGCCGCACGGGCCAGTTGTTTATGCCTGTCCAACTTGCGGCAGGACAATGATTGATGTCGCCCGGCTTGCACGGGATGTGAAAAGGGCTTTGAAAGGTGTGCGCTCGCCTGTTCGGGTGGCGGTAATGGGATGTGTAGTCAATGGCCCTGGTGAAGCAAAAGAGGCTGATTACGGAATAGCCGGTGGCAAAGGAAAAGGCGTAGTGTTTGCACATGGCACTGTTATAAGAACCTGCGCTGAAGACCAATTGGTTGCCGTCCTGGTTGATGAGATAAAAAGAAATGCCGAAGGGTAAAGATTCCTGTCCGATTTCTTCTGGTCCTGACCCGAGGGGGACAGCAGATTAGGGGCGGGCCCCGGGCAGGGGTATCAGAAATAGCGTCAAGGTCCACTGGCTCTTTAAGTCTTTACCAAACCGTAAGATGGACACATCTAAGCCTGAAGAGAGCAATTCAGGCCAATCTCACCGTTAACCCCTGCTATTTTCT
>Ga0209121_10001091_pt1 | contig 28434 bp, 22 predicted proteins | sample Cruoilmetagenom3_FD_187292 | JGI IMG/M metagenome (GOLD analysis project Ga0209121, IMG submission 187292) | Oil polluted marine microbial communities from Coal Oil Point, Santa Barbara, California, USA - Sample 3 (SPAdes) (version 2) | ecosystem: Environmental > Aquatic > Marine > Oil seeps ...
AGAGTACCATCTTTGTAAAGTTTAAGTGTGGCACCGTGTACATAGATTGCTGCGGGGGTTAATGACTGTTCGCCGTCCCATGTGCACGCCCCAACTTCCACCGATGCGACGGCTGGCTCACACCCATAGAGTGTGATTTCGCCTCCTCCTGAACCTTCATACCCATCAACAGCAGTCCATGAGTATGCATAAGTTCCAGGCCCTAATTTAATCGTCTGGGATGTGTCGTATGTAACGCCATTGATTGTCAATGTCGCGTTGCTGATGGTGAGGTTCACGGCAATCCACGAGCCATCTTCCCAAGTGCAGCCCCCAATACCCACACCAGCATCCGCTTTACCTGGTTCACAGGTCAGGAGTGTGAAGGAGCCGGAGCCCGATCCTGAATAACCTTCGGCAGCAATCCATGAATAGGTGTAATCATCTGCTTCGAGAGTGATTGTCTGTGATGCAGAGTAGGTCCCAACGAGATTGCTATCTGAATCCATGATGGTCAGTGTCGCATGGGAAATAGTGAGGATCACCTGGGTTTGGTTGTATGGCTCTTCCACAATACAAGCCTGAGGTGAAACGGTTACTGAGGCTGGAGGACACTCTTCAACAACGAATGAACCCGAGTCGGAACCGGTGAACCATTTATCGGCTTCCCAGGAATAGTTATAGGTGCCCGCAGGGAGGTTGATGGATTGGGAGTGATCAAAACTTCCAACGCCGGTAATAGTAAGGGTTGCGCCGTTGATCGTGAGGTTTACAACACGAATCGATCCACCAGTGGGGGTCCAGGCACAGCCAGCCACATCAATACTCACACTGGCTTGTCCTGGATCAACACGATAGTTGTCGTTCTTCGCATCACCAAAGTCGACAGTGTAAGTCCCACCATCATCAGCGGCAACGGTATAGGCTGCAAAGCAGAAACTCCCGTCCTCCTTAACCTGGTAGTCGGTACCAGAGGCTACGACCTGATTGGGATCCGCAGATGCCCCCCCCGGCTGACCTGTAATAGCCCAATCATATTGGCCCAGTGAAGCAAAGCCATCGCCGTTAATGTAGACCACTTCACCGCGTGCGAAGTGATTGATGTCCTGCGAAAAGTCACCGCAGTCAACATTGGTTGTCCAGATTCTTCCGCTAGATCTATCCTCATCCTGAGCGGATACGGCACTTGTGCCGATAATCAGCACAAGCACAAGAGTGCTGATTAAAAATAAAAACTTAAATTTCCCTGATTTCATTTTGCGTCTCCTCGCATATTAATCCCATAATACTTAGTGAAAACTAATCGGTAACCACGGGTAGTATCATCTAATACTTAACAATATTATAAACATTTCAACAGTGTATAGTCAATAGGATTAATGTTATATTAATTCCAGTGTAATGATTCGGATATATGCTTTATTAAATTAGACTATAAAATTAAGGAATATAGAAAGAAAAGTGAAAATATAGTAAATATTATCCGTAATTATTAAAATGCATTAAATGGATCATATCAACCGTCTGCTTACTATATCAATATGATGAAAAACACCCTGATAATAAAATTAAATTATCAGGGTGGAGATTAATTTAGTAATAATGATTGGGGGATTTATTGAATGATAAATCTAATGACGTAACGATAATAGGTAAATCGACCCGAATCAAGTGTTGAGGGGCCCCAGCCGCAGAAACCGATATAGAGATTAGGCTCTGTTGTGGGGGGCATCTCCCCGATCCACTCTGATTCGTTTCCTTCTCGCTTCGTTATTATTTCCTGAAGGCTGTTCGGGTTCATCCAGATATCTTCCGCTGCCTGGTGGGAGAGATGGACAATGCTATCAATTTCTGTCTGAAATACAGTTTGACCATCGCAGATCCAACGCACTTCAGAGCCAATCAGTTTATCAATTTGTCTCTGGACATAGTCGTTGCCGGAATCTCCCCAATATTCAAGATATTTTCTGATAAATTCCGCTTCCATCGGTCTCAGGACATTACCATTCACGTATGAAGAATGCAGAATGAAATAATGTTGGTATTGGTAATAGATGCTGGTGCCTTTACCGGGGAAGAATTTATCTCCTTTATCGACAAAATAATCCTCACCGAGGACCGTAAATTCGGTGGTTTTTGACTCCAACGGCCCCGAGGCAAACTCCAATTTCATTTCGCAGTTGTAGAGCGTAGCAAAAGGGTTCTGCGTCGGGGTAGCTGTGATGACAATCTCGGTCGGGGCTGGAGTACCCTCTTCCGTGATATTGGCGCGTTCAGTCGCAGATACAAGCGTTTCTGTTGAAGTCTGCAGGTTTGTGCCAACTAATTCGTCACGACTGTATACAGGCGTTCCGGTTGGCGTGTTTGGCCGACAGGCGGTCAACATTATTAGGAGAAGAAAGAAAAAGTAATTAAAGGGTCGTTTCATCTTGTTATATTTTAGTACCCGGCAGTCCCAAAGTCTACTCTAGGAAAGCCGGGTATCTATAGGTTGATTTATTTGTTTAGCTTGCTTAGTTCTCTTTTTTGCCTTTGATCACGAAGATCGAAGCGATACCGAGGCCAGCGACGCCGGCTAAAATCGGGGCCAGACTGTTGACAACGGAGGGGCCTAAGCCACCTGCGGGAACATCTGGGTCTATACTGGTTTTGGGGGTGCAGGAACCAACTGTGATAACGCCTTCACCTGAGCCTTCAAATTCTTCACTCACGGCATTCCAGGAGTAAGGATAATCACCAGGTGAGAGCTTGAGCACTGCAGCTTCATTGTATTCCTTGCCATCAATAACGAGGACAGCATTGCTTAAGGAGATGGAAACGGTGGTTAATGATTGGCCATCAGTGTAAGAGCAAGAACCAACATCAACTGAAGCGTCGGCTTTGCCGGGTTCACAACTGACCACTGAGAAGGATCCGGCACCGGAACCGGTGTAATTTTCATTGGCTGCCCACTCATAAGTGTAGGAACCAACCGGAAAAGAGACATTGTGTGTGCCAGGTTCATATGTGCCAAATTCGGTATCACCGAACATTATTTTTAGAGTTGCACCATGAACGGTAATGGTAGCGGCTGTTGAAGATGCCTCACCATCCCAGCGGCAGAGACCCAAATCAACGCTCGCCGAAGCAGGTTCACAACCGTAAACGGTGATGGAACCACTGCCAGAGCCTTCATTACCCTCTGTGGCTGTCCAGGAATAGGCATAAGTGCCAGGAGCTAGTTTGATTGTCTGAGATGAGGTGTAATCCTTGCCATCAATCGTCAAGGTGGCATTCTGGATCGTCAGGGCGACATTGATCAGTGAACCTTCCTTTTGATCGAAACTGCATTCACCGACGTCGACTGAGACATCGCCCTTGCCGGGCTCACAGCTTACCAGCGAGAAAGAGCCGGAGCCGCTTCCTTTATAACCGTCGGCTGCTACCCAAGTATAGGTGTAGGAACCTTCAGGAAGGGTGACCGTCTGGGAGGATGAATATACACCAACAACGCCTTGGGTATCAGAGATGGTAACAATTGCATTGGAAGTGGTGATTACGACGCCGTTTACCGAGACTTGATTTTGATCATCCCACCGGCAAACATCAGGCGTAATAGATGCTGAGGCATCCGGGCATTCTGTAATAGTGAAACTTCCACCTCCGCTGCCCTCGAAACCCGTGGTTGCGCTGTATTCATACGTATATGAACCGGCAGGCAGGTAGAAACTTGTGGAAGAGGTATACGGTCCGTAGCTGCTGCCACCTTCTTTGGAGATCATGACGCTTGCGCCTTCGATCGTCAAAGTAACATAGCGACGTGAGCCACTATTCTCAGACCATACACAGCCACCATTGACATTTACCTGGACGCTGGATGTGCCAAGATTGACACGGTAGTTATCGCCCTTATCGCCAAATTTAACACTGTATTCACCGCCATCATCATTTTTGATGGTATAAGCGTTGAAACAAAATGAGCCAGTTTCATCAACTACAAAGTTTCCTGAGGCTACAGCAATACCAGGATCTTCTGATGCGCCACCGGGATTGCCGGTTATCGTCCACTCGTAGGAGCCGGGATCAAACCCACTGCCGTTGATGTAGACTACATGACCATGTTCAAAGTGATTGACATCCTGTGATGCGTCGCCACAGGAACCATCCGTAGTCCAGATAGCCCCACTATTGTTTTGAATATCTTGGGCTTTCACAGACTGCACTGCAAAAATGCTAATCACTGTTAATATAGCCAGGATAAATAAATACCGATACTTAGAGTTTTTCATTAATTCTCCTTCCCTTATTAGGGGCCTTAAATTTATTTTGAATTGTGGATCTTATAATTATGAGAATTGTTTTATTGCTATCCTGCTGATAAGTAAATCCTTTTCTAGTAATCGGATAAATCGTATCAATATTATAATATAAGTCTTAATAAAGATTCAATAGCTATATCATATTCGGTTAATCAATAATAAGAATTAATTATAAATTATTTATTTAATTATAAAAAAAGCGGTTAAGTTATGCTATTGTAATGAATTGGAGGGTGTTGTTGTCCATTTGTTGCAAGACAGCTTATAATTACATCGTTAATGAAAAAAGGTATTTTATATTCTGATGGCCTGAATGGAGACTTCAATTATGGATTTTGATGTGATTAAATCACTTGTCATTAAGGGTGAAAAACTGGGGAAGATCGTCCTTTTAGTTATGGATGGTCTGGGTGGAATGCCTATGGAGCCCGGTGGTAAAACAGAACTGGAAGCGGCCAATACACCTAATATGGACAAACTGGCTGTTTCAAGCATGTTAGGTTTACACCAGAGCATTCGCACTGGGATCACACCCGGCTCCGGGCCAGCCCATCTGGGCCTATTTGGTTACGACCCCCTTAAATACGAAGTAGGACGGGGTGCACTATCTGCCCTCGGCATTGACTTTGATCTTCATGATTCGGATGTCGCCGCCCGCGGCAATTTCTGTACGGTTGATGAGCAGGGGCTGGTTTCTGACCGACGAGCAGGCCGTATCCCGACTGAAATCTGTGAGCATTTATGCGATATGCTCAACGAAAAAGTGAGTATTCCCGGTGTGGAAGTTTTCCTGCGGCCAGTTAAGGAATATCGGTTCCTGCTGGTGCTGCGAGGTGAAGGTTTGAAAGCAAACATTGCTGAGACCGATCCACTGTCTGTCGGTGAAAAACCCCTGCCTGCAACAGCCATGGATCAGAAATCGGAGAAGGCCGCTGAATTTGCTCGTGAATTTGTCAGGCAGGCTGCGGAAATCCTCAAGGATGAACATCCCGCAAATATGCTGTTGCTCCGTGGATTTGCCCAGATCCCTGATTGGCCAAAATTTCCTGAAATCTATGACCTCAAGTCTATCGCGATTGCGATGTACCCCATGTATCGCGGGGTTGCTAAACTGGTGGGGATGGTTAGCCCAGCGGCTGCACATGACTATGAGGAAGAGATTGATATGCTCGAGGAGAATTGGGATAAATATGATTTCTTCTTTGTGCATATCAAGAAGACCGACAGCTATGGTGAGGATGGTAATTTCCCTGCAAAAGTCGGTGAAATAGAAAAGGTGGATAAATTATTGCCGCGGATTTTAGCTCTGGATCCTGACGTTCTGATCATCACCGGGGACCACAGCACTCCCGCCCTGATGAAATCTCACAGCTGGCACCCGGTACCGGTGTTGTTTTACAGCAAACTCTGCCGGCCTGATAATGTGATCAGCTTTGGCGAACGGGCTTGCACCCAGGGTGCACTCGGTGGGCGCTTCCCAGCCTTTGAACTGATGCCCCTGGCAATGGCTCATGCCGGACGGTTGGAGAAATACGGCGCATAATTAAATATATCCAGATAATAAATGAACCGGCGTCAGAGATGACGCCGGTTTTATGTTTGGTACAGGCTGGTTTCAGGATAATTCGTAATATTCAGGACGGCGGTCTTCAAACAGGTCATTGTTGGGATTGAGCTTTTTATCCGCTGCCTGGTCTGGATCGATATCCATGAGGTGAACAGCACTTTTGGACTTCGGCCCTCGATAAAGGACCTTGCCAGATGGGTTTGTGATCTGCGATTGGCCTGTAAAAGTAAGATGAAGGTTTTCGAGGTCCTCTGAGCCAACCCGATTGGCAGTAATCGTGAACACCTGGTTTTCGATCGAACGAGTAATCATGGCATTTTGGCAGTAGGGCAGCACAAGGTTGGCAGGATGAGCGATGATCTGAGCACCTTTAAGGGCCAGAGTACGGGCTGCTTCGGGAAATATCCAGTCGAAACAGATCATCATACCGATTTTAACGCCCTGCCATGAGACCACGGGGAAGCCGGTATCGCCGGGCTTGAAAAGCTTCTTCTCATGATCGAATAAGTGGGTCTTGCGGTAATTTTCAACGACGCCATCCTGCGTGACAGCGGCGGCAGAATTAAAAAGGCCATCTTCCGTAGATTCGGCATAGCCACTGATGATCATCGCACCGGTCTGGGCAGCCATTTTATGTAAAGCTGTCAGAAATGGCCCTGAGCCGTTCCGTTTTTCAGAGTAGGGGAATAGGGAATGGACGCTTGGATAGAGATAACCGCAATTGGATAGTTCTGGCAGGACGATCAAATCCGCTTTGACCCCAGCCAGAAGACGCCGGATGTTCCGGATGTTTCTCTGGACGTTCTTTCGTATAGGTTTGAATTGGAGAACTGCGATTGTTTTGTTCATATACTTTTTCTTGAAAATGGGTGGTGAATCGAATAAGATAGATTTATCAGGAAGGGTTCGATATGGCTACTTTCAATCTCCATGATGCCTTATTATACAATCAACTCGATGATGAGCGAGTTCAATGTAACCTTTGCGCACACCACTGCATGATAAGTGAGGGTGGGACCGGGATTTGCCGGGTGCGCGAGAATCACGGCGGCAGGCTGTACACCAAGGTTTATGGCAACCTGATCGCTCAAAATGTGGATCCAATTGAGAAAAAGCCTCTTTACCATTTTTATCCCGGTTCAACAGCCTATTCGATCGCGACACCAGGCTGCAACTTCCACTGTGAATGGTGCCAGAACTGGCAGATCTCCCAAATGCCCCGTTTAATGAACCTCCCAAATCGAAAACGGGTTCAGCCGGATGCGATTGTTGAGGCTGCGATGGCCACTGGGTCACAGTCGATCGCCTATACCTATACGGAGCCGACCATCTTCTTTGAATACAGCTTTGCTGTTTCAAAACTGGCGCATGCCGCGGGTTTGAAGAATTTGTATGTGACTAATGGCTTCATGACACCGGAAATGATTGATCTTTATCACCCCTGGCTCGACGCTGCCAACGTGGATATCAAGGCTTTCAAGGATGAAACCTACCGCAGGTTGATGGGTGGTCGGTTGGAGCCGGTGTTGGAAAGCTGTCGGCGATTGAAAGCTGCCGGGGTATGGCTGGAAGTGACCACGCTGATTGTGCCGGGCGTGAATGATGATCCTGATGAGCTCCGTGATTTGGCGCAATTCATTTATATGGAACTGGGGCCTGAAACCCCCTGGCATCTTAGCCGGTTCTATCCCCAATACAAAATGACCTCCCAGCCGCCAACCAGCGAAGAGATCCTAATGAATACTAAAGCCATGGGGGAAGAAATCGGCCTGGATTACATCTATATTGGTAATATCGCAGGTGTTTATGGTACTAGTTGTAAACAATGCGGACAGGATTTAATCATCCGAACGGGCTATCAGACCCGAATTGTAGGCCTGGATAATGTGGGTCGCTGTACGGAATGTGGAACGCCCGTGGATGGCGTTGGGATGAGGGTGTAATTACTTTCCCAATATGTAACCTTATACAATATCTGTTATTTTTTCAGCTGTTTATGTATCATATTATCAATCAATGTAACCATTTTCCTTCTGATTACATCAGATATATTAGAAATGTTTATCAGATATTAACAATTATCTGCTAAATTGGAATAGAACCAGGATATAATATGAAAGAAAGAATAAAACAGAGTTTACTTTCTCGCACATTGCAGGCTAAATAGAAGCCCATTGCCGGTCCAATAATCTGGTCAATGGCTTTTTTATCGCGTCGTGGTCGATGGCGATAGTAAGACAAAAAAAGATAGGAGTAATAAAATGACATCTCGGGACGCGTATTCTGAAAACACGCTTGAAGAAAAAAACCTCGATCGTTTACTTGGTGATGATGAAGTTAATGAGGAAGAGCAAATAAATTACGAAGAGATCATATCCGATCATACCGGGATCACTTCGGACGATTCAGTGAGTCTGTATCTCAATGAGATGAGCCGGGTACCCCTTTTAACCAAGGAAGAAGAGATCTCCCTTGCGAAGAAAATGGAAAAGGGCCGTATAGCTCGTTCAATGATGATTGACAGCGATGGTGAAATAGAAAACCTTGATGAGATCAAGGAAATGATCCGTGAGGGTAAAGAAGCACGGGAATATCTCATTAAGGCTAATATCCGGTTGGTGGTCAGCATTGCTAAGAAATATCGCCAATACGGGTCTTCATTTCTTGATTTGATCCAGGCTGGCAACGTTGGATTGATCCGAGCGGTGGATAAATTTGATTATTCCCGCGGTAACCGTTTCAGCACTTACGCCACCTGGTGGATCAGACGGTCTGTTTTGCGGTTTCTCAATCAAAAGGAACGGACCATTCGTCTGCCAAATTACCTGAGTAACCGGCTGCGCAAGGTGCGCCACGTGACTCGGGACCTTTCTCAACAGTTGGGCAGACAGCCCACTCTGGATGAGATTTCGGAACATGTCGAACAGTCTCCGGAAGAACTGCGTCAATTGATTGATTATGCACGCCTGCCAATTTCACTGGATAAACCAGTCGGTGAAGATGGCGAGACTGAATTGCTTAATTTTGTTGAAAATGAAAGCGAACCTACACCATTCAATTCGGTTCAACAGCGAATGCTTGAATCGGATATTGAAAATGCGTTGGGCGAACTTTCTGAACGTGAAGCCAGCATTATCAAATTGCGCTTTGGTCTGGAAGGTAACCGGAGCCATACCCTGAAGGAATTGGGCGAGATCTTTGGCGTGACCCGAGAGCGAATTCGCCAAATTCAGCAGAAAGCTCTGCGAAAACTTCGCAGTCCGCAAAATCAGGTACGTTTACGTAACTACATGTAGGAAGATAAAAGATTACGCCCCTCAGAAATTTCTGAGGGGTATTTTTTGTCCTTTGAAATGGATGGGGGGAAAAATAACAAGCAGCACCGTTTGGTTTTCTTTTCAAGCCATGAACTGGAGAATCCGAGTAGACTTAACGATGAAACGTGCGTAGAAAGGGTGCTAAATGGATTTTCAATCGATATTACAAAGTTGGTTTACCTCATTTATTGATTTTTTTCCAAAGATCGTTGCGGCTCTTGTTATTTTTCTGATTACCATTGTTGGTGCTGGCTTTGTTGCGAAATCGGTAAAAAAATATAGCGCTAAGCGGATAAAAAGCCCTGAGCTTCTTCAACTCATTTTTCGAATTACTCGTTGGACTTTGTTAATTGTGGGGACGGTTGTCGCCTTGGATCAGGTCAATTTTAATGTAACGGGATTTATCGCCGGTCTGGGCGTGGCGGGGTTTACTATTGGATTTGCTTTACAAGATATGGCAAAGAACTTCATCAGCGGGCTGTTATTGCTTTATCGCCAGCCGTTTATCATCGATGATGCTGTAAAGATATCAACCTTTACGGGCTTGATTACCGAAATCAATATCCGGGATACTGTTCTCAAGACCTATGACGGTGAAACTGTTATCATTCCGAACCAGGAAGTGTTTGAAAACCCAATTGTTAATTACACGCACACAAAATTGCGCCGGCAGCAGGTGACGATTGGCCTGGGCTATGAAGAGGACAGCGACAAAGCCCAGAATATATTTCTGAAGGTTGTTCAGGGAGTGGAAGGGGTGGAACAGGACCCTGTACCCTCGATTTACGTGAGTGAATTAGGAAATTCGGCACTGATCTTGAAGGTCTACTATTGGACAGACCAAAAAGAGAATAATATTTTTGATGTGCAATCTCGAGTTATTACAGCAATTAAAAAAGCGTCTGATGATAATAGGATAAATTTACCTTATCCGATTCAAACAATCCGATTGGAAAAAGTGGACTAGGCCAGTGATTAAGCCAGAGGTGGATTGGGGAAAGTGACTGTAAAGGTAGTTCCTTTTCCGACTTCACTCCGTACGTCAACTTGCCCATTATGGGCTTCAATAATTGCCTTGACAATGCTCAGGCCAAGACCAGATTCCCCTTCTTTTATTTGACGAGAGTTATCAACCCGGTAAAATCGGTTGAATACATAGGGCAGGTCATTTTCAGGGATGCCTTCACCGGTGTCTTCAACCTCAATCACAGTACTTCCATCTGAGAGATTATAGGCTTTGACGGCAATCTTGCCGTCTGGATCAGAGTGACGGAAGGCGTTATTGAGCAAGTTAGAGAGTACCTGGATTAAACGACCCTCGTCAGCGAAAAGGGTTTTATAGCCATAGTTAACAAAGGTAAGCTGAAGTCTCTTGGATTCAGCCATCAATTTATATGATTTTGATAAATGATCAAATAAATTCTTTATATTCACTTCCGCTTTTTGAATGTTCAATTGACCCGAATCAGCTAATGCAAGGGTGCGCAGGTCATCCACCAATCGATTCATTTGGTTTACTTCATCCTGGACGATAGCCAGACGTTCCTTCGACAACTCTAACGAGCCGTCCTGCATGGCCTCCAAATAGCCATTGATAACCGTTAGGGGGCTGCGCAATTCATGGGCGATATCGGCTGTCATCTGATCGCGGCGGGCATTTGCCGCTGAGAGAGCAGCGCTCATTTTGTTAAATCCCTGAATTACTTCACCTAATTCATCGCCCGAGTTCGTTTCAACGATCTGACTTAATTCACCCTGTTCCATGTTGGATATTGCAGTCGAGAGTTTTGAAAGTGGACGCAGGAGGGTTTGCGTGAAAACCAGACCCAGAATAACAGCTAAAGCGACTGCGCCCAGGCTGGCATACAGCATAGCCTTGTTAGTTGTCTCGATGAATCGCTGTTCTTCGGGATTGGGCAGGAAAGCAGGGTTGAGTACCATCATCAACGCGATGGGTTTATCTTCGGTGTTGATTACCGTTGCTTTTTGAATCTCGGTTTGTGTAAGAAAGGTTCCAGTGGGGTGGGTAGGGTCTCCGACAAGGATCCCACCATTTGGCAGGGCAATAATAATGCCGGTTTGAGTTACTTTATCAAAGGGTGCTCCATCCATGTGTTGGCTGGACTGGAATAGCTTTTCGATTCCAAAAACTGTACCGGTGGCCTCATAATATTCGATTACAGTGCTGGAGTAATCACTCTTAAAGCGGTCTATAACCAGGTCCTGGAATTGCTGGTTTGAAACTCTGGATGTAAATATCCCCACGAGGGCAATAGCCAGCAGACTTACTGACATAAAGGCGATTATGAATTTTGTTCGAATTGATGGTGATTTCATAGTATTACGTATTGGTAGTAAAACGATATCCTACACCAAAGACTGTTTGGATATATTTAGGGTTTCCAGGATCTTCTTCTATTTTTACCCTTAAATTGCGAATGTGGACATTGATAGTTTTTTCAAGGGAGTCGTAAGTATCACCCTGGATTTCACACAAGATCTGCTCCCGAGTGAAAACCCGACCAGGATTTTTAGTGAGGGTTAATAGCAATTGAAATTCAGTTGGTGTCAGGGTGATTTCCTTATCATTCAACGATACTTTAAATTTCTCCGAATCGATTCTCAGGCTGCCAAATTGAATGATTTTATTTTGAATCTGGGATGAATCTGAGCGACGCAGCACAGATTTAATCCGGGCTGCCAACTCTGCCATACCAAAAGGTTTCGTTACATAATCGTCTGCACCTAATCCCAATCCAATGACCTTATCGGTTTCCTCGACCCTGGCCGTGAGCAGGATGATGGGTGTATTGCTTTCCTTTCGATAGGCCTTAATAAATTCAAATCCATCCATATGCGGCATCATGATATCAAGCAGGATAATATCTGGATGATGGATGCGAGCCTTGGTTAATGCCTGATTCCCATCCCAGGCAGTTAGAGTTCTGTAGCCTTTGGAACTGAGGTAATCCGTGACTAAACGCGTCACGGAGAATTTATCATCAACAATTAAGACCAGCTTGTTGTTCATATTTGTTTCGCCAGATGGCATCTCAATTCTTTCTATTAATTATACATGGCAAAGGTTTTTAGAAGCTGCCACATAAAGGTTAGCTTGAATTCATTCAGAAATGATAAAGAAAATGCGATAGAATAAAATCACTACGATCAACCTCACCAGTAGAAAAGGATCGGAGATGTCTGGAATTGCACTGCAGCCGGGAATTATTTATGGACCGATCCTTTCACGTCGTTTAGGAAGGTCGTTAGGGATTAACCTTTTACCCCCAGATCGAAAGGTCTGTTCATTCAATTGCGTCTATTGTCAATATGGATATACAGATGACTTGATGCTACATCCTATCCGGTCAACATTACCTAAACCACCAGAGGTCTATGCGGCTGTTGAAGCTGCCCTTAAAAAACCACGGAGCATTGACTACCTGACCTTTTCTGGAAATGGGGAGCCGACCATCCATCCTGATTTTCCTGAAATAGTTCGAGGGGTCAAAGCAATCAAAGATAAGCTGAGACCGGATGCTAAGCTGGCGATATTGTCCAATTCATCAAGGGTAAACGATCCTGAGGTTGCGGCTGCGCTTCGCCTTTTTGATGCACCGATAATGAAGCTGGATGCAGGTGATCAGGAGACTTTTAAGGCGATTAATCAACCCCATAAGGGATTGGATATTAACAGCATTGTTAGGGGTTTAAAACGGCTGCCAATATTGTTCGTTCAAAGTGTTTTAGTCAATGGTAAGGTTTCCAATATCAGAGGAAAGGCTTTTGAGAATTGGGCTGAGAAACTTGTTTATCTTCATCCCCGGATGGTTCAAATTTATTCCACGGAAAGGCCAACCGCTCAAAACGAGCTGGATTGCGTCTCCCCGGAGAAATTACAGAAGATTGCCTCGGCTCTGCAGGAACGCTACCAACTAAATGTCCATGCCTACTGGCAAAATTGAACATATTTTTTGAGTTGTTGTTGAGAGAAACAACAGGTATAATTTTGGAGTTCATATGCAGGCGATATAATTTCTTGTCGCCGCCATTTGGATGATACTACCCGATCAATATTCGGTGATGATAAATTCTGGCTTCTAAATTTGAAACCTAAAAATCAATCCTGGCCGATGGCTGGAATATCATTGCAGGGAATTCCGGGTGAAACCAAGGAGGTGAAACGGTCTTGATCAAAGTTGAAAAGCGTGATAACGAATCCTTCTCTCAGCTTATGCGACGATTTCGTAAAAAAGTGACCGGATCCAAGGTACTTTCTGAGCATCGTAGACGACGATTCTTTACGTCTAAGAGTGAGGAAAGGCGTATTGCTAAGAAGAAGGCAATTCGCCGGGTGCACAGGAATACAAAATAGAATTTCAATCGGTCAGGATTGAATTTTCCATCAAACACAGAACAAAGGAATTAATTGCGTCAATCCACATCCGCCTTAATAAAGGCTGATTTGGGATATTTGTTTTGTTAATGGAAAAGAGCATTGATAACCTGAAGAATTACCTTGGGAATAATACTATGAGATTTTCAATACTCATTTTTCCACGCTTGAAATTTGGTCAGGGGGGAAAGCGCCTGAAAGGAGCAGCTTGGATTTACCAGGGATTCGGATTGACGATATCTAGGCTATTGTAGGGTATGTTTATTGCGAAGATACATCCTGACCACTTCCTGCTGCGATACTGATAGAAGGGTGCTGATTTTTCCTTATTTCTCATTCGGAGGGAAACCCGCCAAATCTGATAGCCAGCCAACAGTAACTGTATGGCGAATGTAAAAGCGAGAACCAGGTATAAATAAACTTAGTAAATCTTTTTTCTTAACCTTTATAATTTAAGAAGAAATCAAGCCCTCAATTTTAGCGTTAAGCTATTGATTAACTTCTTTGTGGATTGTTGGACTGCTATTCACCAAAATTTTCATCAATCAAGGCTTTAAAACTTTCAACAGCTTTCTCTGCATCATCACCATCGGCAACAATCTCTACTTCGTGGTTCTGCATCACGCCCAAAGTCAGAATATTCAGAATACTCTTGGCATTCACAACAGGACTATCGTCTGTGAGATTCTGAACGGTAATATCAGCTTTATATTTATTCGCTGTCTGAACGAATAAGGACGCAGGCCTGGCATGAAGCCCGGAAGGATGTTGGATTGTGGTCTTAAGTGTTAGTTTCATTTCACTCCTTTAAATAACGATTACTGTATCAAAAACTTGGTAGCTTCGCGGGCTTTCGCTCATAATGATAAAAATGTGCAGCGACCGCGTCATCGATTATACGATGATCGTCATTTATTGTCATTAAAATATTTGGATGAATTTCGTGCTTTGGTGAGTGTTAGGGAGGAACCTGAGCTTATTATTTGTTAGGGTGGTCAATTTCCGATTAGTTATAGTCTTCAATGATAAAAAATGGGGGAATATCCGATTACACATTCTAGTGTTTTGCCTTTCGGTTTGATTTCGTAGAGGCTGCTTGAAAATTTTCACTTTCGTGCATAAGTACTTATAAATTAGAGGTGAAAAATTATTTTTGTTTACTCGTCGATAGATTAACCTATATTTTTACCAAATTGGTGTTGCGTGGCTTTGACAAGTTCTGCTAAAATAGAGCAAGCATTCTAGCGAACACCAATTCAAAAAGAGAATAATTATGACAAGAACACTGATCAGAGCAGGAACAGTTCTGACGATGAATGACCAGAGGGGAATTTTTACTCCTGGTCATTTATTAATTGAGGGATCAAATATTCTTGCCGTTGGACGGCCTGAAGATGTGACGAAAGATGGTGTGACTGAAATTGTCGATTTCAGCGACCGTCTGGTTATGCCCGGCTTGATTAATGCTCATGCGCATACGCCGATGTCTCTTTTCAGGGGGCTGGCTGAGGGCATTTCATTGTTCACGATGGATGGTTTTATCAACTGTCTGCGCCGGCTTGAGTCCGCAGCGGATTCATCAATGGTTCCGGCTGCAGTCGAAGTCAGCTGTGCAGAGATGATACGCACTGGCACGACCTGTTTTGCAGATCAGTATTTCTACATGAAAGATATTTACCCTGTAGTAGACAGAAGTGGGTTAAGGGCTGCCCTGGCGTATGGAATCGTTGAATTGGGTGACGAGGATTCGCGCCAGCGGGAAATCCGATCCGTAACCGAATTTCTTGAAAGTTTTTCAAACCATCCAAGGATAAAAGGGTGGGTTGGTCCCCATGCCTTTTTCGTTGATAACAGCGAAGAGATTATTGCTCTAGAGTTGGACCTTGCCCGGCGTTTTGACACCGGACTTCATATCCATTTTGCTACCAGCAGTGAAGAGGAAGATTACTGTCAAGCCAAATTTGGCCTCTCAGCTGTTAAAAGAATGAAACAATTAGGAATATTGGAATACCCCCTCTTGGCCGCGCATGCCATCACTGTTCCTGAAAGCGATTATGCGATGTTGGCTGAAAGCCCGTTCACGGCCGTTATCTGTGCATCTTCATCCATGCGCAGCGGATTTCCGGCTGCCCCGGTCAAGGCAATGCGCGATGCGGGGATAAACCTGGCCATTGGAACAGATAATGTGGCCAATGCAAATTCCTATGACCTTTTCAGAGAGATGGATATTACAGCCAAGTTGCAGGTTTATCGGGAATCGGAACCAGGGGTTATCCCTGCCAGAGAAATTCTGGAAATGGCTACCCTGGGTGGCGCTAAAGCTCTGGGTTGGGAGGATAGGATTGGCAGCCTCGAGCCTGGTAAACTGGCCGATTTAATCGCTCTGGACCTGAAGGATATCGGCTGGGGACCAAAAGGTGCACAGGATCTTTACACGGCGATAGTTTATGCCATCAGCGGCATGCATGTTACTGATGTAATGGTTGATGGCAGGTGGCTCCTGCAGAGTAAGGAATGGAAGACAATGGATTATTCAAGTGCGGTAAGCCGGATGAATAAGGATTACAAGCGACTGGAAGAAAACTTAAATCAATTATAGGAGAGAAAATGCGACGAATTGTTATTGATTGTGATCCCGGCATTGATGATGCCCAGGCCATTATGATGGCCTATTGCCATCCCGATATCAAGATAGAAGCGATCACAACCGTTTCAGGCAATGTGGGGGTAGAACATACTTCAGTTAATGCTCTGAAAATTTTGGATGTTTTAGATGCGGAACCGATCCCGGTTTATGCGGGGGCTGCTTCAGGTCTGGTGATAGAAGGTCAAAACGCCAGTTACGTCCATGGCGAAGATGGCCTGGGCGGAGTGGATATTCCAGAATCGAAACGAAAATTGGAAGATAAACCTGCGGCATTGGCATTAATCGACCTGGCCAGGCAGAACCCAGGTGAATTGGAATTGATCGCTATTGGCCCGTTGACCAACCTGGCGTTGGCTTTAAGGCTGGATCCGGAATTGCCCTCGCGCTATAAGAAACTGGTTATTATGGGTGGGGCTCATTTCGCCCAGGGGAACACGCCCAATTATTCGGCAGAATTCAATCTGTATGCTGACCCGGATGCGGCGGCAGTGGTTTTCGCCAACTGGCCAAAGTTTTCTATGATTTCCTGGGAGGCGACCATCGCACATGGCATGCCGATTGATGATTTTACAGCACTTTTTAGCTTTGGTAACAAACGCAGCAAATTCCTCCAGGCTATCACCAAACATACGATCAAATTTCTGCGCGAGGTGCTCAATCGGGAAATGAGTTTTGCTGCTGATCCTCTGGCAATGGCAGTTTTGATGGAACCGGAGATCGTTGAAGAGGTTGCTGAAAAATATGTCCAGATTGAGCGGACGGGTGAATTGAGCCGAGGTATGACGGTCATTGATTGGTGGGGCATGTCCAAAAAGGCACCCAATGTGGAAATTATTTTAAAGGTGAACCAGAAACGATTCTACGAACTTTTGAAAAACGCTTTTGAATAGAAAGGAAAATCAAATGAAAGTTGTGCTTCCTCCTGACCCATGGCAAAAGGTTAAAACCTATCATGACCTTCCAGCTGATGAAGTTATATCCGCGCTGCAGAAGGAAATCCGCCGGGGTCATATGGAAAATGCTGCCAGGCTGGCTTATGAGCTTATCCAAACCAGTCCTGAACTGGAAGAGAAACTCTGGGCACGTTTGGCGGTCATCTCCGTTGAAGATGTGGGGATGGGCAATCCGAATGCCCCTGTGTTGATTAATACCTTATATGAGATGCATGCACGTTTCAGTAAAGGTGCTACAGACCGACCCTTATTCGCCATCCATGCAGTGAGGTTCCTTTGCGAACAGGAAAAGGATCGTTCCAGTGATGAATTGCTCAATTGGATCAAGCAGACTAATCAGGCACCTGAGGTCCCTGATTATGCACTTGACATGCATACCAAACGGGGCGCGGAAATGGGCCGTGACTTGAACTATTTTTATGAGGAAGGGTCAAAAATCGCTCCCGAGAAGGCTAACCGAAATAAGACTTATCGGGAAAGACTTCTAGAAATGCTGGAAGATGTGTGATTTGATAACTGAAATGCATCTGTCTTACAATATGATAAAATAGATGAATCTTGTTAACAAAAATTTAATTAAAGAAGGAGGTGGTGGCAGGAAATACCTTGAATCAATAATGATGGTTCCAATTACTAGTTAGTATCGTATTTGAATAAGGAGAATAGAATGAAAAGCCGTTTATTGTATACCGTCTCATTACTTGTGATCATGACCATGGTTTTGACCGCTTGTGGAACGACAGCGACCGAAGAAGTTATGGACGAGCCGGAATTCACCGCAGCATTGATTACCCCAAATCCATTGGGTGACCGCTCATTCATTGACTCTTCAGCCCGCGGGATTGACCGCGCCAATGAAGAACTTCCGGTCCAGGCAGATGTTATTGAGACCCAGGGCGTTGCAGAACATGAATCTGCACTCCGCGCTGCCATTGCCCAGGGTTATGACATCATCCTCCCCCTTGCTTTTGATGCAGAACTCTTGATGAACATTGCTGCCGAATTCCCGGAGCAGAAGTTTGCTTCTCCGTCAGAGGTTTTCGCCACTGAACTTCCCGATAACCTGATTGCTTTCCAGATCAACGTTCATGAATCCAGCTTCCTGGTTGGCCTGATCGCCGGCAGCTTGACCCAGACCAAGATTGTTGGTGCTGTGGTCGGTGGTGATTCACCCGGTCTGAATCAGTTCTTCTATGGTTACAAGCAGGGCGTTCTGGAAGTTTGCCCCGATTGTGAAGTTATGGTGAGCTACCTTGGTTTTGACTTCTCCAACCCAACCCTGGGTAAAGAGACCGCCGCAGCGCAATATGATGCTGGCGCGGATATCATTTACCAGATTGCTGGCCGTTCTGGTGAGGGCGTCATCGCCGCTTCCCAGGAATATGGTCTGTTCTCGATTGGTGTTGACTCCAATCAGGACTTTGTTGCTCCCGGTAACGTGATTGTTTCAATGATCAAACGAACCGATATCACAACCTATCTGCCCATTGAGATGGTTGTTGATGGCACATTTACAGGTGGTTTCATGGAGATTGGTATGGCTGATGGTGGTGCTGGCCTCTCATGGGATGATGGTTCCACAACCTTCGCTGATGAAGGTCCCGCAGACATGGTAGCCATGTTGGGTGATGTTCAGGCTCTGGTCGAAGATTACCGGGCTCAGGTCCTCGCCGGCGACTATGTGGTTTGCAATGCGTTGATTGATGCTGAGCTGACCTCCGATGCCTGTGCGCCTCTGAAGTAAGAACCTGAAAATTTGTTAGGTAATACACAGCCCTGGAGTTGCCTCCAGGGCTGTTACAAGGATGAATTATGGCTAACGCAGTAGAGTTATTAGGTATCTCCAAGTATTTTCCCTCAACTGAAGTCCAGGCAAATGATGATGTCAATTTTTCAGTAAAAGAAGCTGAGATCCATGCCCTGGTGGGTGAGAATGGCGCTGGCAAAACCACATTGATGAACATCCTTTATGGACTGATCAAACCCGATGGCGGGAAAATTTTGATTAATGAAAAACTGGCCCATATCAATCATCCGGATGATGCCATCCGGCTGGGAATTGGTATGGTTCACCAACACTTTAAGCTGGTTCCATCTTTCACCGTGGCACAGAATATTATGCTGGGTATGGAGCCAAATAAATTCGGATGGCTTAAACAACGGGATGAAATCGAACTGGTGGAGGCTCTATCAAAGAAATTTGGATTGCCAGTTGACCCGCGAGCCAAAGTAAGCGAATTGCCAGTTGGCATGCAGCAAAGGGTGGAAATTCTAAAAACACTACAGCGCGATACAAAAATCCTGGTTTTGGATGAACCAACCGCTGTGCTCACTCCTCAGGAAGTCCGTGATCTGATGGTCGTGGTCAAGCGATTATCAGAGGAGCAGGGTCACACGATCATTTTTATTACCCATAAGTTGATTGAGGTTATTGAAGTGGCTGATCGGGTGACGGTCATGCGAGATGGTAAGAATGTGGGTACTAAGAATGTTGCTGGTACGGACATTCCTGAAATGGCCCGGATGATGGTTGGGCGGGAAGTTCTTTTCAGGGTGAAAAAGGAAGCTGCCAAACCCGGTGACCTCGTTCTGGAGGCTGACGGCTTGACTGTCGCTTCCGATAATGGCTATCCGGTAGTGATGGATTTATCATTGAAAGTCCGCTCCGGAGAGATTTTGGGTGTGGCTGGGGTAAGTGGTAACGGCCAAACTGAGCTGGTGGAAGCCATCTCGGGTATTCGACCCGTAGAAATCGGCACCATTAAACTGAATGGAGAGGTTGTCACAAATACTTCTGTGAATGAACGCAGGCATACTGGTATGGCGCATATTCCGGAAGATCGGATCCATATGGGGCTGAATTTGAACACCAATATGGATGAAAATGTTCTCTTGAGCCGCCAGCGAGATAAAGGCTTCAATAAATATGGTCTGCTTCGTCGTAAGAAGGTCTCGGAATTTGCCGGGCAAATCATCGAGGATTTTGATGTCCACGGTGCCAAACCGGGCGGCAGCGTTGATACGTTGTCCGGCGGTAATATGCAGAAAATTGTTGTTGGTCGAGAACTTTCATACGAACCGGAATTTATTATTGCCAACCAACCAACTCGAGGGCTGGATGTCGGCAGCATTGAGTTTGTCCATCGGACCTTGATTGAAGCTCGCGATCGGGGATCTGCAATTCTATTGGTCTCAGTTGAATTGGATGAGATCATGTCCCTGAGTGACAGAGTGGCTGTTATTTATCGCGGCAAGATCAATGGAGAGTTTGACATCAAAGATGCAACCGAGGAAAAATTAGGGATCCTGATGGCTGGGGGATCGCTTGAGGATATTGAAGGATCTAATAATGGCAACGAGCCTGCTGTGCAGGAAGCGCCATAAGAGGTGAGGGACAATATGGATAAAGAACGATATAAAAAATTAGTCAATACGCTGCTTATCCCAGTTCTGGCAATTGTCTCCGGCCTGATCGTGGCAGCTTTGCTGGTCCTGACGACCGGAAAGTCGCCATTTGATGCCTATAAGGTATTGTTTAATTCCGGTTTCAGTTGTGAAAGTCTGGATCGCTGTACATTTGTGACGACCTTGGAGCGTGCCACACCCCTCATCCTGACCGGGTTATCTGCTTTGGTAGCCTTCCGGACTGGCATTTTTAGTCTTGGTCAGGAAGGACAGATGATGTTGGGCGCTGTTACAGCTGCCTGGCTGGGTTATGCGCTTGATCTCCCTTATGTCATCCACCCAATTGTAATTATTCTTGCTGCTGCTGTAGTTGCGGGCGCCTATGGGTATATTCCCGGTGTTCTTAAAGTAAAACTCGGTGTTAATGAGTTGATCTCAACGATCATGTTGAACGAGATCGCGATCCTTTTCCTGGAATGGGTTGTTAACTTCCCACTCCGAGCGGATGCCGGTGCAGCTGCTCACTCTTTCATTATCCAAGAGACAGCATGGCTGCCTTCATTTTTGCCCAGCTCACGCTGGGGAGTGGGTTTTGTTATCGCCATTATTATGGCGGTCGTGATCTACTTCCTTGTCTGGCGGACATCCACTGGTTATGAACAGCGGATGTCGGGTAATGCGCCCCGGTTTGCGAAATATGGCGGTATTAAAAATGAGAAAGCTGCTCTGCGCGGCATGATCATCAGCGGTGCCCTGGCTGGCCTGGCAGGCGCGATTGAGGTCATGGGCGTCAACCACCGGATTATGACTGGATATTCCACCGGATTGGGATTTGATGGTGTCAGCGTGGCTATTCTCGGCCAGACAAATCCGATTGGCGTTGTTATTGTCGCTATCTTGTTTGCCGGTGTCCGGCTGGGTGCTCAGTTAGGTCTGCAGATCCAGTTGAAAGTGCCAAGGGAATTGGGCGGTGTGATCATTGCCTTTATTATCCTCTTTGTTGCCTCGGATAACTTCTTCCTGGGTGGAATTAACTGGGTTCGAAACAAAATTGCGAAATTTAAGAGTAAGAAGACCGTCGAGGAAGGAAGTGACTGATGCAGGAGTTCCTGAGCTTTTTTACCATCCCCTTATTCTCCAGCGCAATTCGCCTTGGAACCCCAATCATCCTGGCTGCTCTGGGTGGCGCAATCTGCAACCGGGCAGGTGTTTTGAACCTGGCTCTGGAGGGCAAAATGCTCCTCGGGGCCTTCCTGGGCATTATCAGCGCCTATTATATACAACATAATCCATTCCTGCCCATGCCGCCGGTCCTGAGTACCTATCTGGCTTTGGTCGTTGCGATGGCCTCGGGCGGACTCTTAGGCGCTCTCTTTGCCTTCCTCCATATAAAGTACAAGGTCAATCTGGTTATTCTGGCAATCGCCATCAACCTGATGCTGCTTGAGCTAACCGTATTTATGATGCGTGTAATGTTTGGACAGGTTGGCACATGGTCTGATCCGAGTATTGTTCAGCTGCCCGATATTGAATTGCCAATCATCAAGAACATCCCTGTACTGGGTGATCTGCTGAGCGGATATAACATTATTGTCTACTCGGCTGTATTTCTCAGTATCCTGGGCTATTTTGTGCTTTTCCACACGAAATTTGGGCGCCATATTCGGGCTGTTGGTGAGAATATTGAAGCCGCAAGAACCGTAGGGATTAATGTCAACCGGGTTCAGATCTTTGCCCTGATAATCAGCGGTGCTCTGGCAGCTCTTGGCGGAGCATTTCTCTCCGTAGGACATTTGACCCTCTTCACCCGCAATATGAGCAATGGGCGAGGGTGGCTGGGTATTTCCGCTGCACTCTTTGGTTTCAACCATCCAATTGGCGTCTATTTCTCAGGGCTTTTCTTCGGCTTCGCAGATGCCGCAGCAATCCGGCTCCAAAATGTGACAGAACTGCCGCCAAGTCTAGTTCAGGTATTGCCGTTTATCGCCACAATTGTTGCTTTGGTCCTCGTTGCTTTGAGAACCAAGTTGGCTACATTGATCAACAAACGTAAGTTTTTTAGCTCAAGGGAAATGCAAACCCATGATGAAGAAGGGGAGAAATCTGGTGCTTAGTTGCCAGGTCGTTACCGTTTGAAAGCAGCAATACCTCGGCTCAAGCCGAGGCTTGCTTTAAATTTTTGATATAAAGGAGAGACTGATGGAATTTCACATTAAATGCCAACCAGAAGAAGTGTCCCGATATGTCCTTTGCCCAGGCTCCCAACGAAGGGCTGCGAGAATTGCCGAACGGTTTGACAACATGGAGAAAGTCGCTGACGATCGCGGGATCGTGGTTTTCACTGGGTATTACAAGGGTGTGATGATGACCTCATGCGGCACGGGCATGGGCGGGCCTGCGGTTGCGATTTGCATGGAAGAACTGGCTAATTTGGGCGCTGATACCTTCATTCGTGTGGGTTCATGCGGCGTATTTCAGGATAATCAGGGACCCGGGGATATTATCATTGCCAGCGGGACGGTACGTGAAGGCGGGACCTCTAAGGCCTATTTACCCATCGCATTCCCTGCTGTGCCCACCTACGAGGTCCTGGAGGCCCTGGTGAAGGCTGCAGACGGCTTGGAGACACCTTATACTGTCGGTGTAGGGATTGCCGGAGACGCATTCTACAATCCGAGAGAACTCTATGAGCCGGGTTTGCTGAAGAAATCAGGATTAGTTTCTGTGGAAATGGAAAGCGATACCCTGTTTATTCTGGGTCAATTCCGTGGTTTGCGGACTGGTGCTTTATATGCTTCCGATGGGACAAATAACGAAATAAAACCAGTCTGGGGTGAAGAGAAATATCTCAAAGGTGAAATGGATATGATCACCATTGCACTGGAAGGGATGCTGGCAATTGCTAAGGCGGATAACGAATAATAACTTTTTTACAGATTGCCAACCGAGTTGAAGATATTTCAACTCGGTTTTTTCTTATCGGTCATAATTACGACCTTGTGTAGTAATTTGCGGAATAATTCCTTTATTTTCGTATAGAGACCTTCTGAACTCATGACAATGACCATTGTGGATATGATCATTCCCCCGATTGAGCGGGGAATGCCCATTTGAATGGACAGTCCGGTCATCGCCGCCAGCCTGACTCCACCCAGGATGAAAGATGAAAACAGAATGCCAATAGGATGGCAGAAACCCAAGAGGGCGACCATCACGCCATCGAAGACATCTGAACTGGTGAAATTATCAACAAAACGGTAATGAACCCCCAATATCTCAATGCCGCCGGCCAGACCTGCCAGAGCGCCTGAGATCAGCATGCCAATATAAATTGAACGTCGGGCATTGATCCCCCCGTAATTGGAAAAGGTAGCGTTATCCCCCGACATGCGAATTTCATAACCCGACGAGGTCCGGTAGAACCAGAATAGAGCCAGGAAAACAATGATTATCGCGATAAAGAACCCCAGGTTTAGTTTTGTGGTAGGGGTTAGTGTCAGAAGTCTGGCGCTTTCCGGGATCCAATGTCCATATCCGGATGGGATAAAACCGATCAGATAAAGGGCGATGTAATTTAGCAAAATGGTCGAGAGGATCTCGTTGATATTAAAATGGAGTTTGAGTATCGCAGGGAGGGCAGCATAGGCCATACCGAACAGGGTGGCAGCGAGAAGAGCCAACGCGGGATGGATGATAGGTGGCAAAGAAAAACGACTGGCAATCCAGTTGGCTGCTGCCGCGCCTAGTATCATCTGACCCATCTGTCCTATGCTAAAAAAGCCCACACGGAAAGCTACTGTGGCAGAAAGGCCGAGAAGTATTAATGGCGTTGCGTATTGAAGGGTGGTCAGGACAGCGCAGTTGCTGCTATTTTCGCAGCCAAAGCCGGCTTCTAATAGAACATGAAAAGCTGTAAGGGGGGAGTTATTTGTCAGAAGAATAAATAAACCGCCTGCCAATAATCCAATGCCAGCCGCAATTAAGGGCTGGAATATGTAATCTTTGGTGCTTCTATGACGTGTGAACAATGAAAAACCTGACTGGGGAATAGTCTAGAGGAATAATTAACAAACAAAGTATAGCTTAAATTCGGGGGTGCGGGACTTCAGCTTGAATGAGGAGACCACCCTCCGGTTTATTCTTTATCCGAAGACGACCCCCCAGGAGTGATACTCTTTCCTCGATTCCAATTAACCCGTAATGACCTTCCTTGGAATAGTTGGCAAGGATTAGTTTTTCATCAATCCCGCTCCCATTATCTTCTATATAAATCATCAGCGATCGGGGGGAATTGCGTTTTAATGTGATGATGGCCTCTGTTGCCGAGGAGTGTTTGTAAATATTGTTCAGGCTTTCCTGAACAATTCGGTAGATTGAGAGCTCAATGATTTCAGGAAGTCGGCCAATTTCGTTATCAAGATTTAATTGGAGATGGATTCCTGCTCTTTTGGACCAATCCAAAGCAAAAGACTGGATAGCTGCATTGAGACCCAGGCTATCAATTGTTGGAGGGCGTAAATTTCCACAGATATTCCGGAGGTCGTCGATCATCCCGCGAATATTTTCCTTAACGAAACCAAGGTCAGTTTGAAGGCTCTCCACGGCGTTATATTGACTGCCAATTTCTTCCAGTTGATAGTTGGTACTTAGAAGGTCTTGAATGATCTGGTCGTGGATTTCCCTGGCGAGGTGTTTCCGTTCATTTTCTGAATCAACGATAAACCTGCGTTGGGCATTTTGGAGGGCCTGGTTCGCGCTATCCAGGCTGGTAATTTGTTCCGTCAGTCGATTGACCAACTGATTATATAGTTCTTCTCTATTTGCGCTATCCTGTTCCAGGATCATCTGCCCCAATTGGAGTTTATTGGCATGATCGCTGAACTCATAATATTTATCCATGGCCCAAATGATGGGCAGCAATTGTTGGTAATTGGTAGTCCCAACCAGAGAAGCGATTATTTCTTCCCGGTCAGCATCTTCCGTAATGAACTCGGATGCGCAGTAACCCTCTCGTAAAACAAGGATCCGATCTGTAACATCAAGGAGGTGATCCAAATTATTGCTAAAGAAGATGATGGACTTTCCTTCCTGCTGCCATTGGGAGATCAGATTCATGAGTACACGTTGATAGGGGTAGCTTAAGACCTGGGTTGGTTCATCAATGATGATGAGATCAGGTGTGCCGGTCATGACCTGAGCAATGGCGACCATCTGACGTTTCTCGAGGCTCAGATTGAAAACTTCTTCACGCAGACTTGAGTAATCTACACCAAGGAGTGACAGGATCTCTTTTGCTTTCTGGTCCATAGCCATCTGGTCAGGGACTTTTAAGAGGTTCTTTGTGGAAGAAAAAGCAATTTCATTCCCCAAAAAGATATTACTTGTGATATCGAGGTTTTCTGCAAGGCGGGGGGTTTGATGGATAACTTCGATTCCCAGCGAGCGGAAATTTGCAGGCCAATGGATCTGATGATTCTTGAAAAGGATTTCGCCTTCATCAGGGGGATAAATTCCAGCGAGGACCATTGCAAGCGTGGATTTACCGGAGCCGCTTTGGCCAGTGACGCCAATCACTTCACCAGAATACAACTGGAAATCAATACTTCTCAGGGCGGAGAGTGTCCCAAAACGTTTGCTAAGCTCCCTTACTTCAAGAAGTATTTGTTTACTGATGTAATTGCTTTTCAATTTAGACCAAGTCCTCAATTATATGTTTGATTGTGGTCGAATCCAGCATTTTCTTATCAACAAAGGCTGTTGCGCCAGCTTCAATGCCCTGGTGATGGAAGGCCTGGTCGGGATAGGCACTAATGAGAATAATTTTGGTTTTCTGAGCGAATTTTCTTATGCGTTTTACACCGAGAATGCCATTTTCATCTCCCAGAATCACATCCATAAAAATCAAAGATAAATTGGCTGCTTTGGAGATACTGATAGCTTTTTCTAAAGTGTCAGCCTCAAAAACCTGGATTGAGTCGTTTGTGTTATTAATGATGCGTTTGAGGTGGTACCTGAACCGGGGGTTGTCATCAACAAGCAAAATTTGCATATACGACTTGCCTTTGGTCAGCACTTCATGGGCATCAAAGCTTTGGTAATCCAAATCTTTTAGGACGTTTGGATGGTCGTTGACATAATTCACAGCTTCCAAACGACTTTGGACATTTAAATTTCGATATATCCTTGTCAAGTGGTTTTCAATTGTTTTTACGCTGAGATTCAATTGATATGCAATTTTCTGATTATTCCATCCCTTTTTGAGTAATTCGAGAATTTCCCTCTGACGGAGGGATAAAGCTGGAGTTAGGGAATTTCTTTCACCATGAGTGATCAACTTTTCAACCAACGAGCTGGAAATCCATCGTTCACCATTGATAATTCTTTCCAATGCAAGGTTAAGGTCCTGTAACGGCTGGTCTTTCAGATGATAACCGTTTACACCGGCTGCCAGGAGGCCCTGAACATATACATCGTCATCATAAGCACTGATGACCAGGATTTTCATCTCAGGGTATTCTTTTCGGATTTCTCGAATTGCTGTAATGGGTTCAAAATCCGGCATGGTTATGTCAATTAGAAGGATGTCAGGTTTTATTTCATGAAGAGCAGTGACCAGAGTGGGGCCGCTGCTCGCCTCACCGCGAACTATAATATTGGGAAGGGACTCAATGGCATTTCTGATGCCAGAGCGGACAATCGCATGATCGTCGGCTAATAGGACATTGTATTTTCGCATGAATCGATTATAACATTAAGCCTTGTTTAGCCTTCGCATAGCAATCGAAAAAGGAGGTGTATACATTAGGGGATTCCTCCTAAGACGTTTAAGGGGAAGTCTTGTTTTAGATTCTCGCAATTTGCTCTACACTATTAAAGCCTTGTTAATTTCTATTAAAGCGCGTTAACATGAAATTTAGAGCATTTACGACTTCTGAAAAGGAGGAAATTTGAGGAAAGACGATAAGTTTCTAGTAATAACATTCAACCAAAAGGAGAATAGAAAATGAAGAAAAAGTTATTGGGAATTTTGGGTTTGCTGGTTGTCATTTCGATGATCTTGACAGCTTGCCAGACCGCATCTGAAGGGTCAGAGGGGCTGGCAGTAGGTATTGTTCTACCAACCAAAGATGAGCCCCGCTGGATTCAGGACCAAACACGGTTCGAGAACGCCCTATCAGCAGCAGGATTTAATGTTGAAATCCTTTTCAGTCAGGGCGATTCCTCACTTGAGAAAGCCAATGTGGAATCACTGATCACCAAGGGCATCAAAGTCCTGATCATTTGCCCGCATGACAGTGCTGCTGCGGCGGCTTCAGCCGAAGCGGCCCGAGACGCTGGTGTGACCGTCATTTCCTATGACCGCCTGATTACTGGCACGGATGCTGTGGATTATTATGTGACCTTCGACAGCGTGGCCGTTGGCGAAGCCCAGGCGCAATACCTGGTGGACAAGGCTGAGGGCGAAGGAAACCCACTGTACCTGTTTGCTGGTGCCGCCACCGACAACAACGCCTTCCTGTTCTTTGAAGGTGCCTGGAATGTCCTGCAGCCGAAGATCGCTGATGGCACGTTCTATATTGTGAACTCCTCCGAAGCTATTGCTTTGCAGGATAAAGCCGAATTGACCCGGGATGAGATGAGCAATATTATTGGTCAGGTCACCACGAACTGGGACTTTGACGATGCCAAGAGCCTGGCCGAGGCCAACCTGACCGCTGCTGGTGCAGAGGACAAGGGTGATGTCTATATCCTGGCTCCGAATGATGGGACCGCTCGAGCGATCGCTGATGCTTTCGCAGCTGACACGGATGTGAGCAGCTATATTGTCACCGGTCAGGACGCTGAAGTGGCTTCTGTCCAATACATCATTGA
>Ga0209121_10001094_pt1 | contig 28394 bp, 25 predicted proteins | sample Cruoilmetagenom3_FD_187292 | JGI IMG/M metagenome (GOLD analysis project Ga0209121, IMG submission 187292) | Oil polluted marine microbial communities from Coal Oil Point, Santa Barbara, California, USA - Sample 3 (SPAdes) (version 2) | ecosystem: Environmental > Aquatic > Marine > Oil seeps ...
AAGATGTTCTAATACTTGTCAAGAAGCAGAACGTTAACAATCGAATAGCCAAAGCTGCATCAGAGACGCAGATAACCATAAGCGGGACCAAGATTCATGTTGACACCGCCTTCAGGACAACTATAGTGAAACTGTTCCTAGGGGAAGGCGGCTCGGAATGGGTGATAGCTCGTCCGAGATCGCCTTTCCTGTTTATGTAGGCTGGTGCTCTAGGAAGTGCTGCTCCGTTCTCTTCTGAACGCGTTGCTTGCGTGCTCCAACGGAGGTACGGCGACGCACTTCCGGCGAAACACGATAGCGGGTTAGGCACAAGTCGCGTGACTGTTCTGACGTGATAGGTTGCTGGTCGAGATCGCGCAGTTCGTAAGGTCGCTGCTGCTTGAGCAGTGTGTAGATGCGACTGGCGAGGTGACTGGCACAAGCGCATATGGCTTGGGTGTGATGTTTCCCGTACTCCACCATTTGCCGATAGTAGAGCGCGGCAAACTGCACATCCCACTGGCGGGCGATGTTCGCATTTACATAGAGCGTAGCTTTCACAAGATTGGGGCCCGCCTGAGTGAGCGGCATGTGTTTGGCCTCGAAGTCACCACTCTGGTGACTCGCGGGGATGATGCCGCACCAGCTTCGGAACCGCTCGACAGAGCGAAAACGCGCGATGTCTTGGATGAAAGCTATGTAGATAGCTGCGCTGTCGGCGCCCACACCATAGATTGTCTCCAAATGACGTTCAGGGCATAGCTGGCGATATACCGGCTGGATGTGTGTCCGGCTTAGTTCCCGTCGAGCCTCACGGATCTGAGCCTGCATAGCTAGCTCACGCTGCATACGGGCCTGTAGATCAGCGTACCCTACACGCTTTGGTAAGCGGTAAAGCGTAGTCATTTCCGCGGCACGGTCAACTAACGCCGGGATCCAGTCAGTAGATGCTGCCTGCTCTGGGTAGGCTTCCTGCCAGGCCTTCGTCAGTGCTGTAGATCCAGCATCTTCGACACGCCAGGGATCGTACCAGTTCTTTCGCATCCAGTTCAGAGCACCTACAGGGATGAGCCGGGTTAGGCCACCCCAAGCCCATTGATCGTACGCTTGCAGGCGATTCTGGATAGCAACGTCTACAGAGCGCCAGCTATCCCATTCCCGGCAAGCTCTTTGCAGCGCCAGTTGATCGCCGGTGGGTAGCCGCCAGGGATCGAGATACTTCCCAACAACTGCGTAGAGTTGTGCTAGGACGCGGCTATCGATGCGATCGCTGCCGGCATGACGCTTTAGCACACGTCGCAGATCGCGCGTCTTGCGACCGTGAACGCGGTAGACACGAGCGCCGCGGTCGCTGAAATAGACGCAGACAGGATACCAGGCCATACCAGTAGCCTCACAGATGACGACGACCTGCACCGGCTCGTGGGTATCTTGATGCGCCCATTCCCAGATATGATCCATCTCTGCGGGATGTGAGCGGAAGGAACGCGGACGGCCTAGAAACTCATTGCTGGCTGGGTCAAGCACAATGGCCTTATGTGAGGCGGTGACGGCCAGATCGATACCGATCACGCGGGTCTGCATGTTAACCTCCTTAGGACTGCAGGTACCAATGGTTTACATCGCTTGGGGGCGCCGAAGCGGTGCCAAAGCCCAGTCCCGTGTCATCTGCTCAACCCAGCCTTGCGAGTAATTCGCGGCCTACCTGTTTGCATCCGGGTAGCCGCAATGTTCCCAATCGGGTCTACTGGGCGGTCCGAACGACAATCTTAGCGAAGAGGCAGCTCAGTGCTCCTCACGCGCCTTCAGTCGCCGCTTCGGGCCTCCAGTCGTAGCTTCTCACGATTGGCCGTTTTTGGCTATTCGCTGTTGTTAAGGTTCTACCTCAATATACAAGGCGCGAAGTCGCAAAGATATCAAGATAGGCTTCGCATTTCTGCAGTGGAATGCCGCCGTATGGCTTTGGAGTTTATTATGTCTTCTTGGCGTTCTTGGTGTCTTGGCGTGAAGTAATTCCCATACTGCCGGTGAGACAATACTATGAAAGGAGCAGATGATGGTGCAGAGCAATATTGACCCGGCGCTACCGCTGGTGGATCTACACCGGCATCTGGAAGGCAGTATGCGACTGGAGACCATCCTGGAGCTGGCCCAAGCCCACGGTATCCCGTTGCCTGCGGCTAAGCCTGAGGCTCTGCGGCCGTACGTGCAGGCAGTGGTTCCCCAACCCGGACTGATGGCCTTTATCGAGAAGATAGACCTGAGCATAAGCGTGCTGGCGGACCTGGTGGCCTGCCGGCGCATCGCCTATGAATGTGTTGAGGACGCGGCTGCTAAGGGCCTCGACTACATCGAGGTGCGCTTCAGCCCCCGGTATATGGCGAACCCCAACGGGCTCAACGCTGCCGATGTTGTGGCTGCTGTGGCCGACGGGACAGAGGCCGCCGCCCGGGCGTGCGATATCCGGGCCAACCTGATCGGGATCCTCAGCCGCACCTATGGCGTGGCAGCGTGTTGGGAGGAGTTCGATGCGCTGGCCGCCCACCACGGCCATATCACCGCGCTGGACATCGCCGGTGACGAAGCGGCCTGGCCTGCCGAGCTCTTCGCAGAGCACTTCCGCAGGGGCCGCGACCTCGGCTGGCACATAACGGCGCACGCGGGTGAGGCAGCAGGTCCCGAGAGCATCTGGACCGCGCTGCAGCAGTTGGGCGCGACGCGCATCGGCCACGGACTGCGCGCCATCGAGGACCCGGCCCTGATGGATCTGATGGCCGAAGAGGGGATCGGCGTGGAGGTCAGTTTGACCAGCAACGTCCAGATCAGCGCCGTGGCGGCGTACGCCGACCACCCCATCGCGACCTATGCAGCTCACGGTATCAAGGTCACACTCAATACCGACGACCCGGCCGTGAGTGACATCACGCTGCCGCACGAATATCGCGTCGCTGCCCCGGCCGCGGGCCTGACTCGGGAGCAGATCCGGCAGATCCAGCGCAACGGCCTCGATGTGGCCTTCCTGTCGGATGAGGAGCGTGCGGCACTGCGCGACAGGAAGGGCGAGGTCAATAGGGCATAGCGGCCGGCCGATTGGCTTGGTCACACTGGCGGGCGACGACTCCCGAAGCCGCAGCGAGATTCATCCCGTTGCGGCGTAGCTACACCCGATGAACAGGCGCTTTGCTGGTACTTTTCCCCGTGATTTCAACCAGCATTCGCAGAGCGTTGTTGGTCGATTCCGAATCGGGGAATATGGTGGCTACATCCGGTGACAATATCGCCACATTGCCACCTTGCGCAAATCGCTGCACATACTTGCCACGCACGCCTTGACTGAAATCGTAATCGTCCAGCATATCGGGGTCGCGTTCAGCTTCAACTTGTTCCTTCATAAGTTTTCCTTTCGTGTGCGTTGGCGACACGCGCACTGATGATGCGAATGTTATCACCCCGGTCAGTATGAACGACCACCAATAACCGCCTGGTTGAGGAGAGGAATGGCTCCCTCGACCACCACTATCTTGGCGGTCGGCGTTTGGATACCGTGGCCCAAACACGCTTCCTCAACGCGCTCTACGAACGCATAGAAGATTTCCACAACTTGATCCAACCCGTGATCAAGCAGATTTACAAGCTATGGGTACCCGCCACAGCACAACGCCCCGCATATCTCAGACGTTTTCACGATACCCCGCTCGATCGGCTCTGCGCTATCTTGGGCGAGGACTCCACCATCTGCCGGGATCTGCTCAAGCAGCGCGATAACACCAATCCCTTACAGCTACGCCGCACTATCATCTAACTTGACACGCTCTGACCCTGTGCAGAGGCGCATCTCACGATTCCGGATTACGCCGCTATATCTTGAGGTTCCATGCGCTCATGTTACAATACACGTCCGATGCATATCCGAAGCCTGAGCCTGCGCCAATTTCGCACGTACAACCGTCTGGAACTGGACCTGCCCGCGTCCCCCATCCTCTTGTTGGGCGCAAACGCACAGGGCAAGACCAGTCTTCTTGAAGCTATGGCCTTCCTCGCCCTGGGCTCTTCTCCACTCACCGTCGCCGACCAGCACGTCATTCACTGGAACGCGGCAGAGGCTGAGATGCCCTTCGCACATATCAAAGCTGAGGTCGTTCGGAAAGACCGGACGGAGACGCTGGAAATCGCGCTGGAACGAAAGCGTATGTCCAACGGCAGCTGGCGGATGCAGAAAAGCATCCGGATCGACCAGCGCACGGTTCGCCGTGCGGAGCTTGCCGGACACCTTAACATCGTCCTCTTTCTGCCCGAGGATCTCGCTCTGGTCCACGGAGCCCCATCAGGGCGCCGGCGGTACCTGGACAACCTACTGTCGCAGATCTATCCCACCTACATCGATGTCTACAGCGCCTACCAAAATGCCGTATCGCGGCGCAACGCGCTGCTGCGCCATCTGCGCGAGCACGGCGGCGATCCCTTGCAGCTGGAGCCGCTGGAAGAACGGATCGTGCGCAGCGGCGTCACCGTCTCATTGTACAGGAAGCGCGTGCTCCATGAACTCACGGTCCAGATTGACCACCTACATAGAGATATGACGGGGGGTAAGGCATGGCTGCAGCTGCAATATGAGCCCAGTTTTGACCCGGTCCGCCCGCCGGCGATCAGCGCCCACCTTGACACCTTGCCTGAGGTGCTACCCGAGGAGCCTGTTGACATCGAGGCGCTTTACGAGGTATATCGCCGGGCGCTTGCCCAGCGCAGGCACATCGAGATTCAGCGTGGTATGACCCTGGTCGGCCCCCACAGGGACGAAGTACGCTTCATCTCCAATGAGCGAGATATCGGCACGTTCGGCTCCCGCGGCCAACAACGCACAGCCGTACTGGCCCTGCATCTGGCCGAGTTGCGCTGGCTAGAGACAATCACCGGCGAATCCCCGGTACTGCTGCTGGACGAGGTCCTAGCCGAGTTGGACCGTGCACGTCGCAGCCATTTCCTCGAATTGCTCAATGGTGTAGAGCAGACAATCCTGGCCACCACCGACGCTGAGATGTTCCCGGAAAGCTTCCGGGATCGCGTCACCACCTACCAGGTAGCTGAAGGGATTGTCACGCCTGCATAGTCATCCGCTAACGAAGTAGCGCCCCGCTAGCGAAGCAGCGGCTCGCTAGAGAAGCAGCGGCTCGCTAGAGAAGCCGCAGCTTCGCCAACGGCTCCAGTTCCGCCGAGCACGGGGGGACATCCGGCTGCCCCTCTTCGAGAAGCACCCAGTCGCCCAGAAGATCGGTGCTCTCCATCGCCATCATCACATTGGCCATACACGCCCCACCATCGAAGTAACGATATTCCTGCAATGCCGGTTTGCTGCCATACCGGCTGTTCTGTCTGCGCAAGAAGAGATAGAGCGTATCGTCGCGCCAAAGGAACCGCCACGGCTGGACGCTATTGGCCGACGGGGCGGCGTGGCCTGCGTCGATGATCCGTGCAAGCGCCTTCGGCGGCATGCCGGCGCGCTTGAAAGAGCCGTTGTAGAAAACATCGCCGACCGCCTGCTTGCTCGCGCCGCCCGAGGCCCGGCGTATCACCGCATTGATCGTTCGACCGGTGACCCCTTCCGCCGCACGTCCGAATATCAAGAATGCCCCAAACCGGGACTCCCGACTCAGACGGAACCGGATCCGCACGTTCTCCTCGCGACCCAGGCTGCCGATGAAGCACACGCTGATGCCCAACTGCACCATTTGAACGGCAATCTGCTCCATACGGTATCCGAGATCAACAAGAGGGCGTTTGCTGCCGATCGCATTCCCAACCAGGTAATGGGGAGGGGTCAGAATGCGGCCGTAGCCACCCATAGCGGCAATCAAGTCCTCGCCGCTGACAACATCACGTCGCAGGACTCGAAAACGGTTCTCGGGAACAAGGGGGCGGACATGATCAACGATATCATCGATCAGGGCAAGCGTGTTTTTGTCCAGGGGTTCGTCACGGTAACGGCGTACGGAGCGACGGCTCAGAATCGCATCGTCAAAGTCCATAGACCTCCCTACCTCAATTAGAAAAACGCCGACCCTTGCAGGCCGGCGTTTCTTAGCTCATCTCCACACGGACACGATCATCAAACAGGATCCGGATGTAACATTCCCGCATCTTACCGGATAGGTACGGCTAATACCTCGTGCCCTATGTCCACCTTGAGGCGGAATTACGTGCGCGACAGGCCCTCGACGGTGATCTTTTCTTCTCTCTCAGCACACATCGGGGCTATTTCTAGCTCTCCGACTCCGTGTCAGTTGCATCAGTATCGACAGTATCGGCAACCTCTTCGGCGACCTCCGGCTCGGCCTCAGCTGTCTCCTCGGCCTCTTCTACTGAGGGTTCAACCTCAGCAGGGGCTTCGGCTTCAACAGCTTCTCCGGTCCCGGCATCGTCACCTTCGGGAGCTGCAGCAGCGGTCTCCTCGGCCTCCTCGGCCTCATCAGCTTCAGGAGCTGCGGCGGCTACCTCCGGCTCGGCCTCAGTTGTCTCCTCGGCCTCTTCCACTGAGGACTCGACCTCAGCAGGGGCTTCGGCTTCAACAGCTTCTCCGGTCCCGGCATCGTCACCTTCGGGAGCTGCAGCAGCGGCCTCCTCGGCCTCATCAGCTTCAGCGGCTGCGGCGGCGGCAGCCTCAGCAGCGGCAGCTTCAAGAGCTGCTGCGGCAGCGGCCTTCTCAGCGGCCTTCTTAGCAGCCTTCTCAGCAGCCTTCTCAGCCTTAAGAGCAGCAGCGGCGGCGGCAGCCTCAGCAGCGGCGGCTTCCTCGGCCTCTTTTTCCAGCTGGGTGATAGCCCAATCTTCCCATTCTTCGGGGCGAACCTGGCGGACGCTGAGTCCGATACGGCGGCGGTCCGACTCGATACGGATGACCTTAACCAGGACCTTCTCGCCACTGGTCAGTTCATCGCGCTGAGCGACATCACGCAACTCCGAATTGTGCAACAGACCTTCCACACCAGGCTCCAGCTCGACGAAGACACCAAAGTCCACAACCTGCGTCACGTGACCCTGCACAAGCTCACCGATCTGGTAACGAACGGTCACACTCTCCCAAGGATCAGGCGTCAACGCTTTGATGCTCAAGGCGATTCGCTGACGCTCGCGATCAACACTCAAAACCTTAACCTTGACGCGCTGACCGGTGCGGTAGACCTCACTGGGATTCTCGATGCGGCCCCACGAAAGCTCAGAAATATGGACGAGACCGTCCATCCCGCCGAGGTTCACGAATAGACCGAAATCGGTGATCTGGCTGATGCGTCCACGACGCACCTGATCCGGTTCCAGCTCCGCAAGGAGACTCTTACGGCGCTCAACCCGCCATTCTTTCGCTGCAGCGCGCTGTGACAGGATCAAGCGACGGCGACGGCGATTGACCTCGATCACCTTCAGCATGATCCGCTCATCAACCATCGCCTGCAGGCGGCGCTGCCGTTCTGCCGGCTGACGAATGCGGTTGAACCCGATCAGTTGTGACATCGGCACAAAACCCCGGAGGCGACCGAAGGCAACGGTCAGTCCACCCCGGTTCGAACCGGTAACCTCGGACTCGTAGACGTCCTGGCTTTCCAACAGCTTCTCCGCAATCAGCCAATCTTCCTGTAACACTGCCTGAGAGAGCGAGAGCTCGACATTGCCATCAGAGTTCTGGAACCGCGTGACCACAACGGCGACAGTGTCACCGACGTTGAACTCCCGGTCCTTAATATCCTTGATATCCTCAAGCGGTACAAAACCGTCGCGCTTGGCACCGACGTCAATAACAAATCCGTCCTTGCGGCAGTCGATGATCGTCCCCTCACGCAGCTCACCGCGCTTCAGCGCGCTTCCGGAGAGTGACTCCTCCAGTTGATCTTCCCAAGAGACCTCATCCATCGAGATCGGCGCTGCGCTCTCAGCTGCATCATCCGCGGCAACGTCATCTGAAGGCTCCGCGGCAGCAGCGCTCTCGCCGGCTACGACCTCTTCGACAACAGCCGTATCGTCCGCGGCAGCGGTCTCTGAGGGCTCCTCGGTAGCGGCGCTCTCGTCAGCCACGACCTCTTCGACAACAACCGCATCGTGCGCGGCAGCGGTCTCTGAGGGCTCTGCGGCAGCGGCGCTCTCGTCAGCGATGACCTCTTCGACAACAGTCTCGTCCGCAGTCGCTTCAGCAACCGTTTCAGCGGCCGCGTCAGCCTCGGGCTTCTCAATTGAGGTATCTATTGACTCGGATGGTGTAGAGGTATGATTCAATTCTTCCACTGCCAACTCCTATTCCACCTAGTATTGCGCGCACACTTGCCACGTGCAACTTTAGCGGGCTTAGTAGACTTTAAATATTGTATCATGCCCACCCACAAAGTCAAACATGGGAAGCAGTCCCAGCAATCTACCTGGGAAGCACAACAACACGCTGCACCTAACCCGAAGCAACCACCGCTTCGCTGCCGTCGACCGGTATCACCGCACCCGAGATCCACGTCAGCCGGGGGTCCGCCAGCACCACCAAGGTTTGTGCTACATCCTCAGGCCGCGTTAGGCGTCCGGCAGGATGATGTGCCAGGACCTGTTCATAGATCGCCTCATGCCCAGGAATAGCACGAAATGCCGGGGTGTCCGTGACACCGGGCATCAAGCAGTTGACCGCGACGCCTTGGGGGGCCAACTCAACGGCCAACTGACGTGTATGCGCTTCAAGCGCAGCCTTGGCAGCCGAGACCGGGCCGTAGTGTGACGACACGCGCTGCGACCCCAGGCTGCTCATTGCATAGATGCGGCTACCTCGTCCCAATAGGCCGGCCCGCACCAGATCCTGAGTCCAGTAGACAAGACTATGCGCCATCACATTGAGCGTCATCTCCAGCTGGCTCTGGTTGACAGCGCTGTCCGGATCGTCCGCGATAAGCGGGCGCAGGCTGCCAAACGCCAGCGTATGGACCATCATATGCACCACATCGGCGGACCCCTCGCCGGCCTCGCTCGCCTGGACCAAGACCTCACGCATTGATCGCACAACACGTTCGCGGCGTCGTACATCCGCGGCATTCGTGTTGAAGAACACAGCACGTCGTCCGACCGCCTCAATATCTGCGATGACGGCTTCCGCGCGCTCCAGTGTGCGGCGAGGGTCCAGGTGGACACCGAAAATGTTCATGCCAACACGCGCCAGTGCCCGCGCCGTGGCAGCGCCAAAGCCACTCGACGCCCCAAGCACGAGCGCCCACCGCCCATCAAGCATCGTCCCTGGTTCCATGTTATGCCACCTCCCCAAACGAAAATCGACCAAACCGGGCTCCGCGACAGTTACGCCGCGGGCCGGCCTGCCGAGCAATCAGATATCAGTCGTCAAAATCCGAACCGCTGTAGAGATCGCTGCCGGGACCACCTGAGCCGCCCAAACCACCCGGTCCACCAGCAGCCCCGTCCCCCAGAAGATCAGGCATGTCGCGCTCGATGGCCTCAGGATCCTGCCCTGCCTCCAAGCGATCCACGACCTCCTCAAACTCCGAACCGAGGTCACCGGCCTCATCACCAATCTCACTCATCATCTTGCGCATAAAACGCCCCATACTCTTGGGATCATTCTCATCGAAGTCACCCCAAGCGCTGGGATCAGCCATATCGTCCAGCCGGCTCTCCTCAGATCTGACCACACGCACTTTTGAGACCAGACGACTGACCTTCTTGTTTCCACAGCGCTTGCAGAGGATCTTACCCTCATTGACGTCTGAAAACGAGCGCCAAAATACCGAAAAGCGGTGCCCGCACTCCCCGCAGCGATACTCATATATCGGCATTTTCCTCTCCCATTTCAATTGTGGTATAGTAGATGGGCTCAATAGATAGGCAACAGTAGATGGTAGTGTTGAGCGCCTCGCCGGTCTGAAGTCGCGTTCGAAACTCTGTAGCGCACTCATTATACTTCATACCGTTAACTGGGACTAGGAGCAAGGGCATGAGCTATGATGTCGTGTTCGACCCCTATCATCCGCAGGTTACACCTTTGTTGGTCGTGATCTCCGGACCGTCCGGGGTGGGCAAAGACAGCCTCGTGGAGCGCATCAGAGCGCGTGGAGCACGATTCCACTTTGTGGTAACCGCAACCTCCCGGCCTCCGAGACCCGGCGAACGCCACGGTATTGATTACTTCTTCGTCTCTCCAGAAGAATTCGCCACGATGATCGAGAACGATGAGCTGTTGGAGTATGCCGTAGTCTATGGGCAATACAAAGGCGTTCCCAAGCAGCAGATTCGCGAAGCCTTTGCCAGCGGACAAGATGTCGTTATGCGGCTCGATGTGCAGGGTGCAGCCACGATCAAGTCACTGATCCCCGAAGCCGTGCTGATTTTCCTCAGCGCAGCTTCGGAGGAAGAGCTTCTCGAACGCTTGAGCAAACGCAGGACCGAGTCAAGCGGGCAGCTCCAACACCGCATCGAAACGGCGCGCCAAGAGATGAAACGCCTCAAGGAGTTCGACTACGTCATAACCAACGGGCAATGCCAACTCGACATTGCCGCGGACCACGTTCTGAGCATCATCGAGGCAGAACACCACCGGGTCCATCCGCGCAAGGTAGGTCTGAAATGAGCGAGCCCGCGCGCCCCATACCCGTTGCACTTCCCAGACAGCTTCCCAGAAGGCTGAGACTGCCGCAGTTCCCATCTCGAGCAACCTACCTGCTGATCGCTATCAATGCGGTGGTATTCTTGCTCAATATGCTCTCGGGCAACCTGATCACGCGCTACGGGGCCCTTGTTCCGGTCTTGGTCACCGGATATGGCCAGTGGTGGCGGCTGATCGCCACGGGCTTCCTGCACGCCAATCTGATCCATATCACGATGAACCTTTACGCGTTCTACGGACTGGGCCGGCTTACGGAGCGATTCTTCGGACTCAAGCGCTTCCTAGCTGTTTACGGCCTGTCACTGTTGGGGTGCAGCATCCTGGTCACACTCTTCTCCGATGCAGAGACGCCCACTGTAGGCGCTTCCGGCGCCATTATGGGTGTCCTCGGCGCACTGCTCATCTATTTCTGGAAGTATCGGAATCTGCTCGTGGGTGCCCAGGGGTTCCTGGGCCAGCTCGGCAGAATGGCCCTGATCAATATCGGCATCGGCCTGCTGCCCGGTATCAGTTGGTGGGGGCATCTTGGCGGGTTCTTGGTGGGAGCCGCAGCCGGTGCGGTGCTGCTGCCTAAGTACGCGCATCCGAATTGGGCAGCCGAGTACCTGGAAGTCCAGGAACTCAACGAAGGGGCTCGCCTCGGCATTGCCGCGATCGCTGCCGCCGAGCTGGGGCTGTTGGCGCTGGCGTTCTGGCGGCGAGGCTAGAGTGACACGACCAGACAGGACGACTCCCAGGCAACAGAGGTGAAACAAACTATGGCTGGGCCTTTGGATCTTTGTGTGGGCGACATCGTAGAACTCCGCAAGACACACCCGTGCGGGGGCAAGACATGGCGAATCCTGCGCGTCGGACTGGATGTTGGCATCGAGTGTACGACCTGCCGGCGCTATGTTTTGGTGCCCCGGCGCCGGTTTGAGAGTAGGATTCGGCGCTTTGTACAGCGCGGTGAGCTGTCGGCCGAGACCGACTAGGATCATCTGGATCTGACAATGTCCGGCTGGGAAACCAGGCCGTGACGCAACCCGGAACCAGACGACGGCGATGCCGCAATAACCATAAGGGGGATAGCTTTATGACGTGGGATCATCGATTGAGATTGGGGGCTGACACCGCTCCCAAACCCAAACGATTTCTCTTTCTCTTTTCGGATACCGGGGGCGGCCATAGAGCGTCCTCACAAGCCGTCAAAGACGAAATGGAGCGTATCTATGGTTCTGCCGCGGCTGTAGAGATGGTAGACATCTTTACAGAATTGGAGCGTTGGCCGTTCGATCGTTTCCCGGCCTGGTATCCGCTCTGCGTCGGCCTCAACGGCATACCGTGGGGTGTAGGCTTCCACCTGTCCGACGGTAGTCATCTGGTAAAAGCGGTGTCGAAGCTGGTATGGCCTTATGCCCGCAATCCACTCTGCGACCTACTGCGCCAACATCCGGCCGATGTGATTATCTCTTTCCACCCGATCCCCAACTACGCGCTCGCTCTTGGGCTGCGTCGTATGGGATGGAAAATCCCGCTGGGGATTGTAGCCGTGGATCTTGTCACCGTTCACGCTGGGTGGTTTGTGCCCGGTGCGGACGCCTATCTGGTACCAACGTATGCCGCCAAAGCCAGAGCAATGCGCTGGAGTATCACAGAAAGCCGCATCCGTGTCACCGGCATGCCCACGCAACGCCGTTTCTTGACCTCGATGGACCTATCAAAGAGCCAGGCGCGTGCCCAGCTGAACTTATCCCAGGACCGACCTGTAGTCCTCATCGTCGGCGGCGGCAATGGTATGGGGCCCTTGGGACAGGTGGTGCGATTGTTGGCGCGCCAGGGCCCCGAGGCTCACATCGTAGTGATCACCGGCCGCAACCGGGCCCTCCATCAGGAACTCACACATAGCGATCACCCAATTCCCATTCAGATCGAGGGCTTCGTCGGCAATATGGAGGTTTGGATGCGCGCGGCGGACATCCTGGTCACAAAAGCAGGCCCCAACTCGCTCGCAGAAGCCTTCCTGGCAGGCCTCCCCCTCGTGCTTTACACCGCGCTTCCAGGGCAAGAAGAGGGAAACGTCGACCACGTTGTCGGCAACGGTGCCGGCATCTGGGCGCCGTTGCCCCGGGTGGCAGCTCGCGCTGTGCTGCAATTACTGAACGATCCGGAAAGACGCGCGGAGATGGCCAAGAGGTCACAGGCCCTAGCTCGTCCCTTTGCCACCGAGCAGATCGCCCGCGAAATCTGGCGGCTGGCACGACCTCAGCGACAGACCAACGTCGGCACGCCCATAGGTAGCACTCCGGCATCCGTGATACCCATCGACCGTGCAGCAAGCTAGCTCTAACGCACACCTAAGGTATAATTGTAGTGAGCATTTTCCTATATATGGATACTTACCTACAGCAGTTCTTTCGCTACATAAAATCTGAACGGGGATATTCACCCAACACGCTGGCAGCGTATAAGCGAGATCTCGCGCAGTTCAAGACCTTCGTTGAAGGCACCGGCCCAGCCCGTCTCGACAGACTTGATCCTGAGGAGTTGGACGACTTCGTCGTCTCGCTTCGAAATATGGGATATAAGACATCGACGGTAGCACGCAAGGTAGCCGCGACCCGCGCATTTCTTAGATTCCTGTATGCTGAGGGAGTTGTGGAGTCGGACCTGCTGGACTGGCTTCGCCAGCCAAAGATCGAGAAGCGGCTGCCGAAAACTCTTTCGCGGGATCAAGTAGAGCGGCTGATCCAGGCCGCTTCGCTGGAGGAGACGCCGCTGGCATTGCGTGACCGCACTCTGCTGGAAATCCTCTACGCGACCGGGATGCGCGCCAGTGAGATTATCCGCCTTCGCATCAACGATGTGGACACTGAGATAGGCACCCTACGGTGTTTCGGCAAGGGTAGCAAAGAGCGCGCGATCCCACTCTACACCGAAGCGATCCATCAGCTGCAGCGGTACCTGGCAGAAGGTCGCCCGTTCCTGCTGCGAGATCCTGCCGAGCGCACGCTCTTTCTGAACAACCTCGGGAGGCCGTTGACACGTCAGGGGCTCTGGTTCCTGGTCAAACACTATGCCGAAGCTGCCGGCATCGCGTCCAGGGTGACCCCGCACACGCTGCGCCACACCTTTGCGACCCATCTTCTGGAGGGCGGCGCCGAGTTACGCGAGGTCCAGCAGCTCTTGGGGCACGCAAGTATCACGACGACCCAGATCTATACTGAAGTCTCCAGTCGCCGGCGCCGCGAAACGTATGACCGGGCTCACCCACGCGCACGGTTCGCACGTGGCAACCAGGGGACGTCGGGCGATGCAGACGAGACCTGCCCAGATCAGGGTGATCACGATGGAGGTTAACTATGGATGAGTTTTTCACGATGGACGAACTGAATGAGGCAGTTGCCGGAATCCGCCGGCACACAGATCTGGTTCCCGAGGTCGGCCTTATCTTGGGCTCAGGGCTCAGCGCGCTGGCGAAAAGCGTTGAGGATGCCGTCGAGATACCCTTCAACGCCATACCGCGCTTCCCGGTCTCAACCGTTGAGGGACACCGAGGGCACCTGGTATTGGGCGCGCTGGAGAACAAACCCGTTATCGTTATGCAGGGCCGGGCCCACTACTACGAGGGCTACAGCATGGCCCAGATCGGCTTACCGATTCGCGTTATGGCCCTACTGGGCGTCAAAACACTGATCGTGACGAACGCTGCGGGGGGATTGAACATGACCTACCATCCCGGTGAGATCATGATCATCCGGGATCACGTCAACCTGATCGGGATGGCCGGACTCAACCCGCTGCGGGGGCCAAATCTCTCGGAGTTTGGGCCACGCTTCCCGGGCATGAACAACGCGTACGATCCCGCGCTGCGTCAACTCGCCAAGGAGGTCGCGGTAGAGGCACAAATCGTGTACCAGCAAGGCGTCTATATCTGCCTGGCCGGTCCGAGCTTCGAGAGCCCTGCAGATGTACGTTTCTTGCGCATCATCGGCGCCGACGCCGTTGGCATGTCCACGGTACCGGAGGTCATCACCGCGCGACACAGCGGGCTGCGCGTTTTGGGCTTCTCCGGCATCACCAACACGCTGGTTGGCGAGGAAGGGGCGCCGGCCCCGAACCATGAGGAAGTCCTGGAAGCCGGCGAGACCCTGGTACCGCGGCTGGAGACGATCATCCGGGGCGTCTTGCGGCGTCTATGACCGTCATTCTGGACTGGCTAAGTCAGCAGGTCATCTGGATATCGCTGATCTGCTTGATTGGAGCGTTGGGATACGGGGTCACGGCTGGTCTGGCCAAGCGCAGACGTGACCGAGCACAATTCACGTTGGAGCGTGAAGTCTATCATCAGCAGATGACACGAGCCCGGTTGGTTGCAGTGCTCTTCCTGACCCTTGCCGCGATGGTGTTTGCGATCGATCTGTATTGGCTGCCGGCCCAGCCGGAGGCTGAGATCGCTACAGCCACGCCCAGCAGCGGGCTGTATACGCTGACGCCTGCGGCGAGTCAATTCGACGCACCACTCTCAGCCACAAGCACCGTCACACAGGTGGTAGTCTCAGCACCCGAGATATTGGCGACCATCACGCCGACACTGCTGTCAACACAGGTCCCGCCGGAACAGCTGCAGCCGGACTGCCCGGATCCCGGCGCGCAGTTGACGTTTCCTGTTGCCGGCAGTAGTCTGTCAACTGTCGTGGAGGTGTTGGGAACAGCACAGGTCAACGCGTTCTCCTACTACCGGTTCGAGGTTGTCTTCCCCGGGTCTGAGACGCCGAACTTCATCGCACAGTACGACACTATGGTAGAGAGCGGGGCTTTGGGATTGTGGGACGTGTCGGACGTCACGCGTTATCCGCCCGGCGGCCCCTACCGGTTCCAACTTGTCGTCGTCGATATCTACGGCAACACGACAACGTGCACAATTCCTGTGAACGTCGTCTCCCAAGCAGAGTAACTGAAGGAGGGTATCGTGCTTGTCCGAGCTGTACGTGATGGGGACTGGGAAGGCTGTTCAGCCGTCGACACGTCTTATCAAACAGAGTATGCCTGGCAGATGGATGAACTTCACAGCGGAGGAGAGTGGCGCATCTCGTTCCGAGAGATTCACCTGCCGCGCATCCTGCGCATTCAGCCGATCATCGCCAACGACAATCTTGTGAAGAGCTGGCAAAGCCGCGACCAATTCTGGATCGCGCTGGAACACCGCGAAGTCATCGGGTATCTCGGGCTGGTTATCGACATGGCTCGCTACCAAGCACGCATCACGGACATCGCCGTGACCCCGGAATACCGGCGCAAGGGTACGGCCTCAGCGATGCTGGCACGTGCTACGGAGTGGTGCCTGCGGCAGCACATCCACCAACTCATCTTTGTGTGCCCACTCAAGGCTCACCCTGCAATCAGTTTCGCCCAAAAGCACCGCTTCGCTTTCTGCGGATTCCAGGACAGCTACTGGCCGGGACAGGAGGTCGCCCTGTTCTTCCGCCAGCGTATGCGGTAGCAGGGGAGCGGGCGAACCCAAGGGGTTCGTTGAAGGGAGAGATGTTGGATGGTGGGATGTTGGCAACTGGTAACGGGTAACTGACGCTATGGATTGGTTACAACTCATTAGCCGCGCGAACGTTGTACTCACCGCCAGCCTGGGCGCCACTGCGCTCGCGCTGGCGCTCTATCTGCTCGCCTACAACCGCAGCAGCCGCGTAGCCCAGACATTTATTGGTCTGCTGGGCTGTGTCGTTGTGGTCTACCTGACCGACCTGCTGCTCACCGACTTCATCGGGCCGGACAACGCCGAGGGTCTCCTGCGCCTGCAGTGGTTGGGCATCGCCTTCACGCCCCCCCTCTACTTGGAGTTCGTGCGGGCAATCCGTCGGTCCGTCCTTCGAGATCGATTCCCCACGTGGCTGCGTCCGGTGAGCTTCGGCCTGAGCACCTTGATTGCTGCAGCGGCGCTCTATACCGATCTCGTGGTGCGCAGCGACGTTCTCTCAGCCGGAGCCTACCATCTGCAGCCCGGCCCACTCTTCTACCCCTTTGCGGCGCTCTTCGCCATCGTGGCCTTATGGGGGCTCAGAGAGACGCTCTATGCCCGCAAGCGCTGCTACACGCGGACCGCCCGCCGCCGTATGACCTATCTCTCCATCGGTTTTGTTGCACCGGCTATGGGCGTCTTTCCCTATTTGCTCCTGGCCGGGTGGCCGGCCAGCATATCCAGTGGGGTCCTCCACATCTTCCTGATCTTGGGTAACATCGCGGTCGGCGCTATGCTGGTCCTGGTGGCCTACAGTGTCGCCTTTATCAACACCCTCACGCCGGATCGTGTGATCAAACACCGCATGGTACGTTACCTCCTGCGAGGCCCCCTCACTGCCATCTTGGCCCTGGTGGCCTTTGGTGTGGGCCTTACCCTGGAACCTATCATAGGATTGGGGCAGTACACACTCTCCCTGGTTGCCCTGGCCATTGCCATCATTCTGTCACAGTTGGGCATCGAGCTCTCCAAACCGGTCATCGACCTTGTGCTCTACCGCGATGGCGCAGCCGAAGTCGCACAGGTTCAGGAACTGAGCCAACGCCTGTTAACGACCGCTGACGTGAAGCAGTTCCTGGAGAACGTGCTCGCTGCTGTCTGCGAACTGATGCGCAGCAGTGGCGGCTTTCTGGCCATTCTGGAAGAAGGAGAGCTCCAGTGGGATATCTGGTGTGACCTATCTATGTCACAGGATGAAATCGCCCAGCTCCCATTTGCGGAAGTGACCCATGCCAGGGACCAGGACCTGTTCTTACGCTGGAATGGCTTCTGGATTATCCCCTTGCGCGGCAGGAGTGGAACCGACCTCTTAGGGTTGATTGGCCTCAATGCTCCCGAAAACAAGCCCCCTCTGGAGACAGAGCTGAGACAGCGCTTGGATACGTTCCTACGCCAAGCCTCTGCTGCGCTGGAGGACCGCCGGCTACAACAGGTGATCTTCGCTGCCTTCACGCCGCTGCTTCCTGAACTGAGAGATATCCAGATGCGGGGTGGGATGTTGCGCTATGACAGCGACTCGGCCGACGGCTTCACCTTGGGTCAGTCGCCTGAGCTACCACAATGGGTCCACGACGCGCTGGCCCACTACTGGGGTGGACCGCGACTGACGGAGAACCCACTTCTGGAATTGGAGGTGGTGCGGCGGGCCGCAGAAGACCACGATGACAACGTTGTCAAAGGCTTGCGGGCAGTTTTGACTGACGCAATCGAACGTTTGAGACCCGATGGCGAGCGCAAGTTGACAGCACCGGAGTGGTTGTTATACAATATCTTAGAAATGAAGTTTCTTCGGGGCCAAAAGGTGCGGCAAGTTGCTATACGCCTTGCCGTCAGTGAATCCGATCTCTATCGCAAACAACGTGTGGCCATCGAGAGTCTCGCTGACATCCTGGTTGAAATGGAGAAAGATGCTCATGCCTCATCATAGCACCACCGGGGTAGCACCTGGCTTATGAATACTGTTTGCCTAAGGAGTGGCTGAATGAAGCACTATACTCCCCCATATTGCCCCCCGTGTGAGCTCTACTGGCAAGCGCTGCTAGCTGAAGGGCCGATAAGCTACAGCGCATCACAAGAACTGTGGGAATGGGTTGAGGCCTCCGCGATTCGCCTGGAAGTTTGGGAAGAGGCCAGCGAACTGGAACGGCGCCACACGCTCATAGAGCTGGTTATCGATGGCTTCAATCGTGGAGGGCTCATTGCACACTGGAAGGACATCGAGTGCTTTGTACCGGCCTCGCACCTTATCGCCTACCCCTTCCCAGCCGATCCCGATGCGCGAGAAACCTGCTTCGTCGAGTACCTCAACAAGCCCCTGCGTCTCTGCCTGATCGAAGTTGAACCGGCGAGAAACCGGATCCTGCTCTCCGAGCGTCAGGTCGCTGAGTGCGAAATGGCTGAGCCCGAATGGCCCGATTGGCTATGTGTCGGCAATACCTGCGAAGGCATCATCACCAGCGTGCGCCCCTTTGGCGCCTTCGTGGATATCGGGCCGGTAGAGGGCATGATTCACATCTCAGAGATCTCGTGGGGGCGGGTCCGCCGCTCTCAAGACTTCGTCACACCGGGTGACAAGGTCAAGGTCAAGATCCTCAACATCGACCTGGAACATCAGAGGGTCGGGCTAAGTCTGAAACGCCTTAAGCCCAATCCCTGGGCCACGGTGGAGTCCCACTTCAAACCAGGCGGCGTTGTCACCGGCTCGATTGCCAGCGTGGAACGTTTCGGGGTGTTCGTAGAGCTCCTGGAGGGCATTGAAGGGCTTCTACATATCTCAGAGTTGCGTGAAGCTTCGTGCGCCGAGGATCTCTATGCGATATACGCGCGCGGCGAGCCGATCACCGTGCGGATCGTCGATATCAACCCAACAGAACACCGGATCGCACTTACCCTAACATCAGCCACCGTGCCCTATGCCACAGCGTAAGTATCATCGCATGGCCCGTCCGCGCAGCGGCACCGTACGTCCACGCGGCACCTCTGCAGCCAAGGCCAAGAACCCTGATTCCTGGCTCCGGAAACTCGCGCAGGCAGTACTTGCGTGGCTTATAGGCCCTGCCGGGCAGCAGATACTCGCGCTCATACTGATCGGGCTCGGCGTCGTCACATTCATCACCCTCATCCCCGGCGTCAACTCAGGAGCACTCATCAGCGCCTGGATTCGCGCTTTGGTCTTCGCCTTCGGCTGGGCATCGTATCCCGTCGCAGCTATGATCACAGCACTGGGATTACTCTGGCTGCGCCACCTGGCGCACCGTGTCACGGCCTGGCGCTGGCGACCTTTCTTGGGGTTTGAGTTAGCCCTGATTGGCCTGCAAACCCTCACCTATTCCCTGATCAGCCGACATAGCTGGAAGCTGGTCGAGTCCGGCAAAGGGGGCGGCGTTATCGGATGGGCGCTCTATCTCTTCTTCAGCGACTATTTCGGCCCTCTTATCACAGGAATCTTTATGGCCCTGATCGTCATCGTGGGCATCGCCTTGGCTTTCGACCTCACGCGCAAGGATCTCCAACTCCTCGGGCACCGCATATCAGAGGTAGGGCAAGCATGGAAGGCGGAACGTGCCGCGCAGCGCGCTGCGAGCAAAGCACAAGCGTTCGAGAGTCAGGCCTCGACTTACGTCGCCGTCTCCCCTATCAACCGATCTCCAACTGCGGTGGCAGAGCCGGCGCCCAGAGTTAGCCGTGGCCGAGAGGCAAAATCCAAGCCCAAGATTCACCAACCCCCACAGATCTCAAAGCCCCGCCGTTCCAAATCCGCCATAAACCTCTGTCCGCTGACCCTGCTCAAAGAGACTCGGACCGCGGGAATGAATCCCCAGGAGATTGAGCGCAAGAGCCGCGTTATTGAAGAGACCTTGGAGCAGTTTGGGGTCCCCGCCAAGGTAACAGAAGTGCGCCCCGGCCCTACGGTAACTCAGTTTGGGGTCTCACCGGGCTATATCAACCGCGGGCCCGACGGCGCGCGCCAGCGCAAAGTGCGCGTCAGCCAGATCGCGTCCCTGTCTGATGACCTGGCCTTGGCGCTGGCGGCACGCTCGCTGCGCGTCGAGGCTCCGGTCCCCGGGCGTGCGGTGGTCGGCATTGAGGTACCCAACGCAGCAACCAGCCTGGTTGGTCTGCGAGTCGTGCTGGAGAGCGATGCCTTCCACAAGTGCGGCAAGCCGCTTTGCTTTGCCGTGGGACTCGACGTTGCCGGTGCTCCCATTGTCGCCGACCTCTCACGCATGCCTCATCTCCTGGTGGCAGGCACGACGGGCAGCGGTAAGTCGATCTTCGTCAAGGCGCTGGCAGCCAGCCTAGTGATGCACAACTCACCCGACGATCTGCGCCTGATCGCCATCGATCCCAAGATCGTTGAACTCAGCCGCCTCAACGGACTCCCTCACCTGCTGGGAAGCGCAGAGACCGATGTGGAGAGCGGCCTTCGAGTGCTGCGCTGGGTCGCCCACGAGATGGACGAACGCTATAAACTGTTTGCCAAATCCGTAGCCCGCAACCTGGACGACTACAACGCCAAACTGGCACGCCGCAAGTCCTCTGCCGATGAAGGACAGAAACCATTGCCCCGTATCGTCGTCCTTATCGACGAACTCGCGGACATGATGATGTCGGAAGCAGAAGAGACGGAGCGCACGTTGACCCGGATCGCGCAGATGGCACGCGCCACCGGTATCCATCTGGTTATGGCGACGCAGCGCCCCAGCACCGACGTGGTAACGGGGCTCATCAAAGCGAACTTCCCCGCTCGGATCAGCTTTGCCACGGCGAGCAGCGTCGATTCACGTGTCATCATCGACAGACCGGGCGCCGAATCCCTGCTGGGCAGGGGAGACATGCTCTTCCTGCCGCCGGATGCGTCCGCGCCCATACGCGTCCAGGGATGTTTCATCTCCGAGGACGAACTTGAGGCCATCATCAGCTTCTGGCAGAAGGAAGCCGGCGCAACCCCGGCAAAGGCGCCGTGGGAACTCCTTTCCGAATCGGAAAGCCCGGCCCAGTGGCGTATCGAGGGCCTGGGAGAAGATGCCGATCTGCTGGAACAGGCGATCGCCTACGCCAAGAGCAGCGGGAAAGTCTCTACATCCGGCATACAGCGGCACCTGCGCATCAGTTACCCGCGCGCGGCACGGTTGATGGAACAGATGGAGAAGATGGGACTTGTGGAGCCGCAGGTCAGCGCGGGCCGCAAACGCCGCGTTATCCTTGGCGGCGACGAAGACAGCTAAACCTCACCACTGGAACTATCAATGAACTGGATCACAATTCTCATTGGCGCCGTTATCCTGGTGGCTTTCGCCGCCATCATGGGCCTGGTCAAGAGCGTGCTGCGCCTCATCATCAGCTTGGTGGTTGGCGTGTTGGTCAGTGGACTGACCTACTGGGCCGTGCAGAATCTGGAGCTGGCAGAGACCGTGCCCGACGCCGTCATCCTGATCCCCGGTGCACTCGCTGCACTGTCCGTACTCATCAAACGCCGGTAACCGGCAAGTCGGAACTCTCCCCTCACCCAAGCACCAAACAACATGCCTAGAGCGCGCGCAGGCGGCGCAGATGCACCGGATAGCGGCTGCGCAGCTTCCCTCCGCCGCGCTTGGCCCATCCCAGGGGGAAGCCGTCCACGGTCACCAGCACAAAGCCGGGGGTCCCACGATCCGGCCAGGGGCTGCCGTCGAGATATCGCTGCAGCTGCTGATCATCAACCGCCAGACTCACGGAAGCCGTCACAGAATCGGGAGCCAGGGCCATGGCCAGTGCATGGTCCGGGAGGACCTTATTGTGACGCAGGGAGGCCACCCACCACCCCGGGCGCAAGACCGGCACACGCGACCACAGCGCCGGCTCCATCGGCGTGATGTAGAGATGATCATCCTTCGACAGCATCAATCCTTCCTCGGGTGGATCAACCACCAGCACATCCCCCAGGGTTCGCCGGTAAAGTTCAAGGATCCGTCCGGGTATCTCCTGATCCGTCCAGCGGGTGGGTAGGTCCTGCGGGGGCTCACCTGTACGCCGCAGCAGGGCGTAGAAATGGCCGTGACCGGGACCTGTATGAGGCCAAAACCGCCCCGTTCTCCGTAGATCATCCGGCGCACCGATCCATTCCGGGCGCCCGCGGTTCAGACCCGGCACAGCCGGAAGATCCAGCAGTCTGAACTCCGGATGATCACCGAGAAAGGCAGCAATGACGCCCTCATTCTCCTCAGGAGAAAACGTGCAGGTGCCGTAGAGGATGCGTCCACCGGGCCGCACAAGCGGAGCTGACTGATCGAGAATATGGCGCTGTTTGGCCGCGTACGCCTGCACAGTCTTCAGGCTCCAGTCGCCCAGCGCATGGCGATCGCGGGAGAACATGCCCTCTCCGGAACACGGTGCATCCACCAACATCGCATCAAAGAGGCCGGGCCAGGCCTCGGCCAGCTTGTCGGGATAGACGTTGGTCACCAAAGCGTTGGTCACCCCCATCCGCTCCAGATTCATAGCCAGCACAGAGGTGCGGCGACGTGAGACGTCATTGGCAACAAGGACGCCCTCCCCCTTCATCCGCGCCGCTATGTGCGTCGCCTTGCTCCCGGGCGACGCCGCCAGATCCACCACCCACTCCCCCGGCTGGGGATCCAGAAGTACCGCGGCCGCCATAGCACTGGGATCCTGAACATAGTAGACGCCCGCCGTGTGATAAGAATACGCACCCAATGATAGGTCAGCGATGCTGGGGCCGGCATCCGCTTGCGCGGGATCCAGCCAGATCCCGGCCGGACACCAGGGCACCGGCATGGTGGTCCATGGGAGCTTGGTCTTGAGATCCTCAAAAGCACCACGTAGCGGGTTGAGACGGATCCCGTAATCTCGCTTCGGAAGGGCTGCAAAAAACGCCTCGGCCTCACCCCCAAGCCATTCCTGCATCCGTTTCACAAAGTCGTCAGGCCACATACACACCACCGTCAGCTCATCCAACTAAAAGCAACTGCCCGGCACTTCATGTGTTGAAGTGCCGGGCATCAGTCGACAATCCCGAGTTCCTGCGGCTCAGTCCTTCTCGTACGGGACACCGTCAGCAGCCGGGGGCCGAGATCGGCCCACAACGCCGGCGAGGGCAATTATCGTCACAAGATAGGGTGCCATCAGCAGGAACTGCGAGGGAATCGGCACAGCCAAGATCGCCAACTTCGTCTGCAGAGAGTCCGCAAACCCAAAGATGAGCGAGGAGCCAAAGGCACCGATGGGATTCCACTTTCCGAAGATCATCGCCGCCATACCGATAAAGCCCTTACCAGCTGTCATCAACTCATCAAAGCGCGCCACGGAGCTGAGCACCAGATAAGCGCCACCCAATCCGGCAACCAGTCCGCCCAGGATCACATTTACGTAGCGCATCAGGAACACGTTGACGCCCAAGGTGTCGGCAGCGCGAGGATGCTCGCCGACCGCACGCGTACGAAGTCCCCACCGGGTGTAGAAGAGCATAATCTGGATGACGACGACCAAAATCAGCGTTAGATAGACCAGCGCTGTGTGGTTGAATAGCGCCGGACCGATGATCGGGATCTTCGATAGCCCGGGAAGCGGTATAGGAGAGAAAGTCGCTGGGCTGTTCAGCTCCGCGTACTTCTGCAGATACCTGGAGCTGAAATAGCTTGTAAGTCCCGTTGCCAGGATATTGATCGCCGTACCTGCGATGATCTGGTTAACCTTGTAGCGAATGGCCAGAACAGCCAACAACGCAGCCATAAGCCCGCCGCCGACCATCGCCGCCGCAAGTCCCAGCCAGACACTGTCTGTGACACTCCCAAACAAAGCAGCCAGGAATGCTCCCGCCAGCATCATCCCCTCAATGCCGATATTGACAACCCCACACCGCTCACACATCACGCCGCTCAATGCGGCCAGCGTGATCGGTATCGCCCGCAGAAGCGACGATTTGATCATCCCGGTCATATTCATCGACTGGCCACGCGCGGCCCAAGCCAGGAACGCCAGCACGAATGCCCCAACGACCAGGCCCAGAACAACGTTCACGCGCTCGAACCCTTTGGTAAGCTGCCAGCCTCCCGCAAAGATGGCCACGAGAGCCATCAAGTACAGGCCAACGCGGGTGGAAAACACCAGGTCAGCGATCATAAACGCGTCACTGTTGCGCTCGGTGAAGACAAAGGTCGTGACCTCTCCCGTCTGTGTACTCGGCATAAACAGAAGTAGAACAGAGAGCGACACCAGACAGAAGAAAATCCCCATCGTCCTTGCTCGACGTTGTGATTTGAGAGTTACTTGTGCCACGGTCATGAATCCCTCCTGCTGACTTCGCGAACCGGTCTGCCGTCAGGTTCGCGCTGGTGAATGAGTGGTCGGCCTGTCGGCGCTGCCTCAGCCTTGGGCAAGCGCCAATTCCTCGCTCTCTTTGGGCTCTCGCATCCGGTACAACATACGGATGATTTCCGGTGCGGCGACGAACACAATGATCAGGCCCTGCAAGATGGATGTGATATCGATAGGCACATGCGCTATGCCCTGCATATTCCGTGCCCCCGCGCTGATGGCTCCAAACAGCAGCGAAGCCAGCACCACACCCGCCGGGTGGCTGTTGCCCAACAGTGCTAGCGCGATCGCATCAAACCCATAGCCGGAAAAGAAAGCGTTGGGCATAAAATGGAGCACGCCCAGGATGTCGGTAGAAGCGGAAAGCCCGGCCAAAGCACCGCTCAGCGCCATCGTGATCACCATAATGCGCGGCACACTGATACCGGCATATCGAGCCGCATCAGGGTTCTTACCGACCGTGCGGATCTCAAACCCCAACGTCGTCTTGTACAGCAACCACCACACCACCCAAGCGGCGCCCAGGGCGAGGAATATCCCTGCGTTGACGCGCAGATCGACGCGATTCGGGAAGAACTGTGGAAGAAAGGCACTGGGCTGAATCTCCGGACTCACAGGCCGCCCATCACCGCGGGCCATAGGCCCACCAACATCCAGCAGGAACTCAGCCAGACGATAGGCGACGTAGTTCATCATGATCGTGTTGATCACCTCGTGCGCACCGGTCTTCGCCTTCAGATAACCGGGGATTGCGCCCCACAAAGCACCGCCGACCATACCGGCCAACAGCGCCAACGGCAGGTGAATGATCTGAGGCAACCCGGTGATGCTGTACCCAACAAAGACCGTGATCAGGCCGCCGACGAAGTACTGGCCCTCAGCACCGATATTGAAAAGCCCCCCCTGAAAGCCCAGGGCCACGGCGAGTCCGGCAAAAATATAGGGGGTCGATATCCGCAGCGTCTCAGTGATGGGATAAACGGCGCGCCGGATCTGGTTAGCATCACCGGAGAATGCCGCCTCGACAATCTGTACCGGGTTGCCAAAAGCCCCGGTGAAGAAGGCCCAGTAAGCCCGCCCGATTACGGAAAACGCCTGGACAATGCCCCGCCCAATCCCATCCCGGAAGGCCACATAGACCGATTCATCAGTAATAACGATAACCAGCGCGCTGATGATGAAGGCCGTCACGATCGCGAGCAGTGGCACCAGGAGGCTTCTCCAGGCCACGCCACGTCTCTTGCGCGGCTTACCTCGCGGTGCTGTCTCAGTATGGGTCGTAACTGAGCTGGTGTCTACCGCCTGCTTTCTAGTCATAGAGGCTCCTTTTCCTGCTTCCCGGGTCCCGGTTTGTCCAGCAGTTGACCTACGAATTGCCGGTTAGGACGTTGTGGCAGTTGTCGCGGAGGTCACGCCGGCCATCAACAACCCCAACTCCGCTTTCGTCGCACCATCGGCCGGCACCGCGCCCATGATCTTGCCCTCGAACATAACTATGATCCGGTCGGACAGTGACATCACCTCGTCCAACTCCGCGGAGACCACAAGGACCGCCGCGCCCCCATCTCGTTTTCGGATCACCTGAGAGTGAATGTACTCAATGGATCCTACATCTAGCCCGCGGGTCGGCTGAGAAGCGATGATCAGGTGCACCGGCCGGCTCAACTCACGTGCCACAATGACCTTCTGCTGGTTCCCGCCGGACAGATTCCCCGCCGGTGTAGAGATGCCGGGCGTGCGAACATCGTATTCGGCGACCAGCTGTTCTGCTCGTTCGGTGATCGCCGTTTCCTGCATCACCAGCCCCTTCGCTTGCGGCGGGAGGTAGTAAGTATTCAAGATCAGGTTGTCAGCGACCGAATAGTCTAGGACCAGGCCATCGCGCTGCCTATCTTCGGGGATGTGTGCAGTGCCGGCCTCGGTAATCGTTCTGGGCGTGGCATTTGCCCTATCCTTTCCGGCAATCATAATGCGGCCACCTTCGACGGATCTGAGCCCGGTGAGGGCCTCAACCAACTCCGTCTGGCCGTTACCCTGCACACCGGCCACGCCGAGAATCTCGCCGCCCCGTATCTCAAACGAGATGCCATCCACGGCCATCTTCCCCTGATCTCCTCTGACAAAGAGGCCCTTCACGCTGAGAATAACATCTTCCGGCTCTCGAGGCGTCTTCGGCACAGAGAGGATGACATCGCGACCGACCATCATCGCAGCCAGATCACGCTCATTGCTCTCGTCAGGCGTTGTCGCGCCGACCACCCGCCCGCGACGCAACACAACGATCTGATCTGAGATCTCCAGCACCTCCCTCAGCTTGTGGGAGATAAAGACGACGGACTTCCCCTGCGCGATGAGAGAACGGATGACCTCAAAAAGCCCGTCAACCTCCTGCGGCGTCAGGACCGCAGTTGGCTCGTCGAGGATCAGGATATCGGCGTTGCGGTACAGGAGCTTGATGATCTCGACACGCTGCTGGATACCGACGGGTAGATCCTCAATCACAGCATCGGGGTCCACATCGAGGCCGTAGCGATCGGAGATCTCGCGGATCCGGCCGGCGGCAGTCTCACGGTCCAGGAATCCGGCACGCTTCATCGACTCCATCCCCAACATGACGTTCTCGGTGACCGTTAGGACCGGTACCAACATGAAGTGCTGGTGCACCATGCCGATACCCTGACGGATAGCGTCGTTGGGCGCATTGATGACCACCTTCTCTCCCCGAATGTAGACATCACCTTCATCCTGGTCATATAGACCGTAGAGAATGTTCATCAATGTGCTCTTCCCGGCACCATTCTCGCCAAGAAGACTCAGGACGTGACCCTCTTCGAGTCGCAGGTCAATATGGTCATTGGCCAGCACGCCCGGGAAGCGCTTTGTGATGCCTTTTAGCTCCAGAACTGGGGGCATAGTCCCTCCTTAGTCTTCGGAAGTAAGAAGCAAGGAGTAGGGAGCAAGATCAACCACGTGACGTCTTACTTCCTACTCCTTGCCTCATACATCATATACGGAGGAGAGAGCGTGGATCTTCACGCTCCCTCCTCTGCAAGTTGCGATCAGTTCAAGCTGGACAGATAATCAGCCCAACCGGTGTTGATCGTACCATCGATGATGCCCTGGCGGATATCATCCATAGCACTCTCAACATCCCCGGAGATCGTGCCGTCGGCGATGACGCCAACACCAACACCATCGTTCGCCAGCATACCCACGTACAACTCGCCACCGAAGCCATCGAAGCCATCCTCGGTCACCATTTTCACAGTGTCGAACACGGCCATGTCCATGTTCTTCAGAACGCTGGTGAAGACCACGTCCTTGTAATCAGACGCGCTGATGGTCCAATCGGTGTCCACACCGATGACCCAGGCATCACCCGCCTCCCTCACAGCCTGCGCTGTGCCCAGACCCACAGGACCGGCAACGGGCATGATGATGTCGGCGCCCTCAGACAGGAACTCCTCAGCGATGCGGCGACCGTCATCGGTGGACTCGAAGTTGCCGGCAAAAACGCCAAGGTTGTCCGCCGTGCTCCAGCCAAGAACCTCAACACTGGTGCCGTTCTGCTGATTGTAGTATTCAACGCCCTTTTCAAAGCCGACCATGAAGATCGTAACAGGGGGAATACTGATACCCCCGAAGGTGGCGACCTTGCCGGTCTTGGTCGCCGCGGCTGCAGCATACCCAACCAAGAAAGCGGCCTCGTCGGTCGCGAAGACCAAGCCACGGACGTTGTCGATCGGCGGATCATAGGCGAAGTCGACGATTGCGAAGTTGACATCTGGGTTCTCAACCGCGAACTTGGCCGTGTCATCAGCCAGCAAGAAACCCACCGTAACGATCAGGTCATAGCCCTGATTCACGAACTGGGTGATATTCGGGGCGTAATCCGTTTGCTGCTGGGACTCCAGATAGTCACCCTGAACGCCAAGCTCTTTCTTGGCCATCTCGACGCCC
>Ga0209121_10001095_pt1 | contig 28392 bp, 30 predicted proteins | sample Cruoilmetagenom3_FD_187292 | JGI IMG/M metagenome (GOLD analysis project Ga0209121, IMG submission 187292) | Oil polluted marine microbial communities from Coal Oil Point, Santa Barbara, California, USA - Sample 3 (SPAdes) (version 2) | ecosystem: Environmental > Aquatic > Marine > Oil seeps ...
GCCGTAGACCTGCAACCACTTCATCCCGCGTGAGGCCAGATAAGGTGCGGGGCGAATGCCCGGCTGATCGTGCAACACCTCATAGGCGATCTCGGAGGCCTTGAAGGTAAATGCATCCTTGCCGTCGTTCCAGCCACACACGCCAAACACCTTGCCGCCCACCTTCCACACATCCGCATTGCCCCATTGCACCACATGGGTGGTGGCGCGCAGGCCTTTGCAAAAACTGTTGTACTCTTCGCGGTTCATTCAGGCGCTCTCCGGTCTGCGGTTCGGTCATGCCAGTGATACACAGCAGCACCGCTTTTGCCAGTCGGTTGAGCGATGCATGGCGATGCTCCCCGGTCCCTGCAAGTAGAGGCTGGTTTGAGGCCATGCTGCCGGATGCGGCGACCTGCACGACTGTCCGGCACCACGAGGGAGCCAGAAACCTTCAACAATCCGTTAGGTTTTGAACGGGGTTTATGGCAGCACCAAACGATGTGGTTTACGCGGGTTCCATAAAGGAGCGTTTGTTGAACGTCCATGGATGATCTATGCAAGGGAGGCCAATCACCTGAAATACCGCAACCTTCATGCTAGTGCTCCAACATATGAAATGTAGACTACAATGAAAAATGAGAGCTATACTGAGAGCTATACGTTGGATCCGGGATGGGCCCCAAATCCTGTCTTCGAAACCGCAAAAGCTTATCTTGATGCGGCAGAGAACGCATATTCAAGAGAAGTCGCAAAGACGGGTTTCTTTGCCTTTAAAAATTGGTTCGTGGTTCATCACCTTAGTGTAATTGCGACCGAACTTTTCGTTAAATCATTTAGGGTAACGGTCTATCACCCACCCGTCACCAGCGAAGATGGGCCAGATGATGTGGAAATTAAACACGCCTATTCCTCCCACAACACACAATTGGATAAGCTTGATTTACAAGATAAAAACGGACTGGAAGAATACCTCTCTGATACTCTATTCACGCTATTAAAATCGGCGTCGAGTGATGAAATTTCGCGAGGACGCTACCCATATGAAGATCATAATGGCTCCACTCGATTTCCAGCAGGTGATGAGGCCGGGCAGAAGCTAGTGGACGACTGGTTGATGCTTGCCCGCGCACTTTCAAAGTATACGGGGCCCCACTAAAACCACCGTTTGTTGAACGGTTAGCCGAACAGGATATTGGTGGACGTTCTGCGAAGGTCTGAACAACCCCGCAAAGCCGCCGCGCGCTCACCCACGCCGCGTCAAATCTGCCCGCCCGCAATCTCGATCGCCTGCCCGTTCACACTCTCCGAGCTGGGCGCACAGAGCCACAGCGCTGCGGCCGCCACCTCATCGGGGGAAATCAGGCGTTTATGCTTGTTGGCATCCACCATCACGGCGCGGGCCTGATCCGGTGTCATCTTGGCGCGCTGGGCAATCGAGGTCACATTGCGGCTGACGATCTCAGTGTCGACATAGCCGGGGCAAATGGCGTTGAACGTCAGCTCAGACCCCAGATAATCCTCGCTCAACGCGCGGATCAGCCCGATCATCCCGTGTTTGGAGGCAGTATAGGCCGCCGCCCCCTTCAACCCCTTGAGACCTGCGATGGAGGAGATCGCAATCACCCGCCCCCAACCGGCCTGCATCATGCCCGGCAGGCACTCCCGAATGGTCAGGAATGCGCCATCCAGATTGGTGGCCATGGTGCGGCGCCAGAGCTCCATGTCGGTTTTGGGGATCGAGCGCCCCTCGGCAATCCCTGCATTGGGGATGCAGATATGCACCGGCCCACGCTCGGTAATGGCCTGCGCGATGCCGGATGTTACACTTTGCTCGTCGCTCACATCCATTTGCACGGGATGCAGGTGATCCGATGCAACGCTCGCCAATACCTCCTGCCGCCGCCCGGTGATGGTCACCTCTGCGCCCGACGCGGCCAAAGCCTGCGCAATCGCCAGCCCAATGCCAGTGCCGCCGCCAGTCACCAATGCGTGTTTTCCTGTCAGGGTCATGGTCTTCCTCCCAATCGCCATGCTACGTCATTGGCATCTGTGCACAAGAGCGTTGCGCCTGATCCGCCCGAACCAAGGAAGCAGTCCGATGCTAAAAAAAATTGATATACCACCCGTCTGGTTGGCGGGCTTCGTGGCTCTGGCCTGGATGCAGGCCCGCTGGCGGGATGCCGGGCTTAGCCTGGGCGGCACATGGGCGGATTTTGCAGGCGGTATCCTGCTGGGGGGTGGCCTTATTCTGATCTTGTTGGCGGCCTCCGAGTTTCGCCGTCACAAGACCACGATCATACCACATAACACCCCATCCCGGCTGATCCAGTCGGGCGTTTTTTCGCGCAGCCGCAATCCGATCTACCTGGCTGATGTGCTGATCCTCGCCGGGCTGATCTTTCGCTGGGATGCTGTTTTATCGTTACCGCTCATTCCGGTATTCCTTTGGATACTGGAAAAACGCTTTATCCTGCCCGAGGAAACCCTTATGAGACAGGCGTTCAAGGCCGAATATGCACGATATGAACGCAAGGTCCGACGCTGGATCTAACCAAATGCCGCAACGTGATTGCGACCATTTTTCGCAATCACAAGACGTTGTGTTGCACATAGTTCAACGTGCAAAGTACGACCAAACATGACAGGTGCGGCTTCAAAACTGTGCCGCTGCCACGCGACGACCAAAGACCAAGGGGACAGACATGAAGATCGGAACACCTAAAGAAATCATTGAGGGCGAAGCGCGTGTGGCGATGACGCCCGACAGCGCTCTACAGCTGCAAAAGCTGGGCCATGAGTGCGTGATTGAGACAGGTGCAGGGGCATTGGCCGGGTTTTCGGATGCCGATTATAAGGCCGCTGGCGTAAGTGTGGTCAAAACCGCCGCCGCCCTGTGGAAAGCCGCCGATGTTGTTGCCAAAGTACGCCCACCCGAGGATGTCGAAGTCAAACGCCTGCGCGATGGTCAGACGCTGATCTCGTTCTTCAATCCCGGTGGTAACGAAAAACACATGGCGGCCGCTGCCAAGAAAGGCGCGACGGTTGTCGCCATGGAAATGGTGCCGCGTATTTCGCGCGCTCAGAAAATGGATGCCCTCAGCTCCATGGCCAATATCGCCGGGTATCGCGCTGTCATTGAGGCGGGCAATAACTTTGGTCGTTTCTTTACCGGGCAGGTCACTGCCGCTGGTAAAGTCCCCCCCGCTAAGGTGCTTGTTGTTGGCGCCGGTGTGGCGGGCCTTGCCGCCATCGGCACCTCCACCTCGCTTGGTGCCATCACCTATGCCTTTGACGTGCGCCCCGAAGTGGCCGAGCAAGTCGAAAGCATGGGCGCTGAATTTGTCTTCCTCGACTTTGAAGAAGAGCAGAGCGACGGTGCGGCCACCGGTGGCTATGCCGCTGTCTCCAGCCCGGAATTCCGTGAGGCGCAACTGGCCAAGTTCCGCGAATTGGCCCCTGAGATCGACATCGTGATCACCACGGCGCTGATCCCCAACCGTGAAGCGCCCGAATTGTGGACCGAAGACATGGTGAAGGCCATGAAACCCGGCTCGGTGATTGTGGATCTTGCGGCGGAAAAGGGCGGCAATTGCAAACTGACCGTCATGGATGAGAAGATTGTCACCGATAATGGCGTGACCATCATCGGCTATACTGATTTCCCATCTCGGATGGCGGCGCAAAGCTCGACGCTTTATGCCACCAACATCCGCCATATGATGACAGATCTGACGCCGGAAAAAGACGGCAAGATCAATCACGACATGGAAGATGACGTGATCCGTGGTGCGACTGTCGCCTACGCAGGTGAGGTGACGTTCCCGCCACCGCCCCCCAAGATACAAGCCATCGCAACCCAGCCCAAAAAAGAGCTGGTGCCCGAGCCAACCCCGGAAGAAAAGCGCGCCGCCGAGGCCGCCGCCTTCAAGGCGCAAACCCGCAATCAGGTCACATTGCTGGCCGTGGGCGGGGCCTTGCTTTTGGCTGTGGGCCTTGTTGCGCCTGCCAGCTTCATGCAGCATTTCATCGTCTTCGTGCTGGCCGTGTTTATCGGCTTCCAGGTGATCTGGAATGTGTCGCACTCGTTGCACACCCCACTGATGGCGGTCACAAACGCCATTTCGTCGATCATCATTCTGGGGGCCTTGATGCAGATCGGATCAGGGTCATATCTGGTGATTGTGCTGGCCGCTTTGTCGGTCTTTATGGCCGGGATCAACATCTTTGGTGGCTTCCTCGTGACACGGCGCATGCTTGCCATGTTCCAGAAATCTTAAGGGGGGCTGAGCAATGGAATTCGGTTTCACAACAGCAGCTTATGTAGTTGCAGCAATTCTCTTCATCCTCAGCCTTGGGGGTCTGTCCGGCCAGGAAAGCGCCAAACGCGCGGTCTGGTATGGCATGGCCGGTATGGCGCTGGCCGTGGTGGCCACTCTGATCGGGCCGGGTGCGGGTCTGTGGCTTTTGTCACTGATCCTGATCGGCGCTGGCGGTGCTATCGGCTATCAGGTGGCGCAGCGCGTGCAGATGACCGAGATGCCCCAACTGGTGGCCGCGATGCACAGCCTCGTTGGTCTGGCAGCCGTGTTCGTCGGCTTTAATGCGCATCTTGAAATGGGCAATGTTCTGGCCATGGATGATGCGGCCAAAAAAGCCGCCGAAGGGTTCGCCGCTCTGCTGGCCAAGAAAGACGGCGTCGAGATCGCTATCCTGCGGGTCGAGGTCTTCTTGGGTGTGTTCATCGGTGCGGTGACCTTCACCGGATCAATCATCGCCTTTGGCAAACTGGCGGGCAAAGTCGACACCACAGCCAAAAAGCTGCCCGGTGGGCATATCCTGAACGCCGGGGCTGCTGCGCTGTCGGCTCTTTGCCTGATCTGGTATTTTAACACAGGCGGTTTCGGGCCTTTGTTCGTGATGACGCTGCTGGCGTTTTTCATCGGCTATCACCTGATTATGGGGATTGGCGGCGCGGATATGCCCGTGGTTGTTTCCATGCTGAACAGCTATTCCGGCTGGGCGGCGGCGGCTATTGGCTTTAGCCTCGGCAATGATCTGTTGATCGTTGTGGGTGCGCTTGTCGGCTCCTCCGGCGCGATCCTCAGCTATATCATGTGCAAGGCGATGAACCGGTCATTTGTCAGCGTGATCCTGGGCGGCTTTGGCGGCCCCGCAGGTGAGCAGATGGCCGTTGAGGGCGAACAGGTTGCGATCGACGCCGACGGTGTTGCCGCAGCCCTGAACGAGGCATCCTCGGTTATCATCATCCCCGGATACGGCATGGCGGTGGCACAAGCCCAACAAGCGGTGAGTGAGCTGACCAACAAGCTGCGCGCTCAGGGCAAGAACGTCCGTTTTGCCATTCACCCCGTTGCGGGGCGTTTGCCGGGCCATATGAACGTTCTGCTGGCCGAGGCGCGTGTGCCCTATGACATCGTGATGGAAATGGATGAGATCAACGATGATTTCCCTGACACAGACGTGGTCATTGTGATCGGGTCCAATGACATCGTGAACCCGGCCGCACAAGAAGATCCCAACTCGCCCATCGCCGGTATGCCGGTGCTGGAATGCTGGAAAGCCAAGCAGGTGTTTGTCTCCAAGCGCGGGCAGGGAACAGGGTATTCGGGCATTGAGAACCCTCTGTTCTACAAAGAAAATACCCGCATGTTCTATGGCGACGCCAAAGACAGCGTATCGAGCCTGCTGCCCAAAATCGACTGATCCAATATGGATAGATTTTGAAAAGGGGCGTCCCATCTGGGGCGCCCTTTTTGGTGGTAGTGGGGTGGGCTTTGTATGCCGTGGTATTCACATAACCCTTTGATGTGACATAATATTCCATTCCAATTTTCAGTGTAGGCGCGTATAAATACCTCATACTCACAAGGACCGCCCCAATGTCCCCGATCAAAGACCATCCTTTGCGGTACGAACTGGCGAACGAGCTGCACGCCCGTCCTTTTCCGGTGCTCAGCGCCCCCGCCACAGCCGTATATCTGGCGATCAAACGTGAAGACGACGCCGCGCGCCGCACGCCCGAGGCGGATATGGTGCATCTCATTGATTTGCTGGATCGCCATGGGGCCGCGCACCCGCAGCCCGGTGCCACGCATTACTTTGGCCAGATCGGGCGGCACCAGCTGAAATGGGAACGCCACACCGAGTTCGTGACCTACACCGTTTTCACCGAAGGGCTGAGCACGCGGCCATTTGATCCGGTTGATTTTGATGTGTTCCCGGCCGATTGGCTGGATCTGGCACCCGGTGCGCGTATCACCTCGGCGCTGATCCGGCTGAGCCCCTGGCAAAGTGACGAAGCCTTCAGCGAACTCTTGCGTGAGTGCTTTGTTGAGGAAAGCGTTGCCGTGGCACGGGTGCTGGATAATGCCGCCATTTTGGCAGGCGACTTTCGGATTGATCCGGCAGGTCATTTGCGCTTTGCCGTGTCCGTGATGCCCCAGACAGGGGCTCGTCGCACTGGCCGGATCATCCAGCGCCTGTGCGAGATTGAAACCTACAAAACCATGTCGATGCTGGGCTTTGCCCGCGCGCGCGCCTTGGCCCCCGAAATGGGCAGGATTGACGAACGCCTTGGAGACCTTATTGGCGGGCTCACGGGTGGCGCTGATCCGGCTGAACAGGCGCTGGAACACCTGCTGAACGTCACCGCTGAACTTGAGGCGCTGGTGGCGAGATCGTCGTTTCGGATGACGGCAACCATGGCCTATGACAAGATCGTCAACCAACGTATCGAAGTGCTGTGCGAAGAGCGCTTTGAGGGCCGCCAGACCTTTGCGGAATTCATGATGCGCCGCTTTCAACCGGCCATGCGTACGGTGCGTTCCACCGCGGCGCGGCTCTCGGCGATGGCCGAGCGCGCCACCCGTGCAGGCCACCTGCTGCGCACACGGGTGGATGTGGAGCGTTCCGCACAAAATCAGGAGTTGCTTGTCAGCATGGACCGCCGCGCTGACCTGCAATTGCGCCTGCAAAAGACGGTTGAGGGGCTCAGCGTTGTCGCCATCAGCTATTACGCCGTGTCTTTGGCGGGGTATCTGCTTTATCCGTTGTCCCAGGCGGCCGGGATCAGCAAGGGCCTGATGTTGGCGGGCGTGACATTGCCCGTGGTTGCCGGGGTTTGGTGGATGGTGCGGCGCATCCGTAAATCCGTACATTGATGCAGAGCAGGGCGCCTGGTCGATGCCGCCGCCCTGACCATCATTTCAGATCACATAGTGCATCTGGTCAAATTCCTGACGAAAGGCCGACACCTCAGGCAACAATCCCGCAGGATCATCTGAGCGCAAGCCCTTGGCAATCAACCCCGCCAGACGTGGCGCATGATCGGGCGTCATCCCCCAGCGCACCAACTCCGGCGTGCCAATGCGCAACCCGTTCATGTCACCCGGTACATCCGCAATGGGCAGGCCGATACCGCAGGCCAGAAAACCCGCCTTGCGCAAGGTTTTTGAGGCCGCCTGACCGCCGCCAAACTCGGCCGCTTCAATGGCAAACTGATGCGATCTGGTGCCACCTTGGGGGGCGGCAAACACCGGCAAACCCTCGGCAATCAGCGCCGCTGCCAATGCCCGCGCCACGTCAATCATCTGTGCGGCATAGGCTGTGCCACACGCGCGCCAATCCAGCAAGCTGACCGCCAGAGCGGCCGATTTCGCGGCATCAAAATTGGCCGTCAGCCCCGGAAAGGCGATTGCGTCCAACCGCTCGGCCATGTCGGCGTCATTGCTGACAATTAGCCCGCCCGCCGGACCACCCAGTGATTTATAGGTGCTCATTGTCATCAGATGTGCGCCCTCATGCAGCGGGTTTTTCCACGCTTTACCGGCGATGATCCCGCATTGATGGGCGGCATCAAACAACACTTTGGCCCCCACCTCATCGGCCACTGCGCGCACTGCTGCGACAGGATGCTCAAACAGGTTCAGCGATCCGCCCACAGTGATCAGCTTGGGCTTTTCAACCTTTGCCAGATCGCCCAGTGCGGCCACATCCACGCTATAGCCATCCGCGTTTACTGGCGCTTCAATGATGCGCAACCCAAACAGCCCGGCACAGCCCGCCATATGGTGCGTGACATGCCCGCCGATGCAGGCCGGGGGCACAATGATCGTATCCCCCGCCCGGCAGGTGGCCATGAAGGCATAGAGATTGGCAATCGCGCCTGAGGCCACGCGAATTTCGGCAAAGCGCGCCTCAAACACCTCGGCGGCCAGTTCGGCGGCGATCACCTCGATTTCCTCAATTGCCTCCAGGCCCATCTCGTATTTGTCCCCTGGATACCCCAGCGATGGGCGCGATCCGATACCCGAGCTGAGCAACGCCTCGGCGCGTGGGTTCATCACATTGGTGGCGGGGTTCAGGTTGAAACACTCGCGCTCATGGATGTCGCGGTTGCGGGTGGCCAGTGCCTCGACCCGTGTGGCTATCGCGGCGCTATCCATCTGGGCGGTGGCCCTGGCGATGTCCTGCACCCGCGCTTCGCAGGCGGCAGGCACCCAGTTTCTTGTTTCAAGCGCCATGGCGATACCCTTTCCCGCTGTGATTTACATTGTGAGTTGGCATAGAAAAACTAGGGCTATGAAATGTCAATCAGCCCGCCCCGTCCCAAAGGCCCGCCGCTGATCCATGACAGGCTTTGGGCCACGAATGTCTGGTGCGCCCCTCGCTGACCCGCGGCGGGTTGGCCGTACCGTTTGAGGCCCCTGTGCGCGCGGGGGTGTCATTGGTGTTGGAAACGGCCCAATTCGCGCGGCCATCGCGCGCGTCTCGGGCCGTGATTTCACGGCTTTGTGCCGGATAAGGCTCTGGTCAAGGGCGCGTGGCTGCGGTATCAGGCCGCCTGCATGATGCAAAGGGGATAGGCATGTCCGACAGCTTGCCATACGAAAAACCAGGTCCAATCGAAGATGCGCTTCGCAGCGCCATTTCGCCCACCGAAGAGATCATCGCCGAGGCACGCGCCGGGCGAATGTATATCTTGGTTGATCATGAGGACCGCGAAAACGAAGGTGACTTCGTGATCCCGGCCGAATTTGCCAATGCGTCAGCGATCAATTTCATGGCCACCCATGGCCGAGGGCTGATCTGCCTGCCAATGACGTCAGAGCGGATTGACCATCTGGGCCTGCCGATGATGGCTGTCAACAATTCCTCGCGCCATGAAACGGCCTTTACCGTGTCAATCGAGGCCCGCGATGGGGTGACAACGGGCATTTCCGCCGCTGACCGCGCGCTGACTGTGGCGGCTGCAATCAACGAGCAAAACACCGCCTCAGATATTGCCACGCCGGGCCATGTGTTTCCGTTGCGCGCGCGCAATGGCGGCGTGCTGATCCGCGCAGGCCATACTGAGGCCGCGGTCGATATCTCGCGCCTTGCGGGCCTGCATCCTTCGGGGGTGATCTGCGAGATCATGAAAGAAGATGGCACCATGGCGCGCCTGCCTGATCTGGTGGAGGTGGCGCAGACACATGGGCTGAAAATCGGCACTATTTCAGACCTGATCGCCTATCGTCACAAACACGATAATCTGGTGCGTGAAGTGGGCCGTGAAACCGTTCAATCCGCGCATGGGGGCGCCTGGGAGATGGCGTTTTGGGCGGATCAGATCACCGGCACAGAACATGTGGTGCTCACCAAAGGGGATGTCACTGATGGCGCGCCGGTTCTGGCCCGCACCCACGCGCTGAACGCGCTTGAGGATGTGCTGGGCATCGGGCTTGAGGCGCGCGGTGGGGCCTCCACAGGCAAATTGACCCGCGCGATGGAAATCATCGCCGCTGAGGGCCGAGGAGCGGTATTTCTGTTCCGCCAGCCGCGCCCAAAGTTGAGCAGCGAGATGGAAGATGACGACGCGCCGCGCACCATCAAGCAAACCGGTCTTGGTGCGCAGATCATGTCGACCATGGGGGTCACCCAACTGATCCTGCTGAGTGATAGCTCCAACACACGTTATCTGGGGCTGGATGCTTATGGTATTTCGATTGTGGGCACTCGCCCCCTAAGCGAAGGATAACCCCATGGCTGCCAACGAATATTCCCTGCCACGCGCCACGTTCGACACACCGGTCAAACTGCTGGTTGTGGTGGCCCCGTTCTATCGTGACATCGCCGATCAGATGATCGCCGGAGCCGTGGGCGAGATTGAGGCGGCAGGTGCCACCTACGATCTGACCGAAGTGCCCGGCGCGCTGGAAGTGCCCACCGCGATTGGCATTGCTGAGCGCCTGTCAAACTACAACGGGTATGTTGCGCTGGGCTGTGTGATCCGGGGCGAAACCACACATTATGAAACTGTGTGCAATGACAGCTCTCGCGGGATCACCCTGTTGGGGCTGCAAGGGCTGTGCATCGGCAACGGCATCCTGACAGTTGAGGATTTCGCTCAGGCCGAGGCGCGCGCAAACCCCGACAAGATGAACAAAGGCGCCGGGGCAGCCGCCGCCGCCTTGCATTTGATCGCCCTCACGCGCAAATGGGGCGGCGCACGCCGGGGCGTGGGCTTTTTGCCTGAAACGGAAGAATACAAACTGGCCGGTGGCCTCAAGGACAACCCAAAAGCATGACCCAGATCTCTGGCAACCAGAAACGCAAAATGCGCTCGGCCTCGCGGCTCTATGCGGTGCAAGCCCTGTTTCAGATGGAACACTCAAGCCAATCCGCCACCAAGGTGATCGAAGAATTCGAAGAGCACCGCTTTGGTGCCGAATATGACGAGGGCGAAATGAATGAGGGCGATCCTGCGCTGTTTGAAAAGCTAGTGCAGGACGCGGTGAACCATCAGGCGCTGATCGACCAGATGACCGACCGCGCGCTGGTGGCCAAATGGCCTATTGCGCGGATCGACCCAACAATTCGGGCGCTGTTTCGGGCAGCGGGGGCTGAAATGTCCCAATCCGACACGCCCCCCAAAGTGGTCATCTCGGAATTCGTGGACATCGCCAAAAGCTTCTACCCTGAGGGCAAGGAAAGCAGCTTCGTCAATGCGGTGCTCGATCATATGGCGCGTGAGGCCAGGCCCGAGGCGTTCTGACTGCGTATCCCTGATTTGACCGGTTCTATCAGCTGAGGCAAGGCTATTGCCGTCATAGGCAAGCTGTATGCCATCGCAATGAGGGGGCTGCCCCTTGGGATATTTCTGGCAAGAATATGCGCACAGGGCGGCAAAGGCCGTCGGCACTTGTCGATGGCTGTGGCTGTGATAAAATCGGCGGTGTTGCAGCCAACGCGAGTCGTTTTTATGCCCAAGCTCATCCGCCTTTACATCACCAACGTGGCCATTGGATTTGGCTTGGCGGCGGTGTTTGTGGGCATGTTGATGTGGTTCAATATTGGCAATCTTTGGCATCTCATCTCAACGTCAGACAAGGGCTGGTTGGCGCTGGTCATTTTGTGGGTGTCCAACGGCATCATTTTTGCAGGTGTGCAATTTGCCATCGCGGTGATGAAGATGAAAGACGACGATGATGATGATGGCCCCGGTGGCGGGCGGCGCGAGCGGGTGATGCAACGCGAGTTTGCCACCATCCCGGTGCAAGCAGAGCAGCCGCGCGAGGCGTTCCTGAACAAACGCTAAAACCTTCATTCTTTGGAAAATGTGGCGGGCCCGCACGCAACCGTGGGGTTATCTCATTCCCGAGGACCTGTATGTACAGGTGGGCGCCAGGTAACCAGGCCAGGGCCAGGACAGAGCCAGCTCCCTCGGATTTGTTTAAGGCCACCGGAATGCAACCATGAACGAGAAGGGCAGAACCCGCCACCGCTCTATCTAGGGTGTTGGGGGTGGTACGGCAAGGGCTTGCGTATGTTCATCTTTTGTTCATAGTTGTCAGATGAACCAGATTTACGATCAAACTTTGCAGCCGGGCCAGCTGTTGGCGCGTGGTGTGTGTCGGCATTTGCTGAGCTATGATTTTGTTTCAATTGAAGAATTCGTGCCGGAGCGTGGCAGGCGCGTCGATGTCATGGCACTGGGCCCCAAGGGCGAGATTTGGGTGATCGAGTGCAAATCCTCGCGCGCTGATTTTATGTCAGACACCAAATGGGAGGGCTATCTGGAGTGGTGCGATCGCTATTTCTGGGCTGTGGATGAAGATTTTCCAACGGATTTACTGCCCGAAGGCACCGGCCTGATGATCGCTGACGCTTATAGTGCTGAAATCATCCGTATGGGACCCGAAGCCAAGCTGGCAGCGGCGCGACGCGCTGTATTGGTGCGCAAAATCGCGCGTCATGCCGCCCGGCGACTACATAGCCTCAAGGATCCGCGCCTATGAGTTGCGCGCTTCGGCAGCTTTGGCGGCAGCCAGGATTTCCTCGGCAATGTCGCGGGCCTCTTCGGGTTCAAAATCCATAGGAACTTCAATTCCCTGGCCTTCAACAAACAAGCGCACCATGCCTTGATCGGTGGGGCCAATTTGCAGGTTGGCTTCGATATCGCGTTCAGTGTTGATGCCCATGGGTGCCTCCGGATTTACCTGTAACGAGCTAGCGATTTCCAGCTTGAAAGGCAAGGCGGCATAGGGTGGGCAGGGATCCCTGAAAAAACCTGATGTCCACCAACTCGCCCCCACAGGGCACCGATTGAACTGCCCGCGTGCAGGGGGCTTTCTATCCGGGCCGCGATTTGATTGAGCAAAGCGGGCAGATCAATCTGGACGCTGCAGGCGCGGCGCCACGCTATCAGATGCGCTGCAATTTTTGGGTCGGAGTTGGTTTTGGGGGGCTTAGCCAGGCCACGAAACAGTAAAGCGCAGAAAATTGCCCACAGGAGTCTTGCATTCGTGTGCGGGTGGGGATAATTCAGCCGTCAGTGCCGCCTTAGCTCAGTTGGTTAGAGCGCTGGATTGTGGATCCAGAGGTCCCCCGTTCAAGCCGGGGAGGCGGTACCATCTCCCAGGTATAAGGTTTCACCCAAAGGCTCAGTCGGCCAAACGTATGGTTTTGCGCAATGTTGCATCTTTGCGATCATAGATCAGGATTTGATCGTCACTGGTGACAATCGCGTACCAATCACCGCCTTGGGTGAACGCCGTAGCAGAGGCGCCATCGGGCAGGGTGATCTCATCGGGCAACTCAGGTCCGAAGGCGGCCGAGAACTTCGTGACAAACAGCACCACGATCACTATGAACCCAGCGATCATGGTGACAGTCAGAACAGTCACCAGAACTCGCAGGTATTTCACAAGCGCCGGATCGACCGGCTGAGGCTCAGGGATGTCAGACATGCAGGATGCACCTTTGTCATTTCGGATCATGGCTGATCCGCCATCACGCCTTGATAAGGCGCTTTCGCGTGATGTGCCAGAGGCGGCAACTCTGTCACGCACCCGCCTGGCGCGGCTGATCGGTGACGGGCAAGTGGCGGTGAACGGGATCATTGTGATCAACCCCAAAGCCCGCGTGGCCGAGGATGATCTGATTGAAATCACTGTGCCAGAGGCCGCCGAGACCCATATCGGGCCTGAGAACATCCCACTGGATGTGGTGTTTGAAGATGATGATCTGATCGTCGTCAATAAACCTGCGGGCATGGTGGTGCATCCGGCCCCCGGCACGCCGTCTGGCACGTTGGTCAATGCTTTGCTGCATCACTGTGGCGCGTCGCTTTCTGGTGTCGGAGGGTCAAAGCGCCCTGGCGTGGTGCATAGAATTGACAAAGATACCAGTGGCTTGCTCGTTTCGGCCAAAACTGACCGTGCCCATCAGGGGCTGGCTGCACAGTTTGAGGCGCACACGGTTGATCGCCAGTACCGCGCCGTTGTTTACGGTGTACCGGACGGAAATGACCCGCGTCTGCGCGGCATCAAGGGCGCTGCGTTTGAGCCGGGCAATATCCTGCGTATCACCACGCAATTGGCACGACACAAGACAGACCGGCAAAAACAGGCGGTGCTGTTCAACGGCGGCCGTCATGCCGTCACCCGTGCGCGCGTTATTGAAACATTTGGCACCCCCGCCACGGTGGCCCTGATGGAATGCTGGTTGGAAACCGGGCGCACCCACCAAATCAGGGTACATATGGCGCATACCGGGCATGGCCTGATCGGTGATCCTACCTATGGGGGGCGACGCAAATTACCGGCAAAAGCACTTTCAGAACAGGCGCTTGCGCAGGTTTCCGCCTTTTCGAGGCAAGCACTGCATGCGGCCATTTTGGGCTTTGAACATCCGGTTTCCGGGGAATCCCACCGATTTGAGGCCCCCCTGCCAGATGATATGACCAATCTGATCGAAGCGCTGCGCAGCTGAAATGCTTTGCACGGTTGCGTGAGGCCATTGTCACAAGTCTCGTAAAGCGACGGAAGTGCGCGCATATCCCGTTTTACATTTTGAGCGTGAGGCCTTGAATGGCCGTTAGGCTCACCTATATGGATGTTAAGGCCCTAAACATTGGGCGAGACCCTAATCACTGGGAGGGACATGACGATGGGAAATTACAAAAATCTGCCAGCTCCGACTCCGGAGGGCGGTCTGAACCGTTATATGCAGGACATCCGCAAATTCCCCCTGCTGGAGCCAGAAGAAGAATACATGCTGGCCAAAAGCTGGGTAGAAAAGCAGGACACTGACGCGGCACATAAGATGGTCACCAGCCACCTGCGTCTGGCGGCAAAAATTGCCATGGGGTATCGCGGTTATGGCCTGCCTCAGGCCGAGGTAATCTCTGAGGCCAACGTGGGCCTTATGCAGGCTGTCAAACGCTTTGACCCTGAAAAGGGATTCCGTCTGGCCACCTATGCCATGTGGTGGATCCGCGCCAGCATTCAGGAATATGTCCTGCGCAGCTGGTCGATGGTCAAGCTGGGGACAACCTCAGCACAAAAGAAATTGTTCTTCAATCTGCGCAAGGCCAAAAATAAAATTGGCGCTTTGGAAGAAGGCGATATGCGCCCCGAGAACGTGAAAAAGATTGCCAGCCAATTGGGGGTGACCGAAAAAGAAGTGATCTCGATGAACCGCCGTATGTCGGGCGGGGATGCGTCACTGAACGCCACGGTTGGGTCCGAGGGCGAAGGCACCATGCAATGGCAGGATTGGCTGGAAGACGAAGATGCCGATCAGGCTGGTGATTATGAGGCCCGAGACGAGTTGGAGGCGCGGCGTGAGCTGTTGGCCGAGGCGATGGATGTGCTGAATGATCGTGAAAAAGACATCCTGACCCAGCGCCGCCTGTCTGATCAGACGATCACGCTGGAAGATCTGAGCGGGCAATATGACGTCAGCCGTGAACGCATCCGCCAGATCGAGGTGCGCGCCTTTGAAAAGCTGCAAAAGCGGATGCGTGGCCTTGCACAGGAAAAAGGTATGCTGGCCTCTGCGTGACGGCTTAAAGCCGTATCGCCTTTAACCTGAGACAGGCAAATGGCGATGCGCGCCACGACATAGGACCGTTGTGGGCATTGCGGGCAAAATCTCTGATGCAGATATTGCGCGAAAGGCTTTAATATTGAACCAAGACAAAGTAAGCCTCTTCCTGCGTGCAGGGAGGGGCTTTTCATGTCTGCCAACCACAAGAGGGCGACATTCAACACAAAGGTCGGCCTCGCCGTTGGCCTGATCCTTGTGCTTGTCGCCTGTAGCCCGCGGCCTTCGGCGCAGCGCGCCACCCCGGCCCCCAACAGTACGATCGAGCCGGTGTTTGTCGCCACCGAACGAAAACTTGATCGAACCGGGCCAACCTTTGGAGAGCCGCGCAATACCGGCCTGCGGTATTTTCGGGCGGACATCTCGGTGCCCGCCAGCCACGCGCCAGGCCAGATCGAATGGCCCGAGGGCCCCGCCAACGCCGCCACTGATTTTGTTGTGGCTGAAACCCAAGTCTACGGCGACCAAAGCAGCTTTGCCCGTGCGGCACACCGCAGTGGCCCCGGCCAAGAAGTGCTGTTGTTCGTGCATGGGTACAATAACACGCTGTCGGAAGCGATGTATCGTCTCGCTCAGATTCGGACGGATTTCAGGACCCCTGGCACGGCTGTTTTGTACTCCTGGCCCTCTGCCGGTGATCCGCGCGGCTATATCTATGACCGCGATAGCGTGCTTTATGCCCGCGATGATCTGGAACGGTTGATGAAAAGCCTGACCGCAAATCCCAATGACCGGATTGTGCTGCTGGCGCATTCCATGGGCTCGCAGCTGATAATGGAAGTGATGCGACAGGCCGCGCTGAAGGGGGACAGGCGGTTGTTGTCGCGGATCAACTCGGTGGTGTTGATGTCGCCCGACATTGACCCTGATGTGTTTCGCACGCAAGCTCAGGCGATTGGTGATTTGCCAAAACCCTTTTTGATCTTCGTGTCACAACAGGATCGCGCCCTGAATCTTGCCGGCTTTATTACGGGCCGAAAACCGCGTTTGGGCGTGATTGACAGCCCCGATGTGGTAAAGGGGCTGGACGTTAAGGTGATCGACTTTACTGCCCTGAGCGATGGTGAAGGGTTGAACCATGTAGTGCCTGCAACATCACCGGCGGCCATCTCGGTGTTGCGCGGGATGATAGGGCAGGCCCAGTCCGGGGAGCGGGCGTTTCAGGATTATATGGTGTTGACCCAACAACCGTGATCCCTTGTCGGGAAATCAATCTTGCGGCTACATTAACCCCATGTTTCAGGAGGGTACCATGGCAGGCGGATGGGCGCGCGACGGCGCTGTAAGCGAGCAGATTGAAGCATCTATTTCGGACGAGCTGAAGCGGTTGAAAGCCCGGCCCGCGCCTCAAGGCGAAAGCCTGACCCATTGCGCTGAATGCGAAGAAGAAATCCCCCAGGCCCGGCGCGACGCCATACCGGGTGTGAAATTATGCATTGACTGCATGCAGGAACGAGACACAGCACATCAGGCCCGTAGCGGGATCAACCGGCGTGGATCAAAAGACAGCCAGCTAAAGTGAAATTCAATGTGCTTTAGTCAACACAGTGTCCGTTCTGAACCCTGAGCAGCCCTTACAATTGGAACACCCAGCCGGTGAACAGCCGCTTTAGCGGCCCGGCCATCGTCAGCCCCTGCCTTGGGCTGTCGATATGTCTGAGCTAGGCGCGTCTTTCGGTCTTATGGGCGTATTTTGCAGGCATAAAGCGCTTCGTGACACCTGTCGGTATCGCCACCCCAGGGGCTGACGTTGGCCTTCTGTTGCCAGGTCTAAGCATACGACCGCTTCGTCTGCATAGCGGCCGCTGGTTCGTCTCGGGATGGGGATAAGATTTCACCCCTCCATCGCTTCCAGCTGATCAATGAACCCAGAAATCATGCTTAGGCCCTTATCCCAGAATTTGGGATCCGAGGCATCGAGGCCAAACGGGGCAAGCAATTCCTTGTGGTGCTTTGATCCACCGGCCTTAAGCATATCAAAATACTTGTCTTGGAAGCCCTCGGGGCTTTCCTCATAAACCGCATATAGCGCGTTCACCAACCCGTCGCCAAACGCATAGGCATAGACATAAAACGGCGAATGCACGAAATGCGGGATATAGGCCCAGAAGGTTTCATACCCTTCCGCAAAATCAAACGCAGGTCCAAGGCTCTCGGCCTGTACGGACATCCACAAGGCGTTGATGTCTTCGGGGGTCAATTCGCCTTCGCGGCGTGCGGCATGCAGTTTGCATTCAAAATCATAAAACGCAATCTGGCGCACGACCGTGTTGATCATATCCTCAACTTTGCCCGCCAAAAGCACCTTGCGTTCGTGTTGATCCTTGGCGCCGTCCAGCATCTTTTGGAACGTCAGCATTTCACCGAAAACCGATGCGGTTTCGGCCAATGTCAGAGGGGTTGAGGCCAAAAGCTCGCCCTGATCCGCCGCCAGCACCTGATGCACGCCGTGGCCCAGCTCGTGGGCCAATGTCATCACATCACGCGGTTTGCCCAGATAGTTCAGCATCACATAAGGGTGCACATCCGTCACAGTTGGATGCGCAAAGGCACCGGGGGCTTTGCCCGGCTTTACACCTGCATCAATCCAGCCGTCGGTAAAAAACGGCTTGGCCAGATCGCCCATCCGCGCATCAAACGCGGTGTAGGCGCCCATCACGATGTCTTCGGCTTGCTCCCAATCCACCACTTTGCTGTCTTCAATAGGCAGGGGCGCATTGCGGTCCCAGGTTTGCATCCGCTCCAACCCCAGCCATTTGCGCTTTAGCTCATAATAGCGATGGCTCAGCTTGGGATAGGCCGCCACAACCGCGTTGCGCAGCGCCTCGACCACCTCAGGCTCCACATGGTTGCTCAGGTGGCGCCCGGTTTGGGCTGTGGGCATATCGCGCCAGCGGTCGATAACTTCTTTTTCCTTGGCGGCGGTGTTGTGCACACGGCTGAAAATACGGATGTTTTCACCAAAAACGCGGGCCAACTCATGGCTGGCCGCTTCGCGTTTGGCGCGGTCCTGTTCGGTCAGCAGGTTCAGCGTCGCCTCAATGCCCATTTCCTCGCCATCGACCACAAATTCCAGCCCGGCGATGGTTTCGTCGAACAGGCGTTCCCAGGCATCGCCAACAACGCCTAAATCGTGGAGGAACTTCTCCAGCTCGTCGCTCAGTTGATGAGGCTTCATCGCGCGGATGCGCTCCAGCACAGGTTTATAGCGGGCAAGGGCGGCATTTTCGCCGTACATCGCCGTCAAAGCCGTTTCTTCCAGCCGGTTCAGCTCCAGTGTGAAAAACACCAGTGGCGTGGTGAAATTGGTGATCTTTTCCTGACAATCCGACAGGAATTTGGTGCGCCCGCCGTCGGTGGTCAGCTGATAATACCGCAGACCGGCAAAGGACATGATGCGCCCGGCGATCCCGCTGATTTTCTCGTCCCGTGTGATACACTCCAAAAGGCCTTCGGCATCCAGACCCGCCAGCTTGCCTTCATAGTCAGCAGCAAACGCGGCGCAGGCGTCCTCCAGCCACGTCAGGTCACGGGCCAGCTCAGGTGCATCTTCGCTTGGATAGAGATCGCTCAGGTCCCATTCCGGCAGGTTGCCCAAATCCTCGCTACCTGAAGTGGCATTGGCGTCGCGTACAGGAAAGGGCAGGGGAAGCATGGCAGACCTCATGTTGGTTTCATCCACACACATAGGCCGCGAGGATTGTCGCGGCAAGGGCATGAGCCTTGCCAATTGAACATGATGGCGTAGGCTTTTGTTAAAGCGTCTGGCATTCAATTTGGGTCATGAATTGAATGCGAAACGCCCGCGACACAGAAATCTAGAGTGCTTTTCACCACAATCCCTGATTCAAATGCAGGGTGAAACGCTTTAAACAGGGAAAGGACCCAGAATGCGATTTGTCAGATACGGAGAACCAGGCGCCGAAAAACCCGGTGTTCTGGACGCCAGCGATCAGCTGCGCGATCTTAGTGGTGTGGTGGCGGATCTGGCGGGCGATGTGTTGGCCAATCTGCCAGATGTTGATCCCGAAACCCTGCCCATGGTGGTGGGCAATCCACGCCTTGGAACACCCGTGGCCAGCGTAGGAAAATTCATCGCTATCGGGTTGAACTATTTTGATCACGCCGCCGAAGTGGGGGCCAAGCCGCCCGCCGAGCCGATTGTATTCATGAAGGCGACATCCGCCATCAGCGGACCATTTGACGCGGTATCACTGCCACGCGGGTCGCAAAAATCCGATTGGGAGGTCGAATTGGGCGTCGTCATTGGCAAACCGGCCAAATATGTGGATGAGGCAACTGCGCTGGATCACGTCGCGGGCTACACCATCGTCAATGATGTCTCAGAGCGGGCGTTTCAGACCGAACGTGGCGGCCAATGGACCAAGGGCAAAAGCTGCGACACATTTGGCCCGATTGGGCCATGGCTGGTGACACGCGATGAGGTGCCTGATCCTCAGGCGCTGGCGTTGAGCCTTGATGTGAATGGCACGCGGATGCAGACGGGAAATACATCGTCAATGATCTTTGGTGTGGCCCATGTGATCGCCTATCTCAGCCAGATGATGAGCCTGCAATCAGGTGATGTGATTTGCACCGGCACCCCGCCCGGTGTGGGCATGGGGATGAAACCACCGAGGTTCCTGCGTGAAGGCGATGAAATGTCGTTGGAAATCAGCGGCCTTGGCCGCCAGACGCAGCGTGTGGTGCAGGACTAAGTGCTGCATCACTGTGGCGCTCATAAAAGGCCCCGATACGCGTGAAGATGCGCGCCCGTGTGGCGGCACTTTCCATCAGGGTTTCGTGCTTGCCGCCTTCAACCCATTCCATCTCGGCGCCGGGCCATTTGTCCATACGCTCTGTGATGCGCGGCACATGAACAATGTCTTCCTCAGTGCCGGTGAAGGTCAGGCAAGGATACTCAGGGGACGGCAGGCGTGACAGATCCCGGGTTTCCTTCAGGGCCTCATACAGCCAGCGCAGGGAGGGGCCACCAAGGCCTATATCGGGCCATGCGCGCGCCTGATCGACCATGTATTGATACATGTCGCGGTCATTGGTCAGCTTGTTGCTTTCAAAGGGTTCTTCCAGAACATAAGTTTCAGCCGCAGTGCCAGGGGCATAGATGTGATCCATCCCCACATGGCGGCTGGCCCAGGACAGGAACCACGCCATTGGGCGCAATGCCGGCGCAATTTTGATGCCCCACATCGGCCCCGAGAACACAGCCGAATGCACCGGCAGCCCCAGATAAAGCGAGCGCAGACCAATGCAGCCGCCCATGGAGTGTGCCAGCAGGTGCCATGGCTTGGGCAGGTTCAGCTTGGTCGCGGCCCCGACCATGGCGGCCACATCCAACTGGTAATCACTGAACAAATGCACATGACCCGACATCGGATCATCGCTCAGCCGATCCGCCAGCCCCTGCCCACGCCAGTCAATCGTCAGCGTGGCATAGCCCTGTTCAGCCAAAGACGACGCGGTCCGGCCATATTTCTCAATATATTCGGTGCGCCCCGGAAAAAGCAGCACCGTGCCTTTGGCGGCTTGTTGATTGAACACGCCAATGCGCAACCGCACGCCATCCTCAGCGGTCAGCCAGAAGGTCTGACCATCGTCTGGCGCGTCGGCCAGATCGGCAAGGTATGGCGCTGCGGGCATCACGACAAAACGCTGCCCAGTTTCATCGCCATGCCCATATCGCCGTCCACGGCCAGTTTGCCGGTCATGAAGGCTGATGTCGGGTCCATGTCGCCGTCCAGAATGGCCTGGAACGTGTCGGCATCTGCGGTCAGGGTCACGTCGGCATCATCATCGGCTGCGCGTGCGCCGTCACCGTCGATCATGATGGCGCCTTCGCCGCTGATCACGAATTTTGCCGTGCCGTCAAAACCGCCGCTGGTTTTTTCGTTCAGGGCCGCTACGGCTGCTGTGATTACGTCGCTCATGTGCTCTTCCTCCAGAAGTGATCTGCCGGGGGGTTTGCAATCCGGCAATCTACGCTAAACTCATCTGTGTTATGAGAGCATTAAGACAGAACCTCAATAATGTCGTGGCGGCACTTTTTGTGACAGTCATGATTTCCTTACCCACCGGTGGGGCAAATGCGGCTGACAGCGCCAGGCTGGATCAGTTGTTTGCGCAGCTGTTAAAGGCCGATGAACGCGCCGCCCTGCGTATTGCGGGCGAAATTGAGCTGGAATTCTCCAAATCTGGCTCGGCTTCGATGGATTTGCTGCTGAAACGCGGGCGCGATGCGTTTGAGGCTGGCCAGTCCGGCGTCGCCATCCAACATCTGACAGCGCTGACGGATCATGCGCCGGATTTCGCCGAGGGCTTTTACTGGCGCGCGCTGGCCTACATTCAAGCCGAGCTTTATGGCCCCGCCTTTGCCGATCTGGAGCGGGCGCTGACGCTGGCCCCACGCCATTTTGGCGCGATTGAGGCGCTGGGCTATGTTTTGGTTGTCATGGAGCGGCCACATATGGCGCAGGAAGCCTATGAAAGGGTTTTGGCTATACACCCCCATCACAAGGACGTATTGACCGCTCTGGACAGTCTGGGCCCGCAAATTCGCGGCCAGGATCTCTGATCGAGGTAAAGAGGGCAAGTGATGGGCGAGCAGTCAAGAACCCTTGCGGTTCTGGGCCCCACAAATACCGGCAAAACCCATTATGCCATTGAGCGGATGCTCAGCTATCGCACGGGCGTTATCGGGCTGCCTTTGCGCCTGCTGGCACGCGAGGTCTATGACAAGATCGTTGGCCTGCGTGGACCGTCAGTTGTGGCGCTGATCACAGGCGAGGAACGCATCATACCCCCGCGCGCCAAATACTGGGTGTGCACGGTCGAGGCGATGCCCCAGGGCATGGGGGCTGATTTTGTCGCCATTGATGAAATTCAGCTCTGCGCCGATCCCGAGCGCGGCCATGTTTTCACCAATCGTCTGCTGGGGATGCGGGGCACGCGTGAAACGCAGTTTCTGGGCAGCCACACCATGCGCCATGTCATTGCCGCACTGGTCCCCGAGGCAGAATTTTTGGGGCGTGAACGACTGTCGCAACTCAGTTATTCAGGGCCCAAGAAAATATCCAAAATGCCGCCGCGCAGTGCCATCGTCGGCTTTTCGGTTGATAACGTCTATGCCATCGCCGAATTGCTGCGCCGCCAAAAGGGCGGGGCCGCAGTTGTGATGGGCGCGCTCAGCCCGCGCACGCGCAACGCGCAGGTGGAGCTGTATCAAAATGGCGAGGTGGATTATCTGGTGGCCACCGATGCGATTGGCATGGGGCTGAACCTTGATATCAATCATATCGCTTTTTCATCGCTGACCAAATTTGATGGGCGGCGCATGCGTAATCTGGCCCCAAATGAGCTGGCCCAGATTGCCGGGCGGGCGGGCAGGGGGATGCGCCATGGCACCTTCGGGGTGACAGGGGAAGCACCCGATCTGCACGAAGAGGTGGCCAACGCCATCATGGATCACCGCTTTACCCCGATCCAGAAACTGGAGTGGCGCAATGACCGGCTGCAATTTGGCACGCCCGAGGCGCTGATCCGCAGCCTCGAAACCCGCCCCACGGATGAACGGTTGGTTGCCGCGCGCCAGGCCGATGATCTGATTGCCCTCAAAACCCTGTCAGCCCAAGCGGACATCCGCCAACGCGCACAGGATGGGAGTGCAGTCAAACTGCTGTGGGATGTCTGCCGCATTCCTGATTTCCGCTCGATCAGCCCCGCAGAACACGCAGGCCTGCTGGAAAGCATATATTGCGACCTGAATGATCATGGCCGCATCCCCGATGATTGGCTGGCACGTCAAATCCGGCGCATTGATCGCGTCGATGGCGACATTGACACATTATCGAAACGTCTGGCCTATATCCGCACCTGGACCTATGTGGCACAGCGCAAAGGTTGGGTAGATGACGAAAACCATTGGCGCGGGGCGACGCGCGCTGTAGAAGACCGCTTGTCAGATGCGCTGCATGGTGCATTGACCCAAAGATTTGTGGATCGGCGCACATCCGTATTGCTGCGCCGACTCAAGCAGAAGGAGGCCATGGTGGCCGAAGTAAGTGATCAAGGCGACGTAACTGTCGAAGGCGAATTTGTCGGACGGCTGATTGGCTTCCGGTTTATTCAGGATAAAGAGGCCTCGGGGGCTGAGGCCAAGACATTGGCACAGGCCAGTCTTCAGGCATTGGCACCGCATTTCCACCTCAAGGCGGACCGGTTCTATAATGCACCGGACACCGAGATTGATTTCACCGAACAAGGTGGGTTGATGTGGGGTGATCAGGCCGTAGGCAAGCTGGTGGCGGGCGATGACCCGCTGAAACCGCAGGCACAGGCCTTTGTAGACGAGGCCGCAGGCGATGACGTGGCTGGCAAAGTCCAGCGCCGCTTGCAGCACTTTATTGACCGCAAGATCGCGACCCTGTTTGAGCCGCTTTTGAACCTGCAAAAAGACGAAGCACTGACAGGCATTGCGCGCGGCTTTGGCTTTCGCATGGTCGAAGGCTTTGGCATCCTGCCCCGTAGCGAGGTGGCTGAAGACGTCAAAGCGCTGGATCAGGACGCCCGTGGCGCCCTGCGCAAACATGGCATCCGGTTTGGCCAGTTCACCATCTTCATGCCTTTGTTGCTGAAACCTGCGCCGACGCGCCTGCGTCTGGTGCTGTGGTCTTTGGCAAATGGCCTGTCAGAATTCCCCGAATCACCCCCTCCGGGCCTGGTCACTGTGCCCTCGGGCAAGGATGTGCCGGGCGCGCATCACACCATGTCGGGCTATCGCGGCGCCGGTGAACGCGCGATCCGCATTGATATGCTGGAACGCCTTGCCGATATGCTGCGGGCCGAAGACAGCCGTGGCGGATTTGAAGCCAAGGCCGACATGCTGTCGATCACAGGCATGACGCTGGAACAATTCGCGGATCTGATGCAGGGTCTGGGCTATAAGGCCGAGCGTGGCGAGCGTGAAAAGCAGCGTGTTGTCGTGGCCGAATCCGTGGCCAAGACACCCGCCGATGATACCGCCAAAGCCGACGCTCCGCAGGAGCCGGAGGCCACCGCTGAGGCGCAGCCTCAGCCCGACGCCCCTGCGCCGGAGGCGCTCGAGACCCCAGCGCCGGAGGCGCCTGACGCCCCTGCGCCGGAGGCGCCCGCTGAGCCTGCTGAGGCAACAGCCGAAGCCGCCCCCGAAGAAGAGAAAACCCCCGAGCAGGAGGTTTTCTATACCTTCACCTGGGCGGCACGTCCGCGTGGCAATCCGCGCCCACAACAGGCGAACAACAAGCCCAGAGGCAAAGGCAAGCGCCCGCCTCGCAAAGGTGGCAAGCCCGAGGGTGATCGCGGGGCCAAGACCTTCTCCTCCAAGCCGCAAAAGAAAGACCGGATCGACCCGGACAATCCTTTTGCTGCGGCCCTCATGGGGCTGAAAGACAAAACCTGAGCGTGTGAGCGACCCAAACGACAAGCTCCGAATTGACAAATGGCTCTGGCAGGCGCGGTTCTTTAAAACCCGCAGCCTGTCGGCCAAACTGGTCAGCGCGGGGCATGTCCGGGTCAATAGCACCCGCGTCGCCAAACCCGCCTTTGGTATCTGTGCCGGTGATGTGCTCACCTTTCCTCAGGCCAAAGAGGTGCGTGTGATCAAGGTTGTGGCGCTGGGCGCGCGGCGTGGCCCAGCACCAGAGGCCGCGCTGCTGTACGAAGACCTCAGCCCGCCCGCGCCAAAACCAAAGAACACTATTCCCCCAGCGCCGAAATACGAGGGAAAAGGCCGCCCCACCAAACGGGATCGTCGCAAACTCGACCCGAATATGCGCCGAGAGCTTGATTGATCCAGCCCGCTGGATTAGGTGACATCCGACACACGCCAGAACAGAGACCCCAATGACCTACATCGTGAACGACGCCTGCATCGAGTGCAAATACACCGACTGTGTCGAAGTATGCCCCGTAGATTGCTTCTATGAGGGTGAGAACATGCTGGTGATCCACCCGGATGAATGCATCGACTGCGGTGTGTGCGAGCCGGAATGCCCTGCCGATGCGATCCGCCCTGACACCGAGCCGGACATGGAAAAATGGGTCGAGTTCAACCGCAAGTACTCGGAAATGTGGCCGGTGATCATTTCGAAGAAAGATGAGATGCCCAACGCCGAAGAACGTGACGGCGAAGAGGGCAAGATGAAATACTTCTCCGAAGCCCCCGGTGAGGGCGGCTGACCCTGCCACCACTTTGCGTGATCCATCAACATCGCTGTTTAATCACCTGAATGACCACAGGTAATTTGATGTGGAACGCCACTGCTCTGGTGGAAACCCGCATTTTGTGGTATGATTCTATCAATATGTGAAGAAGTTTGCCTTATATCCATCTGCCCAAGCTGCCGCTTGGGGATGGATTTCTTTGCGCCTGAAACATCTGCACGGCGAGTCATAGGGCTCTCGGTTCAGGTTTTTGCGCCTCAGATATAAGGCCCCCGTTAAGGAAGACCTGAATGACCAAGACCAAAAAGCATGAGTTTCGCCCTGACCAGTTTGTTGTATACCCCGCACATGGCGTTGGCCAAGTTGTTTCGATCGAAGAGCAAGAGATTGCCGGCATCACGCTGGAGCTGTTTGTCATCGCGTTTGAGAAAGACAAAATGACCCTGCGCGTCCCCACCAGCAAAGCCGTCGAAATTGGCATGCGCAGCCTGTCGAGCCCCGACACCGTGACGCGGGCAATGACCACGCTGAAGGGCAAAGCCAAAGTGAAACGCGCCATGTGGTCGCGCCGCGCGCAGGAATATGAGCAAAAGATCAACTCGGGCGATCTGATTGCCATCGCCGAAGTGGTGCGCGATTTGCACCGCACCGATGATCAACGTGAGCAGAGCTATTCAGAGCGCCAGTTGTATGAAGCCGCCCTTGAGCGGCTGACCCGCGAAGTGGCTGCCGTGGCTGGCGGCGATGAAGTGCTGGCCGCCAAGCGTATTGATGATGTTCTGGTACTCCGCGCTGCCGCTGCCGCCTAAGGGCGTTGGTGATCCCATAGCTTGGGGTTACAGCATTTAGCCTCCAACAAATTAAGGCCGTGCTCTGAGGGGCGCGGCCTTTTCAATTGTCAGACCAGCAAGGCAAAAAGAACGGCGATTTCACCGACTTGTTGTGCACTGCCAAGGATATCACCTGATTGACCACCGATCTTGTGTTTGGCAATCAGCCCAAGGCTGAGGACCGCCAAACTGGCCCATACCACCGGCCAAAACAGCGCACTGCCCAAAAGCAACACCGCGACACTGCCGGCGATGCCCATGCCTATGGCGGCGGTGGTTCCGCTGACGTGACCCACGCGGCGTGACAACCCGTCATCGCGCGCATGGGGCAGGGCGGCCATCACCACAGGCATCGCGGCACGCGACAAGGCCGCCGCAGAAATAAGCGCCGCAGTGGCCGCCCCAATGCTGATGTCATACAGCATCCACAGCGCCGACCATCGCGCAGCCAGGCTGAGACAAAGCGCGATCACCCCATAGGTGCCGATCCGGCTGTCACGCATGATCTCAAGCCGTGTGCCACGGTCCCAACCGCCCCAAATACCATCGGCCATATCCGCCAGGCCATCTTCGTGCATCGCACCGGTGGCCAGGATCAGGGCGCTGAGCGCCAACAATGCGCACAGCCCCGAGGGAAGCCCCAAACCATGCGCCAGAAGCCCGACAAGGGCTGCAAGCCCACCGATCAGCACGCCCACCAATGGATAGGCCCAGGCGGCCTGCGATTGACGCGTGCCATCTGTCGCAGGCAGCGGCAGGCGGCTCAGCAAACTCAGCGCAGTCAGCGGGTCATTCAGGTGGATCAGGCGGCGGTCGTTTTTTTCCATCAGGGTGGCTCTTTTTCAGGTGCGGATGGCGGTCTGGCCTGCGATACATCACGAAAAGCCAGTCTTTGCAACGAGGGACGCCATGACCACCGGATTTGCCAGCCAAGCCGAATTTGCCGCATTGCTGCGGGATTTGCCCGTCATTGATGCGGGGGCCGTGGAGGCCGCATTGGCCCGCGATGCGGTGCTGACCAAACCACCGGGGGCTTTGGGCCGGCTGGAAGAGATCGCGGCGTGGTACTGCGGATGGCGCGCTCAGGTGCAACCAAAGATCAGCGCGCCGCAAATAATTGTCTTTGCCGGCAATCATGGCATGACCGCACGCGGGGTGTCGGCCTTTCCGGCGGAAGTGACCGAGCAGATGGTGCTGAACTTTCAATCCGGCGGTGCGGCGATCAATCAACTGGCGGATTGTGCAGGCGCGCGCCTTGATGTGCATGCGCTGTCTCTGGACACGCCGACAGATGATTTCACCCAAGGGCCGGCCATGGATGAGGCCGCGTTTGTGGCCGCACTGCAGGCCGGATGGAATGGGGTGGACCCCGCTGCCGATCTGCTGGTCACCGGCGAGATGGGCATTGGCAACACCACAAGTGCAGCGGCTTTGGCGCTGGCTTTGTGTGGCGGCGACGCCGAAGATTGGGTCGGGCGCGGCACCGGTGTGGATGATGCGGGCCTGCAACTGAAAGCGCAGGTTGTTGGCGAAGGGGTCGCGGCCAATCCGACGTCTAGGTCAGATGGGCTGGAGGCCCTGCGTTGCCTTGGCGGGCGTGAACTTGCAGCCATGGCCGGGGCAATCCTGCGGGCGCGGCATCTGCGCATTCCGGTCATTCTTGACGGGGTCATCTGCACCGCTGCCGCGGCCTGTCTGCATATGGTAAATCCAGCCGCGCTGGAGCACACAATAGCAGGTCATCTAAGTGCGGAAGGTGCCCATGCCAACCTGCTGACTTACATAGATAAAACGCCACTGTTGGACCTTGGCATGCGGCTGGGCGAGGCCTCGGGCGGGGCGCTGGCCATTGCCGTGGTCAAGGCGGCGTTGGCGTGTCACTCGGGCATGGCGACATTTGCCGAAGCGGGCGTTTCGGACGCCTGAAGCCAGCGTCTGCACTGGCCCTTTGCACTGGCCCTTTGCACTGGCC
>Ga0209121_10001096_pt1 | contig 28370 bp, 28 predicted proteins | sample Cruoilmetagenom3_FD_187292 | JGI IMG/M metagenome (GOLD analysis project Ga0209121, IMG submission 187292) | Oil polluted marine microbial communities from Coal Oil Point, Santa Barbara, California, USA - Sample 3 (SPAdes) (version 2) | ecosystem: Environmental > Aquatic > Marine > Oil seeps ...
TCCTAGCCCGACACTGCCGCCGCTCAAATCGAATAGAGTGACGCTTAGCGAAATAATTCAGGCAATGAAAGCCCACATTATGCCGATTATGAGCATAAATCTTGCCAGAATTGCCCAAACCAACGATGAGTTTCATCAGATTTAGATTGCCCACAACGCATTGCCTGGTTTTTCCTATCTAGCTCTGTGGGAGTCAGTTACTCGCTTCTTAAAAGGAAAGAACTTCTACCTGGCAAGCTCGTTTCCTAGCCTCGTTTACAATTCCTTCAAGGATATGGGCTGTTTGGGCATCAATCCACTCCTCTCCACACTGAGAGCAAATCTGAGCGGGCACATCACGCACTACTACAACGCCTTCCCTTAAATCTACACTATATATGGTTTTGCCCGGCTTTTTTTCTCCTCCACACAACGGACACTGAGCCATATCATTGCCTCCTCGTTCTAAAATCAGGTTCAAATCTATCCAAACTCGGTTCGTAAGCAGTAATAATATACCCCTTCTCTAGGATTTCATCAAAACTTACAACAACATGATAAGGTTCACCTTCCACAAGCCCCAGTATAAGACAGCTAGGAAAGGGAGCATTATGAGGGTAATCTTCGATAATCTCTCCCTTCATGATTACTTCGATGATTGTATCTTGAGACACATTCCTTTCAGCAAGCCTGATAAGTGTGTGCTTCCTCCATTCAAATCTGCCAGACTTTATCGCCTCTCTTAATCTCTCTAAGTCCATTATGCGCTTTTACTAAGTCAGGCAGCGGAAGCCAACATTATGCCGATTATGAGCATAAATCTTGCCAGGATTGCCCAAACCAACGATGAGTTTCATCAGTATCTGCCTATTTTGTGATATATTATAGGCTAAAAGAGGATATGTTTGCTCTTATTGGAGAAATAGATGAAGGAATATAACTATTGTCCGGTTTGTGGAACGCCTCTCCAAATAGGAATGATTGAAGGAAAAAATAGAAAATACTGTCCTAAATGTGATTTCATTGATTACAAAAACCCTTTGCCCGTAGCCATAGCAGTTGCAGTAAAAGATAAGAGGTTTCTATTGATTAAAAGAGGAATACCGCCCAAAAAGGGGATGTGGGGGGCTCCTTCAGGTTTTATCGAGAGCGGAGAAACAGCAGAGGAAGCTTGTTTAAGAGAGCTAAAGGAAGAAACTGGGGTATCTGGAGAAATAGTGAAATTAATCGGAGTAGTTAGACGAGAAGACAAAGAGATTTATGGAGATATGCTGGTAGTGAGATACTTAGTTAAAGTAACTGGTGGAAAGTTAACTCCTGGAGATGAAGTAGAGGATGCCAGATTCCTTGATATAGCTGAACTGCCCAGTTATTATGTCAACCACTTTAAAGACGTCATTGCAGAGATTCAAAACGAGAAGCTGTAAAGGAAAAAGCATTAGTAAATTTCGCTGTCATCAAACGGGCACAGGATGTTCAAATTTGATAACGTCAACGGTAAGACGTTTGAACGGCTTCATTCCTCTCTTTGCCAGCTTTTCCATATCCTTATAGACTTCAGCATCAAAATACCTCTCACCACACTGCTGACATACCCCCGCGGGAACATCCTCAATAACTACCAAACTTTCTCCCCACCTGAAATCTACATTAACCCTTTCTTGACCTACTTTCCCTTTGCAAAAAAAACATCTATCATTCATTTCACTGTCGCCTCGTCTTCCAATCGGGTTCCCATTCCTTAAGACTGGGCTCATATGCCGTAATAACAAGCAATTCTGCCTCCATTATGCCACACACTATATGCAATGGTCTATCTCTCTGAGTATAACCTAATATTAGGCAGCTCGATCCCCGAGGATCAGTGGGATAGTTCTCTATCATCTCGCCAGTAAATATCGCTTCCTCTAATTCACGTATTTCAATTTTCCTTTGCCTAAGTTTCTCTGTATGGCTGAAGGAAATTCTATACCTCCCATGCCTGACCCTCTCTTTAACGTAGCTAATATCCATCATTTCTGGGCATTAAAGGTTAATGGAAGCTAATGAATCACCAATGATTTGAGAGCTTAACAAAATAATTCAGTCAGTGGAAGCCAATATCACGGTGATTATGGCAGTCTTGCCAGGATTGCCCAAACCCACGATGAGCTTCATTTAAATTTCTTGCTTTACACGCTTTTGCGAGAGATCTCGAGCGTCCGAAATGGTATCACAGGTAAACAATGTATCGAGCATACACCATACTCGTCCATTAGGATAAATATTGCCAGTTCTAACTTCCTTATTGGATCCAAATGCTGGGCCAAGTGCATAAAGAAAGTGAGGCTCCCACTCTTTACTTGGAATTTCAGGAATTCGCTCATGCATATTAGTGACAATTTCATAGCTTTCAATGTGGTGGATCGACTGTAGTTTGCCATAATAGCGAAAGGCAATATAGTTAGGAGGCTTCTTGGGCCAACCACCCCGCCCTCCTCCCACAGGATGGAAATAGCGTTGGTGTCTTTTTACAATATCGATCCACGAGATGCCCCATCCTCGTGGCTTTCCTTGAGCTAGAGCGACAACATATACCCAATTAGAATCAAGATTTTGCATAGTCATAAGCCCCCTTAGATAAATTAATAACTCATCTATTAGTCGCTTTTCTGCATGCGAACCTTTAGAGCGTGCTTCACTAGCAAGTATAGCTATGTCCTTCCATGATAATGGCTTGATGCTTACACCTGCAACTTCATGAACTTCGAGGTGTAATTCTGCATATTCTCGACTGCACTCGCTCAAGATCAAGATGTGTTTGGATAGTGCCTTGCTGTTTCTAAAGGAAGGACGGCTGGCATACAATTCCAGTTGCCCTCGGTTTGGCAAATTCCAGCCTCGCTTTGCCTCAAGAATCAAGTAAAACTGATTTGGCAATTCAATTTCTATGTCAGTGATGCCTCCAGCATTCTCATAACGCTGCAAGCAGGTTGACACGTTATTAATCTTCCTCTTATAGCCAATTACCTTTTGGAGGAATGTTTCCAAAAATATTGGGCATTGTGCGAGCGCGTAAGCCACACTGTAACTGATGTCATTCTCATGTTCACCCAATAATTGGAAGATGCTATCAACCTTATAGTTATGCAGATATAAATCAGTCATAAGGGCATCTATTCTCGTAATAGAACGTAGTTTTGTACGAAAGTTATCACTCGAACAAAGTCAGAAATCTTAATTTCCATGCCTCTGATTCAGCAGCTCCAGGAACTCAGCCTCGTTGAGCGTCTTTACGCCCAACTTTTCAGCCTTAGCTAATTTAGAGCCAGGGTCAGCGCCGACCACCAGATAAGAGGTCTTGCTGGTTACATCTGAGCTTGCTTTGCCACCCAATGCCTTTATCTTGGCTTCCCCTTCCTGACGGCTGAAGGCTTCCAACTTCCCTGTTAAAACAAATTCTAATCCAGCTAAAGGCAGCTCTTCGGGCTTGACTTCTTCAGCCTTTTCTTTCTCCAGCCTCACCCCAGCCTTCCTCAGCTTCTCAATAATGCGTCTGTTTCCTTCCTGCCTGAAGAAAGCCAGGATGCTGGCGGCTATCTTTGACCCAATGGATGGGAGAGATAAAAGGTCCTCTCCATTGGCTTTAGCTAATTCGTCTATGCCAGTAAAGTTTTCTGCCAGTAATTCGGCGTATTCTTCACCGACATGGAGAATTCCCAGGGCAAAGATGACTCGGGCTAAAGGTCTGTCCTTGCTTCCTTCGATGTAATTAAGGACATTGGAGACGCTTTTATCCGCCATCCTCTCCAGACCAAGAAGTTGCTCCATAGTGATGTAGTATAAATCGGCCACATCCTTGACTAAGCCAGCCTCAAACAAAGCCTGGCATAGCTTTTCGCCCACACCATCAATATCCATTGCTCCACGGCTAACGAAGTGCTTAATTCGCTCCAGAGCTTGAGAGGGACAGGCGGCGTTAGTACACCTGTGCATAGCCTCACCTTCAGGCTTTATCACCTCGGCACCGCACACAGGGCAGCGACTGGGCATGTAGAAAATCTGTTCTTTCTCTGTGCGGCGACTGACTATAGGGCTAACAATCTCAGGTATAACCTCTCCCGCCCGCTGCACCACAACGACATCTCCAATGCGAATATCTTTCCGATGAATGTCCTCTTCATTATGTAGCGCCGCATGGCTGATAACCACCCCACCCACATGAATAGGCTCCAGAATAGCGTAAGGATTAAGGCTTCCTGTCCTCCCTACATTTATACCAATGTCAATAAGGCGCGTAGTACCCTGAACAGCAGGAAACTTATAAGCAATTGCCCACCTTGGCTCATGAGCTACACTTCCCAGTTCCTGCTGAAAGGTAATAGGGTTGACTTTCACTACCATGCCATCAGCCTCATAAGGAAGATTTTCCCGATTTTCCACCCAGCTCTGGTGGTAGCCCTCCACCTCATCAATAGCGTGGCATAAAACCATATCAGGATTTACCTTAAAACCCAAAGACCCAAGGTATTGCATAATCTCCCAATGAGTGTCAGGCACTGCCTTTCCTTCAACCCAACCCAAAGCATAGATAAATATGTCCAGGGGGCGTTTGGCGGCGATATTAGAATCAAGCTGCCTTACTGAGCCAGCAGCGGCATTTCTGGGATTAGCAAAAAGAGGCAACCCTTCCTTCGCTCTTTCCTCGTTGAGTTTCTTAAATCCAGCCTTGGGAAGATAAACTTCCCCTCTAACCTCAAACCTGGGAGGTGCCTCTTTAGGCACAGAAAGGGGAATGCTTTTAACGGTTCTCAAGTTCTGGGTGATGTTCTCGCCTCGGTAGCCATCACCTCGAGTTGCACCGGTGACAAGCATACCATCCACATAAGTCAAAGCCACCGCCAGGCCATCAATCTTAGGCTCACAAACAAGGTCAAAGTGGCGCCCACCTAAAAGATTACTGGCCCTCTTATGCCAGGCAGTTAATTCTTCGTAGGAAAAAGCATTGGCCAAGCTCAGTAGAGGCTGGGGATGCTCCACTACCCCAAAGGCTTCTACCGGTGGAGCACCAATACGTTGGGTAGGCGAATCAGGTGTAACAAGCTCAGGATACTCAGCTTCAAGATGCTTAAGCTCCTGCATCAGTTCATCGTACTCAGCATCGCTTATTTCGGGGCTGTCCAGCACATAGTAACGGTGATTATGGTAGTTAATTAAACCCCGCAGTTCTTCTATCCTTTGCTTTATTTTGCTCATGTCCTCCATAGAGCTAGCCTCTATATATATTATAATACAACTCAGATAGGAAGGAGAAGCGAGATACGTTGACTCTCAGAATAGAAGGCAGTTACACTTAGAGTGTTGTTTTTTAGCTGGCATCGAAGTCAAGATTGAGCAGTGGGACTACGGCATGGTAGCGCAGATTCTCCATATCGGGCCTTACAGTGAAGAAATAGCCACAGTTGAGCGCTTGCACAAGTCCATTGCAGACAGCGGCTACGAAATAGCCGGCGTTCACGAGGAGGAATACCTCACAAGACCTGAGGCGAAAATCCAGAAGACCATTATTCGATATCCCATTAAGAGAAAATAGACAGATTGCTATGATATGACGCGGAACGAAGCCCCATGAATTGGATGCGCTACACTGCCCTGGGAATAGGCATTGCTTTTGGGTTGCTGTTCCTCACCTTTGGCATCGGCGAGGGCATAATCGAAGGCTTTGGAGGCATTCCCAGCCCCGAGGATTGCGTCATCATGCTGTTTGGGCCCATCTCGATGATTATAGCTACCGCCGTAGCCTGGAAACATGAGCGAATTGGCGGCTGATGGTTGATTATAGGAGGCATCGTTACCGGAATACTCTTTAGCATCAGGCTTATAGATAGGCCGATGAACCTTCTAAGGACATTCCTAATTATACCTTTGCCAATGTTAGTAGCGGGAGTGCTATGGGTGCTTCACACAGCAAAATTCGCCAAAGCGACAAGGCTAAAGTGTTACACATAATATTATGCAAAATGCCCTCTCCCTCAACGGGAGAGGGCTAGGGTGAGGGTGAATTTACTTTAGACTTCATCATGAGTCTTTGGACTTAGGGTAAAATGAACCTAGTGGAAGAAATTAATCTCGCTGGCTGCTGCGGAGTATTTTGTGGGTTGTGCGCCAAATACCAGTCAAAGGCGCCAAGCAGGTGTATCGGCTGCCGATTAGGTGAGCAGCATTCGTGGTGTAGCATCTCTCGATGCTGCGTGATGAAGAAAGGTTTCACCACCTGCGCTGAATGTGAAGAATATCCCTGTGAAAGGTATTCTAGAAGAGGTTGGGGAACAGACCAACAGACACGAGCTGCCCAGGAGAGCTTAAACAGCATCAAGGAAGTTGGGATGAAGGACTGGCTGGAAGAGCAAAGAAAGCGACGGCTACTACTGGAGCATCTGCTTGACAATTACAATGAGGGTAGGTCAATGAGCTTCTACTGTTTGGCCACGATGCTTATGCCTCCTGAGCTAATTGGTAAGGCGGTAAATGAGTTGAAGGAAAAGCTAGCCATCAATCAGCTCAATAGCTCAGATATAAAAGCCAAGGCAAAGGCGCTCAGGGGGATTATTCAAGGTCTGGCTCAAGAATCTGGCATCGAATTGAAACTCAGGAAAAAGGGAGAGTGAAAGTGGTTACCAAGGTGGAAGCGGTTGCCCACATCTTAAGGGAGATAAGCAAGAAAGACCCGAATTTAGTCTTCGGCTTATGCCTGGAATGGGCAAAGTTAAATAACCAAAATACAAACTGGATTATAAAGGATGGGATGGAGAAATTGCCGGCTAAAGAACAAGAAAGGTTGAAATATTTGATAGGAGAATAAAATGGTGAATAGAAATCTTGTTGGCTGCTGTGGAATATATTGCGGTGCCTGTTTTGCCCATCGCGGAACGATTAGCCAGAAAGCGACCGAGCTAAGGGAGATTCTTAACAAAGAAAGGTTTGGTCGGAGAATAGCCACAGCGTTTGACTGGATTGGAGACTACTCTGAGTTCAGCAAGGTTCTAAGTCATTTAAAGAATTTAAAATGCCAGGGTTGCGGAGCTGGCGGAGGCAATCCTTGGTGCAGCATAAGGAAATGCTGCCAGAAGAAGGGTTTTACTTCCTGTGCTGAATGCAATGAATTCCCCTGCGAAAAACTAGATTGGATAACAAAACGGTATAACAAATGGAATTTAAGGAATCTGGAAAAAGTAACAGAGGTTGGATTTGAGGAGTGGCTGAGAGAACAAGAGGAAATCGTCAAGGCTGGATTTATAACTGGCGAAGTCATCAAAGGCATTAGATTACCTAAGAAAAGCGAAAATTAAAGCGAACTTAAGATGGTAAACCAAATACAGGTAAAATCAATCCTGAATAAACATCGGATCAAACATAGCTTTACCTAGTTTGGTGGTTTAGGGGCAGAAACACTTTGCTTCATCATCTCTATAGATATATCTTCTCGGATTGAAACCGGCCCACTGAATGAGTATTGACTTCGCTATAATTTATGATACATTAGAAATATGGCCTGAAATAAAGCAGGCTAGACCAAGCAGGCGCGGGGTTCGCATATACTGCTGTTAACCGAAATTGGCGGGCCCAAAGTTGGATTAAGGCTGTTTAAAAATGTAGTTGCCCAATTCATTGGGCGATTGTGCCTGATAAATCAGGCAACTACAAAAATCTGGAGGTGAAGGGTTTCCAAAATGCCCAAAATTGAATGGAGAATCAAAATTAGACAGCCTTATTCTACGTAAGGAGGTGATGCCTATGCTAAACGAAAGCTGGCTTCTTCGCCTGCGGGCGGTGGAGGGGTTGGCTCGTTCTACTTCAACAGCCCGATAGATCTAATAAAAAGGTGGGTACGATGAAAGTAGTACAACGAGGCATTATGAATGTCCTGCCTGGCAAAATGGCAGAGGCGATGGAGCTTCTAGAAAAGCACATGGCTATCGTGACTCGCTTGGTAGGGATACCTCAGGAGAAACTTCCCGTGAGGACCTACCGTCCCTTTCTCGGTGGGGGCGACTCCTTGCATACCGTCATTTTCGAGGTCGAGTGGGATAGCCTCGCCGCAATGGCAGCCTTTTTTGAGAAGGTGATGGCAGACCCAGAGATGCAGGCGCTCACGCCGAAGTGGGAGGCGGTCGAGCAGAGTCACGAAGTCGAAGTTCTCATGTTAATGCCATAGGAGCAAGTCTAAGGCGTGTCAATCTTGGTATGAACTGAGCACCCAGATAAGGCGGGGGCGGGCGAACCCTGCGGTCGCTTCGCCTCCTGCCCTTCAGGCCGGCTAAAGCTAATTAGACGAAACGGCGGCAAAAAAGAAAGGAGGTAATGCCTATGCTAAATTGAAGCTGGCTTCTTCGCCCGCGGGGCGGGGCAGAAGTGGTTCGCTCTATTTCAACCGCCCGGTAGATTTAAAAGGAAAGGAGGTGATATCGATGAAGTATCATTGGGAGGGCCGTAAACGGATGGCTGATGTTCGTGGAATGGGGCTATGGGCTCACGCTGGTTGGTTTCTTGCTGCTGTATTCGCTGTGTTGGGAATCATTGGTGATGCTGCGAATGTCACTCTTGGCCTAGAGCCAACATCCTGGTTACTGCTGGCAATTGTTGCTTTTGCGGCTGGCATGCCTTTTTTCATGGGCGTGGGGATGGCTTGGTATTTACGTACCACAGAAGCCAAAAGTGGAAAGAAAGAGTAAATCTTCGATAAGTTCGTTGTAATTAGAAATGGAGTTTTGAGGAGTCCTGGGGTAGAAACGGCGCCGTAGTTGGGTCAACTTGGCTCTTCAAAAGCAGGGCCCGCAATTAGCTTGGGAAGGTAACTCTGACTATATTAGCCCATATATAAACCTGCTTTCCTTTACCAGGACTAACAGGGATTAAGGGAGTAACCGGTCAAGGTAATGGGTCGGCAGCGGGGTTTGGAACTCTGCAGCCGCTTCGCCCCCTTGCCGTTCGGGTAGGCTAACACGAATTTTGCGGCGAGTTCGCCCAAATGCTTTGCACTTCATTCCCAATTGTCCTGTGCTATACTTCTATAGTCAATGGTATTACTCCGTAGTCATAAAGTGGATAAGTGGCAAAAGCTCAGGAAAATAGAGCGTAATAGGTTAATCATAAGCTACCACAGGAAGCACCCGAATCAGCCATTGTCAGCCATAGCAGCTATATTCGGTATCAGTAAACAGCGAATACACGCAATTATTAAACGTTATGGCACCAAATCGTATAATTTCACATAAAATCCCTCTCCCTTGAAGGGAGAGGTTAGGTGAGGGTGACCCTCGTCCCATCCCACACCCCATCTGGCAGGGACGTTAGGGTGAATTTTCCTCTCCCTCTAACTCCCTCCCGCTAAGGGAGGGAGAACTGTAGGGAATTTTGTGACTAACTATAAGCAATCTGCGAAAATAGACTGGCATAAGCAGGATAAATGAGGCAAAATAAGCTATGCCCAGAATAGCCATCCTTAGCGATGCACACCTTCTAATTCAAGCCGAGCGCTTCAGAGACGAGAACTATAGGTCGCCACGTGGTGAGACCTCGCTTAGAAATTTCAACCAAGTCATCAGCCAGGTCATAGCAGAAGAACCCGAGGCAGTTATCCTCGCCGGTGATATGTTCGATGAGAGGGAAAAGGGAGGGGAGTGGATAGCAGATTCCGAAGCAGCCAAATACTGGCCTGAGATTCGCAACGAACTAAAGCGTTTAATGGAATGCACTAGATATGGGATTTATGCCTTAAGAGGAAATCATGACTCTGCCTCAGTGTTAAAAGAGCTTCAGGACTACCTGGGAAACGAATTTCACTTTGTACGAGATGAAGAGGAAGAAATCGGCGGCCATCACATATATTTCATGGAAACCCGCTACCGGCAGGGCAATTATGAAATCCCCGAGGAGGAGCTTCCCCAGAAAGGGGAGATACTCATCATGCACGAAACCCTGCCCTGGGGTATGCCTGGATTAGAACAGGAGGTGCTCCAGGAACTGGGCCGGAGATTCTCCCTTCTGCTTAATGGTCACATGCATCACTACTCGCATGGTTCACTAGACATACCCAGCCTTTACTCCCTGCCAGCTCTAATTCCCTCACGAGAACTGAAAAATGCTTTCACCGTCAAATACCAATGGCCTGGCGATTTAGACAAACCCGAAGTCAAAAACTCCCCTTTTGGCTATCTAATATTAGACGGTCACGAGATTTTATTCCAAAGATATACCCCGATACAAAGCATAGTTAAGGTGGAAGTTAAAGGAGATACCCCTGCCGAGGTTGTTACAGGAATCAACGAAGTATATTCCAGATTGATGGAGAGGGAGGATAAGGACAATTTGTGGGTATGGATTTCCGCTCAGGGAGTTAGCTTCGCAGACACCCTTCAGAAAGAAATCAACAAGTATTCTGAAATAAATACTATGGAGATATCCCTCAAAACAAAAAAAGAGCCAATAAGACCGGCAGAACTAAAGGGACTGGACAAGGTGATAACTCTGTCCGAATTGGAAGCAAAGGTGTTAAGCTCCCTACCCTGGCCGGATAGAGATTTGGCTCAGAACCTATTTGACGAAATACTTACCAAGGAGAATTTATCCCGAAGGCCAGACAGCAACCTGGGAAGACTTCTTTTCCAAAGGCTTCTGGAACTGGCTGCCCCTCAGTATGGTGTGCCGCAAGAGCATCTAAATAGCTTTCTTCTGAGAGTCGACCCGCTCTGGAAAAAGAGATAAGACAATGAAAGAAGCACTAACTCCTAAATTTTTAGGAATTTGAATTTTGAATAATGTCATTGCGAGGAACGAAGCAATCTCTTTAGAGTTCAGAAATTGGAATTTAGAGTTTAATGTAGGGAGATGAGACTAACTAAGATTGCCTTTGCCAATGTGATGGAACTGGAAGGCTCTATGGTGTTTCCAGAGGGGAAGACAGTTGTTATTTACGGCGAAAACAAAGCTGGGAAGTCCAATATAATCCACGCTCTCAGGTATGCTTTCCTCGCAAAAGTAGTACGGCCCAGGAAAAACCCAGGATATGATGAATTAAAACTCGTGACAGGGAAAGAGATAGCTCCTGGTGAGGGCATGGGGAGGATATCTATAGAGTTCAGCCATGAGGGTAAGCAATTTGAAATCCACAGAGAAATCGACCGTTATAAAGATAACAACAGAATTCTGAGGAAAGAGGCTGATGGATTCCGAGAGCTCGATTTTGCCAAGACTCTGGACAAGGAATTAAAGGCAGGATTGCTCGATGCCCTGTTCGCCCCGGACAGCGCTATGGGCTTTAACCATCTTAACGAGAAAAACATAGATGCCGTTATTCGAGAGTTATTTAAAGAAATTGGAAATGTCAAGTTTTATACTAAAGATTTCAAGCAACGCATACAAAGGCTGAGAGAGGAGGCTGCCGCCAGAGTCACCGGTATAGGAAGGGATTATAGCTCCTTCGTAGCTGGCTTAAGAGACGAGCTAAAAGATGTATCCCTCGATTTGAGCACATTTGACACATATGAGTTCGGCCAGACATCCGAGAAGATAAGCAATGTCGCCACTGAGTTAAAAGGCTATATTGATAGCCTGGAGAAAGGCGAGTTAAAAGAGTGGCTAGAGGAGATGAGAAAGCGGGCGAAGGATGCCGAGGAGGTAGTGGAACTGCTTACTGCTAGCTATCAGCTGACAGCTGACAGCTTTAGAAAGATAGAGGAAATTTCACAGGATAAGGAACACCTGAATCTGCTTGTGGCTGCATTAAGGGGGGCAAAACTGGGCGGCCCTGTGCCACCAGAACCAGGCAAGTTCTACGATGGCGAATTAGACAAGCGCGCCAGACTTATCCACCAAAAGCTTGAACAGGCACAAACTCGCTACTCTAATGCCCTGGCCTTGGCTCGAGAGGAGAAAATCGACTTCAAGATTGATAATCCAGCGAGAATCAAAAGCGACAAGGAGAAGGTGCTAAAGCTATTGACCAGGGAGGTTCTCATTGGAGATGCTCCGAGGGTTCGAGTTGACTTGGTCAAAATTAGGTCTGAGCCCGTGGGCCGAAGCCCTGAGCAAAGCGAAGAGGAAGAATCGGTGCACGGGCTTATCCCCTTGAAGCTCATGGATGAGGACCCTGCTTTTACCAGGCTAAGCCCGGAACCTATCCCCGACGCGCCTGAAGAGCAAAAAAGGAAATATGCCCAAATTCTGGGGAAAAGGATAGAAAATCTAAAAATTATATGTGAGGACAAAGACAGGGCTGAAGGCTTCTTCAACAACGAGTTCGTCCCTGAACTCACTCGCATTAGCGGATATAACACCACCCTGATGGAAAATGAAAAGACCGAGAAAGAGAAAATCTCAAACTCAGTTAAGTATATACATAACAAGCTCCTTCTATTTACCCAGGAACATGTAGAGATGCCTAAATTGGACCACGAAGGGGATTTAGAGTCATTCCTACCAGCCATAAGGCAAATTGTGTCTCGTAAAAAGTCAGGTTACAGGGAAGAGACTAACGAGAAACTAAAATCACTGGGCATACAAGCAGGTCAGTTTAATACTCACGAGATAGATAATCTCCTATGGAAGCTTGCCGAGATGGAAAAAGGCGTGCCACGCTACAGAAACATCTGGACCGAGCTCACAAAGCAGAAAAGAATTGAGTGGGAAAACAACGACGCTGAATATGCTGACTTAACCTATGTACCTGCGGTAGTAGATGGGATTGATAGGAGTCTTGATGCCATCCTGGACAATGCTTTCGATGAGCAGGAGGTAATACAGGGAATACAAGGAATCATAGTCGAAATAAATAGCAAGCTTATGGCCGAAGGCTTGGTAAACTCTTGCATCGAAATGGGTGAAGGTAGCTTACAACTTAGCAAGACCACTTACAAAGACAGAGAAATAACTCATCCCTGCGGGGCAGAGAGGTCGTTTTTCAGTTTGGGGACACTGACTGCCCTGGCAAGATATTTCAGGCTGCCTATCATCATAGATGAAGCTGCCAATAACCTTGATAAGAAGCATCTGCGACACTTTATCTCCCTGATAAAGGAGTTTGCCGCCAGTTACGATGTTCAATACATACTCTCCATAAAAGAAACCGATGACTTTCCTCTTGGTGGCTGGGTTCGGGAGTTTGCCGATGACCTACAAATATATCGGGTTGATTACGACGGCCAGAAGAAGCATATCAAACCTGTCGACCTGTATGCCTGAAGAAGGCAACCATGGCACAAAATTCCTCTCCCCTTACTTGGCAGGGGACGTGTCATTGCAAGCCAAGCGAAGCAATCTCCTCTCCCTTGACGGGAGAGGATTAAGGTGAGGGTGATGAACTAAGGCGAAGCAATCTCACAATATCATCATTAGTAGTCAGCGTTCAGCAGTCAGTATAAAGCTGATAACTGAAGGCTGATAGCTGAGGAATGTGATATATTAGAGATAAGGCAGGCTAAGCCAAGCAAGCACAGGGTTCGTATACTTCAGCGTAAAGCAACATCCTGTTGGGCAGTTTGAAAGGAGGTGATGGAGATGAGATGCTTCCAGATGTAGGACGGAGTAATTTTTTGTATCCTTTGGCACGAAGATTGATTGTGAAGGAATAAAACTTAACATAAGGAGGTGTAGGCATGTCGACAAAAGTTATCGTGGTTTATGAATCAAAGTATGGCAACGCTAAACTCGTAGCGGAAACAATCGCAGAGGGTATCAGAGAGGTTGAGGGAACAGAAGCAATCGTCAGTGAAGTCAAACAGGTTGACCTTAGCAAGCTCCCTGATTATGACGCAATTTTGGTGGGCTCGCCGACTCATATAGCTGGCCCAACTGGGGGCATCAAGAAGTTTATCGGCAAACTTGGCAAGCTTCCCCTGGAGGGAAAATTCTTTGCTGCTTTTGACACACACCTCCTCGGTAAAAGCTTTGAACAAGCGACGAAAAAACTGGAGAAGAGAATAAGAGATAAGGTCCCTGGAGCAAAACTGGCAGCTCCCGGCTTATCAATAAGAGTTAATGGGCTGAAGGGTCCCATTTCAGAAGGAGAGCTCCCCAAATGCAAAGAGTTTGGGAACAAAATAGCAAGCCAAATGAAAGCTTGACTTATCTCAATCTCTGTCATTGCAAGCCAAATTTCCTCTCCCTCAACGGGAGAGGACTACGGTGAGGGTGAAAACTGTCATGTGCCTCCCTCTGTCATTGCGAGCGAAGCGAAGCAATCTCACAATATGATTGTTAGTAGTCAGCACAAAGCTGATAGCTGAAGGCTGATGGCTGATGAATGTGATATACTAAAGATGCAGCATAAGGCAAAACAAGTGGACTAAACAAGTGCAGAGTTCGTATATCCCGGCGTTAGGCGAAAAAACCTTCCGTCATACCGGGGGAATCGGAGGTTAAACATCATGAATTCTCTTGCTGAAATATTGATGAATCGTCACGACGAAATCACTAAATATCTCTACATAGGTTATGCCCGGTGGGATGACTTAATAAAACGCGTTGCAACGCAAGAGCAAACATCTTTGTATGATTTTGCCGATGAGCAGATATGGACTTTTCTAGTTGGCTGTGGATATGCCATAGCCGGAGAACAGGGAGTAGCAATGCTAACGAACACCCTGACCGGCTCAAATCAAAGAGCTCCGACCAATTCAAAGATTTGGTTTGAAGTTCTGCCAATTCCTCCCCGAAAAGGAGAAGGGAAAACACATCTTGATTTGGCCTTGGGTACAATTGCCAGACGAAAGGGAACTGAGAGCGGGATAAAACTTGACGCTGCAGAATCCTCATGGATTTGTTTTTGTGAAATGAAATGGTATTCCGACATTTCAACAAGTGTTACCTGTGATATTCACCGAAACCAATTAGCTCGAGTCATAGAGAATGCTCTTTGTTTTCAGGATTCTGGAAAGTACGGCGAGGAAGTCTATGTCACACTTGTAACACCCGCGATCTTTCGCAATGCCACCCTAAAATCTCGGCTATATCAATACAAATTTGGGGAATATAGTACGAATCGGACTTGTCTTACAGACGAGCTTAATGCATGTATTCTAAAGAAGAACAACCAACCTGATTGGTCTTATCTACCCGACCTGACTCAGCGGGTTGCGAGCCTTTCGCTCTGGTGGGCAACCTACGATGGGTTATTTGCGAATTTGCCTGATTCTGCGATAGCCCCAGAATTGAAGAACTTCTGGAGACAATATGGGAATTATCAAGGGCGAGCTTTCATCGCCTAACACGATGCAAAAGAAGCACCTCTTTTACCACAGGGGGTAAGAAAAAATGGAACAGAAGTCAATAATTATCATTGGGGCTGGTATCGCCGGCCTATCAGCCGGGTGCTATGGCCAGATGAACGGCTACCACACTCAGATCTTCGAGATGCAAGACGAGCCTGGCGGGTTGTGCACCTCCTGGGAACGCAAGGAATACACCATTGATGGTTGCCTGCACTGGTTAGTTGGTTCCAGCCCGGCAAACAATTTCTACCACATCTGGGAAGAACTGGGTGCAGTGCAAGGGCGGCGTATGATTGACCACGAGGAGTTTATGCGCATTGAGGGCGCTGGCGGTAAGGTATTTATCATCTATACAGACATTGACCGTCTGGAGCAGCATATGAAGGAGCTTGCTCCGGCAGATAAGGAAGTGATTGAAGAGTTCATCGAAGGCATACGTGCCTGCACTCGCTTTGACCTGCCAATCGAAAAAGCGCCTGAGTTATATGGTCCCATTGATGGGCTTAAGCTGCTGTTCCAAATGTTTCCTTTCTTGCGAGTTATGAGAAAATGGAAAAGGATTCCAATCCATGACTTTGCCAAGCGGTTCAGCGATCCCTTCCTGCGCGAGGCTTTCCCTCTTCCCTTTGATCTTCCTGATTTTCCCATGATGGGCATGTTGGTGACTCTGGCCTGGATGCACAAGAAGTCGGCTGGCTATCCCATAGGTGGCTCGCTGGAGTTTTCTCGTGCTATCGAGCAGCGTTATCTTGACCTAGGAGGCGAGATTCACTACCGTTCACCGGTGAACAGAATCTTAGTCGAAAACGATCAAGCTGTAGGCGTGCGGTTGGCTGATGGTACGGAGCACCGCGGCGATATTGTTATCTCTGCCGCTGATGGTTACTCGACCATTTTTGACATGCTGGAGGGAAAGTACATCAATGACAAAATTCGGGGATACTATGATAAGCTTCCCATCTTTTCTCCGCTGGTTCACGTGGCTTTTGGCGTCGCTCGCTCTTTCGAGGGGCTGCCCAATTATGTCGTCTATTCTCTCGATGAAACAGTTACTATTGCTGGGCAGGAACAGAAGTGCATCGGTGTGGAGATTTACAACTTCGACCACACTCTAGCTCCACCAGACAAGACGGTGCTCAAAGTCATGTTCACTTCCAATTATGACTACTGGAAAAAGTTGAAGCAAGACCCTGAACGCTATAAAGCTGAGAAGGAACAGATCGCTGACCAAGTGATTAATTTTCTTGATCAACATTTCCCAGGGCTGGCTAACCAAGTTGAAATGTGTGATGTGGCTACGCCCATGACCTGGGAGCGCTATACCGGCAATTGGCAAGGTAGCTTTGAGGGTTGGCTGATTACCACGAAGAGCTTTGGCATGAGAATGAGCAAAACTTTGACCGGGCTAAAGAACTTTTACATGGCTGGACAGTGGGTTATGCCAGGCGGCGGTGTACCCACGGCAGCTATGTCAGGCCGCAATGTGATACAAATTATCTGCAAGCGAGATAAAAAGCCATTTGTGACGAATATCCCATAAATCTGATAGCAGTTCTCATTGCTTCCTGCCTACAGGAATTATGTATAGAGGCTGTTCATCCTCTGGTAGATTCAGGAGTTCGGCTACCTCTTCGTCATAGAACGCACCAATAGTGACCGCTCCTAAGTCCATCGCTGTTGCCTGGAGGCACAAGTTTTCAGCGGCATGTCCTACTTCCATGTGAACATACCTTATGCCCCTATCGCCATATTTAACGGTTGTCCGCTCATATACTGCGGTGAATACCAAGGCGATAGCCCCTTCCTCCACACAACTTTGTGCTAAGGCAGCATCAGCTAGCTCTGCCCTCCTACCACCATCTACAATTCTAACCAGTTGATGTTCATCTGGTTCATACCTGTAAACACCTGAGGTCAAATTCTGAACATCACCAGCCACCACATATAGCTCAAGCGGAAGCTTTATCGATAATAATCTGCTACCGATTCCCGACAAAGCCACTCTCGCGAAATATATACCTTCCTGTGAACAAGAGGGAGCAGAGCTGCTTTACCCCAACATTTGCCTCAATTTCATGGCACATACCGACAAAATGAGGCAGGCAACGCTGATGGTCAAATAGCTGCCCATTGTAGGCTTAGTTTAGCAAGGTTGAGTGCTTCGTCGCTTAAAGCTCTATACTGAACCCCGCTCAACAACGAAAACAAAGAAGTCACTCCACCTTGCGAATCTCTTCGGCGAGCTGCATTACAACTAGTCCCATCACAGTTAAACCTGTTATGCTATATTCAAATGTTCATCAGGACTAGTTTAAAGGGAGGTAGTCATGGAAATCTTAGTAAGACTGGGTAGTTTACTTTCCCCTTCTTTTTTCGCTATTCTTGCTGGCCTGTCATTGACGGCTGCTGCTCTACTGTTTATTGCCGGCAAACGTAATGCCACTGAACCGCAAGTAGAAGGCACCAGACTAAGCACACTAGAGCCAATTGAGTACCGGGCCACTGGTTACCTGGTGTTGGCCTTCGGCTGGTCGATTTTTGGCCTTGTCTTAGGCTTCATCTTTGGTGCGATTAGTGCTGGGTTTGTTGGGAGTCTGATACTCGTCATCTTATCGCTGCTCTGCTTTCTATTCACGCTATGCTTCTTGTACGCTGGAGGAGGCACCCTATTGGGTGCCGCAACAGGTCACAAAAGGGGGGTTGTGCATTCATTCTTTCCACCCGTGCAGTACATTGACACTCTGATAGTCCAGTTTGGCGATTTGTTAACTACAGGGCGTTTTAGGCAACTGCGGTATCCGAGTATTGTTGCTAAAATCGGCCTGGCCAGAGGAACTCCTGCGACTGCTGGTTATAAGGAGGCAAAAGCCGCTGAGGAGATGGAACTGTTATTGCATCGTAAGCTCGCTGAATATGAAGCCAGCCTAACCCCAGAGCAAAGAGAGAAACTTATGGCAGATAGGAAAATTGCAGAGGAACTACAGAGCATGTACCCCTGAATCCCTGCCCGTGCTTAATGCAATTACACCTTTAGAAAGGGAAGTGGTTTTGAGAGGGAGATAATGAGGGAACCCTCCAATTCTAGCTCCATTCCGGTTATTGCAAACGCCTCTATCATTGCGATGTTCCCTCTGTTATTGCGAAGACAGCTCTAAACTTATATTCATGTCCTGCATAAGCTATAATTCTACTTATATGAAAGACAGCATATCCCGAAGGTAAACCGAAACAGCTATCTATGAGGAGGTAAAAATGAAAGTAAGCACAGTAGCTCAAATAGGGAACTTGGACAGGTCTGCTATGGAGGAATTTGGCATCTCGGATGACCTTTTGATGGAGAACGCCGGTCAAGCAGTGTACTTCGTCATATTGAAGGAGTTTGGGGTAAAGAACAAGAAATTCGCCATTTTCTGCGGCAGTGGCAACAATGGTGGAGACGGGTTGGTTGTTGCCAGGAAGATTCACTCGAACGGTGGAGAGGCAAAGGTCTTTCTTTTAGACGATGAAACCAAATTCAAAGGAATAGCAAGAAGGAACTTCGAGATAGTATCGAAGATGCCTATAGAGATTTGCAAGGTCAGTTCAATTGCCTCCATGAAATCTGCCGTTGTTAGCTCAGATGCCATTGTGGATGCCATATTCGGCACAGGCCTTACCAGGGAGGTCAGCGGGGGGTATGAAGACGTAATTCAAATGATAAGTGAAAGCAAAAAGACAGTATTTAGCGTTGACATCCCTTCAGGCATAAATGGCGATACCGGGGAGGTGATGGGCACAGCAGTGAAAGCAAATTACACCATAACATTCGGACTTCCCAAGATAGGAAATATGCTCTATCCAGGATATGACCACTGTGGAAAGCTACACGTTTCGCACATATCCTTCCCACCTGCACTTTACAATGCTGACTGGATAAAAGTGGAAATCAACAATCCAGTAAAGCTTCCCGAAAGAGATAAGAACGCCCATAAAGGAGATTTTGGAGAGGTCCTCTTCATTGCCGGTGCTTCAAGTTATCTTGGTGCGCCATATTTCTCCGCTTTATCTTTTCTTAAAGCTGGAGGAGGATATTCCCGTCTAGCTACACCCATATCTATTTCATCATTCTTGGCAAATAAAGGAAGCGAAATCGTCTTCGTTCCTCAAAAAGAGACGAGCTCAGGAAGCATAGCATTGGAAAGCAAGGACGAACTCCTGGAGCTTTCACAAAGGGTGGACATGGTGGTTATGGGCCCAGGCATATCTTTGCACGAAGAGACGCAAGAGCTGGTGCGGGAACTGGCACAAGAGATAAAGAAGCCTTTGCTTATAGATGGCGACGGAATCACTGCTGTTGCCAGCGATACGGAAATAATCAAAAACAGAGAGGCAGCCACAATACTTACGCCTCATCTAGGCGAGATGTCAAGAATTACAAAAATGGAGACAGGCGAGATAAATAAAAATAAGATAGAAGTTCTACAGCGCACGGCAAAGCAGCTATCCTCCATAATCGTCTTAAAAGGAGCTCATTCGCTCATAGGCTATCCCGACGGCACTGTTTTCATTAACCTATCTGGGAATCCCGGCATGGCCACGGCCGGAAGTGGCGATGTCCTGACAGGAACAATTGCCGCCATGTTCGGTCTGGGACTACCCCTTCAGGACGCAGTAAGAGTAGGCGTGTTTATGCATGGGTTTTCCGGAGACTTAGCGGCGAAAGACAAAGGCGAGGATGGGATAACGGCACAGGACATACTGGAGTATATCCCTAATGCATTGAAGCATTATAGGGAAGATTTCGAGGAAATATCAGAAAATCTTTACGAGAGCATTTTCATAATATAGAGGAATAAATAGAATGTGGGCATACATTATCTGCGCTGGTATTTGGGTCGGGATAATCGCTGGATGGGTACTCCCGGTAATTCGCAAGCGCCTCTTTTACGAGCTCTACGCTGCATGTGGGATAGGTATTATGCTGTCCCTGATTGTATTAGTACTGATGGTATGGGAAGGAGGTGATATCCTTCCACTCCTGTATATAGGCTGGGCTCTTTACATTCCCGCTGCTGCATTGGTTGTCTCTTCGTTTATTGGCCTTAGACACAAAGGAAAGCCAAAGTCTGGTTGGGAACATACTACTGTACTTGTCAACAGCAGCGTATTTCGAATCGTACGGCATCCTCTTTTCTTAGGGAGTGCCCTCTTTATTATTGCGTTAATATTAATCGCTCAGTCAATCCCTGCCACAATACTGGGGTTGGTAGGCGTATTCTGCTTGTGGATGGCATCTAAAGGAGAAGAAAAGTTCAATATCAAGAAATTTGGAGAGGAATATGAGAAATATATGGGGGAGGTTCCAAGGTGGAATATTTTTAAAGGATTAAAGCAGGTTGGCAATAAAAGTAGAAAGAGCTAATGCTCCAATAAGAGGCAAGATGAAAGCATGGATTTTAGAAAAACAAGCAAAGATAGAGGAGAAACCTTTAAGGTTAGAGGAACTTCCTACTCCTCATCCCAAAGATGACGAGATAAGAATAAAGATTTCCGCCTGTGGTATTTGCCGGACTGACATTCATATTGCCGAAGGAGATCTACCTTTAAGGAAATCTCCTTTAATTCTGGGACATGAGATAGTGGGCCTCGTGGACGAGGTAGGGAAGGATGTAAAGAATTTCAAAGTTGGAAGTAGAGCTGGGATTGCCTGGCTGAACGGTGCCTGTGGAAAGTGCAAGTTCTGCTTATCAGGCAGGGAAAACTTATGTCCCGAAGCCAAGTTTACTGGATGGAATGTAGACGGCGGATATACTGAATACACCACAGTCCCAGCCAATTTCGCCCTAAAGCTAGGTGAGCGCCTATCCCTTGTCGAGCTGGCTCCGCTTATGTGCCCCGGCATAGCTGGATACAGGGCATTTAGATTGACACAAGCACAAAAAGGGCAAATTTTGGGGCTTTATGGATTTGGCCCTACCGCTTCTTATGTCCTTCAAGTCGCCAAGTTCTCAGGAGTAGAGACCTTTGTCATAACCAGAAGCGGAAAGAATAGGAGTGCTGCCAAGGAACTAGGGGCAAGTTGGGTGGGGAGCTATGAAGATGAAATACCCTATAAATTGGATGCAGGCATTATATTCCCCCCAGCGGGCAACTTGGTCGAATTTGCCCTCTCTCAGCTAGATTCAGGCGCTAGATTGGTTCTGGCACCAGTAACAAGCACGCCGATAGAGATCAAGGATTACAACCATATCTGGATGGAGCGCTCCATAATTAGTCTAGCCAATATATCCAGAAAAGATGGGGCGGAATTCTTGAAGATTGCAGAGGAGATAAATATAAAAACAAAACTAGAGACCTTCGATTTTGATGAATTACCAGAGATATTGATCAGAGCTAAACAAGGAAAGGTAGATGGCAATGCGGTGGTAAAGGTCGCCGAGCAACGTTAAATGGAGCACAATAAGATCATTATTCGCCCAGCACGGCCTAAGGATGCGCCAGTGGCAGCTCAACTGATGTATTACGCTGGCCCAAACTATATGCTTGCTTTCTTTGGCAAGACAGAAGACAAAACCATCGGAGTCCTTCGTAGGATGTTTCGCTTACCCCGCCATACCACAAGCTACACATATGCCTTTGTTGCCGAAGATGAGGGTGATGTTGTGGGGTTGCTTTCTAGCCTTGATGGAAAGAGCTGGCGAGCTTCTATGCGTGCTTCGCAAATGTACGGACTTATGTGGTTTGTAGCTGTTCCGCCATGGCAGATACCTCGAATGATCGCAGCATTTGATGACTTCGATAAGGCAATGCCGCCCATTTTGGATGAAGAATATTACATTATCAACCTTGCAGTATTACCTGAGCGACGCAGGCAGGGTATTGGCAAAAAGCTAGTGGGATTTGCAACAGGCCAAGCCCAAACGAAAGGATTAAAAAGGCTGGTGTTGGACGCAGAGAGCAAAAACGAAGGAGCACAGCGGTTTTACCAGAGGTTAGGTTTTCAAGCCGCTAAGGTAGTGACCAAGCCAAGCTTCTGCAAGCGGTTTAACTTTCAGGGAAGCGTCCGAATGGTGAAAGCTACCTCTGAATTCGCGCAGGGGAAGGGCTCGGGAAAGAGTATGAGGAATATATGATGCAGGTGCCACGGAGGTTTATTCCAAAAGCAAAGTAATCCCAGAAAAAGGAGAAACGAGTAGGAGATTGCTTCGGCACTTTGTGCCTCGCAATGACAAAAAGGGAAGGTGCCTCGCAACGACACAGAAGAAAATCGCGTGTCATTAATCACACAAATGGGCACAGGGTCATTGACATTTTTCTACCATATTATTTACAATAAGCTACATGAAACTATTAGTTATAGGTTTAGGCCAATGTGGGGGCCGGATTGCCGATAGATTCGCTCGGCTAAATAAGAGGGGGCACGTCAAGCGAGGAATTGACATGCTTGCTGATGCCCTCGCTGTTAACACAGATGTTGCTGATTTAAGTGGATTGCGTACTATTAAATCTGATTACAAACACAGGATTCTTATTGGAGGTCAACGAAGCAAGGGTCATGGAGTAGGTAAGGTAAGTGAACTTGGCGCTGAGATAGCAAGAGAAGATACTGATAAGATTATAGATGCTATAAGAAAAACAGAACGCTTCTATGAGACAGATGCCTTCTTGTTAATTGCTGGTGCTGCCGGGGGCACTGGTTCCGGAGCGATAGCAGTACTAACACAGCACTTAAAAGAGCGCTATATAGGAAAGCCAGTCTACAATGCTATCATTTTGCCGTTTAGGCAAGAGGAAACAACAGAAACAAGGGCTATTTATAACACAGCTATGTGCCTCAAATCTGCCTACTTAGTGGCTGATGCGATATTTCTTATTGACAATCAAAGGTACGTGAAGAAGGATTCTACAGCCGAAAGAAACCTAGTAACGATTAATGCCCGAGTAGTTGAGCCGTTTTACAATTTGCTTTGCGCTGGTGAAGAGACGAGCCAAAAATACGTTGGAGCAAGAACGCTCGATGCCGGAGATATAATACAGACCCTGGCAGGATGGACGGTAATTGGTGAAGGTAGCTCACCGCTTCCGCGAAGGATACCTCTATTTGGAGAAAAACGTGATTTCAGAGACAGGATGGCTGAAACTAGCAAAGCGGCTCAGGCTATGGATCAAGCCCTAGGTGAGTTGTCGCTCACATGCGAGCCCAAGCACGCTGGGAGAGCTTTATACCTTGTCACTGCACCGCCTAAGGAAATGCGTATGGAGATAATTAAGGAACTTGGGGACAATCTGAAATCTGTGGCTCCAGACGCTTTGATACGGAGCGGTGATTACCCTAGACAGAAAGGTTCAATGAACGTTACTGTAATCCTGTCTGAACTTAGCAACGTGAGGAAAATCACGAACTACTTTACCAAAGCAATTGACTTGATTTCCGTTATGAAAGCTAAGCGCAGCCTGGGATACCAAGGCAGGGAACTCGAAGAAACCTTCGATGGTATTCCTGTGCTGCTGTAATTAGCCCGTTCAAGCTGCGCAAAACAACTGGTCTATCCGCTCTTTCGGGAAAGCTACCCTCTCAAGAAACATAGTCAGAGAAGCTGTTTGACTTGCTTCTCCTCTACTTTCTAGCTTTAGTAAAGACTGCCCATGTCCGCTCTACCGTCTCATTGCGAGCTTCTCGAGCTTTTCTCTCAGCTTCATCGCGGGTTCTCAATCCCCGGTCTACGCTTTCCCCATAAATCTTTCTCGCCTGGGCTATGCTTTCCTCGCAAGCCTTTCTCGCCTGTTCTATAGCCTCTTTATAGACCTTTTCTGCTTGCTGTTCCTGCTCCTTGTAGGCCCCTTCAAGTTGGCGCTCAGCCTCTCTGTAAGCTTCATAAGCTGCCGCAGCCCGCTGTTGAGTTTCATCAAGAAGGTCAGCAGCTTGCTCAGCTTTCTTAGGGACCTTCTTCGCTTTCTGTTCTTCTTCCTGTTGCGCAAGAAAGATTTTCTCTTCCTCAGACATGGTACACCTCCTTTGCTCTCTACCTTTTGATTCTACCTCATATACTTGCATTTATACAAGAGGAAATCCGCCTCCACCTTGTCCTTCATCTAGTCTTCCTCCACTTCATTACCCTCTATGACTCCTTCCTCAACATGTTCAGCTTTATCAGTTGCATACATTCGAGACAGGAAATCCAAGCGTGCCTGAATTTGCCTTTTAGCCTCTTCTGCCTCCGTCTCTACTTCTGCACCAGCCTTAGTCTTGCGTAAGGCCGCCTCGGAGACTTCTAACGGCACTTCAACAAGCTCCTCAACCTCTTCTTTGCTTACCTTTTCAGCTCCACTTATTGCTTTCTCGAATACTCGTATTGATGCCTTTGCAGCCTTCTTGGCTGATTTGCTTGTTTCCTCAGCCGTATTGATGGCTTCCTGCAATGCCCTTACCGATGCTATAACAGCTTCCTTAGCTACTTTCACGGATGTCTCGGTAGTTTTCCTGACTACTTGTGTAGATTCTTCAGCAATCTCCCTAGCTGCTTGACTTATTTCTTCTGCTTTGTTTATGGCCTCCTGCGAGGCTCTTTCCGCTTCCTCAGAAGCCTCCTTAGCTGCCTGACTTATTTCTTCTGCTTTGCTTATGGCCTCCTGCGAGGCTCTTTTCGCTTCCTCAGAAGCCTCCTTAGCTGCCTGACTTATTTCTTCTGCTTTGCTTATAGCCTCCTGCGAGGCTCTTTCCGCTTCCTCAGCCTGGCTTATAGCTTCTTGGGACGCTCTTGTCGATGTCTCAATAGCCTCATTGGCTGATTTGACTGATGCCTCAGCTCTGCTCATTGCTTTCTCAGATGCTTTTATCACTGTTTTAGTCTCTTTCTCGGTCGTTTTCCTTACTTCATTAGCCCTGCTTATTGCTTCCTCGAATGCCTGTGCCGACGCTTCAGCAGACTCTTTAGCCAATTTGCTTGCTCTATCAGCTCTGCTTATTGCTTCCTCGGATGCCCTTGCCGACGCTTCAGCAGACCCCGTAGCCACCTGGCTTACCCCTTCAGCTCTACTTATTGCTTCCTGTGATGCTCCTTTAGCTTCCTTAGCAACTTTCACAGCTGCTCGGTTTATTTTCTCAAGCCGGCTTATAGCTTGCTGTGATGCTCTTTTAGCTTCCTCAGCAGTCTTTATGGCTGCTTGACCTATATCATCAGCTCTGCTTACTGCTTCCTGTGATGCTCTTTTAGCCTCCCGACCAGTTTCTTGCGCCACTTGGCTTATACCTTCAACCCTGCTTATGGTTTTTTGAGATGCTATTATTGATGCTTCAGCAGACTCCTTAGCCGATTCGGCTAATGCCTCAACTCTGCTCACCGCCTCCTGAAATCCCTTTGCTGACGCTTCAGCAGCTTCCGTGGTTGACTTGATCGATGCCTCAGCCTTGCTTATCGCCTCCTGTGATGCTTTTATCAACGCCTCAGCAGACCCCGCAGCCGCTTGGCTTATCCTTTCAGCTTTGCTTACTGCTTCTTGCGATGCTCTTCTAGCTTCCTCAGCAGCTTTCGCAGCCGCTCGGCTTATCTTGTCAACCCTGCTTAAAGCTTCCTGGGAGGCTTTTCTTGATTCCGCAGCGGCTCGCTTGGCTGCTTGGCTTAGCTTCTCAGCTCTAGCTACTGCCTGCTCAAATGTCTCAACAGTACTTTCCATATTCACCGAGGATTTTCGGGAAACCTCGCTCGGCCCCGCAAAGTTTAAAGGCTTTCGTAACTCCCTTTCATAACCCTTAAGTTTAATTTTAATAGGAGCTGCTTAATTTTTCAATGCACTGTACTCATTCACATAATCAATGACACGTGATTTCCTTCCTTGTTAGCTGCGAGGCAGCTCCTCTTTTTGTCATTGCGAGGCACTTCCTCTCCTCGTCATTGCGAGGCACAAAGTGCCGAAGCAATCTCCTGTTTGGTTTTCCTCTTCCTGGGATTGTTTCCTGCAGGTGTTCTGGTATTAGAATGGTTCAAATAAGCAAGAAAATGCGCCTAGTCGAGAATCGAGGAAGGCTTTTAGATAACTACGCTAAGGCGATTTACACCCACACGGAGGCTTTTAGCCATTCATGCTCGGGGAACTCCCTTCAGCCGCAAAATATGATACGCTATACTTGAGATAGCAAATGGAGAAATAAAGCCATGATAACTCAGATTTTGCTTGCAATAGTTGTAATACTCTTGGTTGTGCTGATTTTCTTAGTCCTGCGGGGGAGGGGGGTTAAACCAAAGGATATCGAAGACGCCGTATCAAGCACCTGGACAAAGTTGGGTTTAGAGGAAAAGATAGGCACTTTGGCTGCCCATACTCAGGATATTCGAGATTACCACAGATCAATCGAACAAATGCTTCGAGTGCCAACGGAGCGAGCAGCGCTGGGTGAACTGAGCCTAGAAGCGATACTCTCAGACCAACTTCCCCCGGATATGCTTGGCATCAGAAAGATGATCCTCGATGGGAAAATCCCTGATGCACATATTAAATCCACCGTGGGGCTCATTTGCATAGATTCTAAGTTCCCTCTAGATAACTATAGGAGGATGGCAGAGACTGAGGATTCCAAAGAAAAAGAAAGATTTAAAAACGATTTCCGCAAAGACGTCCAGAGTCATCTCAGCAAGATAGCTGAAGATTACGTGTGCCCAGAGGCAGGTTCAGCAGAATTTGCCTTTGCTTATATCCCCTCTGAGGCTGTTTATTATTTCTTGGTAAACGACGAATTCGAAATGCTACGAGGCTATACCAAAAGAGGAGTTCAGGTTGTGTCGCCATTAACGCTCTCTCACAAAATTGAGCTCATAAAAGCCGGCGTTCATGCCAAAAAGCTCTCTGAAGATGCCGAAAATGTGAGAAAAGACCTTCACATAATTTCCCAAGGATTCGACGAGATTGATGAATTATGGCGGGTATTTTATAACACGCACCTGAGGAATGCGGGGGAAAGGGCAGAGGAGCTGGATATAGCATATAAGAAGCTAAGGGATGAGTTTGATAGGATTTCAAGAATGTCAAAGGAGTAGGCAGCAATGGCAGGAAAATTAATGGTTCAAGGATTCAAAGAATTTGTGGGAAAGCATTGCGAGACCAGCGCTTTGAAGAGGGTATTAGAGCGTCACGGGCTTTCCTTGTCTGAAGAAATGCTACTGGGATTGAGTGGAGGTATCGGGTTTATTTACTGGTATATGAAGCTAATGCCGAGTCCTTTTGTCGGCGGACGTTATGGCAAAGGCACAGACTTCCCCAAGAATATCTGCAAACGAATTGGTGCTGATATGACCGTTTTTGAGACATCCAGTCCGAAAAAGGGATATGAGGAATTGAAAGCAATACTTCGTAGTGCTGAACCCGCAGTTGTGTATGGGGACATAGCTTATCTTCCCTATTTTGCTGTTCCTGAAATAGCCCATTTTGGCGGTCATGTCTTCGTTGTCTCCGGCTTGGATGAAGAGAGGGACAAGGTTTATATCTATGACCGGGGGAGAAACCCGGTAACTGTTAGCTTAGGCGACTTGCAAAAGGCACGAGGTTCAAAATTCCCTCCCTTCCCTCCCAAACATAGACTGCTGAAGATTGAGTATCCTTCGGAAATTGCAAACTTGGAGGCTGGCATTAAGGAGAGCATTTGGGAGTGTTGCCAGAACATGTTAAATCCACCCATAAAGAATATCGGGCTTGCTGGAATTGAAAAATGGTCGAAGATTGTCACGAAGTGGCCCGAGCAGTTCAAGGGAATGAACCTATTTGGCTGCTTGATGAACGGCTTCATGTATATTGAGATAAGCGGCACTGGTGGTAGTGCCTTCCGCTCTATGTATGCCCAGTTTCTTGAAGAGGCAAGTTCCATTATAAACAAGCCCGCCCTGAAAGAAGTAGCAGAAATGATGGGGCAATCAGCAGAAGCCTGGAGTGAGATTGCCTCGGGATTCTTGCCTGATTCCTGGCCAGCACTCAAAAGGACAAGGGAGTTGATGATTGAAAAGAATAAGCTCTTCGAAGAGCAAGAACCGGACGCCTTAGAGGCAATGAGAAAGATTAATGGGGAGCTGGATGAGTTAATGGGGAAAGCAGTAGAGGATTTGCAAAAACCTCCTATATTCTTGGCTGATGTACAGCAAAGCATTCTGAAATGCTATGAAATAGAGAAGAAGGCATTTA
>Ga0209121_10001097_pt1 | contig 28365 bp, 21 predicted proteins | sample Cruoilmetagenom3_FD_187292 | JGI IMG/M metagenome (GOLD analysis project Ga0209121, IMG submission 187292) | Oil polluted marine microbial communities from Coal Oil Point, Santa Barbara, California, USA - Sample 3 (SPAdes) (version 2) | ecosystem: Environmental > Aquatic > Marine > Oil seeps ...
GTTCTTTTATAAAGTTTAATATATCTTGTCCTTCAAAATGTTCCACAGTTCATGTTTTTCAAGCAATAAGATACGGAAACTAAATGACTAACTCAATAAAACGAAATAAAAGGGTGTTTTGTTTGTAATTCTTTAATTTCTGACTGAAGCTTAGCCAAAAATTGTTGGTGTGCTTCGGAAGATGAATTAAAAGGTCGATGTTCTTTTTTTGATTGAATAGCGGAAACAAGCTCAGAAGTTTTTAGAGCACCTTCAGATAACCAAACACTTTTAAACTTTTCCCAGATGTAATCAATGGCTACCTGACTGGGATGAATCATGTCGGCATTATAGAAACGATAATCTCTTAATTCGTCCATCATAATTTCATACGATGGAAAGTAATATATCTGCTTTCTTGACTCAATTACTGCATGTATAGCAGCAATTAAGTGTGCTTTACTCTGTGTATTTTCTACAAAACCATCTTTAATATGTCTAACAGGTGACACTGTAAATAGAAAGTTGATTTTTGGGTTTATTCTTTTAACCAGATTAATAATTGCCTCTAGCGATTCTGTAACTTGTTCAACAGATAATAGCTCTTTTAAAAAATGCTTTTGTGGTATTTTATGACAATTAGCGACAATTGCATCAGATGAAACATGTCTATACACCCAACTCGTACCTAATGTTATAATAATATGACTGGCATTGGTTAGTTGCAGATGAGTCTCATCAATTTGAGAATTTAAAACTTCTAGTAGTTCTTCTTTGGCAGGTCTGTTTAATTTTGAATGTGCATCTAAGCAACACCATTGCTCATTTTGAAAATATAAATCTTCTTCAGAATAATAATCTTTATTTATTGCTCGCGTAATTAACTTTTCTATCGCTAAAGGATGAAATAAAATACCAAATGGATTTACACGAGATTGAAATTTATAATAATTAAACTTATCTCCAATATTTTCCGAAAAGCATGAACCCAATAGCAACAGCTTTGAGCTATAATCAATTTGATTAAACTTTTGTGGTTGTAGCTTTATTTTTGTTTGAAGATTCATTTTCTCGCAAAGGCGCAGAGTCGCAAAGATTTAATAATACAATAATTAAAGACCATTCACAATTCTAGTAATTCCTGTTTTTATTAATGGACTATTAAAATTAATCAACAATCCTAATTTAAGACCTGCAAGTTTTAAATATGTCATCAATTGTTTAGGATGTACAGGATGAATTTCTTGAACAGACTTAATTTCAATAATAACTTTATTCTCAACAATTAAATCTGTTCGATAATTCAAATCTAATTTTTTTCCTCGCCAAATTACAGGCAATGGTTTTTGTCTCTCAACAATTAGACCTTCATTTTTTAATTCTTGAAATAAGATTTCTTCATAAACAGACTCTAATAATCCTGGACCAAGTTCAACATGAATCTGATAACTCACATCAACAATAATTCTAGATATATCGTTTTCAGTCATAATTCTATTTTCTTTGTAAGCAGTGGAAGCAAAGTAATATTTCAGCTAAGCAATCTTTTCTTTGCGCCTTAGCGTCTTTGCGTGTCATTTCTAACTCAAATAATCTTCAGCAGCCTTTAAAGCTTCTTCAATACCAGCAGGATTCTTACCACCTGCAGTAGCAAAGAAAGGCTGTCCACCTCCACCACCTTGGATATGCTTACCTAGTTCTCTAACTATAGTACCAGCATTTAAGTTCTTACTCGCTACTAACTCTTTAGAAATGTAACAAGATAGAATTGCTTTACCATTATTTTCCACACCAAATAATAAGAAGAGGTTATCAAACTGACTTCCTAATTCAAAACACACATCTTTAATTCCAGAAGCATCTAAATCCAACTTTTTTGCCAAGAACTGAATTCCATTTATTTCGGTTAATTCATTTTTCAGCTCTCCTTTAATATTCTTCGCTTTATCTTTTAATAGGTTTTCAATTTGCTTTTTTAAATCTGCATTTTCTACTTGCAAATTTTGAAGTGCTTTAACTGGTTCTTTAGAATTGTTAAGCAAATCTCTCATTTCAAAATAAGCTCTATTATTTTCGAAATAGAAATCTTTTACCGCATCGTTTGTAATGGCTTCAATCCTTCTAATTCCGGCTGCAACAGCACTTTCAGATGTAATCTTAAAATGCCATATATCGCTAGTATTATTTACATGTGTTCCTCCACAAAGTTCTATAGACTGACCGAAACGAATTGTACGAACAGCATCTCCATATTTCTCTCCAAATAAAGACATCGCTCCATCTGCAATAGCTTGTTCTTTTGGCACACTTCTATTTTCTTGTAGTGATAATTTCCCCTCTATACGCGCATTCACAAAATTCTCAACATCTCTTAGTTCTTCCACTGTCAGCTTTGAAAAATGTGAAAAATCAAAACGTAAATACTTAGAGTTTACGGCAGAACCTTTTTGCTCTACATGTACTCCTAATACTTCTCGAAGTGCTTGATGTAATAAATGTGTTGCTGTATGGTTACATTCTGTTCTGTAGCGTTGTTTATTGTCAACAACGGCTTTTAAAACTTCGTCATTATGCTTAGGTAAATTCTTAGTAAAATGAATAATAAGATTGTTTTCTTTTTTTGTATCCAAAATATATACAACATCTCCATGCACATCTTCTAAATAGCCTTTATCACCAACTTGTCCACCACCTTCCGGGTAAAACGGAGTGATATTAAACACTAATTGATACATTTCACCATCTTTTTTAGAAGTCACTTTTCTGTAACGTGTAATTTTTATATGTGCTTCTAAAGTATCGTAACCTATAAATTCTTCGACTTCATCATCGTGTAAAATTGTCCAATCGTCCGTTGACATTTCACTTGCAGCTCGAGAACGATTCTTTTGTTTTTGAAGATGTTCATCAAAACCTTTTTCATCAAGTTTCAAGTTCTTTTCAGAAAGAATTAAAGCTGTTAAATCAATAGGAAATCCATAAGTATCATAAAGCTCAAAAGCTTTTTCACCCGAAACTGTATCGCCTTTTGTTTCTTCAACAATTCGCTGTAATAATACTAAACCTTGATCTAAAGTTCTTAAAAATGACGCTTCCTCCTCTTTAATTACATTTTCTATTAGTTGTTTTTGAGCTTTCAATTCTGGAAATGCAGAACCCATTTTCTTGCTTAAAATGTTAACCAATCGGTATATAAAAGGCTCTTTTTTATCTAAAAATGTAAACCCATAACGCACTGCACGTCTTAAAATTCTACGAATTACATAACCTGCACCTGTATTACTAGGTAATTGACCATCTGCAATAGAAAATGCTACAGCTCTTACATGATCTGAAATGACTCTAATAGCAACGTCAGCCTTTTCATCTTTTCCATAATCTTTATTTGTTATCGTTTCAATCTCTCGAATAATAGGAGTAAAAACATCTGTATCGTAGTTAGATTGCACACCTTGCAACACCATACAAAGGCGTTCAAATCCCATTCCTGTATCAATATGTTTATTTGGTAAAGTTTCTAGTGAACCATTTGCTTTTCGGTTGTATTGCATAAAAACTAAATTCCAAATTTCTACAACTTGAGGATGATCCATATTCACTAAAGACTTTCCATCTACTTTGGCTTTTTCTTCAGCAGAACGAATATCTATATGTATCTCGCTACAAGGCCCACACGGACCTTGCTCTCCCATTTCCCAAAAATTATCCTTTTTATTTCCTTTTAGAATACGGTCTTCAGAAATGTACTGCTTCCATAAATCGTAAGCTTCATTATCCATTTTTAAATTATCCGCATCGTCGCTTCCTTCAAAAACAGTGACATAAAGAATATCTTTATCTATACCATAAACTTCAGTAAGTAATTCCCAAGCCCAAGCAATTGCTTCTTTCTTAAAATAATCACCAAAACTCCAGTTACCCAACATTTCAAAAAGCGTATGGTGATATGTATCATAACCCACTTCTTCTAAATCGTTGTGCTTACCAGAAACGCGAAGGCATTTCTGCGAATCTGCAATTCTATTTTTCTTAGGATCAGCATTACCTAAAAAATATTCCTTAAAAGGTGCCATCCCAGAATTTACAAACATTAAGGTAGGATCGTCTTTTAATACCATAGGTGCAGAAGGCACAATAAGATGTTGTTTTCCTTCAAAGAAATTTAAAAATTTAGCGCGAATATCTTGAGACTTCATATACTGAAATTATAGCTTGTTTCTTTTTAATTACCACAATTGCAAAACAATTTTTATCTTTGGTTGTTTTGCTAATTAAATGAAGACACAATTACGTGTCATTTAGCTGCAAAAATAGCATAAATTCATACATGGCTAAAGTAAAATATTATTATGATTCTGAAACGCTTGCTTACCGTAAGATAAAGCGTAAGAAAACAACAACATTGAAGTATGTAGGTGTCTTTTTAACCGCTGCTGCTTTATTTGGATTTCTATCGTTTTTTATAGCAAGTCAATATATTGAATCCCCTAAAGAGCGTCAAATGGCTAGAGAATTGCAAAATATGGAATTGCAATACGAGTTAATAAACAAACGTATGGATGATGCCATTGCAGCTTTAGAAAATGTTGAAGAACGTGATAATGCCATTTATAGACTTTATTTTGAAGCTAATCCAATACCAGACGAACAAAGACGTGCTGGATTTGGAGGAATTAATCGTTACAAAAGATTTGAAGGCTTTGACAATTCGCAATTAATTGGTGAGAGTAATAAACGTTTAGATATTTTAGAAAAAGCTATTGTAGTACAATCTAAATCCTTAGATGAAATTGCTAAACTAGCACAAGACAAAGAAAAATTTTTAGAAGCAATACCAGCAATTCAGCCAGTGAACAATCTTAATTTAACTCGAATGGCATCTGGATATGGTTACAGAACTGATCCATTTACCAAGGTGAGAAAATTTCATTTTGGCATGGACTTCACAGCACCTCGAGGAACACCAATTTACGCTTCTGGAGATGGCGTTATAAAACGTGCCGATAATGCGTCTACAGGTTATGGCAACCATATTCGTATTGACCATGGCTACGGTTATATTTCGCTTTACGCGCATTTATATAAATACAATGTAAAAGTAAATCAACGCGTAAAACGTGGTGACTTAATAGGTTTTGTTGGCAGTACAGGTCGATCAGAAGCTCCACATTTACACTACGAAATCTTTAAAGATGGTGAGCGCATTAACCCTATTAATTTCTACTACGGAAACTTGTCTGCTGAGGAGTACGATAAATTGTTGAAAAAAGCTTCATTAGAAAACCAATCACTAGATTAAAATGCATATAGATTTACCTGAAAAACGCTATTATGGAATTGGTGAGGTTGCCAAAGCCTTTAAAGTTAATACATCTCTAATTCGCTTTTGGGAAAAGGAATTTGATGTTATTAAACCTAAGAAGAACGCAAAAGGTAATCGTAAGTTTACACCAGACGACATCAAAAACTTAAAGTTTATTTACCATCTTGTTAAAGAACGAGGATTTACTCTTGAAGGAGCAAAAACACATCTTAAAGAGGAAAAAAAACAAGCTTTAGAAAAGTTTGACATTATCCAAAAATTAGAAGATATAAAAGCACAACTAACAAAAATAAAAACACAACTTTAAAACTTATTTATCATGAAAAAATGGCTAGTACCTATTATAGTAATTGCTGTATTCGCATTTGGAATTTATCAATGGGCTGTAGGATTTAATAATACCGCTGTAGAACACGAAGCTAATGCTAAAACCGCATGGTCTAATGTAGAAAGCTCTTATCAACGTAGAAATGACCTTATCGGAAACTTAATAAAAACGGTACAAGGAGCAGCAGATTTTGAAAGAACAACATTAAGAGAGGTTATTGAAGCTAGAGCTAAAGCAACATCAACTACTATTGATGCGAGTAATTTAAATGCTGAGAACATGGCACAATTTCAACAAGCTCAAAGTGGTTTAAGTGGCGCTTTATCTAAGTTACTAGTCTCTGTTGAACGTTATCCAGAATTAAAAGCCAATCAAAATTTCTTAGAATTACAAAGTCAACTAGAAGGCACAGAAAACCGTATTAATGTAGCCAGAGATCGCTATAATGAAAAGGTCAATATTTATGATATTCATACCACTAAATTCCCGGGAAAGTTCTTAGCAGGTATGTTTGGATTTGAAGAAATGCCAAGATATAAAGCAGATCCAGGAAGTGAAAATGCTCCAGATGTAAACTTCGAATTTAACTAAGAAAAACTATGTCTAACATTGAAGATTTCCTCACTGCAAAAGAAGAAGAGGAAATCGTTGAAGCTATTCGGGTTGCTGAGTGTGATACCTCAGGAGAAATTCGTGTGCATATTGAACGGATTTGTGAATCCGATGCTTACGAACGCGCACTAGATGTGTTTCATATTCTAAAAATGGACAATACCAAAGAACAAAATGGTGTACTTATTTACGTTGCTGTTGATAACCATTCCTTTGTTATTATTGGCGATCATGGCATAAACAATATTGTTGGTGCCGATTTCTGGAATTCTACTCGCGATAAAATTGCAACGAAATTTAAGTCTGGTAATTTTAAACAAGGTCTAGTTGATGGAATTGAAGGAGCTGGCAAAGCACTTTCTCAGCATTTTCCTTGGAACCATAATGATAGAGACGAATTGCATAATACAATCTCAAAAGGATAATGTTACAATTAAAAAATATGGCTATTAGGTTAATTCTTATTCTGCTTATATCAAGTCCTTTTATTTGTTTAGCACAATATGACATTCCCGAAAAGCCAAAATTTCAGACCAGTGTTTACGATGATGAGATTAAATTACTGTCGGCATCAGAAAAAAACAGTTTGGAGCAAAAGCTTATACGCTACTCAGACACAACTTCCACTCAAATTGTTGTTGCAATTATAAGTTCAACTAATGGAGAATACATTAATTACTTAGGTGCGCAATGGGCAGAAAAATGGGGAATTGGTCAAGCCGATAAAGACAATGGTATTTTTATTCTCTTAGCAAGAGAGGATCGAAAAATAGGTATTAGTACTGGTAAAGGTATTGAACATTTACTCACAGATGCATTAAGCAAACGTATCATTGAACGAGACATCATACCTTACTTTAAACGCAACGATTATTATGGTGGATTAAACAGAGGATCTGAAGCTATTTTTGAAGTCATGACGGGTGAATACCAAGGCACTAGACAAAACGAGGTTCGTTTTCCTTATGAAATTTTTATTTTCTTATTTATCATATTTATTATTTTCATCATAGTAATTTCTAAAAGTCGTGGTGGTAGAAATGGAGGTAATCGTGGAAACAGAAATAAAAACAGAAGTCTTTTGGAAGCTATTATTCTAAGTAACATGGGTCGCGGAAGCTACTCTAGAGGTTCATCATCAGGAGGTTTCGGAGGTGGTTTTGGTGGAGGAAGTTCTTCTAGTGGAGGATTTGGAGGAGGCTTTGGAGGAGGAAGCTTTGGAGGCGGAGGAGCTTCAGGTGGATGGTAGTCTAGAAAAACAACTTCTTCAATTGCTGCTTCGTATTCAGTATAAGATGCTGTGCCACTCAATGTTAGCAAACCTTCAATATTAGACCAAGTTGAACTAATATTTGGATGCGAACCTGTTAAAACTAAAACATCTTCACCGTTCGTATAACCTTGTGATATTTGTATATATAGAACATCTAATGATCCACTTCCATTGGATATACTTATTCCTGTAACAATAGGCATTGGTGAATCACTACAAAACAACTGATTACCTGAAACAACAATTTGAGGTGGACTTTGTGAATATCCAATACTAAAAAACAATACGCTACAGAGAAAAATTATATGTGCTTTTAATCTTAACATAGCAATAAAAACTACTTTTTACGCATATATACACTTACTGGAACACCTGTAAAGTCAAAATGATCTCTTAATTGATTTTCTAAAAAACGTTTATAAGGATCCTTTACATATTGTGGTAAATTACAGAAAAACGCAAACTGAGGTTGCGGAGTTGGTAATTGCATAATGTACTTTATTTTCACAAATTTACCTTTATATGCTGGTGGAGGTTGATGATCAATAATTGGCAGTAAGGTATCATTAAGCACACTTGTTTTAATACGCTTAGTTCTGTTTTTGTACACTTCAACAGCTGTTTCAATAGCTTTGAAAATCCTTTGTTTATTTAACACCGAAATGAATACAATTGGAACATCTGTAAACGGAGCTATTTGTTCACGAATATGTTTTTCAAATTGTTTAGCAGTCTTAGTGTCTTTTTCGACCAAATCCCACTTATTTACAAGAATAACTATACCTTTTCGATTACGCTCTGCTAACCAAAATATATTCTGAACCTGACCATCAAAACCACGAGTTGCGTCCAATACTACCAAACACACATCACAGTGCTCAATGGCTCTTACACTTCGCATTACTGAATAAAATTCTAGATCTTCTTTAACTTTAGACTTACGTCTAATACCAGCTGTATCAACTAAATTAAACTCAAACCCAAATCGATTATATTTTGTATCAATAGAATCTCTTGTAGTTCCCGCAATATCCGTAACAATATATCTTTCTTCACCAATTAAGGCATTAATAAAAGATGATTTACCTGCATTTGGTCTTCCAACAACGGCAAAACGAGGCAACTCTTCTTCTTCAACCTCTTCTTTTTCTGGTAAAGCCTCAACAACAGCATCCAATAAATCGCCTGTTCCACTTCCATTAATACTAGCAATGGTAAAATAATCTCCAAGTCCTAAAGAGTAAAATTCAACAGCGTCTTCTGCTCGTTTATTATTGTCTACTTTATTCACAACAAGAAAAACAGGTTTCTTCACTTTACGAAGTAAATTAGCAACATCTTCATCCATACCAGTGATACCAGTCTCTACATCTACCATAAAAATTATAGCATCTGCTTCTTCAATTGCTAGCTCTACTTGTTTATCAATTTCTGCTTCAAATACATCATCACTTCCAACTACATAACCACCTGTATCAATAAGAGAGAATTCCTTACCATTCCAATCGGTTTTACCATAATGTCTATCTCTTGTAACACCACTTACGGCATCAACAATAGCTTCACGTCTTTTAATTAAACGATTAAAAAATGTCGATTTCCCAACATTAGGACGACCTACTACTGCTACAATATTGCTCATTGTTCTAATTTAAGGCTACAAAGATAATATATAGCAACAAGTTATAGTTAACAATTGGTGATTATTAAATTAATACTGAAGTATGGTATTAAAGGTATAAAAACCACAATATAAAACAGACTTACACATTGTTAATATCCTGTTGATAAGAAGTCTAGATTTAAAAACAACAGCCTGATTTTTTAGTAATTTTAGCTCTAATATATAGCATTTCATTTCTGATGATTTCTATATAGTTTTCAGCATTGCATTATAGCAAATAAAGACGTTTTCTTTTGTTTAATATTTTTTACAAATAAAACATAGTGTATTTGATAAGCAGTGTCATATGACAGATTATTAAAAAACATTAAAAAGAATGGGGAGAATTTTTACGCTTATTATAATTTTCGTTTTAAGCTCAAATTATACAATAGCTCAAGAAAATATTATTGAGCATTCCATTCAAAAAGGTGAAAGTGTATATGTAATCTCCCAAAAATACGGTGTGTCTATGAATGCTATTTTTGAGCTAAATCCAGGCTCAAGAGACGTTATTTATGCAGGTAGAATATTAAGAGTTCCACAATCAAATACTTCTTCATCAATTACTGATACTAAAATAACTAATTATGAAGTAATACGTGGAGATACTAAATCTGGTCTTTCTAGACGATTTGGTGTTAGTATTGCTCAGCTAGAGCAGCAAAATCCTCATATAGTTAGAATGCTACAGGCAGGTCATACAATAAACTTAGACAAAACAATAAAGGAAGTAGAAAGCCCTTTAAACGCAGGTGAACATAGAGTTGTAAAAGGCGAAACACTATGGGGAATTGCAAGAAATAATGGAATTAGTGTAGATCTTTTAACTGCTGCTAATGCTAACCAATTATCTGAATTCTTACAAATAGGACAAATACTAACAATACCAGATAAAAATGCAGAAATCCCAATTCCTGGGCAGTATATAGTTAAACGAGGAGATACAAAATTTCAGTTATCGAGACGCTTCAACATGACTATTGAAGAGCTAGAACAAAAAAACCCACACATTATTAATATGTTAATGACTGGGCACAAACTTGATGTTGACAGTTCTAAGAACACGATAGCCACAGTAGACACAAGTGATGAGAATATTAATTCACAAGAAAATGAAGATGCTACGGACAAGACTATTCCTGTAGATGAGACCATTACGGATACTAGTACTACTGACAATACGTATATTGACTATATAATACAGCCAAAGGAAACACTTTTTGGTTTATCTAGAAAAGCCAGTATGACCATTGAAGAATTCACAACATTAAACCCTAAACTTTTAACTGCTGTAAACACTGGTGATGTTATAAAAATGCCTATTGACTCTGGCGTAACAGAATCAATTCCTAAAGATTCGACTACACCTTCTATAGCAAAAGTAAATAATAATGAAAAGTTATATTCAAATTTAGACACTTCAATTACAAATGGGCTTTATTTCTACACACCATTTACGGGAGAAGAATTAAGTTCTCTTGAGCTTAGACAAAAAATTCTGAACGACAATAAAGAATATGAAAAGTATGTAGAGTTTTTTCAAGGAGCACAAATAGCTATTGATTCCGCATTAGCTTTAAACTTAAATTTTGATATCACATTAATTAAGGCGAATGATGTAAAATCGAAACTAAAAATTGAAAGTTCATATAAAAAGAACGCTCTTTTAGTACCTTATTTAAAGGATGGTGTACAGTATCCAAAAATAGAAGCTAATGAGACTATTTCTGTAATCGATATAGAATCAAACCTTAGTCAAATTGAAAACAGTATCGTTTACAATACTATTCCGTCTGAAAACTTTCAAAAAACAAAAACATTAAATTATATCGCTAATCGTGATGCACAAATAGTTGTAGTCAGTGATTTAGACGAAGCTAGAAACAAGGAAATAATTCTAAAAACCATTCCAGAGGCAAAGTTCTTGAAGGTCGATAACGCTGGTTTTTTTAAAGGTGATGCTCTCGAAAACTCATTGAGCAAGGATAAACTAAACTATGTAGTTTTAGATAGTGAGAAAACCATTGTATTCCTTAATACTACCACTGCATTAATGAGCAAGTTATCTGATTATAACGTACAGTTGGTTTTAATTGATTCTTCTTTATTACCTGAACAAAGTGAAGTTTCGGACATGAGATATCGTGTTTTAAAACTCATATTTCCTGCTCTATTAGATCAAAACAATATAGGTTCAACTGATTTTGAAAATAATTACGAAAAATTATTCAATACCAAGCCTTCAAGATATGCAATCTTAGGTTTCGACGTAACTCTAGATATTTTATTAAGACTATCGCAAGACTCAACCTTTGAGGAAACTATAAATAATATAACATCAAAGCATCCTCATTTAAAATTTGATTATAAAAAAACCAATGACTCAAATTATTCAAATACAGGAATTTACTTGATGCAATATAACTCAAATGAAGGAATGATAGAACTTGATTAATACTGAAGTCTAGTCTAATAGAAAAGTCCTACACATCAGTATATTTTTATTTTGCTAAGTAAAGGCTAATTACATATATTTGTCCACCCCTCTATCTTACAATTTAGCAAGAGAACAATATAATATTGAACTTGCTGTTTTAATCCATGGCATCAATTTCAACGAAATTAATTATTTTAAATTTTTTTAATGAAAGCCAAACAGTACAGTTTTAATAGCAATCCTATACTTGTAGCATTTTATATTTTATCAATTACAATTGGATTAACTTCTGTAAATGCACAGTGTCCTACTGTTACAAATAGTACACAATCATTGTGTGATGTTGAATCTGTTCTTGTTGGAGATTTACAAGCCATAGATAATGGAGGAGGTATAGTTTGGTACGAAACCGCAACTTCAACCGTACCATTATCAAATACAGACAACTTAATTAGTGGTGAAGACTATTATGCAGATGATAACACTGGTACATGTGGAGCAAGACCTCGAGTAGATATTATTATTTACGGATCACCTATAGGAAATAATTTTCAAGGAGTTTGTTTAGATGATCCTTCATTAGCAACAGTAGCAGATTTAGTTGCCGTTGGAAATGATGTACAATGGTACTTATCACCATCAGGTGGCTCACCTCTGATTTCTACTACCGTTTTAATTGATGATACAATATACTATGCAGATCAAGCAAATCCAGATTCAGGATGCAGAACATCTAGACTGTCAGTATTGGTTAATGTTGGTTTTACACCTATTCCTTCTGGTGATATGTTTCAAGAGTTTTGTGCTTCTCCAGAGTCAATACCTACAGTTGCAGATTTAATTGCAAGTGGCTCTAACAATTGGTACATTTCTTTGTTTTCAGCATTACCTTTACCAGATACTACTCCATTAATTGATGGTCAAATATATTATGGTACTACATTAGATCCTCCTTGTGAAAGTTCAGGAAGATTAGCTGTTATGGCCATTCTAAATATTGGACCAGATTCTGGTACTAATAGCATATTAGATTTATGTCAAGGCGACGTAAATCCTCCGATTGACTTATTTTCTTTGCTTGGCGGCACTCCCGAATCTGGTGGAATTTGGTCTCCTGCACTGAACAGTGGTACAGGAATATATGATCCTAATATTGATCCAGATGTAGTTTATACTTACACAGTAATTTCAACTAATTCGTGTCCTGATGAATCTTCAACTGTAACAGTTACCGTAATTCAAGAACCAGATGCTGGTACTGACAGTACTCTAGATTTATGTACTTCTAACAATCCTATTGATTTATTTACAGCACTTGGTGGCACGCCTGATTCTGGAGGTACCTGGTCACCAGCTCTAGACAGTGGTACTGGTATTTTTGACCCAAACGTAGACATTGCTGGTAATTACACATATACCGTTAGTGGAACTTCACCATGTATTGATGTTTCTGCAATTATTACTGTTTCTTTAACAACTTTTATTGATGCTGGTACGGATGGTACAATTGAAATTTGCGATAATAATGGCACTATTGATTTATTTAACAGTTTAGGAGGTACACCAGATACTGGTGGTGTTTGGTCGCCTACACTAAATAGTGGCACAAGCATATTTGACCCATTAATTGATGTACAAGGTGTTTATACGTATTCATTTACAGGTAATGATCCATGTCCAGACACATCTGCTTCAGTAACTGTAACTGTGAACGCATTACCTAATGCAGGATCTAGTTCTACTTTAGATATTTGTAGTAATGATACTGCTTTAGTAGATTTATTTGACGAACTTGGAGGTTCACCTGAAATCGGAGGAACATGGTCACCATTGCTAACAAGTGGAACTGGAGTTTTTGATCCTACCTTGGATGCTCCAGGTATGTATACATATACTATCCTAGGTATCTCACCATGTCCTAATGTTTCAGCAGCAGTAAACGTATCAATAGTTTTAGAACCTAATGCTGGTTTAGATGCTATTGTTGATATTTGTAGCAACAATGGAGCATTAGACTTATTTGATAGTCTAGAAGGAACACCAGATGTTGGTGGTACGTGGTCACCATTGCTAACAAGTGGAATTGGAGTTTTTGATCCAGCAATTGATGCCGAAGGCACTTACACATATACTGTGTTAGGTACTACGCCTTGTCCTAATGCTACAGCAACCGTCACTCTTACAGTAACACCTTTTATTGAAGCAGGAGAAAATGGAACTTTAACTATATGTACCGATGATGCAGCTGTTGATCTATTTAATAGTCTTGAAGGTACACCAGAAATTGGTGGCTCATGGTCACCTACTTTAAATAGTGGAACAAGTATGTTTGATCCAAGTGTTGATACAGGTGGTACTTATACATATACGACTTCTCCAGGAGGTCCATGTGATGATGACTCAGCGACTGTTATTGTTACTTTAGAAATCGCTCCTGATGCCGGAAACGATGGCACATTGCGCATTTGTAATACTGCAAATTCTGTAGATTTATTTGATAGTCTTAATGGCACTCCACAAACTGGAGGAATATGGTCTCCGGCTCTTATTAGTGGAACAGGAATTTTTGATCCTAATACAGACACAGAAGGACTTTATGCTTATACGATTAATTCTATTTGTGGTAATGTTTCGGCAACCGTTGATGTTTCAATAGATGAGTCTAATGATGCAGGAAGCAGTAGCGCTATTGAATTATGTACTAATGATTCAGTAGTAGATTTATTTAATAGTTTAGGTGGTACACCAGATATTGGTGGAACATGGTCACCTACTTTGAATAGTGGTACAGGTATTTTTGACCCTAGCATAGATTCTGGAGGCACTTATACTTATACTGTTTCTAATAGTGCTACACTTTGTCCTAATACATCTGCAAGTATTATTGTTACACTTATACAAGAACCAGATGCTGGTAGCGATGGCACTCTTAATTTGTGTAATGCCAGTAATACTGTTGATTTGTTTGATAGTCTAGCTGGAACACCAGATACTGGAGGGACTTGGTCACCTACACTTACCAGTGGAACTGGAGTTTTTGACACAAATACAGATGCTGAAGGTACTTATACTTATTCTGTAAGTTCTACATGTGGAACTAGCACTGCAACCGTGACTGTCTCTTTTACAGATTTAAACGATGCAGGAAGCAATGGTGCATTAGATATCTGTGATAACGATTCTACAGTAGATTTGTTTAATAGTTTAGGAGGAACACCAGATACTGGTGGAACTTGGTCTCCAGAACTAAATAGTGGAACTGGAGTTTTTGATCCTAATATAGATTCTGAAGGTACTTATACTTATACGATTTCTAATAGTGCATCACTTTGCCCTGACGCTTCGGCAAATGTTACAGTAACACTTCTCTTAGCACCAGACGCAGGAAACGATGGAACGCTAAATTTATGTGAAGCCACAAATTCTGTAGATTTATTTGAAAGTTTAACAGGAACTCCAGATACTGGCGGAACTTGGTCACCAGCATTAACAAGTGGAACAGGTATTTTTGACCCTAATATTGATTCTGAAGGCATTTACACATATACCATTAACTCAACTTGTGGCAATTCATCTTCAACAGTTACTGTTTCGTTTACTGCATTAAATGACGCTGGAAGTGATGGTTCATTTGAACTTTGTACAAATGATGCTACTGTTGATTTATTCAATAGTTTAGGCGGAACACCTCAATCTGGAGGTTTCTGGTCACCTGTGCTTACTAGTGGAACTGGCATATTTGATCCAAGCATAGATTCTGATGGTATTTATACATATACTATCTCTTCGGAAGCTTCATTATGTCCTGCAGCATCAGCTACTGTAACTGTTACACTATTACAAGTGCCTAATGCAGGAAGTGATGGTACACTTAATCTTTGTAATGCTACTAATGCTGTAGATTTATTTGACAGTTTAGCAGGAAATCCAGATACAGGTGGAATATGGTCACCTGCACTTACTAGTGGCACTGGACTTTTAGATCCTAATACAGATCCTGAAGGCACATATACATATACTATAAACTCAACTTGTGGTAATAGCTCAGCAACAGTAACGGTTTCTTATACTGCATTAAACGATGCAGGAAGCGATGGTTCTATAGATCTTTGTTCTGATGACCCTATTGTAGATTTATTTGATAGCTTAGGAGGTACACCTCAACCTGGAGGTTTTTGGTCTCCTTCGCTTAACAGTGGAACAGGATTGTTTGATCCAAGTATAGATCCTGATGGTGTGTACACATATACTATTTCTTCCGAAGCTTCCTTATGTCCTGCTGCATCTGCAGATGTAACAGTATCACTTACTATAGCACCAGATGCTGGAAATGATGGCACAATTGACATTTGCTCTAATAACTTAGATTTAATAGATTTATTTGATAGTTTAACTGGAACACCAGATACTGGCGGAACTTGGTCTCCAACGCTTACTAGTGGTACTGGAATATTCGACCCTAGTTTAGATTCAGAAGGTACTTATATATATACAATAACAAATGCTACATGTGGAAATAGTTCTGCATCGATTATAGTTTCTATTTCAGAATTAAATGATGCTGGTAGTGATGGAAGTATTGAATTTTGCAGTAACGATACATCTATAGATTTATTTAATAGTCTCGGCGGAACTCCGCAATCAGGCGGTACCTGGTCTCCAGTATTAAATAGTGGAACTGGTGTATTTGATCCTACAATAGACTTAGCTGGTACATATATATACACAGTCTCTAATCCTGCTTCCATTTGTCCTAATGCAACGGCAAGTGTAGAAGTAACAATATTACCATTACCAGATGCTGGAGATGACAACACGCTTAACCTGTGTATAAATGAAGCTAGCATAGCGGATTTATTTGATAGCCTTAGTGGTACACCTGATACTGGTGGCACATGGTCACCAGCTCTTAATAGTGGAACGGGAGTTTTCGACTCTACTTTAGATACTCCCGGAATATATACATATACCGTAAATTCAGTTGAATGTAGTTTAACTGATAGTGCAAGCGTAACTGTTGTATTAAACGACGTACCAGATGTCACAGGCTTGACAATGTCAGTAGATGAAAGTATTTGCTTAGGAAGTGATGCAATAGTTAGCATTACAGGTGCCAACCAATTAGTGGATGGGGATTACACCATAGTATATCAACTCACTGACGCCAACATATTCATTAATACAGTTGCCATTACTGTGACTGGAGGAAATTCTACTTTTACAATTCCACAGAATTTTTTACAAAATCCAGGGTCAACTATTATAACACTTTATCAACTTTTCTTTATTGGCGAAAACTGTACTGCGTATACTGAATTAATAGATCCTATTAAAGTATTTGTTATTGATGCACCAACACCTCAATTAGTTATTAATGGTAATGAACTTTGTCTAGAAGACAATCCAACAGTTGCTGATTTAACAAGTAATATAATTGATTTTGAAACCATTATCTGGTACCATGATGCTATAGGTGATACAGCTTATTCAAATTCAGAGTTGCTTGAAGACGGGCAAATTTATTATGCAGGTATTCAAACTGAAAATGGATGTTTAAGTAGAATAAGACTCGAAGTTACTGTTAGTTTAATTTCGTGTATTGGAGACCTACTTATTCCTGATGGTTTTTCACCAAATGGAGACGGTATTAATGAGGTTTTTGATATTCTCTTTATAAATGATCTTTATCCTAATTTTAAACTTAGTATCTATAACAGATATGGAAATATACTTTATGAAGGCGATAAAGATTCCCCTAAATGGGATGGAACATGGTCAAATAACAATACGCCATTACCAGTAGGAGTGTATTTTTATATTCTAGAATTTAATGATGGTGAGCGCGAACCTTTACAGGGCAGAGTTTACCTAAGCAGATAATTACGATTTAGTAAAATGATAAGTAAATTTATAAAATGTAGTATAGTATTTTTAATTCTTAGTATAGGATTAAAGACGCATGCTCAACAAGATCCACAATATACTCAGTATATGTATAACATGAGTGTTTTGAATCCTGCGTATGCTACAGATGACAACTCGACTATTAATATTGGTTTACTATATCGTTCGCAATGGGCAAGATCAATTGGTGGACCAACAACAGGAACATTATTTGCACATTCTGTTATTACAGACCGTTTGGAAGGAGGATTATCTGTTGTGCACGATGAAATTGGTGATGTTGTAAAACAAACCAGTACCTATGCAGATATTGCTTATGTGCTTCCTGTAGGTAATACTTCAAAATTATCTTTTGGAATTAAGGCTGGTGCCACTTTTTTTAGTACTGATTTTGATGGTTTTGTTTATTCCGATCCATTACCAGATCCTGCTTTTGCAGAAAATATAAATAGAACCTTTCCAAATATTGGGGCAGGTTTATTCTTTTTTTCTGAAAACTATTACTTAGGATTATCTGCACCCAATTTATTAGAAACTAAACACCTTAGTGAAGACAGCGGAATTGTAACTCAGGGCTCAGAAAACATACATGTATTTCTTACTGGTGGTTACGTTTTAAATTTTGGAAACAACCATAAGTTTAAATATGCTTTTATGACTAAACATGTCCAAGGAGCTCGAGCATCTATAGATTTAACCGCAAATGTTTTAATTAATAATATGGTAGAGTTTGGTGCAGCGTATCGTTTTGATGATTCCGTTAGCGGAATGGTTAATTTCTCTATAACACCTGAATTACGAATTGGCTATGCGTATGATCATACACTTTCTAATTTAGGTCGATTTAATATCGGAACACACGAATTATTTTTATTATTTAACATTGGCAAGCTTGGTAAAGGCTATGATAAATCACCGAGATTTTTCTAATTAAAGACAAATGAAAACGTTTAAACTATACATATTATTAATTGTTTTAGCTTCGGGAAGTCTAAGTTTTTCTCAATCTCAGAGAAAAGCCGATATACTTTTTGAAAACAGAGCATATATTGGAGCTGCTGAAATCTATGAACAACTGCCAAAAACGGTTGATATATTAGAAAAATTAGGTGATTGTTATTACTATAATTCTGAATTTGAAAAGGCGTATAAAGCTTACTCTCAAATTTATGATATGAAAATAGAATCAGAATTATCTGAATCTTTTTATGTAAAATATGTCGATGTACTAAAAGGGACTAAAAACTACTATGATGCAGACAAAATTTCAACACTTCATTTAAAAGTTCCTTTTAACACTGATGAATTTAAATCATTATTAAAACGAATCATTCCTTATAAGTATGAGCTCAAAAGTATTTCGAGCGATATCGGTGGTTCTAACTTTGGAGTAGGTCTATATGGAGATAAAATTGTTTTTAGTTCAACTCAAAACTTAAAAAACCCAAATTATAACTGGAACGGAAAGCCATATTTGGATCTATATGAAGCACAAATCTCAGAAGGAGATTCTACTTATATAGATAGTATTAAATCTTTTAATAAAGCGATAAACACTAAAAACCAGCACGAAAGCAATGCTGTATTTACCAAAGACGGTAAAACCATGTATTTTTCTAGAAACTTAAAAAAACGTGTCAATTTAGATTCAACAAAGATTGCAGTTGTAAATATATTTAAAGCAGAATTAGTAGATAATGAATGGACAAATGTAGAATCTGTATCATTTTCCAATGAATTATATTCTACTATGCATCCTGCATTAAATAATGATGAAACTAAATTGTATTTTTCTAGTGATATGCCAAGCAGCATAGGTTCTTATGATATTTTTTATGTAGAAATATTGGGTGATAATTCATTTGGAGAACCCGTAAATTTAGGAACAGCTATTAACTCTGAGCGCAGAGAACAGTTTCCTTATATTGCAAAAGACAGTACATTATATTTTGCTTCAAATGGCAAACCTGGATTTGGTGGATTAGATTTATTTTTAAGCAGCGTAAAAGATGGTAAATATTTAGATGCCCTCAATTTAGGAGAATCTATTAATACTGAAAAAGATGATTTTGCTTTTGTGGTTAAGGATTCCTTAAATACAGGTTATATTTCTTCAAACCGAGGAGGAGTCGATAATATTTATTCTTTTGAACGTACACCAAATGAAAGAGAATATTTCATTGAAGGCATTGTTACAGATAAAGTAACCGGAGAATTATTACCAAATACAACTGTTACCTTATTTGATGAAGATGGTAATGTTGTTTCTGAAATAGTAGTTGGTGAAGATGCAAAGTATAGGCTAAAAACCAAACCTAATAGAAGTTATGCGGTAGAAGGTTTTCAACCTAAATATATTCCAGAAATTGAGTTTTTTGACACTAATGATAGTGGAAATATAGAGTTTAACATTGAGCTAGAAATAGAGTCTTATAAAGATGCCGAAGAAATTGTTACTGATGATGATCAAGGTAATACTTATATAGAATTAGAAAATATTTATTTTGATTTTGCAAAATGGGATATTAAAATACAAGCTGCAAAAACATTAGATGTATTAGTAGATTTACTTAAAAAGTATCCTCGAATGGAAATTCAACTAGGTGCACATACTGATTCTAGAGCAGGATTTGAGTATAATATGGACTTATCAGAAAAAAGAGCTAGAGCTACATTAGAATATTTAGTTGAAAACGGAATATCCAAAGAACGTTTAACATCTAAAGGTTACGGAGAAACGAAACCACTAGTACCATGTGGCGAAAATTGTACTGAAACTGAATTTTCAATTAATAGACGATGTGAGTTTCTTATTCTAAGATAGGAAGTTTATAATGTACCAAGATGTATGGAATTATCAAATGAAATAATATTAAGACCACGATTTAAATTTGATGTAAATTCAGATAATGAAAAATTGTTACAAGGATTTGAAGAGACAAAAGCTAAACAATCTGACTTTATTGTTTCTAGGGTTGACGACCACGTTTTTATTAAATTCCCAAAAAAAGACCAACACTTTTGGTCGCCACAATTGCATTTAGAAATAAACGAAAAAGACGAAAATAGCGCAACAGTTCATGGTCTCTTTGGGCCTAATCCAACAGTCTGGACCATGTTTATGTTCTTACATTTTGTAGTTGCAGGTCTTTTTATTGGATTTGGGATTTGGGCTTATACCAATGCAACTTTAGGAAATTCTTATACTATACAATTATTCCTTACAATTTTAATGATATTTGTATGGTTTATTCTATACTTTGCAGGTAGAATAGGTCGTAAAAAAGGAATGCCAGAAATGCATAAATTACATGGATTTATGAGAGATACCCTTAGAGATTATCGTTGATTATAACCGAAACGTCTTAACTGGTTTTGGTTACTTCTCCAATTTTTATTTACTTTGACATAAAGTTCTAAGTGTACTTGTTTACCAAAGAACTTTTCTAAATCCTTTCTAGCCTCTACTCCAACTCGTTTTAATGCAGAACCTTTATGCCCAATAATGATTCCCTTTTGGGTTTCTCGCTCTACCATTATTACAGAACGCATTCTAATAATTTTATCTTCTTCAAAAAACTCTTCAGTATCAACCTCTACTGCATATGGAATTTCTTTCTTGTAATGCATTAAGATTTTTTCTCTTATCGCTTCATTTACAAAAAATCGTTCTGGTTTATCTGTTAATTGGTCTTTCGGATAAAAAGCTGGCGATTCTGGAAGCAACTCGATAATTCTATCAAATACATTTTTAACGTTAAATCCTTGCAGTGCCGAAATTGGAAAAAATTCAGCATTAGGAACCTTATTTTGCCACAGTTCTGCTTGTTCTTCTAATTGTTCTTGATTAGAATTGTCAATCTTATTAAGAAGTAATAAAACAGGAATTTTAGAATTTTTGATTTTATTAAAAAAAGCTTCGTCTTTTAGTTCCTTTTCTCCTATTTCAACCATATAAAGCAAAACATCCGCATCCTCAAATGCTGATTTCACAAAATCCATCATAGATTCTTGTAACTCATATGCTGGCTTAATTATTCCTGGAGTATCACTTAAAATCACTTGAAAATCATCACCATTAACAATACCTAAAATCCTATGCCTTGTGGTTTGAGCTTTTGAAGTGATAATAGATAACTTTTCACCTATAAAAGCATTCATAAGTGTGGACTTACCAACATTTGGGTTACCAATAATATTTACAAAACCTGCTTTATGCATTTATTTAATTTTTGCACAAAGTTACAATCTTTACAGCACTATCTAATACTAAGAATGTAATTACAACAATAGATATGACAAAAATCACCATTTTACTATTATTAATAGTATATTTTTGCTGAACATTAATTTATCCTTTCCAATTATGACAGACCTTCAAATAGCCAAAAAGGTAAAACTTAAACCAATAACAGAAATAGCAGAAAAATTTGGAATTAATCCAGAACTTATTGAAATGTATAGTAAGGAAAAGGCCAAAATACCACTTTCTTGTATCAATAGAACTAAAGCAAATAAAAGCAATCTTATTTTGGTATCTGCCATTTCACCTACTCCAGCTGGAGAAGGAAAAACAACAATATCTATTGGTTTATCTGAAGCACTAAATAAACTAAATAAAAAAACTACGGTGGTTCTTAGAGAACCATCTTTAGGACCAGTTTTTGGAATCAAAGGAGGTGCTACTGGTGGAGGTTATTCTCAAGTTTTACCATTAGAAGATATTAATCTTCATTTCACTGGTGATTTTTCGGGTATTGAAAAAGCTCATAATTTATTATCAGCCATAATTGATAACAATATTCAAAGTAAAACAAACTCTTTAGGTTTAGACCCTAGAACTATTACATGGAAGCGTGTCATTGATATGAATGACAGAGCCTTAAGACGAATAATAGTTGGTTTAGGTGGAACAACTTCTGGTATTCCTAGAGAGACAGGATTTGATATTACAGCTGCTTCAGAAATAATGGCGATTCTTTGTATCGCCAAAGATTTAAGCGATTTAAAAAAACGCCTAGGAAATATTTTTATTGGTTATACATTTTCTAAAAAACCTATTTATGCAAAAGACTTAAATGTTGCTGGTGCAATGGCTGCTTTATTAAAGCATACTATAAAACCAAATTTGGTACAAACCATGGAAGGAAATCCTGCCATTATTCATGGAGGTCCATTTGCGAATATTGCTCAAGGAACAAATTCGGTTATAGGAACCTTAATGGGAATGACCTACTCCGACTATACGGTTACAGAAGCCGGTTTTGGTTTTGATTTAGGAGCTGAAAAATTATTCGATATAAAATGTCAGAGTGCAAATATTTCACCTAAAGCAGTAGTTCTTACAACTACGATTAGAGCTTTAAAATATCATGGTGGAGCAAGTTTAAAAGCTTTAGAGGTTCCTGATGTAGAAGCTTTGCGACAAGGGTTACCAAACCTTGAAAAACATTTAGAAAATATTAAGCAATTTGGAGTAACTCCAATTATTGCAATAAATAAATTTAAATCGGACAGCAAGGAAGAAATTCAATTGATAAAAGATTTAGCAAAAATTAAAAACATACGTGTTGCAGTTGCAGATGTCTGGGCGAAAGGTGGAGAAGGCGCTATTAAGCTTGCACAACATGTTATTGAAGTCTCAGAAGCTTGTAAAACAAAGTTTAAACCATTATACAATTGGGATTGGGACATTGAAACTAAAATTGAAACCATTGCAAAAAAAATATATGGTGCTGAACATGTAGATTATAATTCTAGTGCTAAACTTCAACTTAAACGTATCAAAGAACTCGGCTTAGATAATTTACCAATTTGTGTAGCTAAAACTCAAAAATCTTTATCAGACAATCCTAAACTTTTAGGACGTCCAAAGGACTTTATTATTACAGTTAGAGAAATTGAAATTGCCTCTGGTGCAGGTTTTTTAATTCCTATTACTGGAGAAATAATGCGTATGCCAGGTTTACCTGCTCATCCTGCATCAGAGGGTATTGATATTATTGATAGTGGTGAGATTTCTGGTTTATTTTAAATAAAATCAGAACATAAATTAAAGCATTTATAATTAATCTCAATTATTAGTAATAAAAAAAGTCTTTCCAAAAGGAAAGACTTTAATATCTTAGTAAGAAACTACAATTATATTGCAGCTACGTGTTTAGTTAATTGAGACTTTAAGTTACCTGCTTTGTTAGAATGAATCACATTCTTCTTAGCTAACTTATCAATCATACTTATAACAGAAGGTAACATTTTTTGTGCTTCTTTAGCATCAGTAATTTCACGTAATTTCTTTATAGCATTACGTGTAGATTTATGCTGATATCTATTAAGTACACGTCTTTTTTCGTTACTTCTAATTCTTTTTAAAGCTGACTTATGATTTGCCATTTTATTTTTTTTATTAAAAATTGTAGCCCGTAGGGGAATCGAACCCCTCTTACCAGGATGAAAACCTGGCGTCCTAGCCGATAGACGAACGGGCCATTTGGTTATTTTACTATTTAAATGAACCTACAATGTTTCCATTGCGGATGCAAAAATACAACTATTTTTAAATGGTGCAACTACTAACATATTTTTTTTGAAAAAATATTTAATATGCCTTCGCAAAAAGGACGCGCTGCTTTGATGGTTGCCCACTATAAACACATTGACCATTTTCCAACTTATTGTTCATAGGTATACATCTAATCGTAGCCTTAGTCAATTCTTTTATTTTTTGTTCCGTCTCTGCTGTACCATCCCAATGCGCAGATATAAATCCTGTCTTTGTTTCTAATACAGTTTTAAACTCATCAAAATTCTCAACCTCTGTAATATGTGTATCTCTGTAATTTAACGCCTTTTCAAATAATTCATCTTGAATTTGAACTAGCAAATCTTTTATAGTGCTAGATAAGTTATCAATTTCAACAATAGACTTCGTTAACGTATCTCGTCTTGCTAATTCTACAGTTTTATTCTCTAAATCCTTCGGTCCAATAGCTATTCTTAGAGGTACACCTTGCAATTCATGTTGTGCAAACTTAGCACCTGGTCTATATGTTGTGCGATTATCAAATTTACAGCTGATACCTTTATCCTTTAACTCCTTAATTATAGTATTAGCTTTTTCTGAAATTATTTCGAATTGTTCATCATTCCTATATATAGGAACAATAACTACTTGAAATGGAGCTAAATTTGGAGGTAAAACCAAACCTTTATCATCACTATGAGTCATTATCAGAGCTCCCACTAAACGCGTTGAAACACCCCAAGAAGTAGCCCAAACGTAGTCTAATTTCCCTTCATTATTAGTAAACTTAACGTCAAATGCTTTAGCGAAATTCTGCCCTAAAAAATGAGATGTTCCAGCTTGTAATGCTTTTCCATCTTGCATTAATGCTTCAATACAATAAGTTTCTAATGCACCTGCAAAGCGTTCACTTTCTGTTTTTAAACCTTTTATTACTGGTATTGCCATAAAATTTTCGGCAAACTCTGCATAAACATCATTCATTTGTTCTGCTTCAACTAATGCTTCAGCTTTTGTCGCATGAGCAGTATGGCCTTCTTGCCATAAAAACTCAGCAGTTCTTAAAAATAAACGTGTACGCATTTCCCATCGTACAACATTTGCCCATTGATTTATTAATATTGGTAAATCTCTATAACTTTGTATCCAGCCTTTATAAGTATTCCAAATAATAGCTTCACTTGTTGGTCTTACAACTAACTCTTCTTCTAGTTTTGCTTCAGGATCTACTCTTAATTTCCCTTCATTATCTGGATCATTCTGAAGTCTATAATGCGTAACAACCGCACATTCTTTGGCAAAACCTTCAGCATTCTTTTCTTCTGCTTCAAATAAACTTTTTGGTACAAATAAAGGAAAATAAGCATTTTGATGTCCTGTCTCTTTAAACATTCTATCTAATTCTGCTTGCATTTTTTCCCAAATAGCATAGCCGTATGGTTTTATTACCATACAACCTCTAACAGCAGAGTTTTCTGCTAAATCAGCCTTTACAACCAATTCATTATACCATTTTGAATAATTTTCAGCTCTACTCGTAAGATTTTTACTCATTTTCAGTGTTTTGGCACAAATATTGTGATTATGTTAATTAAAAAAATAGTTCAGCAAAACTAACTATTTTTGCATTGTTCAACAATAAAATATAAGAGATATGCAATTAAATACTATTACTAAACAAAAATTGCCATTTTTTGTTGCACTCGGTCTAATGGCTGTGTTAACTTCATGTGGTTCATTTCAGTATGCAGGATACGACAACGATGGTATATATTCTACGGATAAATACGAAGACGAAAATGTTGAACAAGAAGTTGTAACTACATCAACTGATGATTCTAATTACTACAAAAACTATTTTGCTGAAAATTCAGCGGAAGTTGATGCTATACAAGAAGAAAATGAAATCTTTACTGATGTAGATTCTTACGAAGGAAACTATACAGAACAAGATAGTACTGAACAAAGACCAGCTTATGGAGGTTGGGGACAAAATAATAGTACCGTTTCGATTAATATAATTAATAACGGCTGGTATGGTTGGAATGACCCATGGTTATATAGCGGTTACTATTCCAATGGTTGGGGACGACCTTGGGGTTGGAATAACTGGGGCTACAATTATGGCTGGGGATGGAATAATCCTTGGGCTTATGGTAGCTATTACGGATATGGATGGAATCCTGGCTGGGCATATTATGGAGGTCATGGAGGTTATTACAATTATGGTTGGAATAACGGTTACTATAGAAATACTAACAGATATGCATACAATAGTGGACGAAGAGGTTCATTGGGATATAACACTAGCTTAAATCGAAGAAATAGGAGTAATGCAGCAATTTCAAGAGGAAATTATTCTACTCGTAGATTATCTAATGCTGCAAGTCCTACAAGAAATACAAGAGTTAGGTCTACTAATACGTCTTTAAATAATACAATAAGGAACACACGTTCAACAAGACCTACGAGAACCATCAGAAATTCTTCTTCAACAAGATCTAATCCTAGCACTAGAGTGACTCGACCTTCAAGAAGTACAAGATCGTCTGGTTCTGTAAGATCTACGAGAAGTACAAGATCATCTTCTTCTAGTAGTGTGAGATCTTCTAGAAGCTCTTCATCTAGCAGCAGTAGACGAAGTAGAGGATAGTATTTAATTACAAAATTCAAAAAATTAGTTATGAAAAAATTACTTATGCTAAGTATAGGCTTAATAAGCACATCTTACATTTTAGCACAAGACATTACGGATGCTGTGAGATATTCAATGGATGAAATACAGGGAACTGCTCGATTCAGAGCAATGAGTGGTGCTTTTGGAGCCTTAGGAGGTGACATGTCTAGCGTTAATATTAATCCCGCAAGTTCTGCAATATTCAATAATAGTCATGCTTCATTATCCCTAGGTTTATTTAATACGGATAGTGATATAAACTATTTTAATGAATTAAATACATCTTCAAATTCTAATGTAGATTTAAATCAAATGGGAGCCACATTTGTGTTTAAAAACACAAATATTAATTCTCCTTGGAAAAAATTTGCGATAAGCGCGGCATATGATCGTTCTGCCGATTATGATGATGATTGGATTGCGAGTGGTATAAACCCAAACAATACTATAGGCAATTATTTTTTAATGAATGCACAAGGATTGCGACTAGATGAAATTTCTGCATTACCAGGAGAAACAATCTCTGAGGCATATAATGAAATTGGTTCATTTTATGGATACCAAAATCAGCAAGCATTCTTGGGGTTTGAAGGATATATAATTAATCCTGATGAAGATTTGGATGAAAATACATCTTATACATCTAACATAGATCTTAATGGTACAAATTTTAGTCAACGCTATGCATTTGCAAGTAGAGGATATAATGGAAAATTGGCTTTTAATTTTGCAACTAGTTATAATGACAAAGTTTATTTTGGTCTGAACTTAAACTCGCATTTTATAAATTATGAACGTACTACATTTTTTAGTGAAAGCAACTCAAATACAAACTCAACAATTAAAGATATAGATTTTGAAAATAATTTACTTACTACAGGAAGTGGCTTTTCATTCCAATTAGGTGGTATTGCTAAAGTAACTGAAGAATTTAGAGTTGGCTTAACTTATAATTCACCTACTTGGTATCGAATTTCTGATGAGACTTCTCAATATTTAGCTACAACTAGAGAAGAAGGTGGATCGAATGTTAATCAAATTGTTAACCCTAATGTTATTAATATTTACGAAGAGTATAAATTACAAACACCTGGAAAAGTTACAGGTAGTTTAGCATATGTTTTTGGAAAGAAAGGTATATTGAGTTTTGATTATGTGGTAAAAGATTTCGGAAATGCTAAATTCCGACCTACTTCAGATACTTTTTTCTCTGGCTTAAACAGCCAAATAAGTAATGCATTAGATGCTTCTACATCGTATAGAATAGGTGGTGAATATCGTTATAAGCAATTGAGTTTTAGAGGAGGTTACCGTTTTGAAGAAAGTCCTTACAAAGATGATACCTTTTACGGTGATCTTAATGGTTATTCATTAGGTCTAGGTTACAATTTCGGTAATTTCAATTTAGATTTTGCTTTTAGCCAATCCGAACGAGACATTAATTATCAATTATACACAGTTGGATTAACAGATTCTGCACAAATCCAATCTAAGTTTACTGATTTTGTTCTTACGTTAGGATTTAATATTTAAAATAAAAAACTATTGTATATCCGTAATTATTCATAACCCAGTAATATTAGCAATAACAAGCCTATCGAAGATTTTCTCACCAAAATATCTACGATTGAGCTTGTAAACAA
>Ga0209121_10001098_pt1 | contig 28342 bp, 28 predicted proteins | sample Cruoilmetagenom3_FD_187292 | JGI IMG/M metagenome (GOLD analysis project Ga0209121, IMG submission 187292) | Oil polluted marine microbial communities from Coal Oil Point, Santa Barbara, California, USA - Sample 3 (SPAdes) (version 2) | ecosystem: Environmental > Aquatic > Marine > Oil seeps ...
ATCCCGCTTGAAATCGTCGCTGAACTTGGTGTTGGTCATCATGGCCTCCTTGCGAAAAAAATCAGGGAAGAAGGCGTCCACGATACACGGGGCTGTTCACAGTGGAGCGCGGAACCGGAACAGTTTTCCAGCACAGTCAGCTATTTAGAGCGACGTTTGAACAACTTTGCGTGCCCATCCCGCTGCCATTGCGCGCACGTCAGACCGGAGCGGTGTCCGTCACGGTGGTCCGTCTCAATATGATGTGCACTCGGTCCGTCAAAAGTCGCCCCAGAGCGTCGCCTTTTTGAAAAGTTGGGCGGATGTCCGGGGCAACGCATGCGGGGAAGTGCGCAATGTCAAATGTGCCGACCGATGGACTGGGCGGTGTGAAGCACTACCTCTGTTCCACACGTGACAACACCGAGGGGGCACATGTCCGACATGAATTGGCTTTCACTTGACGATGCTGAGACGGTCTTCTTCGCCACATCGGCAGAGATCCTTGATCTTTGTGGCAGACGCCAAGATCGAGACGAGGAATGTCACGATTGCAGGGTAGGACTACCTCAGGCTGCTCGAAATCCATTTGGACAGGCACTTCGAATGCAGGAACCCGAACTCGAAACGCATCGATACCGTGCGTACAACCGCTGTCGGAACAGCGTCGGGCGTCGCTGGAACCGGGATCGTTGAGATTGTGAGGTGGTTGTTCGGGACACGTCCGCGTGACGGCCGGGGGCCATCGACCAAGGGCGGCTCTGGTGGCGGAAGCACTGATGGGCCCGCGGCCCTTGGCGGATCCGGAAATGGAGGGGAGGGCGGTGGAGAAATCTCGGAAATTTCGAGCAACCCAATCCGCCCCGGCGGTGGCGGCGCTAGCGAAACGGGAACTCTGCATGGTGCCATCATCAAACCGAGAATACGCGGGAGCCAAAAAAAGGAAGTGAAGGCTGTTGGCCTTTCGGCGTGCGGGCGGAAGCGGCGAGGCGCCACTCCACCCGCTCCGCGTACCCATTGACGGGTCCAATATGGGGTCAACCAAGCCGATTTCGAAACTCATTAATCACTTGATTTTAATGTGAAACCTCGGTGGCGGAGCGGAGGGAACCGGCGTCGAACGTTCTCCCGCTGCAATTTCACTGGACTTCAGTCAAAGGCGAAAAACAAGAAACCGCTGCAACCAAGGTCTCATTCCAGAGTTCGCTCTTTGCAAAACGCGCAGGGTGTGACCTCGCGATGGCCCGTCGCACATCCCCCGAATGATAAAGGTTCTGGATATGGCCGCGTTGACCGTCCTCAGTAGAGGAACCGCATCATTTTACCCGGTCCAGAACCCCGCGTGAACGACAGCGCTTTCCTCAGCGAGCAGAGGGCCCACCACTTCGATCTGCCGTTGGCCTGAGCCAAAGACGTCCCGGCAGGGAAGATCCATCGTCAGATTCTCCGGGTCCGGACCAATCAACTCCTTGAGGGCGACTTCGGTCATCCCGTGCACCACTCGACCCACGCCCGCCCAGTAGACGGAGCCCGCGCACATCGCGCAGGGTTCGGCGCTGGTGTACATGGTGCAGGTTGCCAGGAACAGGTCATCGTATTTGAGCGACGCTTCGGTCATCAGGTTGCGTTCGGCGTGGCCTGTCCGGTCGCCCTTGGTGCCGCAGGTGTTCATCGCTTCGAGCAAGACCTCGCCATCCGGCCCAGCCAAAAGCGCGCCGAAAGGGTGGTCGCCGCGGGCACGTGATTCCGACGCAAGCGCAATCGCACGCGTCATGAGTTCGAGGTCTTGTTGTTGTGAGATTGGCATGGACCGCTCCTGATTGTGACGCGACAAGCAGATGTGGAAATTGGGCCGCTGGCCAGTTCAGGACGGCAACTTGACCCGCGGCGCATAAACCCGACGATTTTTTTCGCACACCCAGCCGGTTTTGCACAAAACCCGAGCAAACCAACGTCCGCCGTATGGTTCAAGCGCGAAACTCAATGACTCTCGCAAGACCACCCGATTTGCTTGGAGGCGAGTAGAAGCGGTAGGGCCCTGCCCTGACATTGCTCATCGGACGAAAACGCCGATCGCGCTGGGACCTCGGCGCACCGATGAAATACCCGATGCAAGGAACCGCTGCTCGCCCTGCATGACAAACCGCGACAACAGGAAAGGACTATGCCTATGCGCATGCTCGACATGAAAACTCTGGCCCTTGCCGCCTCGACGACACTTGCGGGCGCCGGCGCGCTTGAGGCCGCCGACGCTGTCACCTACCAGCTCGATTGGCTGCCCGGTGGCGACAAATCCCCGATCTATGTCTGCATCCACGAAGGTTTCTGTGCCGACGCCGGGCTCGACGTCACCATCGAACCGGGCCGCGGCTCGTCGGAGGCGGTGACGAAGCTGGCCACCGGCACATCCGACATCGGCGTGGCCGGGATCGGCGCCTTGATGGCCGCGAAGGCCACCGAAGGCGTGCCGGTTACCGCGGTCATGAATATCTTCAACATGGGGCCGCACGCCTTCTACACCACCGCCGACACCGGAATTGCCGTGCTGGCGGACGTCAAGGGCAAGGCGATCGCCACCTCACCCTTCACCTCATCCAACGTTTATCTGCCGCTGGTGCTGGCCGACAACGGCATGTCGGAAGAGGACATTGCACTCACCAAAGCCGATCCCGGCGCGCTCGGGCCGCTGCTCATGACCGGGCAGGCCGATGCGATCATCGCCTGGCTCACGGATGTCTCGCGCTACACGGGCCAGGCGGAGGAAGCCGGCAAGGAAATCGTGGTGCTGCCCTGGTCCGATGCGGGGCTCGAGCTCTATTCCGCCTCGTTGGTCGCCTCCGACGCCTTCCTGGCCGAGCGCCCGGACGTGGCCAAGCGGTTCATCGCGGCCTTCACGCAATCGCTCAACTTTGCCTATGAGAATCCGGAAAAGGCCGGTGAAGCCGTCGCGGCAATTGTGCCGGAACTGTCCGCCGAAGACGTAATGGGCTCCTGGCTCGATGCCTCCAAGCTCGCTTTCAACGAGGTGACCGAACAATACGGGCTCGGTGCTTTCGATGCGGACCGGCTGGCGGCAACATGGGACCGGGTCGCGGCGAGCCAGGGGCTCGACCCCGCCGCGCTCGACCCCGAAAGCGTGGTTGACCGATCCTTCATGGTCGAGTGATCCCGTGGCGCTAGCACAGAACGCGATCCGCTTCGAAGGTGTCGGTCAGACATTCCTGACCGACACCGGACCGCTCGCCGCATTGTCGGAGGTGGACCTTGCAATCGGCCAGCATGAATTCGTGGCGGTGCTGGGGCCCTCGGGCTGCGGCAAGTCCACACTCCTGCGGCTGACCTCGGGGCTGCTTGCGCCAACCGCAGGTAAGGTCTCGGTCTTCGGTGTACCGGTCACACAGCCGCGCGACGATGTCGGCATCGTTTTCCAGCAAGCGACTCTCCTGCCCTGGGCGAATGTCACCGACAACGTGCTTTTCCCGGCCCGCCACATGCGTGGTACCGTTGGCCCGCAGGACCGGGCCCGGGCCGCCGAGATCATCGAGACGGTTGGGCTCGAGGGTTCCGAAAATCGCCTGCCCGGCGAATTGTCGGGCGGGATGCAGCAGCGTGTCGGCATTGCCCGCGCGCTCTTCCTGAACCCCGACATCCTTCTCATGGACGAGCCCTTCTCCGCGCTCGACGCCCTCACCCGCGACGCCATGGGGTTCGAGCTTCTGAACCTTTGGCAGGCGAGCCCGAAAACGGTGCTCTTCATCACCCATTCGATCCCTGAGGCGGTGTTGCTCGCCGACCGGGTGGTGGTCATGTCGGCCCGTCCCGGCCGTGTGCTGGAAGACCACAAGGTACCTCTCGGTCGCCCCCGCGACGAAGACAGCCTGCGCTCCCCGCAGATGCAGGACTTCATGGCCCATCTGCGCCAGCTCCTCATCCGAAAGGAGGCCGCGTGATGTCCGCCGATGCCCAGCCTGCCACAAAGCCCGCGCCGGCTCCGAACGCGCCGACGCTCTCCTTCACCGAGCGGTTGATCCGCACCCCCGGCGCCCTGCCGGGCCTCACCTTCCTCGCGGTGCTCCTGATCTGGGAGTTCGGCACACGGGTCTTTCATGTGCCGACCTACGTGCTCCCGGCTCCGAGCCGCATCGCCACCGGCTTCGACGCGGTGGATCCGTCGCGTTGGCTCCAGCATGTCTGGGCCACGCTGCGGGTGGCGCTACTGGGTTTCGGCGTCGCGATCCTGATCTCGCTGCCAATCGCCATCGGCCTCGCCAAATCACGCTTTCTGTCGCGCGCGCTCTACCCACTTCTGGTGGTGATCCAGTCGGTACCGGTCGTCGCCGTCGCCCCGATCATCATCGTGGTGCTCGGCACCGACGACGCGCCGCGCGTTGTTATCACCTTCATGATCTCCTTCTTCCCGCTGGTGGTCTCGATGACCACCGGGCTCATGGCGACGCCGCCAGAACTGATCGAACTCTCTCGCTCACTGCGGGCGCCGCAGTCGCGCGAGATCAGCCAGATCCGACTGCCCTACGCCACGCCCTACATCTTCTCGGGGCTCAAGATCTCGATCACCCTCTCGGTGATCGGTGCCGTGGTGGCCGAGTTCGTGGCCGCCGAAAAGGGCCTCGGCTACTTCATCCAGTTCTCGACCTCAATGTTCAAACTGCCCCAGGCCTGGGCCGGGCTCGTGCTCTTGGTGGCGCTGTCGCTTGCGCTCTTCCAGAGTGTCGGGTTGATCCAGCGGCTGTTCTTCCCCTGGTCCCTGCCGAAGGAGCGCCGCTGATGTTGATCGTGAACATCGACTACGGGCTGGTGGGCGATGCCGACGGAAGCCGGTTTTCCGGGGCGATCCGGGTCGGGAATGGCCGCATTGCCGAGATTGGCGCGCTGACCCCGCTCCCGGGCGAAGAGGTCGTCGATGCACGCGGCTGCGTCGTCACCCCCGGGCTGGTGAATACTCATCACCACCTGTTCCAATCGGTTCTGAAAGCCGTGCCGGACGGAATGAACGAGGGGCTCGACATCTGGCTCCAGAAGGTACCCTACGCCTTCTGGCCCTTCATCGACGAAGACACCTTGCGTGTTTCTGCCCGTGTTGGCATCGCCGAGCTTCTGCTCACCGGCGCGACCACGATCTCCGACCACCACTACGCTTTTGCGCCGAGTTACGACTACGACCCAGCCGCAGTGCTGTTCGCCGAGGCCGCGCGGCTTGGCGTCCGCTTCCATCTCGCGCGCGGCGGCAATACCAAAGGGCGCGACTATTTCGACGACCCCTCCCTGCCCCCCGCCTTCAAGGAACCGCTGGGCGACTTCATCGCCTCGGTCCACGGCATCGCCAACCGTTTCCACGACCCCGCACCGGATGCGATGACCAAGGTCGCGATGGCGCCAACCACGCCGGTCTTCAACCTCGAACCGCATGAATTGATCCCCATCGCCGAGGCCGCACGCGACAAGGGGCTGAGGTTGCATTCGCACCTCAGCGAGAACACCACCTATGTCGACTACACCCTGCGTGACTTCGGTATGCGGCCGGTCAAGTGGCTGGAAACCCAGGGCTGGACCGGGCCGGATGTCTGGTTCGCCCATCTCGTCGAACTGGACGATTGGGAGATCGACCACCTTGCCGAGACCGGCACCGGCATGGCCCACTGCGTGCAAGCCAACGCGCGGCTCGGTTCCGGCATCGCGCCGGCCGACAAACTGCACGCCAAGCGCGGCGTGGTCTCCCTCGGCGTGGATGGCGCGGGGGCCAACGAGGCCGCCGACATGGGGGCGGCGATGTACGCCACCTTCGCCACCCACCGCGCCGCCAAGGGCGTGGACGCCGTGACCGCAGAAACAGTGCTGCACTGGGCCTGCGAGGGCGGCGCAAAGGCGCTCGGCTTCGATCGCCTCGGCACGCTGACCCCCGGCGCGCCCGCCGATATCGCAATTTTCGACATCAGCCATCCGCGCAACATGGGGTTGCACGACCCGGCTCTCGCGCCGGTCATCACCGGTGCCGCCACGGTCAAGCACAGCTTCGTCGGGGGCCGCGCGGTGGTGCGCGACGGCGCCATCCCCGGGCTCGACCTCGCGGACCTCGGGCGCGAGGCGGCCCGCGTTACCGCCAACCTGATCTCGCGGCGCAATGAGGCGATCCTGCGGGGCTAGCCCCGTACCAATCGGAGTAGAAGCAGTCAGTGGTGCGCCACGGTCATTGCTCCCCACCTGACCAAGGAGAGAAGACAATGAGCGAAACGACATACCGGCTCGAAGAGTTGAACAAGGAAGCCGGGATCGGCGCCTATGGCGAAGAGATCGACCGCGAAGTGCCGCAGATCGACATGGGCGATTTCTTCAACCGCAAGGAAGAGATCGCCGAGGCGCTGTGGTCCGCTGCCACCGATATCGGCTTCTTCCAGCTGGTGAACCACGGCATTCCGGACACGCTGATCGACGAAGCCTTTGATCTCTCGGCGCAATTCTTCGACCTTCCGGAAGATACGAAGGTGCAGTACCCGTTGAAGCCCGGTAGCAATGCCGGCTGGGAATACAAGGCCCAGGTCCGCCCCTCGACCGGCACCGCGGACCAGAAGGAAAGCTACCAGATCACCCTGCCGCGGATGAAAGGCCTCTGGCCGACCGGCGCGGAACTGCGACATTTCAAATCCACCATGATGGCCTTCGAGCGGCACAACTGGGCGCTGGCCATGAAGGTGCTGGATTGCTTTGCCGACAAGCTCGGCTTGCCGCCCGAGACCTTCACCGAGGGCCATGATCCGGAGGCGGACCGATACCAGTCCACTTTGCGGCTGATCCACTACCTTGGCATGGAAGACGCCAAGCCCGAGGATTTCAAGTTCTGGCGCGCAGGTGCGCATACCGATTTTGACTGCCTCACGCTCCTGCACCAGAAGACCGGTCAAGGCGGATTGCAGGTCTGTCCGGGCAAGGATTCCGAGGGCCGTGCGATCGCCTGGACCGATGTGCCGCCGATCAGCCATGTCATCACCTGCAACATCGGCGACATGCTGATGCGCTGGTCCGATGACAAGTTGCTCTCGAACCTGCATCGGGTGCGGATGCCGAAGCCGGAGGAATATCTCGGTCCCCGCTACTCCATCGCCTATTTCGCACAGGCCAACATGGACACGATGCTCGAAGGCCCCGAGCGCAAATACGAACCGATGACCGGGCACGATTACATCCAGATGCGTCTCGGCGCGAACTTCGGCAGCTGACGATGGGACTGCCGATCATCGACATCTCGGGGATGTCTTCGCCCGACCCTGCGGTGCGGCGCGCCGTAGGGGAGGCTCTGCAGGCGGCCTGTCTGGAACACGGGTTTTTCTACTGCGTCGGTCACGGCGTACCGCAGGGGCTGATCGACGCCGCGATGGCGGAGACCCGCGCTCTGTTCGATCTACCCGAAACAGCGAAGGACGCCGTCGAGAAGTCGCTTTCTCCCTGCAACCGCGGCTATGAACAGCTCGGCGGCCAAACCCTGCAACCCGGCGCCCTGCCCGACCGCAAGGAGGGATATTACATCGGCGAGGAGTTGTCGTCGCTCGACGCCCGGGTGCGGGCCGGCAAATTCAACCATGGCGCCAACCAATGGCCCCAGGGCCTGCCCGGGTTCGAGCCAGCGATGATGGCCTATTTTTCGGCGCTCACGGTGGTGGGCGCGCGGCTGATGCGCGGCATGGCCCTGTCGCTCGACCTTGACGAAGGATACTTCGATTTCTTCACCACCCAGCCGATGGCGACGCTGCGCCTGCTGCATTACCCGCCCGCGCGTCCCGACGTGCCGGACGAGATGGGCGCGGGCGCGCATACCGATTTTGGCGGGCTTACCATCCTGCTTCAGGATATGAACGGCGGGCTTCAGGTGAAGGATCCGCACGCGGCGGGCTGGATCGACGCGCCGCCGATCGAGGGGGCCTACGTCGTCAACCTCGGCGACATGATCTCGCGCTGGACCAATGACCGCTATGTCTCGACGCTCCACCGCGTCATCAACACCTCCGGGAACGAACGCTACTCGATCCCGTTTTTCTACACCGGCAACCCGGACACCGAGGTGACTTGCATTCCCACCTGTCTCGACGCGGGCGAGCGCGCGAAGTATGCGCCCGTCACAGTGCTCGACCACCTGCGCTCGATGTACCGGAAAACCTATGTCAGCAAGGCCTGAGCGGCTCATCCTAATCCATGGCGCCTGGGCGGGCGCCTGGGTCTGGGAGGCGCTGGTGGCAGCACTCTCCAGGCTCGGCTGCGAGGCGCTGGCACTCGATCTTCCCGGTGACGGGATTCATCCGATTGCGGCCGAAGATGTTGTTCTCGAAGATTATTTCGATGCGCTCGACGCTGCAATCGGCGCGGGCTCGGTGGCGCTCGTCGGCCATTCCGGCGGCGGAATGCTGGTGACAGCCGCCGCCGAGCGCTTCGGTGGCCGGGTGCGTCACGGCATCTGGGTCGCGGGGATGCTGCTGAAAGCGGGCGAAAGCTTCGACGACATTCAGGCACAAGTGGCCGGGCCCGGGCAAAAGATCGGGGTCACGCCCCACATCCTCCCTTCGGCGGACGGAACGAGCAGCACCGTGCCACCCGCGGCGGCACTTGAGCATTTCTTTCAGGATCTGGAGCCCAAGGTCGCGGCACGGGCCGCCGACAGGCTCACCCCGCAACCAACCGTCGGGCACCGCATTCCAAGCGTCGCCGGTCCAGCCATGGACAGGCTTCCGAAGCTCTATGTTCAGGCGACCCAAGACCGCTCCGTGCGCCCGCAGGCCCAGCGGATCATGTGCGCGGGCTGGGACAATCTCGACGTGACACAGATGAACACAGGCCATGTGCCCCAGGTGGCCGATCCGGACGGACTGGCCGCAATCATCGACGACTGGCTCTCCGCCACCTCTCACATCGGCGCATAGGTCGCATCCAGCCGCGACCGCAGATAATCGGCACCGCTGATCGGTGGGTATTTGGCCGCGCCCGTCCCCGGCAGGGCTTCGATCACGGCATCCGGATTCGGGTCGAGGAAAAACGCGATCGAGCGCCGGGTTGCCTTCGGCGGCAGCACCCGGTGGGGCGTCGAGATGTAGATGTCATTCGACCAGCGCATCAGGCAATCGCCGATATTGACCACATAGGCGCCGGGCACATGCGGCACATCCATCCAGTCGTCGCCGCGCGGTTGCACCTGGAGCCCGCCAACCCCGTCGGTCATCAGCAGCGTCACCGAGCCGTAGTCGCTATGCGCGCCCGCCCCGATCCCGCCCTCGCTCGGCGGATAACGCAGCACACGGAGCGTCGCCATCGGCTCGGTGAAAAAGGGCGGGAAGAACCCCTCAGGCAAGCCCAGCTCCTGTTCGAACGCAGCGTGCAGCGCCACGCCAAGGTCAAGTGCGGCCTGGTAGTACCCCAGCATCGTCACCCGAAACCCCGGCAGATCGGGCCAGACGTTGACGCCACGAAACGGCTCACCCGCCACCACGCGCGGATCGTCCACCGCAAGATCCCATCCGACGTTGTAGGCCTCCTTCTGATCCAGAAGCCCGCTGGTCTCGTCCAGAGCTTCGGAGCCAGATGCCGCCCAGCCGCGATTGTGCGGGTTGAGCCGGATCTCGAGCCTGCGTTTGATCTCGTCCGGCAGGGCAAAAAAGGCATCGGCCTGAGTGAACACGCCGTCGATCAACCCCTGGTCGATTCCGTGTCCGGTCAGCAGGAAGAACCCGGTGTCCCGGCAGGCGTGACCGAGATCGGCCACAAAGCCCTCTCGGTCACTGCCACTTGCAAACCGCTGCCAGTCCAGAATTGGGATCATGCTTGTGTCTCCTTTGGTCGCAGAGCAGGGCCAGGGGCGCGCGCCGCGATCAACCGGGCGATCTTTCGGTCGACCAGATCCAGGTGCCGGGCGCGGCTTTCCGGTGTGGAACTGTCCATCAGGTAATGCGCGGCATAGACCCGGGCCGCACGCCGGGCGATCAGAAACCCAAGCCCCCGCATCAGGGTGCGTCGCCCCGGCGCGCCCACTATTAGGGTCAGCCAACGGCTCGCACCGCAGGTAGTGAAAACACCAATTCGGGTGATGTGACCCAGTCCGGGGCGAATGTCTTCGCCTTCCGACCGCGGCATCAAAAAGGCCAGGTCCGGAAGCAAGAGCCTGTCCATCCAGCCTTTGAGCATGGCGGGCAATCCGTACCACCAGGTCGGGTAGACGAAGATCAGCGTATCGGCCCAGAGCAGATCGGCGCATTCCGCCTCGATCCCGTCGCGGTTCTTGGCCGGATCTTCATAGTCGCGATGGGCCCGCTCGCTCAGGACTGGATCGAAACCCATCCCGTAAAGGTCGTGCAGCCGATGTTGCGCGCCCGCGCCATCCAGCGCCGCCAGCACCTGGTCGCGCACAGCGGCGGTGAAACTGTCGGCCCTCGGATGGCAATAGACGACCAGCGCGCGCACCTTGTAACCCTTGTCCCACACCCCGGCTTTGGGGCTCTCGCGGCGACGATGCCCGAACGGTTCCCCGCGTCCCACCGAAATCGGCAGCCCCACCAAGTGATCTCCGACCCCGCACAGTCAATGCCCGGAATCCGGGCAGATAGCCTGCCCGGCGACGATGATTTGAGCAGGACCGCCCTTACCTAACGGTCAGGGTCGCCGGTATTTGACAAGGCCTCTCCCGAGCCGGTCCTCTTCATCGAAATGGAGCGACAGGAGAGACAGATGCCCAATTTCGATTTCAAACGACGCGACTTTCTCAGGACCGGCGCCGCGGGGCTTGCGGCAGGCGCCCTGCCCCTCAGCCTCGCGAAACAGGCCAAGGCCGCCGGTGATCTGACCATCGGCGTGATCTATGTCGGCCCCAAGGACGATTTCGGCTGGAACCAGGCACACGCCGTGGCCATGGACATCCTGAAAGGCGTCGAGGGCGTCACGGTCGTCGAAGAAGAAAGCGTGCCCGAAACCGATGCCTGCGCGAAATCCATGGAATCGATGATCAACCTCGACGGCGCCGGGCTGATCCTCGGCACATCCTTCGGCTATTACATCCCGTTCATGCAGGATCTCGCGGCCAAATACCCGGAGGTGGTGTTCCGCCATGCTGCCCCGCTCTGGTCCGATGCGGATCCGGCCAACGCCGGCAGCTATTTCTGCTACCTGAACCAGGCGCATTACGTCGATGGCGTTGCCGCAGGCCTCTCCTCGCCGACCGGCAAGATCGGCTTCGTCGCCGCCAAGCCGATACCCTCGGTGCTTTCCAACATCAACTCGGTGCTGCTCGGTGCGCGCTCGGTCAACCCGGACGCGACCGTGCAAGTCATCTTCACCGGTGACTGGTCGATGCCGGTGCGCGAAGCGGAAGCGGCGAACGCCTTGGTCGACGCGGGCTGTGACGTGCTCACCTGTCATGTGGACGGGCCCAAGGTGGTGATCGAGACCGCCGAGGCGCGCGGCGTGAAATCCTGTGGCCACAATGCCAGCCAGGCGCCGCTCGCGCCGAACGGCTTCATCACCGGCGCCGAGTACAAGTGGGAAACCATCTACAAGATGTATGCCGACATGCTGGCGACGGGCGAGCCGCTGCCGAATATCGTGGTCGGCGGCTACCACAACGACATGGTCCAGAACACTACCTACGGCGCCGGGGCGACCCCGGAGGCCATTGCCGCCGCCGATGCTGCCATTGCCGCGCTGAAGGCGGGCGAGCCGATCTTCACAGGCACGCTCAAGGACAATCTCGGCAATGTGGTCATCGACAAGGCTTACGACAATTACGACCCCCATCTCGACGGGATGGACTACCTGCTCGAAGGCGTGATTGGCTCGATCACCTGAGACCCGTCACAGGCCGCGGCGGGGATCTTGCCGCGACACATTCGCAAACATCGGAAAGGAGGACCGGGTGGACGCAGAAGCGAGCCCTCCCAAGCCTCAGCGCGCTTTCGGCGCAGAGACCCTGCGCTCGGTCGAGGCCCTCGTCGTCCCGGTGGGATCGGTGCTTGCCTCGGCGCTGCTGTTCTCGGTCTTCCTGCTCGTGCTCGGCAAGGATCCCGTCCAATTCTTCCAGCTCCTCTGGAAGGGCGGGTTCGGCACCTCGTTCTCGATCCAGAACACGCTTCAGCGTTCCGCTCCGATCATACTCACTGGCCTTGCATTCGCGGTCCCCGCCACCATCGGCCTTACAATGATCGGCGCGGAAGGCCCGTTGGTGATCGGCGGGTTTGCCGCCGCCGCCGCCGCTATTCCCCTGGTCACCATAGGTGCGCCCACCTCGGTGCTGCTGGCGCTCATGGCCGCCGCGGCCATGGCTGCCGGCGCGTTGCTCATCATGCTCGTCGGCTGGCTGCGCCATGCGCGTTCGGTGAACGAGACGATCTCCTCGCTGCTGCTCACCTATATCGCGATCGCGACGATGAACTTCTTCGTCGAAGGCGCGCTGCGTGATCCCTCGAGCCAGAACAAGCCCTCGACCCTGCCCATCGGCAAGGACAACATGATCGGGTCGATCCCGGGCACGGATGTGCATTGGGGGCTCGCGGCCGGAGTCATCCTCGCGGTGCTCATCGGGCTGCTGCTGCGGCGCACGACCTTCGGTTTTGCCGCCCGCGTGACCGGGGGCAACCCCCATGCGGCCCTCGCCCAGGGCCTGCCGGTGGGCGGTCTGATCCTTGCCTGCACCGCAATCTCCGGTGCGGTTGCGGGGCTCGCGGGCTTTTTCGAAGTCGCCGCCATCCACGGACAGGCCAATGCCTCGCTGGTGGCGGGCTACGGATTTACCGGCATTCTCGTGAGCTTCCTTGCCCGGCATAACCCTTTCGTGGTCGTGCCCATCGCCATCATCTTCGGCGCCATCGACGCTTCCGGCGGGCTCATCCAGCGCCGCATGGACTTGCCCGACGCCACCTCGGCGCTTCTGCAAGGCCTGATCTTCATCACGCTGCTGGCTTCCGAAACGCTGTTGGGCCGGTTCCGGATGTTCCAGCCGGTGGAGGCGCGGTAATGGCGAGCGGCGTGGAAACCGTGCTGATCGCCATGCTCGGTGGCGCGATCCGGGTTTCGACCCCCTATCTCTTCGTCGCCCTCGGCGAGACGATCACCGAGAAGTCCGGCCGCATCAACCTCGGGCTCGAAGGCAATCTCGTGCTCGGCGCCATGGTCGCCTACGCGACCTCGTTTCACAGCGGCCTGCCCTGGCTCGGGGTGCTGGCTGCCTTCGGCTCCGGGTTGGTGCTCGGTCTCATCCACGGGGCGGTCTGCTCGCTGCCCAAGGTGAACGACATCGCCGTCGGCATCGCGATGATGACCTTCGGCATCGGCATCGCCTTCTTCCTCGGCAAACCCTACATCCAGCCCCAGGCGCCAAGGCTCGAGGGCCTGCCGCTGGGCAACTGGGCCACCAACCCGGCACTGAAACAGGCGCTTCTGATCAATCCGCTGTTCTTCCTCGGCATCGCCATCGCGGTGGTCCTCTGGTGGGCCTTTGCCAACACGAGACCCGGCCTCATCCTGCGCACCACAGGTGACAGCGAGGCCTCGGCCCGTGCGCTGGGGGTGAACCCGATCAAGGTGCGGATCCTTGCCACCGTGCTCGGCGGCGGGCTCGCGGGCGTCGGCGGGGCATTCCTGTCGCTGTCCTACCCCGGAAGCTGGAACGAGGGGCTGTCTTCCGGTCAGGGCCTCATGGCCGTCGCGCTGGTGATCTTCGCCCGCTGGCATCCGCTGCGTTGCGTCGTCGCCGCGCTCCTGTTCGGGGCCGCCGGTGCGCTTGGTCCCGCGCTGCAATCCGTGGGGATCAGCCAGGGCTACTACTTCTTCAATGCGGCTCCCTACATTCTCACCCTGTTCATCATGATCGCCTCTGCCCGCTCCGGTGCCACCCAGCACCAGGCGCCGGGCGAGCTGTCGATTGTCAAATGAGGTCGCCATGACTGGTCTTGGAGGATTGAACAAGAGCCCCGACGGCGTGGTCGTCGGGCTATGCCAGTTGCAGCTGCCGGTGGTCGAGACGCCCGAGAATCTTGCCTCCCAGACCGCGCGGATCGTCGAGCTTGTTGGCAAGGCGCGGCGCAATCTGGATACGATGGACCTGATCGTCTTCCCCGAATACGCGCTGCACGGGCTGTCGATGGACATGAACCCCGAGATCATGTGCACGCTCGACGGCCCCGAGGTCGCGGCCTTCAAGGCGGCCTGTGCCGAGCACCGGATCTGGGGCTGCTTCTCGATCATGGAGTTCAATCCCGGCGGCAACCCGTACAACTCGGGCATCATCATCGACGACACCGGCGAACTCCGGCTCTACTACCGAAAGATGCACCCCTGGGTGCCGGTCGAACCCTGGGAACCCGGCGATATCGGCATCCCGGTGATCGACGGGCCCAAGGGCGTCAAACTCGGCCTCATCATCTGCCATGACGGCATGTTCCCCGAGATGGCCCGCGAATGTGCTTACAAAGGCGCCGAAATCATGATCCGCACCGCAGGCTACACGGCACCGATCCGCGCATCCTGGCGGTTCACGAACCAGGCCAATGCGTTCCAGAACCTGATGGCGACGGTGAGCGTCTGCATGTGCGGCAGCGACGGCACCTTCGACAGCATGGGTGAGGGGATGATCGTCGATTTCGACGGCACGGTGATCGCGCAGGGCACCACCGGACGCGTCGACGAGATCATCACCGCCGAGCTGCGTCCCGATCTGATCCGCGAGGCGCGGCTGGGCTGGGGGGTCGAGAACAATATCTATCAACTCGGCCACCGGGCTTACGTTGCGGTGAAAGGCGGCGCCGGCGATTGCCCCTATACCTTCATGCAGGATCTCGTGGCGGGGGACTATCGCCTGCCATGGGAAGACGATGTGAAGGTGACAGACGGAACCTCTTGCGGGTTTCCCGCGCCAACTCGTGTCTTTGGCGAGACCGGCCCGGAGGGCGGCATATGAGTTTTTCCCAGATCCCCGCCGACCCCTACGCCTGGCCCTGGAACGGCGATTTCCGCCCCGAGAATACCGCGCTCGTCGTCATTGACATGCAGACCGACTTCTGCGGCCCCGGCGGCTATGTTGACAGCATGGGCTACGACCTGAGCCTCACCCGCGCACCCATTGAGCCGATAAAGTCGGTGCTTGCAGCCGCCCGCGTCCATGGCCTCACCCTGATCCACACCCGCGAGGGCCACCGCCCGGATCTCTCGGACCTGCCCGCCAACAAGCGTTGGCGCTCGCAGCAGATCGGGGCGGGGATCGGCGACCCGGGCCCCTGCGGCATGATCCTCGTGCGCGGCGAGCCGGGCTGGGAAATCATCCCCGAGCTTGCCCCCGTCGAGGGGGAATTGGTGATCGACAAGCCGGGCAAGGGCAGCTTCTGCGCCACCGACCTCGAACTTGTCCTGCGCACCCGCGGCATCGACAACCTGATCCTCACCGGCATCACTACGGATGTCTGCGTGCACACCACCATGCGCGAAGCCAATGACCGTGGTTTCGAATGCCTCCTTCTGGAAGACTGCTGCGGCGCCACCAAGCTTGAAAACCACCTGGCCGCGCTTGACATGGTCAAGATGCAGGGCGGCGTTTTCGGCGCGGTGGCCAGTGCGGGCCAAGTGTTGGAGGCGCTGAAATGAAAGACAGCGCCATCCCTCACATCGGTGGCAAGGCCATCGGGCTTGAAACCGTCGGCATGACCAAGCGCTTCGGGGCCCTGGCCGCCCTCGACGATGTCTCGATCAAGGTGAAGCCCGGTGAGTTTCATGCCCTCCTCGGCGAGAACGGCGCCGGCAAGTCGACCTTGGTGAAATGCATCATGGGGTTCTACCAGCCCACTTCGGGCGCCATCGTCGTCGACGGTGCCGAGACGCCAGTGCCCACCCCCGCCGCCGCCCGCGACATCGGGATCGGCATGGTCTACCAACATTTCACCCTGGTGCCTGCGTTGTCGGTGGCGGAGAACATGGTGATCGCGCGGGGCGACGTTTCCACTGTGATCGATTGGAAGGCGGAACGGGCGCGGCTCGAGGATTTCATGGCACGGATGCCGTTCAACGTGCACTTGGAAGCCCCGGTCTCGCAACTCTCGGCGGGAGAAAAACAGAAACTCGAGATCCTGAAACAGCTCTATCTCGACCAGCACTTCCTGATCCTCGACGAACCCACATCTGTATTGACCCCGGACGAAGCCGAACAGGTGCTGGGGCTGGTGCGCGGAATGACCGAGGCGGGGGCGATCACCGTGCTGATGATCACCCACAAATTCCGCGAAGTGACCGCCTTTGCCGACAGCGTCAGCGTGTTAAGGCGCGGGCGTTTTGTCGGCGGCGGCAAGGTCGCCGAGATGTCGACCGACGAGATGTCGCATCTGATGATCGGCGAGGCGGAGTTGCGGGCGCCCGAACCTCGGGCCGACGATGTCGAAAGCGACCGTGTGTTCGAACTGGCGGGTCTCTTCGTGGACAATGACGAAGGGGTGTCGGCCGTCGAAGCGGTCAACCTCAAGATCCGCGGCGGCGAAATTGTCGGGATCGCCGGCGTCTCGGGCAATGGCCAGACGGAACTCATGGAAGCGATCACCGGCCAGCGCGCGATGACCGATGGCCGGGTGTTCATCAACGGCGCGCCATTCGACGCTACACGGACCGACTACCGCAATTTCAAAATGTTCGGCCTTCCCGAAGAGCCGCTGAAGAACGCCGCCGTAAGGCGCATGAGCGTGGCCGAAAACATCGCCTTTCGCACCTTCGACCGGGCGCCGATGGCCAAACTCGGATGGTGGCTGCGGCCCCCGGAGATGCGAAAGCGCGCCGCCGAACTCATCGACGCCTACCGAGTGAAGACTCCCTCGACCGAGGCCCCGATCGAGACTCTTTCAGGCGGCAATGTGCAACGCGCGATCCTCGCACGCGAGCTTTCGGGAGATGTCGAGGTACTGGTGGTCGCCAATCCCTGTTTCGGGCTCGATTTCGTCTCCGTCGCCGAGATCCGCGCCCAGATCGTGGCGGCCCGCAACAATGGCGCCGCAGTGCTTCTCGTTTCGGAAGACCTCGACGAAGTGCTGGAGCTCTCGGACCGGGTCGCGGTCATGTCCGGAGGCCGGATCGACCACGTGATCCCGATCGCCGAAGCCGACCGCCAGACCATCGGCAAATTCATGGCAGGTCACCCATGATCCAGGTCAAGGCAGAGCCCTACCCCTACAGCTTCCCGCCGGGCCAGACCGCGCTCGTGGTGATCGACATGCAGCGCGATTTCGTGGAACCGGGTGGCTTCGGCGCCGCGCTCGGCAATGACGTCGCGCGATTGCAGGCCATCATCCCCACCACCGCAGCGCTGATCGGGCTGTTTCGCGACCGGAACTGGCTGGTGATCCATACCCGCGAAGCCCATCTTGCCGATCTGTCCGATTGTCCGGCCTCGAAAATCGCACGGGGAGACGCGAGCCCTCGGATCGGCAAGGCAGGCAGCATGGGACGGCTCCTGGTGCGCGGAGAGCCCGGCAACCAGATTGTGCCGGATCTCGCACCCCTGCCCGGCGAATGGGAAATCGACAAGCCCGGCAAGGGCATGTTCTGGTCCACCGGATTACACGAAGCGCTCCGGGGGATGGGGATCACCCACCTGGTTTTTGCCGGCGTCACCACCGAGGTTTGCGTTCAAACCTCGATGCGCGAAGCCAATGACCGCGGCTATGAGGGCTTGCTCATCACCGATGCCACGGAAAGCTATTTTCCCGAATTCAAGGCAGCGACAATCGCAATGCTGACCGCCCAGGGCGGCATCGTCGGCTGGGCGGCGCCTTTCTCGGCGCTGAAGGAGGCCGTTGGATGAGCCGGTTCGATGCCGACAAGCTGATCGATGCCACCGGCCCGGCGGTGGACCTGCCCATAGCGGTCGGGCACCGCCCCGGCGTGGTCGTACATCTGGAAGCGGCCCATGAAGCGATGCAAAAGATGCGCGGCCTGACACTCGATAGCCATGCCGAGCCCGCCCCGGTGTTTCGCCCGGACGAACAGACATGAGCGCGGCCGAGATCACCACTGCCGTCACTTCCGGCGAGACCACGGCCCTGTCCGTGACCGAGGCGACGCTGGCGCGGATCGCCGAGCGCAATGGCGCTCTCAACGCCTTCACCGACATCACAGCCGAGCGCGCGCTGGCCAAGGCAGCCGCGGTTGATGCGGCGATCGCGTCGGGAGAGGATCCCGGGCCGCTCGCAGGCGTGCCTTTCGCGGTCAAGAACCTGTTCGATATCGAAGGGGTGACAACGCGGGCCGGGTCCCGGATCAACCGCGACCTGCCTCCGGCCAGCTCTGACGCGACCCTGATCGCAAATCTCGAAGCGGCCGGTGCCGTGCTCGTGGGCGCACTCAACATGGGCGAGTATGCCTACGATTTCACCGGCGAGAACGCCCATGACGGGGCCTCGGTCAACCCGCACGACTTGAGCCGTATGTCCGGTGGCTCCTCCGGCGGGGCGGGCAGCGCGGTGGCGGGCGGACTGGTGCCCCTGGCGCTGGGATCCGACACCAACGGTTCGATCAGGGTGCCATCATCCTTTTGCGGCATCTTCGGGCTCAAACCCACCTACGGGCGGCTCTCGCGCAGCGGGAGTTTCCCCTTCGTTGCGAGCCTCGATCATCTCGGTCCTTTCGCGCGCAGCGTGGCCGACCTCGCGCTCGCCTATGACGTGATGCAAGGGGCCGACCAGAGCGATCCCGCCCAGACGCCGCGACCCGTTGAGCGCTGCTCGGACAGGATCGACGCTGGGGCGACGGGTCTCAGGATCGCCCGTCTCGGCGACTACTTCACCAAAGGCGCGGGGGAAGCGGCGCTGAGCGCGCTCGACGCGGTCTCGGCGGCGCTCGATGTGACCCGTGACATCGCCCTGTCCCATGCGGGCGAGGTTCGCTCCGCCGCTTATCTCATCACTATGGCCGAAAGCGGCGCGCTGCACCGCGAAACTCTCAAAACCCGCGCGGACGACTATGACCAAGACGTGCGCGACCGTCTGCTTGCCGGTGCGCTCCTGCCCGCCGAATGGGTCGTCACGGCGCAAAAGGTCCGACGGGCCTTTGCTCAAGAGATGGTCGAAGTGTTTCGGAAGGTGGATGTGCTGCTCGCCCCCGCCACGCCCTGCACCGCCCCGAAACTGGGGGAGAAATGGCTCAATCTCGGCGGCGACCCGGTGCCGCTTCGCCCGAATATCGGCGTCTTCACCCAGCCGATTTCGGCCATCGGCCTGCCGGTGGTCGCGGTCCCGGTCTGGCCGAAAGGCTCGGCGCTGCCGATCGGCATACAGGTGATAGCCCCGCCGTGGCGGGAGGATCTCGCGCTTCGCGTGGCCCGGCACCTCGAACGCCTCGGCACAGTTGCCTCGCCGATGGCCGGAGGGAGCTGAGCCATGGAGAACAAGGGGCGTTGGTCGGGGCGCAACACCGGCAAGGATCGGGTACGCGGCGAGGTGTGGGACAGGCTCGATGCGGGCGGCTACGCGATGGGGCCCACCTGGAGCCACATCCCGAATTTCATCGGCGCCGACCAGGCCGCCTGGCATCTCGCCCAGACCCCGGAATGGCAGGCCGCGCGGGTCGTCAAATGCAATCCCGACCCGCCGCAGATCCCGGTGCGGCTGCGTGCACTCTACGAGGGCAAAACGCTTTTCGCGCCGGTGCCCTATCTGACGAAAGACTTTCCCTACCTTCGGATCGATCCCGAATCGCTTGCGAAAAAGGGCGTGAGCTTCGAACTCGCCGCCACGTCCGAAGGCTATCTCATCCATGGCGAGCGTATCGGCTTCGAAGACGTGGAACCGCTCGATTTCTGCGTCGTCGGATCGGTCGCCGTGGGGCGCGTTGGCGGGCGCACCGGCAAGGGCGCCGGCTTCGCGGATCTGGAGACGGGCATTTTCCGCGCGCTCGGCAAGGTTGGGCCTGACACGGTGCTCGCGACCACGGTGCATTCGAGCCAGCTTGTCGATGACGCGAAGGTGGTGATCGAGGCGCATGACAATCCGCTCGACTACATCGCCACCGAACAACGGCTGATCGTCACCGGCAACACCGACCCCAGACCCGCAGGCGTCACATGGGATGCGGTGCGCGAGGACCAGTATGAAACCATCCCGTTCCTGCGCGCGCTGCGCGGGCGGATGGAAGACGGCTGATGGAAATCGACCGTCCAGACGTACTCGCCGAAGTCGAGGCGGTCTTTGCCGCCTACGAAGCCGCGCTGGTCGGCAACGACGTGGCCACGCTCGACGGGCTGTTCTGGCAGGATGCGCGGGTGATCCGCTACGGCATCTCGGAGAACCTCCATGGGGCGGGCGAGATCCTCGCCTTTCGCAAGGCGCGCCCCTCGAAAGGACTGGCCCGCCGACTCTCGCACACCACGATCACGACATTCGGCCAGGATTATGCGACCGCTTCAACGTTGTTCCGCCGCGACGAGTCGCCCAACAAGGTGGGACGACAGATGCAAACCTGGGTGCGGCTGCCCGAAGGCTGGCGGGTGGTCGCTGCGCATGTGTCGATCATCGACGCGCCCTGAAGTTCAGCGGCGCGCCATGTAGCCCCGCCATCCGCCGAACGAGGTGATCTCTTCCGCCCCCTCAAGCGCACGGGGTTCGCACAGGAATCCGCTGACCGTTGAACCATCCTGCAAGCTCAGCTTACCGATCCCGAGCGGCGCCGGGATGTTCGCAACGAACCGCCCGAAAGCGGCGGCCGGCAGCGCCCAGACTTCGACCTCGATCCCGTCCCCCGCGTACCCTGGTTCGGCAATCAGCCCGGGTTTCGCCGGCGTGGTGTCGGGCAGCGCGTAGAGCCGGTAGCCGGGCGAAGTTGTCGTGGCACGAAGCAAAACGCCGCCTGGGTCGGTCAGCTGCGTGTTCAACGCCATCCCCGACAGATGCGCGCCGACCACCGCAATCTCCACCCAACCGGCGGGACAGTCCGGCAAAGGTGCTGCGGGCAGCGGCGCGCCCCGGTCGCGCCCGATTCCGCATTGGGCTGCCGCATGCAGCGCCCCGGCGAGAGGCGCGAGGGCGTCGTCGCAAAAGCCGGGACCGATGAGAGTTACACCGGCGGGCAGGCCCGAGGGTCCGAACCCGGCAGGCACCGCAATCGCCGCGAGCCCGAGCAAATTCACGAAATTGGTGTAGCGGCCGAATTCGCTGTTGCGGATGATCGGCTCGGCCCGCATGTCCTCGACCGTGCAGGTGGTGGGCGACGTCGGCAGCAACAGCGCATCGACGGCATCCCAGACCGGAGCCACCTGTTGCCGGATCTCGTTCAATCGGTAGAGCCCGTTGAACGCATCGACAGCCGAGTAACCGTCGGCGGCCGCGATGATTGCGCGCACAGTCGGGTCGAAATCGGCTTGGTTGGTCGCAAAGAAGCGCTCGACCGCCGCCAGCCGTTCGGCGACCCAAGGCCCTTCATAGAGTAGCGCCGCCGCCTCGCGGAAAGGGGCGTAGTCAAAAGGCACAATGGTGGCCCCGAGCGCCTCGGCCCGCACCATCGCCGCGTCATAGGCGGCCTCGACCTCGGTGTTGCCGAAGAATTCGCGCTCTGCCCCGTCCAACACACCGATGCGCGGCCGGGGCGGCAAAGCCACCGGTGCGGCGGGCCGCGAAAACGGGTCGTCCGGGTCATACCCGTCCATCACCCGGCGGATGGCCACGCCGTCGCCGACCGAACCCGCGAAAACCGTCACCACATCGACAGACCGGCAGGCAGGGACGACTCCCGTGTTCGGCACGAGGCCCGGCGTCGGTTTGATCCCGACAAGATTGTTGAAGGCCGCAGGCACACGGCCGGACCCCGCGGTATCGGTACCGAGCGCGAAGGTGCAAAGCCCCGAGGCCACCGCGACGGCCGAACCCGAGGAGGAGCCGCCGGACACATAGGCGGAGTTGAAGACCGAACGCGGCGCCCCATGCGGCGAGCGCGTGCCATTCAATCCGGTCGCGAACTGGTCGAGATTTGTCTTGCCGATCACGATGGCACCAGCCGCGCGCAGCCGCGCGACGACCGTCGCATCCGCTGCAGCCTCATAGGCATAGGCCGGGCAGGCTGCGGTCGTCGGGAGACCGGCGACATCGATGTTGTCTTTCACTGCGAACGGCACACCCCAGAGCGGCAGATCGCGCGGCATTTCCATCACCGCCCCGGCCGCTACACGCAATACGTCGTCCGCCACCTGGCAGATGAAAACCGCCGGGTCCGCGCAGGCGGTGCGGCGCGCGATCACCTCTTCGATCACGTCGAGCGGTGTTGCACCCTCGTCGTAGGCCGCCCGGAGCGCGTCCAGTGTCATCATTTTGGACAGCATCGCCCCTCCTTCCGTCGCGCGTTTCGGGGTGATACCGCCGCGCCACTCCAACGACCCCAAATGGTAACGCGGGGCCGGCAGGCTCGAAACCTGTTCCCGGCGCTCGGCGAACCTCCCTCGCCCGCGGACGGCAAAAGCCTGTTTCGCGAGCAGCCAAACAGAATTCTGCCGTAGAATTTGCCTCCTCGATGATCGCGTCCGAGGCCCAAATTCAATCGGGGTCGGCCGCCGTGATCACTGCATAGTCCTCCGGCGCGCGATGCAGGGCGAAATTGAACACATTCGCCCGGATCTCGGCGCATCGGTCGAGATCGACTTCGGCGGTAATCACCTCGTCGCCGCTGCCCGCCGAACGAGCGAGGATTTCACCCGTCGGCGCGACGATGAGGCTGCCACCTATCAGTTCGCTGCCCTCCTCGAGCCCGGCCTTGGCTACCGCGACAGCCCACAGCCCGTTCTGGTAGCATCCGGCCTGAACCGACAACTCGTTGTGGAAGTATTGCAGGTGATCATGTTCCGGCGCCGGCGGGTAGTGTGCAGGAGTGTTGTAGCCCAGCACAACCAGTTCGGCGCCGCCCAGGCCGAGGACACGCCAGGTCTCCGGCCAGCGCCGGTCGTTGCAGATGCACATGCCGAGCTTGCCGCCCAGGGCGTCAAACACCGGAAACCCGAGATTCCCTTTCTGGAAATAGCGCTTCTCGAGGTGCTGGAAAGGTCGCCAGGTCTCGTTGTCGCGATGTCCCGGAAGGTGGATCTTGCGGTATTTGCCCAAGATCGCGCCCTCGGGGGAAACCAGGATCGCCGTGTTGTAATGCGCGCCCTCCGGGGTGCGCTCGGCATAGCCGAGATGGAAGCCCAAGCCCAGTTCGGCGGCGAGATCGAACAAAGGGCGGACCGTGTCGTTGGGCATTTCGGTTTCGAACCAGGTATCGACCTCGGACTGGTCCTCCATGAACCAGCGCGGAAAGAACGTGGTCAACGCCAGTTCCGGGAACACCACCAACGCCGCGCCCCGGGCATGGGCGGTGCGCATCATGGCGCACATCCGGTCGACCGCGGAGCTGCGCGGCTCCGCCTTGGCGATCGGCCCGAGCTGGGCTGCGGCGGCAATGAACTTCCGGCTCATTCGCGCGCTCCCTTGCCTGCACCGCGAACAGCCCCGGCCGGGAGACCCACCAGCTCTTCGTAGAGCGCCGGGTCGGTATCGCCTTCGGTTCCGAACACCACGACCCGCGAAGCGGCGTCGAGCCCGAGGATACGCCGGGCCTCGTCGTCGCCCAATGCCGCGTCCAGCCCCGCCAGTCCGGCGACGGCGGATTCGCCCGCAACGATGGCCGGATCATCGGCCACAGGGTCGGCAAGCCGGCGCATCGCGGCGACCGCCGAGGCATCGCTCAGCGCCATGACCACGTCCGCGTGATCGACCAGCACCTCCCAGGCGAGGGCAGAAACCTCTCCGCAGGCCAGCCCCGCCATCAGCGTGTCGAGATCGCCCTCGACGGGCGTCGGCGCGCCGGATCGGAAAGACGCAAGCCAGCATGCCGAAAGGTCCGGGTCGCACAGCACGATGGTCGGGCGCCCGTCACCCCAGCGGCGCACGGCCTGGGCCGTGACCGATGCCGCCATACCGCCGACGCCGGTTTGCAGGAAAACATGGGTGGGGACCTCGTCGAGCGCATCGAAGGCTTCGGCGGCCATGACCTCATAGCCCTGCATCACGTCTTTCGGCACCTCCATGTAGCCGTCGTAGGAGGTATCCGAGACCACGAACCAGCCCTCGCGGGTCGCGGTTTCCTGCGCCGTCCGTACGCTGTCGTCATAGTTGCCCGGACAACGGCGAACCTCGGCGCCATAGGCTTCGATCGCGGCTTTGCGGGCCGCTGACACAGTGGCGTGGATGAAGATCACGCATCGGCAACCGAAGGTCATCGCGCCCCAGGCGACCGATCGCCCGTGATTGCCGTCGGTCGCGCAGCAGACCGTGATCGCGCCGGCTTCGCCGGGGAACGCGCGCGACGTGATCTCGTCGATGGTGACCGGATGACCAAGCCCGCGCCCGAGCTGCGCCTGCAACAGCCGGGCCACGGCGTAGGCGCCACCGAGCGCCTTGAAACTGCCGAGCCCGAAACGACCGCCCTCATCCTTGTAAGACAGCGCGGCGATGCCGAGTTCCGACGCCAGCCCGGGCAAGGCGACAAGCGGGGTTTCCGCGTAGCCCGGCCATGCACCGATCGCGGCGCGCGCGGCGGCGAAGCCCTCATCGCTCAGGATATGGTTCTGCGCGGCGGTCCAGGGCGCATCCCTGCGGGCGCGTGTGTTGACTGCGAGGGTAAAACCCTCGGGCGTGCCGGGGTTTCGTGAGATTTCTTTGGTCATGGGAGGAGGTACTCGACAGATTGCGCCCGGTGTGGGCAGGAACCGGGCGACTTGCACCGCCCGGTTCCCGTGTTGCGATCAGAAGCCGGTCTTTTCTTCGTCGATCGAAGTCAGCATGGCTTCGAGCATAGCGGTGCCTTTTTCCCCGTATTGCGCCTCGATCAGGGCGCGCACCGCCGGCTGTGCGGCGGCCGCGAACTTGGCTTGTTCTTCGGGCGTGACCACGTTGACCTCCATGCCTTCCGCCAGCGCCGGCAGGCCTTTGTCGGAGGCTTCGATGACCCGGCTCATCGCCCGGCCAGTGTCGGTGGCGACGGAAGCGGCCCAGGACACGAGGTACTGATCTTCCGCGCTCAACCCGTCATAGAACGCCGGGCTCATCGTCCAGATGTAGGGCGTGATCAGGTGGTTGGTGATCGACAGGTATTTCTGCACCTCGTCGAACTTGGCGAAAGCGATGATCGGCACCGGGTTCATCTGACCGTCGGCCACGCCGGTCTGCAGCGCGGTATAGACCTCGGCCCAGGGCAGCGGGGTCGGTTGACCGCCGAGCGAGGTGATGATCGCTTCATGGGTGGGCAGCGTCATGGTCCGGATGCGCTGTTCTTCCATGTCCGCCACCGATGTGATCGGTGCCTTGGAAGAGGTGAAGGCGAAGAACCCGCCGGAATCGATCAGGCCGAGCACCTTGAGATCGGTCTCGGCTTCCAGATCCGAGACAAAAGCTTCGCCGAAGGACGACTCCTTCGTGATCACCTCGGAGGCGACACCGATGTTGGGGAAAGCGAAGGGGATGTCGAACACACCCACCAGCGGGTAGTGCTGGGCCATGCCGCCCGACGACGAGATCGCGCTTTCAACGAGGCCGGCGCGGACCTGGTCGATCACTTCGTTGTCCTTGCCGAGCTGACCGTTGGGGAAGAGCTGCACCTCGATGCGGCCGTTGGAATTCGATTCGACGAGTGATTTGAACACCGACGACATTGCGCCGGAATGGCTGGCGAACGGGTCTTCGGGGTTCAGATGGGCGAGCCGGATCGTGATGTCGGCGGCATTGGCCTGCGCGGCCATCACCAGACCGGCAAGAGCCATCGAGGCGGATTTCATGAACGACATAGGATTTCCTTTGCTTGTGGAACGTGCTCGGTGGGTCAAAGCCCGAGCAACCGGGGAACGAAAAGGGTGAGGTCGGGCCAGTAGGCGATGAGCAACAGGATCGCGACTTCGGCGATGATGAAGGGCCACAGCTCGCGTGTGATCGCTTCGACACTCTCGCCAGTGACCGAGGACAGGACGAACAGGCAGGCACCGACCGGCGGTGTCATCAGCGAGATGTTGAGGGCGAGGATGATCATGATCCCCGCGTGCACCGGCTCCATGCCGATCTGCAGCGTGAGCGGCGCGAGAACAGGAGCCAGGATGATCAGCGTTGCGTTGATGTCCATGACCAGGCCGATCAGCAAGAGCAGCACCAGGATCAACCCGATGATCACCCGTGGGTCGTCGGAGACCGCCAGCATGGCTTGGGCGATGTCCTGGGGGATGCGGTTGTAGGTCATCCACCACCCGAGGATCGAGGCCGAAGCGATGATGAGGAAGATCACCCCGGTGATCCGGGTGGTGCGCACGGCGATCTCGTACAGGTCAGGCCAGCTGAGCGCGCGGTAGATCACCCCGCCCACGAACAATGCATAGGCCACGGCGATGGCGGCGGCCTCGGTGGGGGTGGCGAAACCGCCGAGGATCGAGCCGAGGACGAAAACCGGCAGAAGGGCGGCCAGGAAGCCTTCGCGCAACGCGGTCCAGACGACCCTGAAGCTGGGTCGCCCGGTGCCGCCCGGCAAATTCTTGCGCTTGGCCTGGAAGGCGATGACGCCCATGCCGATGAACGCGATCAGCAATCCCGGGAGAATACCCGCGGCGAACAATCCGGCGATGGAAACGCCCATGATCGAGCCATAGATGATCGCGAGCGTCGACGGCGGGATCGTCGGGCCGATGATCGAACCCGCGGCGGTGACGGCGGTGGCATAGGCGCGCGAATAGCCGGCCTTCTGCATTGCCGGCACCAGCGTGTTGCCGAAGGCCGCCGCGTCGGCCGTCGCCGCGCCAGTGATGCCTGCGAACATCACCGAGGCCACCATGTTCGAATGCGCCATGCCGCCGCGCATCCAGCCGACAAGCGCATTCGCAAGCCGTACCAGCCCTTCGGTGATGCCGGAGCGGTTCATGATCTCGCCGGCGAGGATGAAGAACGGCATGGCCAGGAAGGGGAACAGGTCGAGCCCGGCGAACACCCGATCGGGGGCCATGGTCAGGAACCTCGGCCCCATGTCGAGTATCCCGATCACGCCGGCGACACCGATGGAAAAGCCGACCGGCATACCCAGCGCCAGCAGTCCAAAGAAGGCGACGGCAACAAGAAGCGTTCCCATCATTCGTCTCCCATCGGAGCGAGCGTGGAGCCGGTTGCGCGCGGGGCACGCTCGGCGAAATAGTCGTGGATCCCGATCAGAACGAGTTGCAGGCTCGCCAGTCCTGCGGCCAGGGGCACCCCGATGAACGGATACCCCTTCGGGATCGCGTAGATCATCGTCAGCCGCGAAAACCCGCGGGCCGCAAAACCGATCCCGTAGATGAAGAGAATGAGAAAGAACGCAAGGGCGATCACGTCAAAGCTGACAGCCAGCCATCGGCGCAACCGCGGCGGCAAGCGGGTAAACACGAATTCGACGCCGATATGCTCGCGGTGTGCGATGCCGGAGGACACCGCCAGCAACGCCATCCAGATCATCAGGTACCGCGCGAGTTCTTCCGTGAAAGTCAGCGGCAGCGGGATGACGTAACGCACCAGAACGCCGAGCCATACATCCAAGACGAGCAACACGAGCAGCCCCACGGTGAACCGCTCAACGAGCCAGTTGACCTTGAGGCTCCAGTGCCTGGCTTTGACGGCGATGCTGTTCACCCGGCGAATCCCCCGCGACCCATAGTTGACGCGTCAATGAAATTCAGTTTTCATCTGGCGGAAAAGGATGAAGCACTCCTTTCTGACAACGGAATCCCGATATGCCAAAAAACGATGCGCAATCCCCGGCCCCGTCGATCACTGTGCGAATTCATAAGGCATATGCGGGATTGCCGGACGGCGAACGCCAGATCGCCGATGTGGTGCTCGAAACCCCGGCTGAACTGGCCGTCGTGAATGCGACCGAGCTCGCGCGACGCGCCGATGTGTCCAACGCCACCGTCAGTCGGTTCTTCCGCCGGCTCGACTACGGGAGTTTCGAAGAGGCCCGTCAGGATGCACGCAAACTGCGCGCCGACGGATCGCCACTCTATACCGGCCGCACGGGGCGCACGGGGCGCACAGGGCGCACAGGGCGCGATCCGATCTCGCGGCTGATCGAGGAGGAATGTGGGTTGATCGAGGCGACCCTCTCGCGCGCCAATCCATTGACACTGAAAGAGATCGGACGCGCCGCCGCGCGGGCGCAGCGGGTCCGTACGCTCGGCTTTCGCAACAGCCATTTCCTTGCCGAGTATCTGACCGCCCAGCTCACCCAGATCCGCCCCGGCGCGGCGCCTCTGCATCTGCCGGGTCAGATGCAGGCCGAGGGCATCTCGGCCCTTGGACCGAAAGATCTCGTGATCGTCGTGGGCCTCCGC